>Ga0208788_1000567_pt1 | contig 18025 bp, 32 predicted proteins | sample Wag4_2014_7_11_3_FD_187363 | JGI IMG/M metagenome (GOLD analysis project Ga0208788, IMG submission 187363) | Fresh water mixed with fracking chemicals microbial communities from Ohio, USA - Utica-2 Time Series FC 2014_7_11 (SPAdes) (version 2) ...
CCGAGAGCGAACTGCCGGTGCCACCCTGCCGAAGGTCGGCATCGATCAGCTTCTGCCATGACTGCTTCGTGCTGTTGTCGATGTTGTCGGCAGCCAGCACGCGCACCAGGGTGCCCATCACGTCCTTATAAATACCCATGGATCAATCCCCCTTGAACGACGAGCCGCCAGGCCCGCGACGATTAATGTCTTGATACTGCGCAACAACCCCATCAACCACTGGCGAACGTTGACGCTCCCGGCGAACCAGGCGACCGAGCTGGACCACCAGGTCTTCGATCGGCAGCGGCTCCAGGGTCTGGGCATGAACGAAGCCCGAAGAGTGGCAACCGATGCAGTCGAGCTCGTGAAGAAGACCCTTGATCAACCCCTTTCCAGCACACGATGGGCACTCGGTCATAGGGATCAAACTGCGCACCAAGGCGGGCCCATGCTGCTTTTTCATCATTTTTAAACCTCGCCTTTTATGGATTCGTGATTTGGCTAGAGGCCGCGCCATTCAAGCCCTCGTCGGCATTCTGCGAATTTCCGTTTCTAGCCATGGTCGAGCGGTGAATCAGGTTGAAACCCTTCCCGTCTAACCATTCGTGCCACTTGTTCAGGGCCTCGCGCTTGAGCTGTTCGGCAGACGTGTGGATGTAGGTCTGAACGTTACGGGTCATCGTGTGGTTCACGAGCATCTCGCCGATCAGGAAGTCCACGCCGAGATCCGTCCACCCGGTTCGGGCCACCTTGCGCAGGTCGTGGCTGGTCCACTCTCCCTTGCCCAGCCGAGTGAACACTGCACAGGCCTGGCTATCGCTGATCGAGCCACGGTTGCGGGCCGGGAATAGGTAGGCGCCCTTGTAGCTTTTGGACGACTGCCAGTCCCGGTACCGCTCCAGCAGCGCGCAGACCTGGTGCGTGAGTGGCAACCGATGCTCGCAGCGGGTCTTGGTGTTCTCGGCCGGGATGAACCACTCGCCCTGCTCACCAAGGGTCAGGTGTGACCAGCGGGCCATACGGGTTTCCCCGACGCGGGTGCCGTGGCAAAGCATCATCAGGGCCAGCATGCAGTCCTGCGGGTGCTGGTCGAAGACGGCGGCAAGCTGCTCGATGACTTCCTCCAGCTGCACGGCGCGCAAGCGAGACGGCTTCGGCAGAATTCGGGCCTTGGTGAAGTCGGTGAACTTGAACCCGGCGATAGGGTTCTTGGCGATCAGGCGCAGCTTCTCGGCCTGGCGGAAGGCGACCACCAGCACGCCCCACATCAAGCGCACGTACGACAGCGACATCTCTGCCTGCATCGGCCACATCACTTGCTTGTCCAGGGAAGACCGGTCGACCTCGTCCACAAGCAGGTCGCTGAGCCGTGGCTTCAGGTGGCAGGTGATGATTGAGGTATTGGTGGCCCGGCGCTTCGCCGACAGGCTGCGCTCGGTCGATTGGCGAACCATGAACCAATCCAGCAACTGACCAACCGTCTGTAGCGTGCCGGCGGCGGCCGAGGCCTTCGGGTCAGCAGCCAAGCGCTCGCGGATCTTCGGCAGCGCGCTGATCAGGCCCTTAACCGGCAACTCGGGGAAACCGGCGATCTTCTCCCATTTTTTGCCAACCACCAGGTGCCACGACCCGCGTTGACGATTCTGGTGGAACCGGAAATACACGCCCGGGTACCGCGCATCGCGCATGTCCCGAACGTGCAGGTTATCGGCCTGCCGGCGGATTTCGGCATCCGAGAAGGTGGTCAGCATCGTTTCGCTCATGCGGCCACCACAGTCGGCGCCAGGCGCAGGTAAGCGCGGATCTGCTCCATCGCGTCGAAGTGGCCGCGGCACACCACCGCCAGATAACCCTGGGCGTTGAGCTTGCGAATGCGTTCGTGCTGGCTGTCCGAGATCGCAGCGTCGTAAGGCGGTGTCGCCTTGAATTCGATGTACAGGCCGAAATACCCGCCGCGCGCCATCGGCAGGACCAGGTCCGGGATGCCGGCCTTCACGCCCTGGGCCTTCAACTTGGCGGCGACGGCCTTCACCCGGTGCCCGCCGTTCGGGACGTGAAAGATCAGGTCAGCAACTTCCGGAAGGCGGATACGCAGCTCAGTCAGCAGCGCGGCCTGCTCCTGACCTTCGCGGTCGGTGACCTTCTTGCGCACAGGCTTCACCGCGAACGGCTTGATGGTTAGGGCCTTCAATTGCGCTCCCCCCTCGCAGTGCGTTCGCGGCGAGACAGACGGCGGATGCCCTCGATGCACCCGCCGAAGGTGATCAGCAGAAAGGCCAACCAGAGGTGAACCATAATGTCGTTCATGCAGCCCCCTTTACGGTGAGAAGTCCGGCCCCGATCAGGGCCTCATGTGTTTCGGCGATGGCCCGCAGCATGTCCGGCCAGTCCACATCGCCGGCGGCGCGGCCGTCGATCACGTCATGGCAGGCGCTACAGGCATACACCGCCACGGTGTCGAAGCCCTTCATGCCCATGCCCTTCTGCCCGCACGGCAGATGCGCGAGCACGGTGGTGGCCGGGTTGAAGTTGCAGATGTCCGGCAGGCGGACGGTGCATTCCTGTCCGTTGGCCGAGGCGCGGAGTTTCTTCGAGGCGACCTTCATTCCGGATCCCTCGCCTTCTCCTCAAGCTCGATCAGCAGTTCAAGGAAGTGCTTGGCCTTCTCCAGATCGGCAATGCCACCCTTGTCGCGCCAACGGGTGACGTACTTGATGACGCTGCCTTCCGCAAAGGGGATGCCATTGGCATGGATGTATTCGATTGGCTGGATCTTGAGCGATTTGTAATGACCGCCCGAAACCTGTTTCGCGAGTGCACTCATTGATTTTCTCCGGCGCGACGGGCGCGCAGCTCGGCCAAGGCCTGGTTTCCGATTTCGGGAGTGCGGCGCCCTTCTGCCCGAGCAGGAAGCGCCAGCGGCATTTTTTGCAGCGGCAGACCTTCGACCAGGCGGCGCACGGTGATCACGTAGTTGCGCTCGAACAGCTTCCGGGCTAGCGAGGTCTCCAGGCGGTTCAGGTTCTCGAAGCCGGCTTCCTTGGCTGTGTGCCAGACAGCGTCGTGCGACCAGCTCGCCTGGCCCGCCATTGCCGGATGGGCATTGCGGCAAGCCTCACGGAAGGCTGCGTCCAGCGTGGGGATACCAAGCATTTCGGGAGCGGGCTGGCACAGGGCGATGAACTTCCCAACGCTCGGCGCGAAGTCGGAACCAGCCTTCCTGCACTGCTCAATGCCGAAGCGGATCTGCTCGATCTTGGTAATTTTTTCGGCCATGAAAGCCTTGGTCCAGGTAGCCTTCGCCGCGTTGAGGGCCTCTTGATCGGGCCAGGCCTGCTTCCAGGCTGGGAAGATCGCCATGAGCTCACGGAACAACGAGTTGATCACCTGCATGGTTCCCGAGTCCGCCTTGAGAGGCACGACCTCTGCGCTCGGAACGTTGGAAAGGGTTTGCAGCACGCTCGATACGGATTTCATCACAGGCCTCCTAGGTCATCGCCCCAGCTGGTGTCGTTGAAGTCGGGTTCTTGCCCGCGCCCAGCGGCCTGAACGCGCTCACGCTTGACCCACTGCACCAGGCGGTAGCACCAGCCGGCAGCTGAATCCAGGGTGTTAGGCTTGGCGCAGTGGAACCCTTTGAACTTGCGGATGGCTTCATCTGGAACGCAGTCGGCGGGTAGCCCTGCGATTGCAATCTGGTCTGACAAAGATTTGGTCGGGGGAACCCAGGTGGCGAACATGGCGAAGCGTTGGTTTGCCGCTGGGCATTCGGCAGCGGCCTGCTCTTGCTGCTCGATCTCGTCAGCCAACTCGCGCTGCAGCTGCTCTTCGGTTACCTGATGGTTAAGTGATGGATTGGGTGCAGCCGCTGCACCCCGTTCTGTCTCAGGCTGCACCCCGTTCTGTTGTGAGTTGCACCCCGTTGCGTCATCTGCACCCCGTTTTGTACGGGGTGCAGGATTTGCACCCCGAGATAGCTGCAGGTCGTAAACAACTGGGCGGCGGTCATGGCGATCGATATGTACGGCGGCGATGGCCTGATTGCCCTTCTGGATCAGCCCGATCTTCTCCAGATCGTCGAGCTTGTAACGCACGGTGCGCTCCGAGAGGCCGGTGTCCTGAGACAGGGTTGAGGCCGATGGGAAAGCGCCGGCGCCGTTGGAGCCGGCGTAGTTGGCGAGGCACAGCAGCACGTGACGCGCGCTCGAGTCTTTCAGAGATTCAGTGGGCAGAGAGAGCGCCCAGGACATTGCTTGAACACTCACAGCGAGGCTCCGATATTTTTTTCAGCCAGGTAGGCCAGGCCTTTGGGTGTCACAAGGGGTTGGAAGGCAGCGCGGTCCTCGCCGGTCTCCGGGTCGCTCTTCAGCGCGGTGACCTTGTGGACCAAATAGCCAGCGGTGATGCGGGGTTGATAGGCGGTCCAGCGCTTGGAGCCTCCGCGGTGGAAGATCCACCGGTTCTTCTCCATCCACTGGAAAAGTTTGGATGGCGGAACCTGCAACTGTTTCGCGGCATCGCTGATGCAGATCGCGCCGGCGGCGGACGCGAGGCGCTTGATTGCGGCTACCTTCGGCGCCTGGTCCAGGATCACCAAACGAAGGGATTGGTTTTCCTTCGCCTGATCGGCAGCCGCTTGCAGTGCCTCGGCGTAGGTGGCCGGGATCTGGAACTGATCCGCCCTCGCCTCCAACTCTTGCCACCGATCAATGATCCGGGCACGCAGCTCGACGCTGTAGCCGGAGACCACCACAAGGGTGTCACGTTGGGAAAGCAGGAACTCACGATAGACCTGACCGTTCTGCGGGTGCACGTAGGGGGTGTCGTTTGAAGAAACGACACCCTTGGCGACGTAGGTGCGGATGGTTTTCAGCACATTGTCATGCGTGCTGCCGGTCAGTTCGGCAATCTCGCGTGACGACATAGTGTGTTGCGACACGTTTTGCGGATGTCCGAAAAGTGTCGCGACATGGCGGGTATTGCCGGGGCTGACATGGTTGTGCATAATCATCTCCACATTGTTTTACCGCTGTTGAAAAAGCCGACCTCGACCGTCGGCTTTTTTGCGTTTGAGATTCAGGCAACCCTTACAGAGGCTTCAATCGCGTCGATCTCACGTCGCACATGTGCGATTTCTTTACAGATCGCTGCTTTCTCGATCTGCGTTACGTGCCCATCACCGAGAGCGTTGTGAACAGCAACCGTCAGGTCAGCGAATTCCTTGCCGACAAGCGCCAGCGCTGCCGGAAGTGCCTTTACTTCTTTCACTTCCTTTGCCACCAGCGAGTAGCCGAACTCTTCCAGCAGCGCGCTGAGCACGATCACCCGTGACTCGGCCGAGAGATGAGTCAGAACCTGGCCGAACATCTCCAGGTTCATCCGGTGACCTTCCCGATTCGGATTGGCGCAATCCAGCAGACGGGTCTCGTTCACACCCATTCGCTTAGCCAGCGCTGTGCCTCCATCGGCCTTCACTTCCCGGTGTAACGTCCTTTCAAAATGTTCCATTGCGAAAACCTCGTTTCTTCTCGCGTGGCACGCCGCCACTACTCAGATCATCATTAAGTCCACTATCTCGGTGCCGTTCAGGCAGCGCTGCATGACTGGCTATCACGGGCACAAAGCTCACGAGCGGTGACCACACCGCCGGTTAGCTCTTCAGCCTTAAAGGCTTTTTCGGCACTCATGCAGTGAATTCCTGACGCCCAGTAAGACACCGCCGCCTGGGAGACACCCAAAGCGGTTGCTGTTTTGGTCTGCCCGCCGAAGTAGTCGACGAGCCTTTGAATAGGGGTCATCTGAGCGCCCTCCTGATAAGCCTGCTTATATCCTATGAAGAAGGAGGCTTATTTGCAAGAGAATAAGGGAACTTATAAATTTATGGTCATGAAGACACTTGCCGAACGCATAAAGGCTGCTCGACAGCATGCAAAGCTCACTCAGAAAGCGCTGGCCTCAAAGGTCGGTGTCGAGCAGCCCGTAATCTCCCAACTCGAAACGGGAAAAAACCTACAAAGCGCCCACCTTCCGAAAATCGCGCATGTATGCGGTGTCAGCGCTATCTGGCTTTCCGACGAAATAGGACCGATGGTCTCTGGCGAGTCAGGCACGCAACACGATGCCAATGTCTCGATGGCAGAGCAGCCAAATATGATGTTTCGGTACCCGGTCATCAGTTGGGTAGAGGCCGGTGATTGGGCAGAGGCAGTTGAGCCTTTCCCTCCCGGATTCGGTGATTCATACGAGTTATCTGACTACGACTCGAAGGGCCAGGCGTTCTGGTTGAAGGTACGCGGCGATTCGATGACAGCTCCCGCCGGCACCAGCATCCCGGAAGGGATGATGATTCTGGTCGACACCGAGGCGGACGCCCAGCCAGGGAAGCTGGTCATTGCAAAGCTGCCTGCAAGCAATGAAGCGACCTTCAAGAAACTTGTCGAGGATGGTGGAGTTCGCTACCTGAAGCCGCTAAACCCAGATTACAAAATGGTCGAGTGCGGTCAGGACTGCCGAATTATCGGTGTTGCTGTAAGAGTGATGGGCAAGCTCTAGGCGGGGATAAGGATTGATTCAACACATGGAGTGAGCGAAGTGAGCGTCGTAAAATTCAGCTATCAAGATGCAAAGGGTCAAATCAGCGAGAGAGAGTTGATTCAGTGGTCGGAAAATTCGAGCCATATCCAAGGCAGATGTGCCGGCGATACTTTCCCGAAAAGTTATAGGAAAGACCGAATTCTGGCATTCCTTGCAGGTTCCGAGCTCTTGTTAGGAGAGTCCGCGCCGCCAGCACCAAAACCAAAGCCATTTGAGTTAGCAGCGGCAGCAGCAGCTGCTGGCCGCGTGAGCCGTAGCGACTACATAGGAACGCAAAACCAAATACTGTTCACTGGTTTCAGCGCCACAGAGCGAGTGGATCTAGAGGCCCAGGCAGTTGGCTACGGCATGAAAATAGTCAAAACCCCAGTCAAGGCTCTAACGTTCCTCTGCTATGGCGAGAATGCTGGTCCTACAAAGGTTGCGAAAGCACAGGAGGCTGGGGCTTTCATCATTGACTCTGAGGAATTTCAACATCTGCTACTTACCGGCGAACTTCCTTAGTCACTCAAGCAATACCTCTGCCCGCTGGTTGCGGGCATTTTTTTGTCTGTACTTTTTCATGATGTGTACGAAAAGTTTACACATTAAAGAACGCTGCTCACATCAGTGTTGCCATTCTCCTACAAAGCAAATACTGTTCATTTATACAGCATAAGCAAGGAGAGACCCGTGCTGCAGCGCCCCAACTTCACGTCTACAACCCCCCACACCTACGAACAAATTGGTCATCGTGTTCAGCGCATCCTTGCAGATCCCAAGGCTCAAAAAACGCAAAGCGTAACAATCGGGCGCTTGCCGGATGAGCGCCCGGAAGATTGGAGGCGCTTAATGGGAGAGATCGCGGAAACAGCAGGCATCCACCTGGATGAGATGGATGAAGGCATCGTTCGAATAACATGGACTGGATACTGCGAATCCTAAACACAGCCCGCTACGTGCGGGCTTTTTATCGCCCGAACAAAAAAATATAAGATTGCTTATTGACGGTCACTGATAAGCAGGCTTATATTTTGTTCATCGCAGCGACAAACCGCAGCGAAGGGGACCAACCAGCCCCGCCGCTCTTTAACAGTCAGCGCAACAAACCAACAGACCGCATTGCCTCTACCGGCGACCGGCGAGCAGACAGGCCCGAAAGCCTGCCAACGACAGGAACAACCTGGACGGTTGCTCGATGGTGAAACGCCAGAACCGTGTGAATGACCCGGCAAGCAATGCGCCCCGCCAACCCGGCGGTAATGGGAAAGAAATTGCACCTAACTGGAATAGTTTTTCCACCCCAATCCAGCCGAGGACGAACGCCATGAAATAGCTCACGGGATTCACCCGAGAGGTGCAGTAAGCCTGAAGGCTGCACCCAGAACCTGGCAGGCAGCGGGCATCTTGGTCGTCGGTGTCACCGCGCACCAACCGGGCAACCGGTAGGCCTACCCCAAAGTTCAAGATCACCGCTGATGATTCAAGCCCAGGCCGTCGCCAGTAGCGGGCCTGGGTGGCTCTCACGTAGGGAGGTCTTCGTGAGTAGCAAACGGAAAGCCCGGTTTCGATCGGGCTTTTTTTCGCCTGCGTTTATTGCGCCAGCACTCTCCCCTGCGCCCAACGGCAACCAACAGGCGGACAGAGTGTTGACGAATACACGCAACCCACATCGAGGGATCTGCCATGCAAATGCACCCATTGATCCAACAGAAGCGCGATGTCCTTAGCGCCTTGTTCATTCGCACCTACGCCGCCCGTGAAACGTTCGCCCGCCTCGCCAACCTGGTGATGCCGGAGAAGAAGGTGCGCTTCCAGGTGAAAACCGTCGGCAAGGCCTACCACGTCATCGATCTGGATACCGGCAAAACGAAGGCGTTTCGCTGGACCTACAAGGCGGCGCTGGACATGGCCATGCAGTTTGAAGAGAAGGCCAAACGGCCGGCGGAAGGTGCGGAATGATCGGCCAGCCAATGCCCAACCCACGCGACTCGATCATCGCCAACCTGAACCAGCAGTTGGACCACTTCTTCGGCACCGGCAAGACCGTGCAGCAGATCGCACCGGGCGTCAGCGGCGAGAAGGAAGCCATGTTCGGCACCTCCCACAGCAACAAGCTGCGCATCGAGCGCAACAAGCAGGCGCCACGCCTCAAGGAACTGGCCGACGCCGGACATACCGTTATCGAAGCAGCCAAGGCCATGGGCATGGAAACAAAGCGCGCCAGGCTCATCGCCCGCGAGAACAACATCATGTTCCCGGGGCCACCGTGAGACGCATCAGCAACCAGGTGCGCCAGCGCCTTCGCCAATCGCAATTCAATCTTCCACCCAGCGGCCTGCAGGCCATCCCGGAGAAAAAGCCATGTCCACCCCTACCAATACCGCAGAGTTCCTCGAAGAACTGAACGGCGGCGCATTCGCCAGTCAGATCGGCCACGCCCTTTCCGAAGTAGCCGCCGGGGTGGTTGACCACGGCAAGACCGGAAAGCTGGTGATCACCCTGGACTTCAGCCAGATCGGCGAGTCCAGCCAGGTGAAGATCAAGCACAAGCTCGACTACAAGGTGCCGACCAAACGCGGTACCCGCAGCGAGAACACCAGCCTGGATACGCCGATGCACGTTGGCACTGGCGGCAAGATCACCCTCTTCGCGGAGAAGCACGACCAGCTCTTCAGCCGCGAACAAGCTCCCATCACCCCTCGCACCTAACCGCTCGACCATCAAGGAACTGACCAATGTCTCTGACCAAAGAAGCGATCCAGCACATCACCGACACCGCGCTCGAAGCGAGCGGTAAAGCGCTGGCCACCCAGACTCCGGCGATCGTGCTGCCGGAAGGCTGCCAAGTGGTAACACTGGAAAAATGGCAGGCCGGTCGTAGCCGTTTCCGTGGCATCTACTCCACCCACTCGCTGGCCGACTTCAGCGCCTACGTCGCCGCCCGCGCCATCGCAACCGCGAAGGGCTTCATCGACCAGGACGAAATGACCTGCACGCTGCTGTTCAACCTGGGCACCGATGAAGAACCTGGACACGCAGACGACCGTGCAGTGCTGAAGCTAAAAGCATCGGCCGGCTATAAGGCTGCTCAATCTATCGGCGGCCGGGCCATGACGCAGAAGGACTTGAGCGACTGGATCGAGGACTGGCACCAGTACCTGACGCCGGTGGATGACGAAGGCAAGGCGATCCCAGTGGCTCGCGCCATCGCCGCCGTGCGCACGATCACGGTCAAGGCGACCAGCGAATCTGAAAACACTGTCGGCGATACCAGCGCCAGCCGCAGCGCCATGGACCAGATCGAGGCCCGCAGCAAAGAAACACTGCCGGCGGCCCTGTTGTTCAGCACCATCCCGTTTGAGGGCCTGACCGAACAGCAAATCAATCTGCGGATTTCGGTGATCACCAGCGGTGCAGTGCCGGCGCTGAAGCTGCGCTGGGTCGGCGAAGAGGTTCAGCGCGAAGACATTGCGCAGGAATTCAAGACCGTGCTTCAGGACAAGATCGGCACTAACGCGTCCCTCTCCCTTGGTTCGTTCGATCCGAAGTAAGCACCGCAGGCCGGGCAACCGGCCTGTAGCTATCCCTCTTATTAAGCTTAAGGCTTCAGTTTCTTTATCCATTGATTGAGAATGTTTTCAACGCACCTACGCTGCGCCAATTCAATCAATGCGCCCTCAAGCCATTCAGACTTAGGGAGAGCCTTGGCAATGTAGTCAGTACGATCGTGTCCTGACGACTCCTCAATTAGAAAGAATAAGTCTCGCTGCAACTCGCCCCATGCTGACTGAACCTCTTTTAAATCAGACTCAGTAAAAAGAAGCTGCAGCAAAACTATATCTTGCGCCAACTCATAGCGAGCTATAGGCCAGTTTAAATCCAGTGATTTTTTTTCGTGCTGGGTTAAACCATGAATCTCGTAACCTCCATTTTCCTCGCTTTGGAGAAACCTCGTAATTAAGTTCGCTCTGACGAGAGCACGACTCGTTTTCTCATAGCGTTCCAACCAAAGCTTTTCTTGTTTAGTTTTAAAAACCGCAAAATATGCGCCAGCAGCTGCGACCAAAATTGCAACCAAAAACGAAGACATAATTCCCCCCCTCTCCGGCCCCGCGCCGGACCGAACACAAATACTCCACTTCAACGAATAACGCCAGTGGGAGGCTATCTCAGTCCAACCTTAGACAAAACCATCTGATCGAATGGGGCTGCCCAATTCGAGCCCGTCCCAAATCGGATGATGTAAAGAAGAAGCGTCATTTAGGTTCGTAATGTCATGACAGACTTGATATCTGTCACCTGCTGACGAGACTATTTCCAAACTAAAAAGTCGATAAGGATTACTTACACAATCAATATCAACCGATTCTTTCTTATAAGTGACCTTCACCACCTGAATCTCACCAGGCTGCAATATGAAGCTATCGATTTGATTTGAATCCAAAATTTGGAAACTGCGTGAGTCTTTCAGGTTCCCCCTCAAACTAGGGCCTCTGAGCACTTCAACGGTCTTAACGCATAGCGCCTGCTTCCCGGTATTACTTACGCTATAACTGACGTTTGTTTTGAGCGGCTCGCTCTTATAGCCAAATGGATATGACTCATAAGACTGAATAGTTTCGGGACTGTAATCCCGCTGAAGCAATAAAATTATTGCCTTAGCCGGCTTGTAAAAAATATTAAGGTAGACACTCACAATCGATACTAATAACGCCAGACCTGACATACCTAGCGTCCAATAATCCTTCGTTTCCATCGATTCGTATCCTTTATTTAGTGCAGTGCAAGTCCGCACAATTAATCAGAGACAGCGACGTCTGTCGAGGTACCTTCATGCCCACAGCAATCGATTTGTTCGCCGGTCTCGGCGGATGGTCCACTGGTGCCCGCAACGCAGGCATCGACGTTATCTGGGCGGCCAACCACTGGCCTGTCGCCGTTGAATGGCACAGCGCCAATCACCCGGACGCCATCCACATTTGCCAGGATCTGCACCAGGCGGATTGGTCGAAGGTTCCAGCCCACGACATCATGCTGGCCTCACCTTGCTGCCAGGGTCATTCGAAGGCCCGCGGTAAGAAGTCCGGCAACGCTCAGCACGATGCATCCCGCTCGACAGCCTGGGCGGTTGTGTCGGCTGCCGAGTTTCACCGGCCGGAAGTGGTGCTGGTCGAGAATGTCGAAGAGTTCACGGACTGGGCTTTGTACCCCGCCTGGTCGCAGGCAATGGCAGCGCTGGGCTACATGATCGCGCCGCATGTCGTCGACTGCGCCGACCTCAGCGTGCCCCAGCACCGTGTCCGTCTGTTCCTGGTCTGCACCCGGAGCAAGTCGCCGCTGATGCTCGAGCTGCACCGACGTCAGCATGTGCCCGCCGCCAGTTTCCTCGAGTTCGACGCGGGGCGCTGGTCACCCATCGAAAAACCGGGCCGCGCACAGGCCACACTGGACCGGGTACGAAATGGCCGGGAACGTTTCGGCGACCAGTTCATCATGCCCTACTACGGCAAGGGCTCTGGACTGACCGGGCGCGACATCAATCGACCGATCGGCACCATCACCACGCTTGACCGCTGGGCACTGGTGCGAGGCGACGAGATGCGAATGCTCTCAGCGAATGAGGCGCTCGCAGCGATGTCGTTCCCGGCCGACACCAAGCGCCCAGACAATCACCGGCTTACCATGCACATGGCAGGCAACGCGGTACCGCCGCTGGCAGGTCAACGTGTGATTGAGGCATTGCTAAAAGCGGCCTAAACCTAACTACTGCCGGCCTGCGCGCATAAATGCCCTCGCCCACAAAAGCGAGGCGGCGGCTACGAACAGTGGCCAAACAATAGGTGCTGCTTCGTCTGCGTCAAACATATCCCCAACAAACCTGGTTCCTCGATCGATAAAGCCATCGAGAAGAATCAGGCCTAGCACGATTACGAGTATCCACCCGAGAACGCCTAGTGACTTCTCCACAAGAGCCTTTTGTGCAGCGTTCATACATCCATCCCTGATGGTTTAGTTAGTGCCGCGATCATAAACCATTCGCCAAAAAATTAGTCTCGAGGTATCCCCATGCCCACAGAAAACAAAACGGCCGAGCCGCTGAAAGTTGAGCGCTCGACAGTCACGAAGCTGGTGATCACCGGCGCACCCAATCTCGACCCGATCACCGTGTTCCTTGAGGACCTAGCCCCATGCAAGGGCAAGATTACCGTCAGCTGCTGGGACAAGAGCTGGCACGCCTACTGGGGTGGCATGTGGGACGGCATGAACATCGGCCAGTTCTTCTGCGAGTTGAACACCGGCTACATCATCGGCTACTTCGACCAGGGACTCAGCTGTCGGCGCTTCAGTGGTGACGCTCTGGCGGACAAGGCGAGGAACCTAGTTCTGTCGCAGCGCCGGGATCGTGACTTTGACGCGTCTGACGCCCGCGACCTGTACGACGAAGCAGAAGACATCCGCTACACAAATTCGATTGATGAGGTTGCCGGTGCACACCGAGAGCTGATGGAGCGGGTGTTCGGTGACGAATGGTGGCACCTGGGTAACGACGCAACCGCGACGAATCCTGACTGGTACTACCTCGAACGCATCGTCTTGGCTGTGCAGCAAGCGCTACGTCAAGAAGAGCCGCAGCAGGTGGCTGCATGATCACTACAGGTACGGCCAATTGAAGGGGTTCAAAGTGAGCGAGCCAAAAATCATTTATCTCGGCCCGGCCTGCGAGGCTGATACCGGTGACGGCAGGACCTGGGCTGAGGACAACCCTTGGCCTGATTGCGAGTGTGGTCACCGGCCGGTGCAGTACGTGCTGGGCGAAACCTTCGATCGCATGAAAGCCGAGCGTGACGCCCTGCATGAGCGGTTGACCTCCACGGACCAGCGGCTCGACGAGTTGATCAGCGCAGTGCGATCGATCAACCACGCCAAACATCACGAGGTGTTTGTGCCCGGCGACGATGAGCCGCAGTTCCAGCAGCGCAAAGAGTGGGTTGACTGGCTGTTGGGACTCTGTGATGCAGCTTCTGGCCAGGTGGCGCCCGTGCCAACTGAGTCTGCGCTAATCGCGGCAGGCCTCGGATATCCGCTCTCAAAGGAGGACGCGGTGCGGGCCTACCAAGCCAAACTCGGCCCAATAACCGACCATCCGATCAATGAGAATTGCGAGGGTTGTCACGGGTGCGGACACGATTACTACGGCGATCCGTGCCAGCACTGCATCCGGCCCTGAAAGGAGTACATCTGTACTCCATCCGCAAATCTTCTCCCTCCCCCCTTCAATGTCAGCCGCTATAGCGGCAAAGGACAGGTATTGCCCAATGAAAAGAACAGTCGTGCTTACCGGAAAGGCTGTTGTGAGCTTTCGAAAGGAGATCAATGGTATGGATGACGATGAAGTTGCGGAGCTTTTGGCCAGCAACGATTTGCGGGAGGCGCAGATCGACGAAGACAACCTTCGTGATATCGAGTGGATTCATGACGATGTCGATTTCAAGGTGACGCCATGATCGCCCTCGCCTGGTTCGCCTACGTGTACTGCTACAAGGGGCCGCGGTGATGAGCGGAATGATCGGCGCCCGAGAGGCGGCGCCAAAGCACAAGAGTGTCGAGTGGTACACGCCAGCTTGGATCTTCGAAAGACTCGGAGTGCAATTCGATCTCGACCCCTCCAGCCCGCACGACTATGTGACAGCAGTACCGGCAAAGACGAAGTACACGATCTTCGATGATGGCCTTTCGAAGGAATGGTCTGGCCGGGTTTGGATGAACCCACCTTATGGCCCCGATACAGGTTTCTGGATGCGCCGCCTGATTGCTCACGGTGACGGCATTGCGCTGGTGTTCAGCCGCACAGACGCCGAGTGGTTTCAGGAAGCGATGGCCAGTGCGTCGGCGACCCTGTTGATCAGGGGCCGAATAGCGTTCGTACCCGGCCACGAGAACAGCCACAAGAAAGGCCGCTCTGGTGCTGGCAGTGCCATGTTTGCCTTCGGCGATGAATGCGCGATCGCGCTTCAGAGCTTGTCGGATCTCGGCGTTTTGGTTCCGCGAATCGCCGCCTGATCCGCTCTAGTTGCAACCCCTCTTCCACCTACCAGCCTGCCAGTGAACGGCGGGCGAGGACTGCGCGTGAATATCTATCGACACACCTTTGCAGCCGTCTGCCCGGCCGACGGCGAACTCATCATCTACCAGTTGGAAGTTCGTTCGCCGACGATGATCCACGTCGAACACATCAAAGCAGCCACCGCGATCATCAAGAAAGGTTGGCACGAACAGATAGCTAATCGCCTTTCTGAAGCGCTGGGCGGTGATCAAACAATCATAGCCACCCACCAGGGCGTCGAAATCGAAACAGTGAGGCTCAGCGGATGATCGCTTATCACGGCACGCCCATCGGCGGTACGCGGCAAGACGGCGCCCGGTTCCTTGCCGGCCGGCATGCGCTTGTACCGTTCCCACGCCAAGACGATATGGGCATTGTCGCCGATGTCTGTCAGTCATTCGTTTTCGACAACGGCGCGTTTTCGGTGTGGAAGAAAGGCGGCACGCTGGACGTCGACGGATACACCCGTTGGGTTGAACAATGGCACCGGCACCCGGGTTTCGATTGGGCGCTGATTCCCGATGTCATCAATGGGGACGAAGACGCGAACGACGCATTGTTGGCGGCATGGCCGGCGGAGTTGCGTGGCGTGCCGGTGTGGCATCTGCATGAATCGCTCGAGCGTCTTGCGCGCCTTGCTGCTGACTGGCCAACGGTAGCAATCGGCAGCTCCGGCCAGTGGGCGAGCCCAGGAACCTCGCCATGGTGGAAGCGGATCGGTTCAGCGATGGACGCCATCTGCGACGACCAGGGGAGACCCACATGCCGACTTCACGGTCTGCGCATGCTAGATCCTGCGATCTTCCAGCACCTGCCATTCGCCTCGGCTGACTCCACAAACGCTGCGGTCAACGGCGGAAGCATCAACCGATTCGGCATGTACGCGCCGCCCACCGCCGGCCAGCGTGCCAACGTCATCGCCGACCGAATCGAATCGCACAACAGTTCTCCGATCTGGCAGCGCGCAGCCCAGGTAGAAATGTCGCTTTAACTCCCCTCGGGCCAGAAGTTAGCTAACGCTTGCAGGATCGCAGTGAGAGCCGCAGCCCCAGCGGCCCAGCTATTCCAGAAGGACTGCCGTCTTAGCGTGCCCGCCAGATCGTTGCCATCCATGGTGAACGACGCATCCCGGAACCCCATAAGGCCGGACCTTGGGTCCTCCTTCTTCGCACGTACTTTTGCAAATGCCGATACGACCCACAGCACAGCAGAGATAAGGCCGACCACCAGGGCGGCGATGGTAAGTATCTGTTTCATAAGCACCTCGTTAGCTAGAGCTTCTATGTTAGCTCGGTGCTCGCAAGCTTTCCCCCACCCCTATCACATGCCTGCCGGTGAACGGCGGGCGAGGAATTCGCATGTCTGAGAAAACTGTTAAAGCCATCATGGAACAAGCCCAGGTGTTCGCCAGCAGCTGGTCAATGGTTGGCGGCCCGTTCGCCGCCGACGACCAGCTCGAGCGAGCAGAAGAAGAAAAGGCGGAACTGAAGAAGCTGGTCACCGGCGCGCTGGAGGGATCGGTCAGCGCTCCCCAGGATGTCGGCGAAATGATCGAGTCGTTACTGGCGTGGCACAAGCACAAGGCCGGCCAGTTGGAAATGATCAGCGATAACGCAAAGGAAGGCGTGACGCTTCAGCTCGGCACTGATGACCCTGTCGAGATTGTTCTCACAAAAGACATGGCGAAAGGGCTGCGCATCGGCCTTGTCCTGGCTCTGGAGCGCCTGGGCAAGCTCCCTATCAGCGTCAGCCATGACGGTGATGACGACTCCGATTTCGACGACGAATAACCCATCACCACCTTCTGCCGCCACGCGCGGCATGGAGCATCATCATGGCAAAAGTCCTGGCCCAGATAACGGTCAAGCTGCCGCGCCTCATGGAGGCAGGCGAATACAGGAAGCTGCGGTATGTCGGCGGAAAGCCGAGCCTGCAGCAGTTGAAAAAATGGATTGAGGAAGGCGAAGTGATAGGAGAGGTAAAGGGCGGAATGTATTTCGTGGATGTGCAAGCCGCAATTATGGGGTCGAGCGACCCGCTGCTGGCCAAAATGCTGGAGATCGGCTGATGGCTGCCCGGCCGCGCACGCTTCAAAACAAGAAGCTGCCGCCAAATCTCTACCCGAACGGTAAGTATTGGCGGTACCGCAACCCCGTCACCGGCGTGATGACGAGCATCAATCGCCCGCTGGAGGAGGCGATCAAGCTGGCCCGGGCGGCAAACCTGAAGTTCGCGGAGTTGGTGGTGGACGACGGCTCGCTGCTGGCCGTCCTGACTGGTGATCGATTGCCGATCGTCAGCAATCTACTTCAGCGCTTCACGGACGAGTGGCTGCCGGACAAGGGCTACGCCGCGCGCACCCTGGAGGAAATCAAATTCAAGCTGGAGCGGTACCGACAGGACCTGGGCGACAGGCTCATTGGGCAAATGGACGTGCTGGCCATGGCCGAATACCTCGACCAGTTCAGCAACAACGCCTACACGAAGCACCGCGGGCTGTGGGTGCAGATCTTTGCCTTCGCCGTTGCCAAGGGCCTGGCCGAGCGCAACAACGCTGAACTGACACTGGTGAAGAAGGAAGCGGAGAAGAAGCGCCAGCGGCACACGCTCGAAGGACTGAAGGCGATCATTGATGCGGCCACCACCCCGCCTTGGCTCAAGCGTGCCATCCGCTTGGCGCTGGCCAGTCTTCAGCGCCGCGAGGACATCGTCACTTGGTTGAAGTCGGCCGTCGACATGGATAAGAACACGCTGACGGTGTCACCCGGGAAAACCCAGGGCTATGAAAACCCGGTCCACCTGAAAATCAAAATGGGCGCGGCACTGCGCGAGGTTGTCGGGGAGTGCTTGCGATCGCCGCTGGTGTCGCCGTACCTCATCCACTACAAGCCGAAGGCCCGGCGCCGGGAACAGATCGATGCGAAGGACCACTGGACGTCGGTGACCCCGGACTACCTGACCAAGGAGTTCAGCAAAGCCAGGGACGCGGCGCACGCCTACGACCATGTGCCGGCCGGCGAGCGCCCCACTTTTCACGAGATCCGCGCTTTAGGGGCATGGCTGTACGAGCAGCAAAAATTCCCCCAGGAATACATCCAGGCGCTGATGGGACATGCGGACGAGAAGATGACGAAGCACTATCAGGAGGGGCACGACGAAAAGAAGATCGAGTACCTGGAGGTGGGCGCCGAATTGGCGTTCTGAGGTGGGAGTTTTGCAAAAGTTTTGCAAAAGTTTTGCAAATCGCAGAAAGCAAAAAGGGGTTACCGTTTCCGGTAACCCCTCTAGACCGCCCAGCAGAGCGGATTTTGTTTGGTAGGCGCGATTGGACTCGAACCAACGACCCCCACCATGTCAAGGTGG
>Ga0208788_1000570_pt1 | contig 17980 bp, 14 predicted proteins | sample Wag4_2014_7_11_3_FD_187363 | JGI IMG/M metagenome (GOLD analysis project Ga0208788, IMG submission 187363) | Fresh water mixed with fracking chemicals microbial communities from Ohio, USA - Utica-2 Time Series FC 2014_7_11 (SPAdes) (version 2) ...
CTCCTATTTTATCGAATTATTAATTCTTTTAAAATCCTAGTTGGTGTCATATAGGAGTACTAATTCCTGAAATCAGGATAGCACTGATTAATCAACCGATACTGAATTGAAAGGATCGATAAAAAAAGGCGGGATATCCCGCCTTTGTTGTTATTTCTTTACTCGCGTTCCCGAAACTGCGAAGGAGTCCATCAGCGAACCGCTGACATTTTCATCGTCTTCACGTTGAAGTGTAAAGGAGAGCTCTCCATATTCTGAGGTGAAGCTTAGTGTGAGTCTATTTTCACCTTCAGTGATGTCATTCATTTTTGTTTCTGTGCTGGATGCAGCGTCTACAAATTTTCCAACCAATTTGCCGTCTACGCGCTCAAGGGTAAGGAGAACAGAAACGGTTCCCATTGGGGTGTCTTTAATCTGCACATTCCATTCACCAACGAAGTAATCGCTTTTTTGGGCCATTCTTTTTCCTTCTACTGCGAAGGAATCCATAAGCAATCCGGTTACATTTTCATCATCTGCACGCTGAAGAGTCAAGTAAAGATCTCCGTAACCTTCCGCAGTAAAGGAAAGCGTAAGACCAGCTGTTTGCTCAGTAATTTGATTCAACTTCGTTTCAACACCAGATGCTTTGTCGACGAATTTTCCTGCCAACTTACCGTCTAAACGCTCAAGCGTAAGCACTACGGAAATGGTTCCCATAGGAGTATCTTTAATCTGTACTTCCCAATCTCCTGCAAAGTAATCGCTGCTTTGTGCCATGGAGGCTGAAGAAAATAGGAGGGTAATAAAAAAGAAAAGGAGGGTGCTAAATTTTTTCATGAGGCTACTTTTTTGGAGAAGTTTATTTTGATTTGAAATATAAGGTAAAGATGGAAAATGCCAAACTGTTTTCCCATTATGCTTTTGTTGTTTTCAGGTTTGAATGCTTATATTCTTGGAGGTAAGAGCTTGTACAGTACAGGTGTAACTATTCTTGAGAGCAGAGTAGAACTGATTAAACCACCGATCAGCACGATCGCGAGAGGTGAAATTAGCGGGTTGGTACTCAAGGCAATGGGAATAAGTCCTCCAATCGCAGTAATCGTCGTCAATACGATAGGGAGGAAGCGAATTTCACCAGATTTTTGAATTGCTGTATCCAAGTCGACTCCCTCTTTTCGCAATTGATTGGTGAAATCCACCAACAGGATGGAGGTTTTTACTTCGATCCCTGCTAGGGCAATGAGTCCAATGATGGCAACAAAGGAGAGGGAGTTGCCCGTAATCCACAGCGCAATCAAGGCACCGACCATGCCCAGTGGAATTACAGAAAGGACAATGATGGTACTTTTGAAGGTTTTAAATAAAAGGATTAGCACCGCAATAAATAAAAACGCGGTCACAATAATGATGGTATTGAATCCAGCGAATGATTCTTGCTTGGTTTCGTATTCGCCACCAAAGGTGTACTGGTATCCTGGAGGTAGCTTTACTTGTTGCATTTTGCCGATAACATCGTTGAAGACCCGATCGGTCAAGTAGTTGGCATCCACAAAAGAGGAGACGGACACGGCACGCAATTTATTGTAATGGTCTATGGTCAAGGTGCTACTTTCAAATTTCAGTTCGGCAATTTGAGCGAGTGGAATGCCTTTTCCCAATTGATTATTGACATAGATACCGTCTAAGGCTTCTAAAGTGGCACGTTCAGCTCTAGGCGCAGTTAGGAGAAGGGAGCGTTCGTTGCCTTGTGGGTCGTTGAAAGTGCCCATTTTTAGGCCAGCTAAAGCCAAACGTACCGTTTGATCTATCTCTGACGTCGCAATGCCTAGTTGCCTTGCTTTCTCTTTATTGATGGCTACACGAAGATCAGTTTTTAAGTTGGCTACTGGATTGTTGACATAGAGCGTACCGGGAGTTTGTTTCAATAGCGCTTCTACTTTTGCAGCAATCGACCGAAGACTATCTAGGTTGTCTCCTGAAATCCGTATTTCTATGGGTGCAGTGACAGGCGGACCTTGCTCAAAGTTCTTCACTTCCACTTTTGCGCCAGCAATCTGGGCAAAATTGCTTTGTAAGGTCTGAACGATTTCCAATTTTCGTGGTGCGGAAGTAGAAGGCTTAAGTTGAACAAACAACTGTCCGTAGTCACTGCGATCGCTTTCCGGGATCTCGTTATAGTAAATGCGCGGATTACCTTTACCTACATTGGTAGCAAAGTTTTGAAGTTCTGGGATTTTCCCTACCTCATGCTCCACCAGCTTGGTTATTGTATTGGTCCTGTTGAGGTTGGATTGTAGCGGCGTGGTAATGTTGACTAGAAACTGCGGTTTTTCAGAAGTTGGAAATAAGCTAAAGCCAATCACAGGGAAAAGGCTCATGGATACCAAAAATATGCCTCCAGCTATCGCAAGCGTCACTACTGGTTTCTTCAATGCTTTTTCGAGTAGGGGAGCGTAGCTGAGGTGGATTCCCTTTTGAAATAGGTCATATATCCTATTGGAATGTTCCACACCTCGATCCTTCAAAAGCCAGGTAGAGAGAAATGGTATGATGGTGAGCGATACCAACAAGGATGCCAATACACTGGTAATGACTGCCATAGGCAAGCTTCTAACGAAGTCACCCGAACTTTCAGGTAAAAATACCAAGGGTAAAAAAGCAATTATTAGGGTAACCGTACATCCCACCACTGACAAGGAAATTTGTTGGGTAGCTTTTAGGGCTGCTTCCTTCTTTGAATAACCTTCCCGAATCCATCGCTCAATATTTTCTACCACGACGATGCTATCGTCCACTAACAATCCCAAGGCGACCACTAACCCAACAATGCTGAGCTGATTGAGACCATAGCCCAGTGCATTCATCAAAATCAATCCTATGGCTAGGGAGAGCGGAATGGAGATCATGACGATGATTGAAGCTCGATTGCCTAGAGGTAGCAGGGTCACAAATACCAGGGCAATCGCAATCAAAAAATCCATACCCAAACCGCTAAGTCTTCTATTTACATATTCTGCCTGATCAAAAGCTACAATCATCTCCACGTTTTCAGGTAGGTCTGCCCCTGCTGAAGCTAGAATGGGTTTGTATTTCTCTTGAACCTTGGTGATGTTGGTGCCTTCTTTCAAGGCAGCCGTGACGAAGATGGAGCGGTAGCCATTAAGTCGGGTGAGGTGCTTGGACTCTTCAAAATCATCCCGAACCACAGCAACATCTTGCAAGAGTATGGACTTGCCTTGAATGGAGTACACAACTGTCTTAGCGATCTCCTCAGTGGAAAGGTAATTCCCACTCGTCTTCACATTGAATGACTTGCTACCGGCTTCTACCTGACCTCCCGGAATATTGTTCAGCTCGCTTCGGATACTTCCCAATACTGCTGCCATGGGAATGTTCATTTTTGCCAGTTTATCCAGCTGAAGTTCGATTTTGACTACTTGCTCCGGTAACCCATGGAGCGTCACTTTTTTGAGCTCGGTGATGCTTTCCAAGGCTTTTTGTAGCCTTTCACCTTCTTTTTTTAAACTTTCTCTAGTCGCATTTTCGCTTACTAGGGCAATTTGAAGGATGTTTACATCCGAAGGCCTAACCTTTTTTATGTCGATCGAAAAAATTTCGGCTGGAAGCTGTGGTCGTAAGGAATTCACTTCTCGAACCAATTCTTGGTACTTCTCTTCCACATTTTCATTGTAATTGTATTCGACAAGTAATACGGCTAAACCATCTTTGATTTCGCTTTTTATTTTTTTGATGTCTTCTAGTGCATAGATGGTTTTTTCCATAGGATCGATTACCAATTCTTCCATGTCCTCAGGGCTTGCACCAGGGTAAATCACCACAATAGGGAATTGTGGGGAATCGATCACCGGGTCTTCACTTCGTGGCATGTTGAAAAAAGTACTCAGTCCTACGACTACAGTCATCAGGAAAATCACCAAAGTGAACTGGTAATTGCGTACAGCAAATTCGGTTAGTTTCATTTGCTTTTCTCTTCAATGGTAGAACCATCCGACAAATACGCGCTTCCCGAAACAATCAGGCTTCGGTAATTTTCTAAACCTGAAAGGATTTGTACCGCGTTAGGGCTAATTTTTCCCACCTTCACCTTTACTTTTTTAGCAGTTTTCCCGTCGGCAGTGACAAAAACATACCCGCTATCTCCTTCAGCATCCAAAAGAGATTCAAAAGGAATTTCCCAGCCTTGCACTGTAGTAGTAGGTTGGATGGAAGCTTTACCAAACATGCCCGATGCGAGAGATTGCCCTTGCACAGCATCTAAGGCAATTTCTACCCAATACGAGCCAGTCATCGGATCGGCGACCTGACTTTTGCGAATGACTTTTCCGCGAGCGGTAGTGGAGCCAGAGGCAGGAAATACCTCCGCTTGGTCCTCTAGATTCAACATACTCCATTGCTGATCGCTTACGGTTGCTTGAAACACCCATGTAGTTGAAGAAGCACCATTGATTTGAAGTATTGGAGTTCCTGAGGCCACTAGCTGACCTGCATTCACAAATTTCTTTAGGACAAAGCCATTTTTTGATGCTCGAATCTGAGATTGGGACAAATTGAAGTTTGCTGTTTTCAATTGTTGCTCTGCAATATCCAAGGCTGTCTTTGAGTTTTCAAACTGTTCCAATGTTGCTACACTGTCCTGGTAAAGCCGTGCAGCTCGCTGATGGTCGCGCAGTGCTTTCTCATACCCTAGTTTGGATTGACTTACACCAGCTTGAATCTCTGTCAAATCTAAACTTGCAAGTACTTGACCCGCTTTAATTGGATCTCCTTCCTGTACCCAGACCTTTTCCACTATTCCTCCAACCTTAAAAGAAAGCAAGGTTTCATCCTTGGTGGTAAACGTACCACTAGTCTGGATAGGCGATGAAAAAGAGGTAGACTGTATGTCTTGAAGGCTAACTGGGATAACTTGTCCTGGAGCAGGAGTGCTTGTTTCTACAATCGGATTACCCCCGCAGGAAAGCAAGAAAAGAGGTAGTAAAAAAAGGAAAAGTGAGTTGTATCGTTTCATAAATTAATTGGAAGTAGTTAAGAGACGTTCAAGTTGTGCCAAGGCCATTTGTAGATTGTAGGTGGCAATATTTTTTTGCAAAGAAGCCTGAGTCCATTGATTTTGAGCATCTAAGTACTCAATTAGGGAAAGGGAACCTTCCTTAAATCCTCGATCCACAATTCGGAGGTAGGCTCCTGCCGAGACTATTTTTTTCTCTGAAGATTGCAGGGTGGCAAGAATGGATTTCACCTCATTTTTTTGAAGCTGTAGTTCTAGGGCCAATTTTTTTCCTAACAATTCTTTTTGCCGTTGGATAGACTGTAGTCCTAGGTTTCCTTTCTGGATTTGATTTTGATTTCTTCCTCCTTGAAATACGGGTACGCTCAGTTGGAGGCCCCACATCGTGTAGCGAGATTGGGAGTCAAAGGCCCATTCAAAGCCTTGGGAGCCAAAATCTGCATAAGTGGATAGCTTGGGTATCCAGTAGCTTTTCTGGGATTTCAAAACAGTTTCCTGAATTGATACTGCCGTTTTTATGGCCAACAACTCTGAATTTCCTTCCTGGTTTTCTTCCCCAAGCAAGTAATTTATACGAGCAAGGTCAAGGACAGCTTCTTCAAATGGAACCTCTTGATCTAGTGGCCTATTCACCAAAAAATTTAGATACTGTGCGGCTTTACCTTTTTTATTGTCTGCTTCAATAAGGAGTGCTTTGATATTTTCTACTTCACTTTCGGCACGCAACACCCTTGCAGGCAGTCCTTTCCCATTTTCTAAAAGTGCCTGGTTGTCTTTCAAATTCTGATTTACCAGTGCCTGCGTATTTTTGACGATTTGGTGCGCACTGTATGCCGCACAGTACATAAAATAGGCTTGACGAATGTCCTGGATAAGTGCAGATCGGTATGTCTCTACTTGCAAAGCTGTCCATGCTACCTGCTGTGCTCTAATTTGTTTTTGGAAATTGAGATCTGTGTTAAGCAAAGGTAGGGTAGCTCGAAATCTAGCGTCGTAAAAATCGTTAGGAAGTAATTGGTTCGATACGTTTTCGAGCTGTGGAAAGGAGTTAGTGCCTGTCAACCGATTGAGTGTTGTGTAGACCGGGTTGAGTAAGTCGCCAATCGGAAAATCGATGGTTCTTCCGCCCTTGGCAAGCGTGTAGCTTGCTCCAAATTCCAAGGAAGGCAAGAAGTAACTTTTTGCATCCTTCAAAGCCAACAAGCTTTGTTCCAGGCTCGTATTCTTTTCTTTAAGTACCAAATTGTTGGCTAACCCTTCTGCTACATAGTCATCCACTAGTTGTTGGGCTTTAAGAGTGGTTGGTAGACAAGTGAAGCCCAAGAAAACCAAGAGAAGGATTCTTGGAATTGACTGGGTAGTTTTTGTATTTATCGAGAGATTACTGGTGTTCATAATCAAAGTCTATCCAAAATGGTGAAAAATGAATCTAAACCATCGTTTACGATGGTATCTTGTCGATCAGCAAGTACGACCTCACAGCGTCTACGAATGTTCAATGAAACCATGCCGTGAACAGTGGACCAAATAAGAAAAGAGAGTGTTTCTTCCTCGTGTCCTTGAAAATGGCCCTGTTCCATACATTCTCTGATGGTGCTGCGAAGAAATTTAAAGGTTGCTTCTCCTTCGTTCCAATGCAGTGCTTTGGTACGAGCAACATGGTCTATGGGAGCCTCTTTGATAAACATCAAATCGTACATATCTGGGTTATCCAGCCCAAATTGGACGTAGATGCTACCCATAGCTTTGAGACGGTCCATGGGATGGGGTAGATCATTGATTACCAACATTTTTGCCATCAACTGCTGAAACCCACCTTGGTGGAGCGCATAAAAAATCTCATCCTTATCTTTAAAGTAATGGTAAATGCTCCCGGGACTGTATTCGATTAAATCTGCGATGTTGCGTATGGATGTTTTTTCTACCCCTTTTTCCAAAAAAAGTGTCTTTGCTGCTGTTAGGATTTGCTCCCGCAATTCTTCTTTTTCTCGTTCCTTTCGTTCTGCTACACCCATGGTATTTTTTGAATAGACAAATGTAATTGAACAGTGTTTAAAAATAAAATAAAGTTAAAAAAAATAGTGTCTGTATTGGAACGTGCGGGTTACTCCTCGGAAAAAATACACAAAAAAAGCTCGATAAAATCGAGCTTTTCGGGAAAGAAATTTTACTAAGGAAGGATACCTTAATTAATTATCTTCTGGTTTTGGTTTTTTCATCACCAAATAGAAGCAATACAGGGTCACCCCAGTGATTAGTAATTGCGTTACAACCGATAGAATTAGCGCAGATATGTTCATTGGATTGATTTTTTGCGTTTAACAGATGAATACCATACGATGGCACAAATACCTAGAAAGAGAAGGAGTAATTGAAGTCTTGCAAAGCCCGAATACATCTTTTTTTCCTCCAAGGCAGCAGCATTTTCAGGGTTGGCGATAATCTGTGCTTCTAAGTCTGCAAAGGTGATTTTGGCAATTAGGGAACTGGTATCAAGTGGCCATCCACCTCCTGAAAACAAGTTGGAGAAAGCAGCTACCCAATCGTTACCCGCTGGTGTAATCAAGGCACCAAGAAAAACAATACTTAGTAACACCGGCGTGACATAGGTCATGATCCATTTGTAGAACGTTGGTATGCGGATATCAGCTCCTCGAGTTATTTCTGCCCATCCTTTTTTCATACCAAAAATGTAGGTGAATAAGATGGTCTCAAGCAAAGCAAAAATCACCAAACTGACCGTTCCACCCCAATAATCGTATTCGTCAAAGTATCCATACTGGTAGAAAAGTACGGTAGGAAGTCCCATTGCTAAGGACACCAGCCCAAAAGATACAGCACCTTTAACCTTACCCCAACCAAATTCATCCTGCATAAAGCCCATCCACGGTGTACCCATGGCAAGGGAAGAAGTGATACCGGCAAAGAACAAAAGGCCAAACCAACAGACTCCTGCAAAGGCACTAATCAGCGGCCCCCATTGCTGGAAGAGGTATGGCATGGTCTGGAAGGCCATTCCAAAACCTGCATTTTCCAATACCCAATCCAATCCAAGAAATCCAGCTGCAATTGGGATTACAATCGCACTTCCAAGGATTACTTCAACGAACTCATTTGTAAAACCAGCGGTAACTGAGTTGAGGGCAATGTCTTCGTTTTCCTTGAGGTAAGACGCATAACATTGAATGGAACCCATTCCTACAGACAAAGTGAAGAAAATTTGTCCTGCTGCGGCCAGCCAAACTTTCGGATCTGCCAAGGAACTGTATTGAGGAGTCCACAAGAAGTTAATGCCATCCCAAGCATTCGCATCTGGGAATTCTTCTGAGGCAAATGAGCTACCCATGGTCCATCCACGAACTGCTAAGATGATACCAAAAAGGATAAGCAATGGCATACCGATTTTGGCTACCTTTTCTATTCCTCCAAGGCCAGTGGATAAAATGTACACATTGGCTCCTAATACCAATATATAGGCGATAACAGGGAATAGCGGGATTCCGAAATCTGAGCCCGAAAGCTGTACATATTGGTCGAAAAATGTACTAACTGCTTCCTTACTCATTCCTGTGAAGGTGCCGATCACACTATGCACCACATAAACAAAGGTCCAGGATTCGATGTAGGTGTAGTAGGCAACTACTGCGATATTGGTAAAGATGCCAAACACGCCTATGTACTTCCAGTACCATTTTTTGCTCATGGAGTCTAGGATGTATGGAGTACTGTGGTTGCCCAACTTACCACCAAAACGTCCCATGCTCCATTCTGTAAATAGCAAGGGAATGCCCATCAAAAGAAAACAAATGATGTAGGGTAAAATGAATGCACCGCCACCATTTTGGACGGCCTGAACGGGGAATCTAAGGAAGTTACCAAGCCCGACTGCATTTCCAGCCATGGCTAGAATTAAGCCTATTCGCGAGCCCCATGCCTCTTTTTTCATAAATAATGTACGTTAATGATAGAAAATCTAAACTTCTAGATTTTCCAGGTTGATTTTGGTCTTCTACAAACAGGCGATTTTTGAGGTTCTAATGAAAGGAAAGCCTCGATCACCGCATTCCGTTTATAATTCAAGGATACTACTTTTTTTTCAGAACAAACAACTTATATTCAAGTTGCCACCCTAAAAAACCAAAGCTTACAAGGTTTAATTTTTGAAATGAACTGATTTAGGACTACTTGTAACTCACTGGAATAGTTGAATTTAATCCCAAGGGATCGAATTGTTGGCTTCGTTTTTTACCCTTGTAAAACGAGGATTAGAAATACCTGAGAAGCTTTCTTTTTTTCCAGGGATGGTTTTTAGGATTAATGTAAATCCATAATTTGGAGGGCATCCAAGCCTTGATTGAGGGTTACTTTTTTCCAAGGGGAAGATGGAAATAGGATAGATGTCAGCACCAATTCACCGTCATTGACAAAAACTTCTATCGAAGAAGCATCCAAGAAAATCCGTATGGATTCAGCTTTCCATGACATAGGAGCGGAATGCGCAGCTGCAAAATCCCGGTTGAAATTTATTTTCCCAGCTTTTTGGCGATCCACAGTAACCAAGCCCATTTCTTTCGAAACCGTGATTTCCTCCCCTAATTCATTGGAGAGCGTCAAAGAGAAGGCTTCGTCGCTGGTAACATCTGCCAAAATCTCAACTGCGGAAGAAGGAAGAAGCGACTCGTTTTTAGAAATGGAATAGGTTGCTTTTCTGAGATTTTCTAGCTCTCTAGCTGGAGTTGATTTGAGAAGCAAGGTGCCGTCCACATCAAAAAGGCTGATTTCTCTAGGTAAAGTCGTTGCAGAGCGCCAAGTCTTGGTAGGTACCACTTTTGCATAGTCCCAGTTGCTCATCCAACCGATCCACAGGTTTCGATCCTGATCTGCAGGAAGGTTGGCCCAAGTTACCCCTGCATAATTGTCAGGGCCATAATCCAACCAGCGGATCATCGTATCGTCAGGAGTGAACAGACCTTCTTTGAAGTCTCCAATAAAATATTGGGTGGCAGAGCCTTTCTGGGGTCCACCAGGGTTCATACTTACAAGAAGCACCCATTTTTGACTGCCGTCTGGCGCTTTCATGGGAATCAAATCTGGGCATTCCCAAACCCCTCCATGCGCACCTACGCCCTGTCCAAATTCGCCCAAAAGTGCCCAATCTTTCAAGTTGGGAGACTCATAAAACTGAATTCTATCTTTAACCGCTAAGGTCATCAGCCAAGCATTAGTCCCATTGGCTTTGGTGACCTGTGTAACTTTTGGATCTCTAAAATCTCGTATTCCTGGATTTAGAAGCACGGGATTCTCTTCGTACTTGCTCCAAGTTTTGCCTTTATCCACGGAATAGGCTATTCCTTGCGTCTGGAAGTCAACAGCCCCTGCTGTTTCTTGAATGGCATTATGGTAGGTGAAAATCGCCACTATGGGAGGATTATCCTTGGTTCCCAATTCGGAACTGTTTTCCGCATCGTATACGGCACTCCCTGAAAAAATGGTTCCCAAACTATCGGGAAAAAGAGCAATTGGAAGCTCCTCCCAGTTAAGCAAGTCTTTGGAAACTGCATGTCCCCAATGCATGGGGCCCCACACGGTGCTGTCTGGGTTGTACTGGAAAAACAGATGGTACTCCCCATCGATGTAAACCAAGCCATTGGGGTCGTTCATCCAACCTTTTGCAGGACTGAAATGATAGGAAGGTCGGAACTGCTCCAAGGTGCTAGGCTTAAATTTGATCTCTTGTTGACTACACGAAAAAATACATAAACTTGATAGGCAAAAAAAGAGGAGGGATCTAATTTTCATTTGCGTTTAATTTGATGTTAAAATTATCCTTTCCAGTTGACTTTAGTCTGAATTCTTCAAGTATTTCTACTTACTTCCTTTTTCTCCTCCGATTTTTTTTAATCTGTGAAGCTTGGTAGCTTTGGGCTGTATTTAATCTTTTTTTATGAAAGGAATCATTTTAGCAGGAGGGTCAGGCACCCGACTTTATCCCCTTACCATTGCAGTGAGTAAACAACTCATGCCTGTTTACGATAAGCCGATGATTTATTACCCCTTATCCGTCTTGATGATGGCAGGGATTCGGGAAATTTTAATCATTACCACTCCCGAAGATTCAGCAGCATTTCAAAAGCTGTTGGGCGACGGTTCCCATGTAGGTTGCCAGATTACTTATGCTGTACAGCCTAGCCCTGATGGTTTGGCACAAGCCTTTATCATTGGAGAGGAGTTTATTGGAAAAGATAAGGTGGCTTTAGTATTAGGAGATAATATTTTTTACGGTTCAGGCTTGCACAAGACGCTACAAGAAAACACCAATCCAGATGGTGGAGTGGTATTTGCCTACCACGTCACCGACCCAGAGCGCTATGGGGTAGTGGAGTTTGATGCCAATCAAAAAGCGATCTCCATTGAAGAAAAGCCAACCCAGCCCAAGTCTAACTATGCGGTGCCGGGCTTGTATTTCTATGACAATGAGGTGGTGGAAATTGCTAAGAATATCAAACCAAGTGTTCGCGGCGAATTGGAGATTACTGATGTGAATAACGAATACCTCAAAAGAGGAAAGCTTCAGGTGGCCATACTCAATAGAGGAACGGCCTGGTTGGATACGGGAACCCATCAGTCCTTGCTACAAGCAGCTCAGTTTGTAGAAGTAATCGAAGAGCGTCAAGGCTTAAAAATCGGTTGCATCGAAGAGATTGCTTACCGCAATGGATTTATTGGCAAGGAAAAGTTGCTGGAGGCTGCCACCAAGCTTGGTAAAAGCGGTTACGGCGCTTACCTAAGACGTTTGGTGAATTAAATTCATCATGAATTGAAATTAAAAAAAACCTCCAATCGGAGGTTTTTTTGTGGGATACCTGGATTTAGATGATTTTTCGAACTTTGAACCAGATAAAAATTGCTATTGAAATGCTAAGCATGGCCCCCCAGGTGAGGTAATAGCCATATTCCCAATTCAGTTCAGGCATAAACTTAAAGTTCATCCCATAAACGCCCACAAGAAAGGTTAGGGGTAGGAAAAATGCCGAAAAAACAGTCAAAAGCTTCATGACCTCATTGGTCTTCTGCGAGTTACTAGACAAGTAAATGTTCAACAAGGAGTTGGCTTCATCCAGAAAATCTTCGAATTGAAGGATAAGACTGGATACACTTTCCTTTAAGTCCTGAAGTTGCGCTTCGTTGCTTGGCTGTACGCTGAGGTGCAGTAGCAAGGTTTGAGTCAAGTGAAGTACCTTTTTGCAGCCACGGGCTTTTGCTTTCGCAAAATAAAGTTGCTCTACAGAGAATCGTTTTTTACGGCCGAGGAAAACATCACTTTCGAAATGATCCATTTGTTCTGACAACCAATTGGCAGGAGCCTCATAGGTTTCAACCATTTTTTCTATGATTTTTAAGATAAGTGATTCTGGGTTTTCAAAATGTCCGGAAATTTCACCCAAGAATTCAAACGGCTTTTGATGTACCGATATCAGAATTTCATCTGTGAAAAAGAATCCAATCTTATTGCTTAGCTCAGGTATGGTCGTAAGTTTCCCATTTGGCTTTGCACTAAATGCCCTCAGAAGAAGAAAAGTAAATTCCCCCACTTTTTCCAGTTTGGGTAAGTGACCCACTTGTACTAAATCTTGAAGTAGGTGAGTATTTAAACCGTAGGGTTTAATGAAATCTGTAAGCTCCCCAAGTTTGGGATTTTCTAAATCTATCCATTGAAAATTCGCAAATTCAATTCGGTTCTCTTTCATGACCTTCTGTTTATATTCTAGTCCTCAAGTTCATTTAACGTGAAACTAAGGAAAGACTTTTTCTTAAAATTTCTCCCATGGAGTCACATTTCAAAAAATCCTTGGTTTGGTAATGCTTGGCGAGTTCGTTTTTTAGCTGATCTACATGGGATTGAGGTGCAAGCTGGTCATTTTCCATAGTTTGAAGAATGTCTTCCAATTCGAGATGGGAGGACTTCACTCGTGTAGCGATGAGCGCTCGTTCTTCACGTTGGTATTGACGCATGGACTCGGGTGTAATTACATCCATCCCCAATTGAATCAAGGCATTATTTTCTTTGAAATACTGGGGTAGGTAGATGGATTTTTTTGACTCGTAGCATTGTTGATCAAAGTCGATGGCACGAATGCGGTAGTGCGTTTCTTCAAAATCTGGGGTGACATCAATGACAAAGTTGGAAGAATGCATGTCTCCCAGTAGGCGAACGAAGCAGCGTTCGTTGAACTTTACAAATTCCTTCGCCAATCGGATGGGGTTGAGATTGGGGTCTGACATGTGGAGTCGCATAAATTTCTCCCCAGGAATTCCCGCAATGTGTTCCTCAATGAGCGTGTTTTGATGCACGAGGTAGCTAATTCGATTCGGTGAAAGGAGATCTTCCAATTCCAAGCCATACACCCGTGAGGCGTCAGCATTTTTGATGTAGAAATAATCAAAGTTGTCGTTGATTCGATTGACCATCCGCACACGAAAAGGTTGCGTATTTCCAAAGACACAAAGATCAATCCGATCAATGTATAGGTGCTCCATCACCGAAAGATCTCCACCTGCTTTAAGCAAGGCATAAATTTTCTTAACATTTTGATGAATCTCTTCCCGATCACTTTGGTCATAAAAGACAGTTTCCCAGTAGGTATCTTGTTCCTTCGAATCGTAAAGAGCAATGGAATTGGTGTATCTGAGCAGCTCGTGGTAGTGAATCGGGATATCCACTTCTCTGCCATACTGGGTGAGGTAGCGTCTTAAACCAGCACCAATCGGATAGATTATCTTTTTTTTGCTGATCAGAGCCATATCAAAATTTAGTTTGTTGGCTCTTGTTTAAGTTGCGGTCAAAAATAAAGGGCCCAAAGGGCAAAACTGCAGCAACCAATGCAAAAAAAGTGCGACTAAAGTTCCACTTTAAACTTAAGGCGGTTGGGAATACCACATAAATGTAGACTACAAATAAAGCTCCATGGACCCAACCTAAATAATTCACTGCAAGTGGCATGTCAAATCCATATTTTAAGGGCATAGCAATTCCAAGAAGTAGGAGGAAGGAAAGGCCCTCGGCCAAACTAATCCATTTAAACCGCTTCGCCCATTTGAGTTGTGAATTGTTCATTTAGTACCTGTGCTTAGGTTGAATAGGAGCTGTAGTGCTCCCCAAAGTTGTCTTTTTAATCCCTTATCCTCGGAAATGGAAGTAAGCGCATCAGCAAACAGGTATTCTGTTTCCTCCTCCGTATGGATTTCATACAAACTGATTGGAAGTTGGTTGATTGGATGCTTGATCCGTCCAAATTTGAGCACTACATGGGCATTGAGTGCTTTGAATTCTTCCAGACTTCGATTTTCTAAGTTTTCTGCAGCAAGCAAACCGACCTCTGACATGGAATGGCCACATGCTTGGAGCATTTTGACGAGCATATCCATGACTTCAGCATTGAGGTTTGCTTCCTCATGAATCACCAATATGCCCTTTGAAAAATTACCCTTGATGGGAATTGGTTCTTCAACCGATTCCAATTTAGATTCTTGATCAACAGGAGTTAAGTTATCGGTACCGGTATTTTCGCTTGAAGAAAAACCAATCGGTTGTTCTTCAGCTGACATAGCCTCGTTACCACCGGAAATCTGCAGCAATGCTGCTAATTTTTTTCGATCGGCCTCCAATAGAAAAATAGGTTCTTCTAAAAATGCGCTGAGGGATTCTAGGCTGTCATTTTCCATGGTTAAAGTTGGTAAAATTTTACCCATTGGCAAAAACTTGGTTTAGGAAGCACATCTCAATTGATAACTCAGTCCTGCTGCTCAATTTATTTTTTGATTGGAGTTTCATCACAATTCACATCCCCAACCACATATTGCAGTCCATCTAGAAAAAATTGAAGCAAAGCAGGGTTTTCAAAGCTTTGAGCATTGTGGGAAGGAGAAATGTACATCACCTTGCCTTTACCTTCAGGGCGAATCCAGGCAACATAAGTTTTACCACTCTTTAGTTCCTGGTTGGCTCGCTGACTTCGTATTTGATCATTGTCAAAATAAAGCAAAGGGGTAAAATTCAACTTGGAATAGGCATTCTTGTAAAAATAGGGTTCGTCCACATGCGAAAAGCCTTCTTTTGGAAATGCGGCAACCAAGGGATGGCTGGGATCTTCAAGTTTTACTTGGATAGCTTGTTGGGGAGGGTGGTAATCAAAGCTAGCACCTACCAAGTCACTGAACTTGGAGGAGTTATTCAAGGTGGTCACTGCGCCATGAAGCAGAAGGAGTCCACCGCCCTGACTTACAAATTCGATCAGGTTGCTTTCCAGTTCTTGTGCTTTTGCCATCACTGCAGCTGAGTCTGCCGTGGATTCTGCGCGGAGTTGATCCCAAAATAGGTGGCGATGGTCAGGCTTGGAGCAGGTATTGTTTAGGACGATGGCATCGTAGTTTGCTAGGGACGCCTTTTCAAATTGGTGGATGTCCTTGCTGGTAGTAATGGTAAAACTCTTCGATTTCGATCCCAGGATTTTAAAAACTTCTTCAGTATGCGGGATGACCCAATGTTCAAAACCGGTGTGTAATGAAAAAAGGAGGATTTTTTTTGGCGAAGTACTGGGAAACCGAGTTTGGGAGGGTGCTAGTGCTTCTATTTTCTGTTTCCAGGCTGGGGTTAATGGAACAATCGCTAAATCTTGACCATAAGTCAAATTTGAAAGAAATAGAATTGATAAACCGAATAGTATTTTTTTACACATAGTTTTGAAAGGCATCGTTGCCATATTGAATCAATATACCCTATATTTAATCACAAAGCCCAATAACCTGAATTTCTTATGCGTTTCAAAAGGATCTTCCTTCTTTTATTCCTTTCTCTTGTTTTTATTTTTCAAGCAAACACTCAGGAAGTAACCCTTCAAGAATCTTCCAAGGGAATGGACTTTCTTTTGGATGGGAAGCTGGTGCTTAGTTACCAAATGACCAAAGAGCCCGTTCCGACAGGAATCAAGGAAGCATACAGCAAATCTGGATTTATTCATCCCATTCAATCTCCGAGTGGACAAATTTTAAGTAGGATACAGCCAGAAGACCATTACCACCACTACGGAATTTGGGGGCCCTACACTAGAGCGACGATTGGAGGAAAAGAGGTTGATTTTTGGAACCTTGGAGATGAAAAGGGCCGGGTAGATTTCTCCCATGTGCTCTCCAAAAAGCAAGCAGGAGGTGCCGCTGAATTGACGGTTCGGCAGAATCATATCGACCTCAAAGCCGCTGCAGAATCACGAATTGCCATGGAGGAGGATCTTCGCATCAAGGTGAAGCCTGCCGATAAGGGCCGCTATTTAGTAGACTATACCAGCACCTTGCAAACTGCCATTCCGGGAGGAATTTTATTGGATGATTACCGCTATGGTGGTGGAATTGGTTTCCGTGCCACTGAGGTTTGGGGAGATGCCAATAGCACCATCCTTACTTCAGAGGGCAAAGACCGAGCTACGGCTGATGGTTCCAATGCGCGTTGGATCTTGGTGACCGGGCAATCGGATCATCCCTCCGGGAAAAGTGGCATCCTATTTATGAGTCACAACACGAATCAAGCACATCCTGAACCCCTTCGCGTTTGGGCTCCTGGACAATACGAGGGAAAAGGAAATGTATTTATTGAATTTTGCCCCATTCGCCATACTTCTTGGGAGATACAGCCAGGCAAGCGCTACAGTTTGACCTACCGAATGCTTGTTTTTGACGGCGAATTGACCGTTCAAGAAGCTGAAAATTATTGGAAATCCTTTGTCAAATAATTCCATTGCCATGCAAAGAAGAGATTTTATGAAAAAAACAGCCCTCGCTACAGCAGCGTTTGGGATTCCAACCCTTGTTCCTGCTTCCGTACTTGGGAAAAATGCTCCCAGCAACAAAATTCAGATTGCTCAAATCGGTTGCGGAAGAATCGCTCGAGATCATGATTTGCCAGGCGTATGGAAGCATGATGTGGCGCGCATCGTGGCCGTGTCCGATCTCGATAGCAAGCGGATGGCAGAAGGAAAGCAATTTATTGAGGACCACTACACCCAAAAAATGGGAAGTCCTTACCTGGATGTAAAGCAAGTAGCAGACTACCGAGACTTGTTTAAAAGTAAGGATATTGATGCGGTGATTATTTCTACCCCAGACCACTGGCATGCACAACCTGCCATGGAAGCGGCTCTAGCAGGTAAGCACGTCTACCTTCAGAAACCAACCTCCTTAACCATTAAAGAAGGAAGGCAATTGGTGGAGGTAATTAAAAAAACAGGCGTTGTGCTCCAACTAGGAACGCAACAGCGGTCTAGTGAGCAGTTTCGCTTGGCAGCGGAATTGGTTCGAAATGGGAGAATAGGCAAGCTTCACACGGTTCGAATCGGTTTACCGGGAGATCCTTCCGGCCCCGAAGCACCGGCCATGCCTGTCCCAGCCAACTTGAATTTTGACATGTGGCTGGGCTCCACTCCGGAAGTTCCCTACACCGAAATAGGCGTGCATCCACAAAACGACTACGGAAGACCTGGCTGGCTGCGTCACGAAAATTATGGAGCTGGAATGATTACTGGATGGGGGCAGCATCATTTTGATTCTGCTGCTTGGGGCATGAATACTGAATTAGTGGGCCCTCGGTACATTGAGGCCGTAGCCGAATTTCCAAGGTCCGGATTATGGAATGTGCATGGCGACTTTTTAGTGAAGGCTACCTATGACAATGGGATCGTCATGCTGACTTCTGGGACCTATCCCAATGGCATTCGTTACGAAGGAACCGAGGGATGGATATGGGTTTCAAGAGGAAGTTATGTGGCTTCTACTTCAGATCCAGTGGCCCAAGGGAACAATGCCAAAGCATTGGACGCTTCAGACCCCAAACTTTTGCAAACTGTTTTTGGAGCGAATGAATTGCGATTTACTCGTAGTTCTTCGCATCATGGCAACTGGCTGGATGCCATCCAAGGAAAA
>Ga0208788_1000571_pt1 | contig 17977 bp, 16 predicted proteins | sample Wag4_2014_7_11_3_FD_187363 | JGI IMG/M metagenome (GOLD analysis project Ga0208788, IMG submission 187363) | Fresh water mixed with fracking chemicals microbial communities from Ohio, USA - Utica-2 Time Series FC 2014_7_11 (SPAdes) (version 2) ...
GCGTTGGCTGTCGGGCTCTACGGGTGAAGCACCCGAAGTCGCGGGCAAGAACCTGTTCGAGTCGATGCGCTGCGCGAGCTGCCACCCTGTGGAAGCTGGCCAGACGATGATCGGTGGCTCGCCGGCGCGCGGTCCCTCGATGGTCGGACTGCACGGCAAGGAAGAGACCCTCGAAGGCGGTGTGAAGGTGCTCGTCGACGACGCCTACATCCGTGAATCGATCCTCAACCCGATGGCCAAGAAGGTCGCGGGCTACGACCCGGTGATGCCCACCTACGCAGGGCAGCTCGGTGAAGAACAGATCATCCAGATCTCGGCGTACATCAAGTCTCTGAAGGCGAAGGACGGCAACTGAGATGGGCACTACGCACGCTGCAGCTCCGGCAACTCGCGAGCACGCGGAGACCAAAAGCTTTTGGTCGGATGGCTACGGCTGGAAGTCGTGGTTGTTGACGGTTGACCACAAGCGCATCGCGATCCTCTACCTGATCTCGGTGGTCGCGTTCTTCGCGATCGGTGCGACCTTCGCGGCGTTGATGCGCCTTGAACTCGCCACACCGAAGGGCGATGTGGTCGACAGCGAGACGTACAACAAGCTCTTCACGATGCACGGCGTCGTGATGATCTTCTTCTTCTTGGTGCCCTCGATCCCCGCGATCCTCGGCAACTTCCTCGTGCCGTTGATGATCGGTGCGCGCGACCTCGCGTTCCCGAAGATCAACTTGTTGAGCTGGTACATCTACATCATCGGCGGCGTGATGACGCTGATTGCCGCGGTGACCGGTGGCATCGACACGGGTTGGACCTTCTACACTCCGTACAGCTCAACCTACGCCAACGGTCAAGTGGCCTTGGCAGCGCTGGCGGTGTTCGTGACGGGCTTCAGCTCGATCCTGACGGGCCTGAACTTCATCGTCACCATCCACAAGATGCGCGCGCCGGGCTTGACCTGGTTCCGCTTGCCGCTGTTCATCTGGGCGCAGTACGCGACCAGCTTGATCATGATCCTCGGCACGCCCGTGCTGGCGACGACGGTCTTCCTCGTCGCGCTCGAGCGCATCTTCCGCATCGGCATCTTCGACCCGGCCCTCGGCGGTGACCCGGTGCTGTTCCAGCACCTGTTCTGGTTCTACTCGCACCCGGCCGTGTACATCATGATTCTGCCGGGCATGGGCGCGATCTCCGAGATCATCGCCTGCTTCTCGCGCAAGCGCGTGTTCGGCTACAGCTTCGTCGCCTTCTCTTCGATGGCGATCGCTGTGCTGGGCTTCATGGTGTGGGGTCACCACATGTTCACCAGCGGTCAGTCGGCCTACGCGAGCCTCGTGTTCTCGGTGCTGACGATGTTGGTGGCCGTGCCCTCGGCCGTGAAGGTCTTCAACTGGATGGCGACCTTGTACAAGGGTGAGATCCACTTGACCACGCCGATGCTCTACGCGATGGGCTTCATCGGTCTCTTCACCATCGGTGGCTTGACCGGTCTGTTCCTCGGCATCATGGCCATCGACCTGCACGTGCACGACACCTACTTCGTCGTGGCGCACTTCCACTATGTGATGGTGGGCGGCATGGTGATGGCCTTCCTCGGTGGCATCCACTTCTGGTGGCCCAAGATGTTCGGCCGCATGTACCCCGAGTTCTGGGGTCGTTTTGCCGCCATCACGATCTTCGTCGGCTTCAACCTGACGTTCTTGCCGCAGTTCGTGCTGGGCTTCATGGGCATGCCGCGTCGGTACCACTACTACCCGGAAGAGTGGGCCGAGCTGAACATCCTCTCGTCGGGCGGCGCGTCGCTGATGGGCGCCGGCTACCTGATGATCTTTGTCTACATGCTGTGGTCGGTGAAGTTCGGCTTGAAGATCGGTGCCAACCCCTGGAAGGCAACCGGTCTCGAGTGGCAGATCCAGTCTCCGCCCACGACCCACAACTTTGAACAGATCCCCGTCGTGAACGAAGAGGCCTACGCCTACGGCCAAGCCTCGCAACAGCACGGCAAGGAGGCCCCCGTTGTCCGCTGATCACTCACACGCGATGCCGGCCGGAGTGCTTCCGCCGGTCTCGCATCACTTTGAAGACCTCGCCCAGCAGGAGGAATCCGAAAAGCTGGGCATGTGGGCCTTCCTCGTCACGGAAGTGATGTTCTTCGGCGCGTTGTTCACTGCCTACACGGTGTACAGGAACCTGTACCCCGAAGCGTTCATGCTGGCCAGTTCGCACCTCGACTGGAAGCTCGGCGGCTTGAACACGCTGGTGCTGATCGTGTCGTCGCTGACGATGGCCTTGGCCATTCGCGGCGCGCAGACAGCCAACCGCAAGGTCATGCTCGTCAACCTCGTGTTGACGATGATCTTCGGTGCCGCGTTCTTGGTCGTGAAGTACTTCGAGTACTCGCACAAGTGGCACACCAACCTGATCCCGGGACCGAGCTTTGATGTCGCGCAGTTCGGCGAGTACGGGCCGCAAGCACGCATCTTCTTCTCGATCTACTTCGCCATGACGGGTCTGCACGCGTTCCACATGATCGTGGGCCTGATCCTGATGGCGTGGATCTACAAGCGCGCTGCCGCTGGTCACTTCACCCCCACACGCTATGTGGCGATCGAAAACGCCGGCTTGTACTGGCACTTCGTTGACCTCGTGTGGATCTTCCTCTTCCCGATGTTGTATCTGCTCGGCGCGCACACTGGCGGCCTAGCCGGAGGACACTGAGATGGCGCACGACCACACACCCGCTCACGGTGGGCACGGCGAACACGCCGGTCACCATGTCATGCCGTTGTCGCTCTACTGGGGCGTGTTCTTCGCTCTGGTCGTCGGCACGATCGTCACGGTCTGGTCGGCGACCATCGACCTCGGTGCACTCAACGTCATCGTGGCGTTGGTCATCGCCTCGGTGAAGGCCCTGTTGGTCGTGCTGTACTTCATGCACGTCAAGTACGCCTCCAAGCTGACCTGGCTGTTCGTCGCCTCGGGCTTCTTCTGGTTGATCATCATGTTGGTGATCACCATGAACGACTACTCGAGCCGCGGGTGGATGTAGAGTCTCTCTGCTACACCCTGACAAGCAAAGTTGACCTAGCTGGGGGCGCGGTGAATCCACCGCGCCCTCGGCATTCGTAGGCTACCGACGTGTCCCTTGATGCCATCCTGACGCTTGTGCTGCCCGGCTTGGCTGGGTGTGTCACCGTCATGGTGCTGTTGTGGCTGCGCCAGACGCGCACACGCAATGCCACCGCTGTGGATGTCGGTTGGTCGGCCTGCGTGGGCGGCCTGGCTGTGCTGTATGCGCTGCTTGCAACAACACCGAGTGTCCACCGCTGGATGGTGGGGTTGTGCGGCGGCGTGTGGGGCGCGCGCTTGGCGTGGCACTTGTGGAGTGACCGCGTAGGCAAGCCGGAGGATGGTCGCTACGCCACCTTGCGCGCCGCATGGGGCGAGCAGGCGCAGCCCAAGTTCCTCGCCTTCTACGCGGCTCAAGCTGTGTTGGCGGTGCTGTTGGCCACGCCGTTCCTGTTGGCCGTCGGCAACACAGGCAGCAGCGCGCATTGGACCGAAGTGCTCGGCTGCGCGATCGTCGCCATCGCTGTCGTGGGCGAAAGCACAGCCGATGCACAACTGGCACGCTTCAAGCGCAGGCCCGAGTCGAAGGGCAAGACCTGCCGTGAAGGACTGTGGCGCTACTCGCGCCACCCCAACTACTTCTTTGAGTGGAGTGCTTGGCTAGGCTTTGCGCTCTTGGCGACAAGCACACCGTACGGTTGGATCGCGTGGTTCGCGCCGGCGGTCATGCTGTACCTGTTGTTCAAGGTCACTGGTATCCCAGCCACAGAAGCGCAAGCTCTGCGCTCGCGTGGCGCTGACTATCGTGAGTACCAGCGCACCACGAGTGTGTTTGTACCTTGGTTCCCCCGCAACTGACTCCAACGGTCACTGAGGAGATCGCCCGATGTGGTATGAGAAGCTGATTGATGCCGGTCGCGTGCCGGATGCTGTGTTGCGCCTGGGCATTCGCAAGCTGCTCTCCGATCGTTTGCGCGAAGAAGACATGGGCGATGTGGAAGCGCAACGCGAACGACTCGCGGCTTTCATTGCCGAGCTCAAGCGCTCGCCCATCGCGATCCACACGGCCGAAGCCAATCAACAGCACTACGAGGTGCCCACCGAGTTCTATCAGCTGTGCTTGGGGCCGCGCCTGAAGTACTCGTCTGGCTACTACGCGACGGGACGCGAGACCCTGGCGCAGGCCGAAGACGCGATGCTCAAGCTGTCGTGCGAGCGCGCGCAACTGGCCGACGGCATGACCGTGTTGGACTTGGGCTGTGGTTGGGGCTCGATGTCGTTTTGGATCGCAGAGCACTACCCCAACTGCAAGATTCTCGCGGTGAGCAACAGCGCGGTGCAACGCCGTCACATCGAGGCCGAGCGCGAGAAGCGTGGTGCGAAGAACCTCGAAGTCGTCACCTGCAACGTGGCCGAGTTCCAGACCGAACGGCGCTTTGATCGTGTCATCTCGGTCGAGATGTTCGAGCACATGAAGAACTACGAGCTGCTGCTGGAGCGCGTGGCTTCGTGGCTCAAGCCCCAGGGCCAACTCTTCGTGCACATCTTCACGCACAAGGAGTACGGCTATCCCTTCGAGACCGCCGGGTCTGACGATTGGATGGGCCGCCACTTCTTCACCGGAGGCAACATGCCCTCCGACGATCTGCTGCTGTACTTCCAAAAGGACCTGCGGATCGAAGGCCACTGGCGGGTCAATGGGACGCATTACGGACGCACCTCGGAGCATTGGCTAGAGACGATGGATCGTAACCGCGCAGCCATCGAGCCGCTGTTCCGCGCCACCTATGGCGCAGGTAACGAAGGTGCATGGATCGAGCGTTGGCGCGTCTTCTTCATGGCGTGCGCGGAGCTTTGGAATTATCGTGGTGGGCAAGAATGGATGGTCTCACACTATCTGTTCCGCAAGCCCTAGCCGCGCCGCTCCTGCTCGATGACCGCCACGCCCACACCTGTCAAGAAAACCGGACCGCTGCTGGTCGTCAGCCGCTGGTTCGATTCATGGGCGGGCATGGAGTCCGCGGAACAGGCCGCCAGCAAGGCGGCTGAACCGCAGCGCGTCGAGTGGATGCGCTGCCTGCCGTTCCTCCTGCTGCACTTGGCCTGCTTTGCAGTGCTGTGGACGGGCTGGTCGTGGTTCGCCGTGGGTTGGGCCATCGCGCTGTATGTGGTGCGCATGTTTGCCATCACGGGCTTCTACCACCGCTACTTCAGCCACCGCACCTTCAAGACCTCACGCGCCGCGCAGTTCTGCATGGCGTTGCTGGGGGCTGCTTCGGTCCAACGCGGCCCGTTGTGGTGGGCCGCCCACCATCGCCGCCACCACCGCCACAGCGACGAAGCGGTCGATGTGCACTCGCCCAAGCAGCACGGCTTCTGGTGGAGCCACATCGGTTGGATCTGCTCGAAGGCCAACTTCCGCACGCATGTGGAAGAGGTCCCCGACCTCGCCAAGTACCCCGAGCTGCGCTTCCTCGATCGCTTTGACACGCTCGTGCCGGCGCTGTTGTTGGTCGGTGCGTGGGCGTTGGGCGCGGGCTTGGAGACCTGGGCCCCCGAGTTGGGCGTGACTGCTTGGCAGCTCTTGGTGTGGACGGTCATCTCCACCATCGTGCTGCATCATGGCACCTTCACCATCAACTCGCTGTCGCACGTCTTCGGCTCGCGGCGCTTCCAAACCAGCGACACCAGCCGCAACAATCCGCTCTTGGCGGTGATCACCCTTGGAGAAGGGTGGCACAACAACCACCACCATTACCCCATGACGGCCCGGCAAGGGTTCTACTGGTGGGAGTACGACCTGACTTGGTATGGGTTGGTGGTCTTGTCGTGGCTCGGCATTGTGTGGGATCTGCGTCCTGTTCCGACGCATGTGCTCCAGATGCGGCGGGTGCGGCGTTAAGAGCGCTTTACACCCCCGCGTTCAGGTCGCGTACAGAGCGCATCCGGACTCCCTCGTCATGCGTAAAAATCAGACATGAAGGTCGCCATCGTAGGAACCGGGATCTCCGGATCGCTCGTCGCCGCGCTGTTGCATGGCGCGCACGACATCACCGTCTATGAGGCGGAGGATCGGATCGGCGGTCATACGCATACGCACGATCTGCGCGACCCCAGCGGTACCACCGTGCGCGTGGACACCGGCTTCATCGTCTACAACGACTGGACCTACCCGAACTTCATCGAGCTGCTGCAGACCTTGGGTGTGCCCACGCAGGCGAGCGACATGAGCTTCAGTGTGCGCTGCCACGCAACGGGCTTCGAGTACAACGGGCACACGCTCAACACGTTGTTCGCGCAGCGCACCAATCTGTTGCGCCCTTCGTTCTATGGGATGGTGCGCGACATCCTGCGCTTCAATCGCGAGGCGCGAGAGCTGCTGAGCGCACCGGATGATGGGCTCACGCTGGGTCAGTACCTCGATCGAGGGCGCTATGGCTTGGCGTTCATGGAGCGCTATGTGTTGCCGATGGCGGGCGCCATCTGGAGCGCCGATGCGCGCTCGATGCGTGAAGTGCCGGCGCGCTGGTTTGTGCGCTTCTTCGAGAACCACGGCATGCTGTCGGTGGACAAGCGGCCCACATGGCGCGTGGTGACAGGTGGTTCGCAGCGCTATCACGAGGCGCTGCGCGCGCCGTGGGCGGATCGCATTCGCACGGCCACGCCGGTCACTCGTGTCTGTCGTCATGCCGACCGCGTCGAAATCGAGAGCAACGGCTCACGCGAGTCCTATGACCAAGTCGTCATCGCCACGCACAGTGATCAGGCTCTAGCGATGCTAGCGGATGCTTCGCCCACCGAGCGCGAAGTTCTGAGCGCGATTCCTTACCAGAAGAACATCGCGGTGCTGCACACCGATGCCAGCATCATGCCGAAGCGTAAGTTGGCCTGGGCGGCGTGGAACTACCACTTGGGCGCGGACCGCGACGGCACCTGCGCTGTGACGTATTGGATGAACAAGTTGCAGGGCCTGACTACACAACAGCAGTACTTCGTGACGCTGAATGATGTAGAGGCCATTGATCCTGCACGGACGATTAAGCGTTTGGTGTACCACCACCCGGTGTACAGGCCACAAGGCGTAGCTGCACAAGCGCGTTGGAGTGAGATCAATGGCCTGCAGCGCACTTGGTATGCCGGTGCATGGTGGGGCTTTGGCTTCCACGAAGACGGTGTGAAGAGCGCGCTCGCCGTGGCGGAGCGCTTTGGCCGCCGCATTGCTGACCTCAAGACCCAGCGGCCCATGCCGGAGCTAGCACGCGCATGAGCTGGAGCTCGGAAGGTTGCTTGTGGGAAGGACGCGTGCGGCATCGCCGCTACGCTCCGCGTTCGCATGCCTTCCGCTATTCCTTGTTCATGGTGGGCTTGAATGGCGATGCCCCGGAGAAGTTCTTTGCCGGACGCTGGCTTTGGTCGAGCACACGCTTGGCGCTGGCCCGCTTTTGCCGTCAAGATTATTTGACGCCGCACCAAATGAGTCTGGCCGAGGCGGCTCGCGACCGTGTAGAGCGCGAACATGGTGAACGCCCGCTGGGCCCAGTGCATGTGCTGACCCATGTGCGCTACTTCGGCTATGTGTTCAACCCGGTTAGCTTCTACCTGCTGTACAACACGGCGGGCGACCTGCGCGCGGTGGTGGCCGAGATCACGAACACGCCGTGGGGCGAGCGCCGCGCCTACACCTTGCATGTCAAGGACGCTGTACAGCGTGGCGTGAGCTACCGCTGGCGCTTCCGTAAAGACTTCCATGTCTCGCCCTTCCTCCCGATGGACATGGACTATGACTGGCTCGTGGCGACCCCCAAAGGACGGGTGGTCATCCACATGGAGAACCGAAGGGCAGGTCAACTGGTCTTCGATGCGACCCTCTGTTTGCGGGCCCAACCCGTAACTGGTCGCAGTTTGGCCAAAGCACTCGTGCGTCATCCCTTCTTGACAGGCACAATCATCGTGGCCATTCACTGGCAAGCGTTACGACTGTGGATCAAGCGAGTCCCCTTCTTCGAGCACCCCAAATGGCACACACAGCCGTCCGCAACACGCTGATCGAAGCCACGCGCTTCCCTGTCTCCTCCCGGGCCCTCGTTTCACGGCGTGGCCCGCTGCAGTCGTTGGCACGCTCGGGCGTGCTCAAGAAGCTCGCGCTGCTTGAGGAGGGCGAGATTCGCTTCGTCGATGGACGCGAGACGCGCGTTGTTGGTCGTCGCACGACCGACTATGACCACGCCGCAACGGTCAGCGTGCGGGACCCTGCGATGTGGCCGATGGTCGCCTTTGGTGGGACAGTCGGTGCCGCGGAGGCGTACATCGAAGGCATGTGGGACTCCGACGATCTCACGACACTGGTGCGCATCTTCACACGCAACCGCGAGTTGCTCGATGGCATGGAGACGGGCTTTGCACGCCTCGCGACACCGTTGCACAAGGCCTATCACCTGCTGCGGGACAACACCAAGACGGGCGCCAAGAAGAACATCGTTGCTCACTATGACTTGGGCAATGACTTCTACCAGTTGTTCCTCGACCCCACCTTGACTTACTCGGCTGGTGTGTTCGAGCACAACGAAGCGACCATGGAAGAGGCCTCGCTGGCGAAGATTGATCGCCTCTGCGAGAAGCTCGATCTGCGGCCGGAGCACCACCTGTTGGAAGTCGGCACCGGTTGGGGTGCCTTTGCCATTCGCGCCGCGCAAACGCGCGGGTGCCGCGTGACGACGACCACCATCTCCAAGGAACAGCATCGGTTGGCGTTGCAGCGTGTCCAGGCGGCTGGACTGGAGGGCCGCGTGACTGTGTTGGAACAAGACTACCGTGACCTGACCGGCAGCTACGACCGCATCGTCAGCGTCGAGATGATTGAGGCTGTCGGGCACCCGTACTACGAAGAGTACTTCAAGACCTTGGGGCGCTTGCTGCGACCGGATGGCTTGTGTGCGATTCAAGCCATCACGATCCAAGACCAGATCTACGATCGCGCGGCCAAGAGTGTGGACTTCATTCAACGCTATGTGTTCCCAGGCTCGACCATCCCGAGCCTCACGCGCATTTTGGGCGCCGCCACCAAGTCGAGCGATCTCAAGTTGACACACTTGGAAGACCTGACACCTCACTACGCCACCACACTCAAGCTGTGGCGCGAGCGCTTCCACGAGAACATCGAAGCCGTGCGCGCCTTGGGCCAGTCGGAAGCCTTCACGCGCTTGTGGACCTACTACCTGTGCTATTGCGAAGGCGGCTTTGCCGAGCGCGCCATCGGCAGCGTGCAACTGCTGTTCGCCAAGCCGAAGAACCGTCGTGACCCGATCCTGCCGCGTTTGAGCTGAATCGCACGTCATGAACATACTGTGTGCTTGGTTGTTGGCTCTGCCCAACAGCCCTGAGGTCATCACCCTGCAACCTGCGGCGGGGATCGACGAAACGCGCTATCCGCTGGCCTGTAAACTACGCTTGACAGGCACACCGCCTGCGCGGCCTGCCAATGCCATCCAAGCACGCTTGCAGGCTCTCTCCAAAGATCGCATCCGGTTTGCGCAGGATGGAACGCAGTTCGAGGTCGACCGCAGCGGTACTGGAGTGGATTGGTGGCCGATTCAGCCAACTGAGCCGCAGCAAGTTTGGCTACGCGAAGGCACGAGCACTCATTCCGTGTTGGTGTGGCGCGAGGGGCAATCGTGGCATATCGCCTCTGCGGCAGTGCTGGAGACGCAAGTGCACGGGCGAACACTTCAGTCCCTGGATGCAGACCTCGATGGTGCGCACCTAGGCGAGCTGGATTGGCTGCGCTACAACGGCAGTGCTTGGTACCTCTGTGGTAAAGACCCGCTGGTCCAAACACGCGCTGGCTTGACGAGCCTCACGCGCAACGGGCTCGCGTTGTCGCATAGTCTTGTCACCTGGCCGGCGGAAGTGCAGCTGCCAGCCATTCAAGGACTGGATGAGTACAACGGACTGCGCACACTAGTAGGCCAGGCTCCCACACGACTGGATGTAGCCCGCACGCTCGCCTTGCAGCAGCACGCTCACTATGTCTCCCTCGAGGAGAATGGCACGGACTTGCTAGAGGAAAAGCCCACTCGCTACGGATACACGGCCGAGGGCGCTGCTGTCCTGAAGCATGTCTCGATCATTGCTCCGATCTTGAGCCCGATCGAGACCCTTCGTTCCACCTTCTGGACGGCAGTCAATCGATCGAACTATCTGGCCGATGCAGAGCATCGCTTTGCCGCAGCTTCTGTGGCGAATCGTCACCCTGAGCAGCATCGTGGCAACTCTGGGTTCACGTGGATCGTGACCGAGCACGCGCGGGATCTACAACTCGGTGTACCGCGTGTCTGTCCGGCTCCTGGCCAGACGAATGTAGCGACCACAGCACAGCCGGAGTGGCCAGCGCTTGAAGAACGCCCCGAGTTGTTCCGAGCACCACTCGGTAGCCCTATCACCGCGCACTTGGGCAAGCCTGGCTGGAGTCAAGTAACCTTGACAGTGTGGGACAGCCAAGGGCAGCGTGTCTTGGGTGAGACTTTCGCTCCAGGTAAACCTGTGGCTCCCAAGCGCATACCGGACAACTTGTACTCGGTCTTCTTTTGGCCAGCAGTGCCGTTGCGCCCTGGTCAGCGCTACTTTGTCGAGTTGCGTGCCAAGACAGACATGCTCACCACGGATGAGGGAGCGGTGCTGTACACTTGGTCGTTTGAAACACGCGCGGACTAGTAACCCGCACGAGACGGACACATGCGCAACCTGTGGAACTTCGTTGCCTTTCAAGTGGGTTGGTTCGCATGCGTATTGGGCGCTGCAGCGCACGTGTACTGGATTGGGCCGCTCGCCGTAGCGTTGATCCTTCTGCTGCATGTACGCATCGCACGCACGCGCCCACAGGAGTGGCAGTTCCTAGCATGGACTCTGCCGTTGGGTTTCGTAGTTGACAACGCGCAGGTGGCTTTGGGCGCGATCGAGTCGCGTTCGCATGTCGCACCGGCACTCGCACCGTTGTGGCTGTTGCCGCTGTGGCCGCTGTTTGGGTCGGTGTTCGGCGAGTCCATGCGCTGGATGCTCGGACGCCCATGGCTGGCTGCAGCCTTCGGTGCCATCGGCGCGCCGCTCTCCTACTTGGCTGGGGCAAAAACAGGTGCGCTGCGGATTGCCGAGGACCCATGGCTCTATAGCTGCGTGGTTGGCCTAATGTGGGCCCTCGCCATGCCCACGCTGCTGTGGCTGCGCACTCGCTGCCTGAAAGATCCGCTCTCATGAACGAAGTCCTGAACACTCTGCAACTTGGCTCGCTAGCTCTACCCAATCGCGCATTCATGGCGCCGCTGACGCGCTGCCGCGCGACGGTGGACAATGGTGTCTCTACGCATGTGCCCAACGCGTTGATGGCCGAGTACTACGCCCAGCGTGCGTCGGCTGGCTTACTCATCGCTGAGGCCACGATGGTGACCGAGCACAACTCGGCGTTCTATGCGGAACCGGGCATCTACAACGCAGCGCAAGTCGCCGGTTGGAAGCTCGTCACGGATGCCGTGCATGCCAAGGGTGGTCGTATCTACTTGCAGCTTTGGCATGGCGGGCGGGCCTGTCATCCGGCCTTCAACAACGGCGGCACGACCGTGGCGCCCAGCGCCGTGGCCATTCGCGGCTTTGAAGTGCACACGCCTGGTGGCAAGGTGGCGCATGTGGTGCCGCGCGAGCTGCGCGATGACGAGCTGCCTAGCATCGTGGCCGCCTTCCGCACGGCGGCCGTCAACGCCAAGGCAGCAGGCTTTGATGGTGTCGAAGTCCACGGCGCGAACGGCTACTTGTTGGACCAATTCCTGCGCGACGGCAGCAACCAGCGCAGCGGCTCCTACGGCGGGTCGATCGCGAATCGTGCGCGACTGTTACTGGAAGTCGTCGATGCCGTCAGCGGCGTGATGGGTGCCGAACGGGTGGGCGTGCGCCTGTCGCCGCTCAACAGCTACAACGACATGCGCGACAGCAATCCCGTCGCTTTGATCGAGCATGTGGCCAAGGAGCTGTCGCAACGGCGCATCGGCTACTTGCACATGATGCGCGGTGACTTCTTGGGCCAGCAGACCGGTGATGTGATGACCCCCGCGCGCGCGCACTTCCGCGGCGTGCTGGTGGGCAACATGGGCTACACACCGGCGGAAGCCTCGCAAGCCATCGCGTCAAGCAAACTGGACGCAGTGGCCTTCGGCACCAGCTTCCTCGCGAACCCAGACCTACCCAAGCGCATCGCCATGAATGCCGCGCTAACCGCACCGAACCCGGCAACCTTCTACACGCCGGGCCCGGTGGGCTACACGGACTACCCGAGTTTGGGGTAGCTCTAAGGTCCGACCGAGAAGCGCAGGGCTTCGGTCATGCCCACATTGTTGCCTAGTGCGTAACCTTGGTCACGGAACAGGTACTGCGCGCGCAACGTGGTGCCTGGCGTGAACCCTCGGCTCTGTAGCCATGCATGGCTGATGGCTGTGTCGAGAGTGCCACCACAGCCCGAAGTGCCAGTGGACAGTTGCACTGGCGCACGGAAGAGCGTGCCTCCCACACACAGCGTTCCACCGAAGAACGGTGTGGTTGCCGCTGAGGTGCCGATGCAGGCCACGCCATAGCTTGCGCCGACCACATTCACCGCCGTGAGCCGGAAGTCGTCGGCACCCGAGAGCGTAGGCGTGCCTGTGTACCCAATCATCGGCGTGCAACCAAAGCTGCTCACACGAGCCGCACATTCGGTCACCGGCAATTGGAAGGTCGGATACGCGCCGAGATCGCGACGCGTGCCATCCGGATCCAAGGCCGCTGCCGGGTCGCCTGCATCCACGCAGGGTGAGCCGGGTGTCAAGGAAACTTGCAGAACGCCCAGATTGACGAAGCCCGGATTGACCGCAAGGTTGCCTGTGCCGGCAAATCCACCTTGCACACAGCTGTAGCTCGCACTGGCCACGCAACCTTGGTTGTACGGAGCACCGAAGGCATCAATCTGGTTGCCGAAGTTGGCCCACACGATGGAGTCACGCACGACGACATCGCCATCATTCGCCATACCGATGCCGCCTTGTGGACCAAAAAAGTTGGTGCTCACATTGGACACGACGGTGCAGCGGTCAAAGGTCATGACGGCGCCTGTGCCGTTCGAAAGCGTGCCGCCACCACACGCCCAAGCAAAGTTGTCCGCGATCACGCAACGCCGCAGCGTGATCTGCGATTCGCCGCAGTACACGCCCCCTGCGAAAGTGCAGTTATTGAAGCCGCCGCTATTCCAGCCATTGTGCACGATGCGGCAATCTTCAATCGTCAAGCGCGTGCCACCCGCAGCGAACACCGCTCCGCCGTAATAGTCGAGACCATAGCTGGAAGGAAAGCCGCGACCGCGGCCATTGGTGAGAGTGAAGCCGGCGAGAACCGTGCCCAACGGCTCGCCTTGATCGCAGCGCACGATACTGGTGGCAAAGTTGCTGCCATCGAGGATGGTCACTGCCGCTCCGTCCGTAGAGCGCACTTCCAAACGCTTGCCCTTGAACTCGAAAACTTGTTGGTAGGTGCCAGGGTGCACCAAGATGCGATCACCCGACACAGCAGCATCGATGGCTGCTTGGATGCTTTGACCTGGAGTGATGTGGTAATCGGTAGCGAGTGCCTTGGTGGTGACGAGGAGGGACATCGCAACCACCGCAAGAGTACGGATCATGAGGGATCTCAGCTGGAGACGAGAACGGATGCGGTGCATGCGCCTGTCGCATACACCTCCGTGCTGTCAAGAGATCCACACACCTGTCCTCGGACAAGAATCTGGGCAGAACTACAGCCGCTTGGCGCACTGCTGCATGACTTCGTGCGCCACTTTGTTGGGGTTGTAGCCCGCGGTGATGCGCGCGAGTGGCTTGTCGTGCTTGTCGCATAGGTTGCTGACATCATTCAGCGCGTGGCGGATCCAACGGATCAGCAACAGCACCAAGGCTGTCTCGCGGCGTGCCACCCATGGTTCCAACGCAGCTAGGTCAGGCGTGTCCTCGCGCGTATCGGGCCAATGCACCGCGCTGGCGCGGAAGGCCTCTTGTAGCCGATCACGATGACCGCCGCGTGAGTCTCCGCCAATCACCACGATCTGACGGCCGCGCAACAGTCGTGCGACTTGCTCGATGTCATCCGGCTCAGCCTCAATCCGACCAGAAGGCTTAGAAACGGCGGCAAGAGTCTCGCCTAGGCGTCGGACTACCAAGCTGTAGTTAGTAGGCAAGCGCCGATCGGCAAAAGCTGCCGCATCCTGCTGCAATGTTTGGGCGAAGGAATGCTCGTGAGGTGCGGTCGGTTGCTGCAGCACAACCTGAACCAGTTCGACCAGTTCGGCCCACTTGCGATCCTCCAGCGCATACGGGTCGTTACCCACCTGCGCCAGCAAGTACTTCAACTTGTGGAGATCCTGAGCCCGCATCGCAGACCCCAGAATAGCGCGAGCCGCCTCCATTGGTATGGAAGCGGCCCGTAACTTGGTTTGAAGCTGTCAACCAAAGTTGACAGCTACTGCGCTCACGGCTGCCAGTTGATCTCGAAGCCGTTCGTGAGGTTGAAGGTCGAGGCCGTGCAGAAGGCGGCAGCGTTGCGGTACCACACCTGGTAGGTACGGCTGCTGGGCAGAGTCACAAGGCCCTTCTGCGACACGCTCAGGTCGCCTGCAGCAGGGAACTGAGAAGCACCCGCGACGTTGGTCTTGGTGCCGAGGCGCACAATGGTGCCACCAGCGCAGCGCAGGCCGTCTCCGAACGGCGCACCGAGGCCACCGTTCTGACGCGCTGTGCCTTGGAAGTACAGCGCGTTGCTGTTCGGCATGCCCGTAGCAGCGAGGACCACCGCGTCCGCGGCGAGGCTCGCCAGACCCGAAGCGTTCAGATTGGCGCCGCTGGCATTGATCGAGCTAGCGCAGCCGTTGCCAGCAATGCCAGCATTGCCACACGGGCAAGCCGAAGCCGTGCCGTCACCGAAGCAGTACGCCGAACCAGTGGTCGTGACGGTCGGTTGGAAGAAGTACAAGCGACGGTTCGAGAAGTCGCTCACACACAGCACATTGCTGGCCGCGTGGTAGCTGAAGTCATACCAACCCGCACCCGTCAACGGAGCAAAGGTGCCCCAATCCAGAGTGATCGCGTTGCCGTTCAAGTCTGTCGCACGAATCACCGTGGTGAACTGCTGGCCGAGGTTGGTGACGGAACGATCGTTCCACACCACGAAGTTCCCGAACGGCGCGTTCACGAAGGCGAGGTTTTGTCCCGCTACGAAGGCTGCCGGCGCACCGAAGGCGATTTGGATCGCACCCGAGACCGAGTTGGAGCCCGAGCGTGTGCCCTTCGCCACCGCGTTGTTCACGCGCAAGTAGATGTCGCCCGTAGTCGGATCAAAGTCCGTGTCACGCCACAAAGTTCCCAGACCCGGATCGACGATCATGCCGTTGGTGGTGTCAAACAGAGCAGCACCCGTCAACAAATCATTGAGCGAACGGCGTCCGCTGCTGAAGGTCATCCAACCAGCGCCGCTACCACCACCCGGAGCAGCCACGTAGTCGGGGTCAAAGGCGATGCCAGAAGAACCACGCGCAGTCACCGACCACGCCAATGTTCCGAGATTCGGGTTGTATGCGGCGATGCCACGCGCGTCGAGACCACCGGTATCGCAAGCAGCAACCAAAGTACCGTTCGCGATATCGAGTCCCGTGTACCCGCGCGAAGCGGGGCAGGTCACAGGCGCGAAGGCGGAGCCGAACAAGGCACCCGTGGCCGCATTCGTCACCTTGACGATGCCGACGACTTGGCTGGCGCCACTGTTATTGAGACCTGCAATCCACGCATCCGTGCCATCGAAAGCAACGGCGGCGGGGTTGTTGCCGATGTACTCCGGCGTGCCCGCTTGGGCGCAAGCCACATCCAGGTTGGCCTCGATGCCAAAAGGAACCATGGTGATCGTGGACTGAGCTTGAGCGCCAGCGGCGAGCGCCGTGGCGGCAAGGAGTGTGAAGGACTTCATCGTAGGTGTCGTGCTAGGAGGGGTGGGCCGCGAGATACTCACAGCGTGTCCGCTAAAGGCTACCCCTGACTGCCGATTCTCGCTACGGGACTTGGCAGTCAAGGTCAGATCTGCACGACCTACAGCCACAAGCCGGAAGTTTGTTCCTAGATGGCTAGACTGCCCTCATGCACAGCATCCTCGTAGAGGCTCATCCGTTGTTGGACGCGGCCTGCCTAACGGCCTCGTTCCCCCTGCCCTTGATGCAGGTTACGGCCTCAGAAGCACTTGCAACGGCACTAGACAGCGAGTCCTGCAGACTGGTCAGCATCGAGGAGTCGACCCGCAAGGCGGTACGCGACCTCTTGCGCCAGGGCGGGTACAAGCCCACTGGGCGGGGTAAACCGTCCAGCGAATACCTAGTCGGCGTCGCTGCCGAAAGTGCTATGCCCCGCATCAATCCGGCTGTCGATGCGGGCAACGCAGTCTCGCTGCGTACCGGCTTGCCTGTCAGCGTGGTCGATCTCGACCGTGTCAAAGGTACTTGTCGGCTGGGTTTGGCCGTTGAAGGCGCCAGCTATGTGTTCAATGCGTCGGGGCAGACCATCGAGCTGGGTGGATTGTTGTGCCTGCACGATGAGGAGGGGCCGTGCGCCAACGCTGTCAAGGATGCGCAACGCACCAAGACCAATGGCGAAACATGCCACGTGCTGGTCGTGATCTGGGGCACGCGTGCCCTGCCTGGCCAAACACAAGCCGCAGCCGCCTCAGTCCAAGCCTTGCTGGAGAGTTGCGGCGCGACCGTGACACCGATCGCTACGGCTTGAAGTCCAGCACGAGCGCATCGCTCAAGTTGAAGCCGGTACCACCTGGTCCGCCGATGTTGCGATACCAGTACTGAAAGCGCCGTGTTGAGCCTGCCGTGATCAAGCCTGCGCCCGCATTCGCTGGCGCCGCGTTGTAGTTCACCACGCGCACCACAGCACCTTGCGCGTTGGCATTCTGGGGCGGACCCAAGCGCGAGATGCTGCCACCCACGCACCGGAAGCCATCGCCAAACGCGGCCTGCGTTGCGGTCGTGCCGTAGAAGAAGAGACCCACGCCGTTGGGCGGCAAGCCTGTCGCCGTCAAGCGCAAGTCATTGGCGGCGAGGCTGGTGCTACCGGCAAAGCCAGCCAACGCTCCGCGTCCAGTAGAATTGACAGCACCGACGCACTCATTCTCGCCAGCGGTGGCGTACACCAACTTGATGGCATCGGCAGAGATGAACTCAGTGGCGAGCGCGCCATCATTCGCGAGTTCGATGCGCACCGCGTTGCCGCTTTCGCGGAAGTTGAATCGACCAAGAAGGTTCCAGCGCCCACCATTCGTGCGCTGGTCAGCCGTTACGACGGTCGAGCCACCATCATGATGAACGCGATAAGGAGCTGCTGCCATGCGGTTCGACGAGGCCGTCCACCACGCATAGACATCGTAGGACCCAGAGCGAGGGACGGCCGACGCCCAGAAAGCTTGTGCAGGTCCAGCCCCAGAGGAAACACGAGAATTCCAGCGGAAATAGTCACTTTGCGCCGAGCTAGACCATGTACCCGTTTCAGAATACATCGTAGCTCCGTCGCCATTGTCAACGACGCGTTGCACCACGCGATCGTTGTCAAAAGGATTGTACGCAGCAGCATTCCACGGGTTCCCCGCCAACGGCAGGTTGGTGATCTCGTCTTGGATGGCAATCTGCGCTGTGTACTGGTGGTACACCCACAAAGCCGCATGCGGCACACCTTGGCCGCGTGCGTAATTCAATTGGCTGCGCACCAACGACCAATCGTTGTCATCTTGGGCGCGATAGCCCACACCTAGCTTGGCCACATGCGTACCGGCTTGCGTGCGGCAGGTGTTGAACTCCGTTTGGAAGCTCGACAAG
>Ga0208788_1000573_pt1 | contig 17930 bp, 14 predicted proteins | sample Wag4_2014_7_11_3_FD_187363 | JGI IMG/M metagenome (GOLD analysis project Ga0208788, IMG submission 187363) | Fresh water mixed with fracking chemicals microbial communities from Ohio, USA - Utica-2 Time Series FC 2014_7_11 (SPAdes) (version 2) ...
ATTGTACTTTTCCCTGCCTTTAGCCGTAAGACCAGCGCCTTGATCCGCTGGAAGCTTTTCACCGCGGCCAATCGCAAGGCTCGGGCCACCCTTTTTAAGGAGGACAGGAAGCTTGTCATATGTTTTTTTTCCTACATTTTTTTCGGTGAACTCTTTGGCCACAGAAGGCTTGATCCCAACCTTCTTTGCGAACTTGGGATTGTTTTCAGCGGCCTTCATGAGCTTGAACTGAGCTTTAGACTTGGCAGGCATTAGACGCCCTCATTCTTGATGTAAATGCCCTCAAACGAGGCCGTAATGAAGAAATTCGACCCAGACAGAGCAATCGCTCGAGCCTCGATGTCTGACTTTTCTGGAATGGGCAAGGGGATCTCCCAGTCATAACGGAATACGTTTGAGTTGACCGTAATGTCCGCAGTGTTCAAAAACACACCCCCAAAAGGGCGGAAGAAGAACTGACCCAACACGTACTGGGCAACGTTATTTGAAGCGGCCGAGAACGTACCGCCCGTGATGTATAGCGTGTACCCAGCCGGTACAGTCCACATGGCCATCTGGGACTGATTGGCACCTATAGGAATCTCAGCGTAGACGGTAGCAGGTACCCCGGCAGTGACGGTTCCCGTGCCCACGTAAATAATGCCAGCAGCAGTCCCGCCAGAGCCAGCAGTAGCAACGTAAGCCATAAAAACTCGAAGGAACGATTTGGTCGTAAGGACCGCGGTCTGGCCATCGAGCTCAACGGTTTCACTAATTTCATTGTAATTTGCATCCAGACCCGTCACGACAACCGTTCTGGCCCCCGTCCCTGACGCATCATCATCCGCACTTGCGCTTGACACCTTCATCTGAATCGCAGCGGCAGGATATGCGTACAACCCACCATGCGACCAAATGGTTTCTGTCGATCCATTGATGTCCGCATTATTGCCAAATCGGAACAGATTTTTGTGCTCGTAGATCTGACCACGAGCTACCTGTAACTCAAAGGGCTCGTAAGCCCCCTGTCTTGTAGCGGACGAGATGATGCTCATGCGTAGCTCTTTACCATCTCAAGCACGATGGAATAAGTGTCACCGCTTGTGGCCCCAACGGTTGTGAATCTCACGTCACCCGTCTTGCCATCGCCGGCATTGTTCGTAAGGCCCCCAAACATGGAGAAATCCCACGTGTAAGAGCCATCAGCGCCCACCACAAAAGCGGTCACGTCAGTATCAGCATCCCACAGGATATTGACCCCCATGCCGGCAGTAGAAGCGTGAATCTTGTTGATCGTCACGCCATCACAGGCTTTACCTGAGGCACTAGACGATAGGGAAGAAACGTCAACCTTGAGCACAGCGGACTCACCGGTGCCATCACTGACGTTCGTAAATTTCATGATGGCCATTCGCTCGCCATCAAAAAGCGTTTGACTCGTTACTGCGTCAGCCATGATTCGATCCTAAAAGTAAGCGGGGGCCTAAGCCCCCACCGGTTTAGCACGAGCCGCCGTAAGCCTTTTTAACTACCTTGGGACCGTACTTCTCATTCGAGTCCTTCTTGGCAGCCTTCATTGCAGGTGCATTCTCTTTATCAAAGATCTTCTGCAACCTTCCCTGTGCAGGGGTCACCTTGCCACCGGTCTTATACGTACCGGCAAGCTCCGTGATGTACACAGGCTTTGGAGCGGGCTTACGACCTTGGGGCATGGCCACGGGAGCGCCCTCTTTATTAACACTTCCCCCCGTGGCGTAGGCCTTTTTTGCCATACCGCCCTTTTTGTAACCACCTTGACCGTCAACCACACCACCAGTTGCACAAGCCATTCCGCCCTTCTTGTAGCCACCGCCATTGCCCAGCTTCACATCTCCCGTTTTGGCGGGGGAGTGATCAGGTTTGGCCTGAACTACTTTGGTCGTCTTGTGTGACTTGGTCTTGATGATGTTGCCATCGTCAGCGTACTGCTCGTAGGTCTTGGTGTCACCCTCAACCATGCCGCCTTTTTTGTAGCCGCCACCGTTGCCTTTGACGACACCACCGGTCTTCAGGCCCTTGTGAGCCTTGGACGCAGCCATGTCCTCATGCTTTTGAAGCTTAGCCTTCACGCGACCAATTTCCTCGGACTCGTTACGGATCTCCTTCTCGAGCTTGCCACCCTTCTTCATCATGGTGGCAGCAGTGCCCACAGGAGCCGCAGGAGCAGCACCAGAGGGACGAGCAGCCATTGCACGACGACGGGCGTTCAGAGTGGGCTTCATGGGCTTAGCAGCAGGCATCATGCCGCCACGAGCCATGCCAATACCAGAACCGGTCATGGTTCCAGCACCAGACATGCCGCCGTAGGCCATCTTCTTCTCGACCGAACCGCCTTTTTTGAGCTTCAGTTCAACTGAAGGCTCAGTGGTCATCATTTTGACCATAGGCTTGAATTGACCCATGATTAACGCTCCTTCGCAACGAAGATGTAGTCAATCGTCATGGTCTTGGCAGCGGCAGCACCGTTTTGGATTGCGAACGATACGGTCAGCTCTTCGTCATCAGGAAGGTTCGTGGTGACAGAAGTGCCTTTCACAGCGCCATTGACCGAATACTCAATGGTCGAAGCGCCATCGTAAGCAAAACCAAGGGTGATGAACGTGTCATTGGCCATGGTTGCCACAGCGGAAGTGGTGGTCGCAGTGTTGTTCTTCTCAACCAGCAGGCTAACCGAGGTCGACCCATCAGCTTTAATGAAGAACACGCCATCCGTGACATCCAGCGGGCTGGTGTCCGTGATCTGAAGACCCATCACAACATCTGATTCAGTTGCATCGTTAACCTTGAAGCGAGCTTCAAAGAACAAACGCTTTCCAGAGGCGAACAAGAAAGACTCGCCAACCTTCTGCATCGCAACCAGATCATTGTCTGCGGCGCTATTGGTGATAAGGAGCAGACCGCCATCACCGTTTGCAAGAGCTTGGGTGGCACCGGCATCAGTCTCCGTTACCGTCCAATTGCCTGCGGTGTAGTAGTCAAAATCCTCAAAGTACGTATGGAACTTGGTCGCCGCAGGCTGACCCATGTCGGCAAAAGGAGAATCCTCGCCAACATTGGTAACGCCGTTTGGGAACCGAGTATTGATGATATTTGCCATCTCGATCTCCTATAGAGCGGGGGCCGAAGCCCCCATTCCCAATTTAGACGCCCGGGGTACCGTAAACGGCACGAGGATCAGTGAAGCCAACGTCGTAACGCTCGGTTGCCTTATAGCGCATCGAGTCAGTTTCGAAGTCACCTTCCATGGTCTTCTCAAGCTTACGACGCATCAGAAGCTTCATGCCCTCAGGAGCGTCAGTCTGCACCCACCATGCAGTGGGAGAAGTCAGACGGGAGAGGACAGCAGCACCCTCATCGAGCAGCCCGATGGACTTGATGGGGTTGATGTCGTTGTTAGCGTTGCCAGCACGGAGAACAGACTTCAGCAGAACCTCTGCTTGGAAGACGTTGCCGGGAGCCACGACCAACTGACGGGGCACCAGACGGATCTTCTTGCCGTTGTTGTCCACTGCCTGACGGATCTGGATGAGCATCTGCTCAAGAGAGGTCTGGCTGAGGTTAGCAGCGGTGGTCAGCAGGTTGCTGAAAGTACCATTCACGATAGGGTGCGATGCGCTGTTCAGAGCAACACCGTCGCCGCCTGCATAAGAGGCGTTGAAAGCGCGGTTCAGAACGTTGGCGCACAGGGTCTCCTTGGTCTCAATCAGAGACTGAGCAAGGTGACGTGCATACACCTGACCGATACGGATGTGGTCGCCGTCTTCCACGAGCACTTTGGTCAACGCGAAGGCGAGGCCATACACGTTGTACACATAGCGCTTCAGGAAGAGCACACCACCCTGCTGGTACGAAACAGGAGTTCCGTCAGGCAGTTGAGGTGCTGCGCCAAAGCCGTAAAGGACTGGCTCTTCGTGATAGTTACGGGGAATACCTTCTTGCTCGCGGAACACACGGCTCCACTCGTCGGTACGCTGGTCATAGACTCCGTCGAAGCACTCGTTGAGGATTGGCTCAACAATCGAACGAAAGTCGGTACTACGCATCGGGGCTGCCATTTTCTACGCCCTCCTTTTAGATAGCGGTGCCAGCAGCACCGGCGAATTGGAATTCGGCGATGACAGCACGGACGATTACATAGGAATCACCCCAAGCATTGTCGGGGTACGGGGCCAGATCCACGATACGCATCTGAGCAGAGTTACCAGCGCCAACCAAGGTGGTGGAGAGGGTAGCCTGAGACAGACCAGTCGTCGTTGAACCTGCGGTCACGTTGCTGAGGTCAGCTTCGTCACCAATCGAGGTTTGAGCCAAAGAACCGTCGGCTTGGATCTCATAAACGATGTTGGGATCGTTGTAGAAGTAAGCCACGCAAGAACCGGTCTGGTATGCCGTGTTGGCAGGCCAGTAGTTCGAGACACGACGGCGGCCAGTGGTATCAGTGAACTCGACACCAGCAAACGCACCGGCAAATGAATCACCAGCGGCTGCTGCTTCGATAACACCACCAGTCACAAACTTGACCGGCTGACCCTTGAGGATATTACTGGCATAGCCAGAAGCGATACCGCCAGCGAGCGCCTGAGCGCGATCCAAACCGGTAGGGTGGAACGCAGGACGCAGGCCGAACGGAGCAGAGGTTGCAGACATTTCTAACTCCTTTATAGAAGGTTACCCGTGGAATACGGGGGCTTGTACATTTCGGTCCAATTCGCCAAAGCCTTCGCCTTCAACCCCAGCAAGGGATCTACCCGAGCTGTCACGTGCACCCTGAAGATTCTCCACTTGGACACGGATCTTATCCGCCTCTTCCATGGGCTTCTCATGGTGCATCTGCAACATGATGTCCTGATAAATCTCCATAGGGATCTTGTACAGGCGCATCTCATTACAGGCAATGAATCCAATGTCTTCGCCAGCTTTTACGCGGTAATTTTCAAATCCGTGGAACTCCTCCGCTTTCACGGGTATGTACCCCAGACGCATCCGCTTATCAATACTGTCGTAAGAATTGGTGGTTGATAACCAGCAAAAGTGCCATCCCTTAACATCGGGGACCTTTGGCAGCGCACTCTGTGTCCACTCATCGCTCCACATCTTTCGACGTTCCTGCGCTGACATGAACTTTTCTTCAGGTGCAGCCCGGCTGGCGTCCTCGCTTGCGCGAGTTTCGCGACCACCGGCAGAGATTGATTTTTTAAGACGTGAGTCCATATTCGTTACCCTTTATAGTTTCGTGCTTCTTGTGCATATCGCTTGATCATCTTGGCGCGTTTATCTGGGTCATCCCACATACCCGCATCCTTCATCGCTCGGACCTGCTCAGGTGCTAATACGAAGGAATTTCTCCCTCCGCCACCGGATGCAACCTCACGACTAGATCCCGTCACAAAACTTTTGGGCCTCCTTTTTGGAGCTTCGTCATACGATTCATTGTATCTATGGGGCAAGCGTTTTGACAAGCGTTTATCCAGCTCATCCCAATAATCTTCGCTTGCAGGGTCATAACCCTCCTTCATCAGCTTTTGGTCGATGATTTTGGCAATTTGGCTGTCCTCATCATCCCCATTTGCCGGGTCATACCAAGGATTGCTTTCAATCCACTGGTTGGCCAAACGCTGAACCCGGGGGTTAATTGCGCTGTTATCTTGGGTATTTGCCTCAGCAACCCGTTGGCGCAGGCCATCAAGGGCCTCGAGCTTACGGCGGCTCTCGTACCACATCTCTTGAGCCTTCGTGAGCGTAGCGCCGTCAGAATTGTCTGTGGCCTCCCGCATCTTTGCCGCGGCATATTGCATCCGAAGCTTTTCGTCTTCGATTGCTTTATCAACCCGGGCAATATCAGAGCTATGGGATTTGCGCTCAATAACAGACAGGCGCTCCATTAACTCCTGATTCTGCTTTTGAAGCAGCGTCAAACGATGGTCCTTCTCTTCGTTCGTGCGCTTGATCAGCTCCTTCTTAGCACGACGACGAGCTCTACGGGCCTCTCGCACGGCATCAGTATCGTCTGGGTGATCTTGGTCATCATCTGCCGCCGCATCAGCCGATTGAGTCTCCTCGGGCTCTGCCTGCGGGTTATCAATGTTCTCCGGCAGCTCAACAACGGCCGAACCGTCCTTTTCTTCAACAACTTCGATTTTCTCTTCGCTCATAAATAAGCCCTCATCGCTAAGGGATCGCCAGTCACTTTGGCAATCACTTCGTGGTCATTCAGGATCATGAACAGTGCAGGCTCTTCAAAATCTTCCTCACCCGGCACTTTCACTTCCCAACGGTCGCCGCCCCACTTTGGGACACGGATAAAATCACCCGGCTCACACCAAGACCCCTCGGGCCAAGGCTGCATCGTGTCGCGATGCTTAAATGCCAGTGGTCCAATCATTAGGACCTTTGCGACCATGTTTTGCCACTTTTCGGTTTCTTTGGTTTCTTCAACCAAAATAATCCCGGCGCTGGTTGCTTTCTTCTTCGTGCGGCGCAATTGCACCAAAATACGTCCACCAAGAGGTTTAGCACCGGGGTCCACGCTCGGAAATGCCCAAGCCAATTCAGCTTCGTTAGAAGCTACCGGTTCACTCATTCTCATCTTCCTTCATCAGGTTGTTCAAAATGTCCAAGGCGTCTTGCAGTCCTTGGTATTGGCCAGTCAAACGGTTATATGCATCCCAGTTCGGCGCTTTTCCATGCGCGAGGGCCAGACTTATTTCAGTCTGTGATGCCTTAATACCCGCTATCAGGTCACCTAACGTCTTCACTTTTTCTTAGCTTGCGATAGAGCGCCTCCATTGGTTGCAGGGGCTTGGCCCTTGGGTTGCATGGACTGTCCATTCAGCGGCACGCCCATAGCGATGCGCTTGTGCTGAGGGACCATTTCAGACTTTTGGCTTTGATCAGACATTTACAATGCCTCCTTTGGCAAGTTCAACAACGGTTTTCTCTTGGTCGTACTGCAACCGAGCGGCGTCACGGGACAACCTTGCCGTTTCAATCCGCTCCTTCATTTCCTGATCGCCGGTCGCAATGGCCAGCTTCAGTTGAAGTTCTTCCATGGCCATCTGCATGTCGTTGGCCTGCTTCTTGAGATCCAGCTCAATCTCAGCCTTGTCCTTCTGGGCCTTGAGTTGCATCTCAGCCTGATCCCGCTGGGCACGTCTCTGGGTCTCAGCCATGGATGTCTCCATGAGAACCTGAGCATCAGGCGGTAGCTGGGGCTTGGGCTTGAACTGCTCCATGGTCTTGACCATCTCTTGGATGACCGGCATGACCCCCTTGAGGGTCTCCTCGGCGTCCATGGTGACGTGCTGAGCCACGGCAGCGTAAAGCTTGTCCACCGTCTTAGGATCGGTCAGGATGGCGTAATCAGGCACCTCGCCGGCACTCTTCTCAACGTACCCGTTCATGCGGTTCAGGTACCAGAGCACCAAGTGCTGCTTAATGTGCTCAATCGCCTTAGGTAAGTAATGAGGTGCGATCAGCGGGTTCTTGCCAAAAACAGGGTCCTTAGCAAAATCAAGGTGCGTCTGTATGTGGCCAAGGTGATCCTGCTCAGGATAAGCATACGCAGCCTGCCCAATCGACATGGCAACGTTCTCGTTCGCTGCATCTCTCTTCTCCGGAGCGGGGACATTTACCATCAATTCGTTAACACCCGGGACCTTCAACTGCTTTAAGAAGCGCTGAATCACCACCGAGCGGTTAAACATGTCGGGATTCTTGTCCATGATGGCCATAACCGCTTGGGTCTGGGCCATACGCTGGGTTTCCGAGAAGATATGCGGGTCAGAAACAGGGATTACGTCCGTATTCCGTGAGAAATCCTCTCGCTTGACCTCAAGATCAGCGACCATGTCGCCCAACATCATGTCATCGAGGTACCAACGGTTGATTCGACCCAAAACCTTGAGCAAACGGCCCTGAGACTCATGCAATCGGGCGTGAATCGATGAGAAAACCACCGCTCCCTGCTCAATCAGCGCCTGAGTCGTGCCAACAGGGGTATTTGCGTTGACGTCAGCGATCTTTTCTTCAGCCGTCGTCACAACACCCTTGGCTGCGGTCGTTAACCACCCCAGAAGCTGGTACAAAACTGGGCTGGGAGGGTTAAACGGCATGGGCATGGCCACTTTTCGGATGTCATCCACACCCGGAGCGGCTTCAATCTCAGCAACCTGCGTGACTTCCACGTTTTGAGACTGACCGGAGACCTTCGCCCCCTTCAGTTTGATCATGGTCGCAGCGTTATTGATGTGCGCTGAGTCCATCAGGGCCCGCAGAGCGCCCGTAAGAGCCGCAGACAGGCCGCCAATCAGGTGGGGAAGGCCAATAGCATAAGCACCACGCCAAGGGATGAACTTGAACTCAATGATCCAGTCCAGCTTGATCATGCGCTCGTCGCCCTCTTCCCAGTTACGGTAGAGTCCAACGACCTCAGACTCCTGATCGTCAATCATCAGGATGTAAGGCGCAGACTTTCCTTTGGAAAACTGGTCGTCTTCAAGCTCGAGCCACGTGTAGACGTGATAAACCTTGCGTAAGCCGTCGTCGTTCTCGTCGAACTTCTTACCCTCAATCTTGTTCGTGGCCTTTTGTGGCCCCGTTTGGGTGGGTTCAATCGACGTCTTGACGAAACTGATGTCCCGATACATCCCGCGGTCAATTCGCTGGTCGAATTCGTACTGCGTGATGATGTCGACCTCGGTAACACGCTGGGCGGTGTAGAAGTTTCCAGCAGCAAACGGCAAAAGGACGTTATCAATCGGCAGGAACTGAGCACACGGACGCTTTTTGCTCTCGTCATACCAGAGCTTCATGTACTGAGAGCCACCCAAAGGTAGCTGGGTCATCATCTGCTCTTGCTCGTCACGGAACTCTTCGATCTGTTCCGTCAACTGCCAGTTCATCAGGTCACGTTTGCGCTCAGCAATCGCGACTTTTTCGTCGTCAACCTTGCCAATAATCTTGGTGCGGGTAGGACCATCAGGCGGGAAAAGCTCTTTGACGGCTCGAGCAGCAAAGTCGATACAGGCCTCAGCCATGGCAGGGTGCACAACCTTCGATGCGCCTTGGAAGTTGGCTCCGCCGGGGGCGTCATTGCCCAGTCCGGTGCGCTTGATCCCCTCTTCGTACTGCTTGTCACGGTCTTCACGAGCCTGCTTGTCCTTCTCAGCGTACTCAATGAACCGCATGGCCAGCTTCTGGAGGTCAAACGGATCAATCCGAGGGTCGTCAGCAAGGTTTGCGTAGAAGTCGGGGTTCTCTTCTGGGCCCTCAGGCTCCATGGTCACCACCGCAGAGCCGTCAGGCAGCTCCTCAATCTCGGCGTTTCCGAGCTCAACGTCGACTTCAATGCCCTCTTCAGGGATCTCTTCACCCTCAAGGCCGCCTACAAAGCGCTGAAACTCAGGATCGATGGGGAATTGCTCAGCCATGCTTTGGTTTCCTTACCTTTGAAAGCGCAGATGCGGGCGCCTTAACTGGGCCGCCCTTCTTTTTCTTAATCACACGCATGTCAGGAATTGTGTCGCTCTTGTAATAAGGCATCATAACCCCTTGCCCAGTCTCAATCATATCGAGAATGTAGTTACGCACGTTTTTCGGTGTTGGCGTTACGCCTTGACCTTGAAGCGTATATGCAGCCTGTCGCTCAAGCAGATCCAATGCGTCGCCTCGAGGAGACTTCAATCCGGTCAATTCGCCACCGCCAAACCAACGGCCAGCCTGCGCCATGCCACCGGGAATGCCCAAAGACTCAGCAATCTTCAACATCTCGTTTTCAGCGGCGCCGTATTCTTTATTTTGAAAGCCGCCCTGCTCCGTAAAGTAGGGGTGATACGCGCTACCCCGTGTTTGACCTGCGGCTTCATGCACGTCCAACACAACAGACTTTCCAAAATCGCCTGCCTTTTGCGTTCCATACGTTGGAATTTTGTAATTTGTAGGTATGTTAGCAATTGACCTATCCCTCAAATTAACCCTGTTTTCCAACACATCCTGAACGCCCTCTCTATGAATGGGCATTAACGGCAAACCAACACCATACTTCTTTTTAAAAAGCTCTTTTTCAATGTCTACTGTTTGTTGATCAAGAGGCAACCCCCTTGCATGCATGTCCCGCAAGAATTGACCAACCGCCACCTCATTCAAAATTGAGTTTCTTGCGCTGGCCGGCGCCAATGCGTACACAAACTCCTGAAACTTTTCAATTGGGATGTTCCGATCAAGAGCGGCTTGTTGCAAAGGATACAAAGACGCATAAAACGTCTCGCCGCCTAGAGGCAATCCACGCTTAATCTGCTGCTCAATCAGGCTGCGATTGACTGGGTCTTCATACATCTCGGTTACATAGTCAATATTTGCCCTCGGAGCAACGTCCCTTGTAAATCTGGTTTGTTCAACGCCCGGAAACCCCTCGAGAGCATCTTTGATAGAGGACCGATCAAATGCTTGCAATTCTTTTTTGGGCGGCGTCCATGGTTTAGTCGGAGCGCTCAAAAAATCCAAAGTCTTTTGAATTCGTTCTTGAACCGCGGGGTCCGTGTTTCTAAGACGCTGACCCTTAGGGTCTGAGTATGAGGACCTCTGAAGAGCACCAAACTTTTTTTCCGCCTCTGGTTTGTCAACACGCTCCCACGTAAATTTCTTTCTCACGTCATTTTCTGCACGTTTTGCAAGCTCCAACTCTGAAAGCTTTGGATTTGCCTGAGCAATATCTGTTGCAGATTTTTCAAGCGCATTCTGTAGAGCAGTATCCGATGCTGACCCGCCCTTCTTTTTCAAGTAACTTTTGATGTTTTCAGAAGCGTTTTTGACCCACTCTTTCACGTCGCTTTTTACGCCGCCGCCTTTGCCAAACCTTTGGACAGGGACCGGCTCATACATGATTGCCATTCCCTGCTTTGGGCTTACCAACCCCTGATACCCATACTCCTTTGCAAGGCGCTCAATGTCGGTCTCCATTTGAGGCCGATCCACCACCCCCTTGTTAAACTTTGCAGAGTAAGGCATACGATTTACTTCCCTTGAAAGCGTTGAAAATCCAAGCGGGTCAGCGCTGATGTCGTACAAATCTTGCCCTTGGGCGCCATATCGAAACCCTCCCAACCCAGCCTCTGGTTGGATTTGACTTGGGTCTCCGGTGTAAAAGTATGAACGCTCCATCACGGGCGAAGTTGTTCCTCGCAACCGCTCCATCTCCGCACCCTTGATGCCCGTCCCAAAACGCTTTGGATCAGTCATGATAAGGCTTTCAACCGGGCTAAAGTGTGTGAGCCTTTCCGATACAGCAGTTCCGGATTGCGGGCGAATGAGGGGCTTCAAATACCCGGGAATCCCACCGGTGTAATCCAGATCCAAAAACTCGGGCGGAAGAATCAAGCTTTTTTGTGGCGCAAACTGAAAGTTGCTCCATGCTTCTTTCAGATCACCCTCAATCTCGCGCACCTGCTTATCGTTCCCACGCCTACGAGCGTCATACAAATCAGCGTTTAGCTCATTGATCAATGACTTGAGTTCAGCGTTGATCGGCGTGTAATTCACAAACGAATTTTGTCCGCGGGTCTCAGACGTCATGGCAATACGCGCAAGCGGAGAGAACATCTTGCTGTGCGCCGCCCACGCAATCTCCTCCCCCTTTGGCCCAAATTGATTCCCATGTATGGCATGACCAAAAAAGTCATGCACTGCTCGGAACATTTCGTTGGTATTCAATCCGGTCGATGGATCTACCTCATTCAAAAAATCGTGAGGATCACCACCCTGATAAACGTACATGTGGCGATTGCCGTATATGTCCCTCAGCAGCTCTTTGCTGTCAGCATAGTTGCCCTCACCCGCACGGTGAAAAGACATGTTGACCGGCAACGCGTTGAACTGATCTTTGGTCTCTTTTGCCAACTGAGCATAAGACTTTGCCATCAACGAGTCGTAATCAACCGCCCCCGACTGATCCACCAAGTCCGGATACTTTGAGGCGTATGCATCAAACACAGCTTTTTTGTAGCCTGAGTCATCTGATGCCGCAAGCTCAAATGTGCGCCCAATTCCGCCTTGCTTGGCCAAAGAGCTCTGGGGAATGTTCGGCAATTCATACGGCTGCTTCGTAGCCGTTAAAGAATATTGATTGGCCACCTGCCGGACAAAATTGTCCGGGGAGTTCATTACTGACCGAACTGTCTCGTCCGTAACTGGTTGCGAAACATCGCCTCGAGCTCCTCCTGCGACGGACGGGGACCCGACGTCTTCCTTCGTGCCGAAGCCTTTGCCCTGAGCCGCTTGATCATTGCTTGGACGGACTCGGTAGAAAGGTCCTTCTTGCTTGGTTTCATAAGCACCTCTTTGTTTAACACCACCTTCTACAATAGCAGGCTTCGTCTTGGTTAACGCTTTTTTTGTTGCGGCCACCCCGGGGATCATGCCCATCACGCCAAACAACCCCTCTATGCCGGCGCCAATGACATCACCTTGCTGAGCCGATGTGCCCGCTGCCTGAAGGTCTCTAATGGCCTCCGGCGTTTGCAATGCCGTACCCAAAAATGGCGTGACATCTGCAAGGCCCATCCCAATAGGGAGGTTTGATGACTCGCCGCCAAACACTGTTTGCGATAACGATCGAGCTCGAGGTCTGGCCAAGCCAATCGCTTCCAATCCACTTTGCAGACCAGACGAAAGCCGCTCTCGTGGTGTGGGGTCATATGGACGCATCTCCGTCTGCTTTAAGGGCTCAAACCCCTCTCCGCGTCGAAACGCCTCTATCTGCTCATCAATTGATCGCGGATCTTTCATTTGCGCTCCAATGATGCAAGGCCGCCACGCTTTTTGAGCTGGTAACGGCCCTTAATCTCTTCCGGTTGCAGTTCATACGCCTGCGTGATCAGTAGCTCACGATTATGCTCGTCCATCGGCACGGTGTGGCCATATTTCCTGCCGGCTTCCAACTGCTTGTAGATCATCTCAAGGTGAGGGGGAAGCCCAGTCTGTGCAGCCCGCTTTTTGGCATAGTACTCAGCCACCTTCTTGTCCATCGCTGCGAACTGCGGCTCAGTAGCGCTCACATCGTCTCCAGCGTAACCACGATACATTCCCCAGTAGATGGGCTGCTCTTTTGGTTCGGAAGCCTTGGAAGCGGCTTTAGCAGCCTTGGCGGCCTTGCGTATAGCGCCACCACCGGCCTTGGTAACGTCTGGGTCTTTAGTATCGTATGTCCCTCGGTTACCAATCGCAGACTTGATCTGAGTTTGGTAAAACGGTCTGTAGGTGTCGTACTGATTGGTGCCAGCCTTCTCGGCAAGCCGGGGAACCAAAACGTCCTTTACGATCATCCCGTCATGATCCGTGTACTTCTTGACGGTATCCACAAACAGTTTTGAATCTGCCGCTGCGAACGGATCTATTCTCAGGTTGCCAATGATTTCCTCCATGGCATTCGTGTCGCCTTCGCGCAGAGCGGACAGGTAATCGTAATAAATCTGATCTAAGTCTTCGTAACCAATGTCATACGAATAATCAAAGTTGGTCAGCTCTTGTTGCTTTCTCAAATCATTCAGTATGTTCAACACCTCTTCGTCCGATGCCTTCCCATAAATTCCAGAGTCACCTAACAGATACGAGAAATAAGTTGGCTCATTGCCATACTCGCGAAAATCAATCGGACTCTTCATTTGCAGATAAGCCGGCATCACAAACGAGTCACTGCCCATCTGACCTTGTGGCGTCAATGAGTAGATGTTCGCCACCTCCCGGTTGTCCGTAAAGCTTGGCGTTGCACGGGAACGAAGATCAGTACTCGTTGCTCCTGCATCCCGACGCTGTCCACGATAAACGGTAAGAGGCTTACCCTCGGGAGTCTTCACCACGCTGCTCTCAATAAACTTGGAGAGCATGTCTTCAGTAGGCTTGGCCTTTGATGCAGCCTTAGCGGCTTTGGCAGCCTTTTTGATTGCCCCGCCACCGGCCTTCTTCAGGAGCTTGCCCTGCACGTCTGAGCCAACAGGGGCCACCATGAGCTTCTCGTAAACCGGGTGGGGCCTACCCTGCAACTGGACCTCACCAACCTCGTCACCGACCGCAAACAACGATCCACGACTCTTTGGCCGCAGGGTGGGGTTGTCACCCTTCCCGGTATTGAACAGCATCGCAGGCGAGGCGTATTCAGTCGACAGCCCGTAAAAGTGCGGGCCCTTCTCAATCGTTGCGATGAACGGCAGGTCAGCAAGAATAGGGTCGCCACCAGAATGCTTAAACAATCCCTTGCGGACAAGGTTCGAGAGCGTCTGAGATCCAAGCGACTTCTCGAGCTCCTCGAGGTCAGTCATGCGGCCAGACATCATCGGCCTGCCCGTCTTCGGGTCGATGGCCACCAGAAGGTTCTCCATCACGGCTGAGTCTAGTATCTCGCCGGTAACCGGGTTGATGTACGCACCAGATCCAAACGCAGACCGCTCCTGATTCACGTTCGCAAGCGCTCGCTCAATCATGCCCTGCGGCCCGGGAAACTTCTCAGGGTTCATGAACCACCGATTGGGAGCGGGCACCACAGGCGTCCTACCGCCCTCACGAACCTGCTCTAGCGCTGCCTTCAGTTGACTGTACTCAGCCTCAAGATCCGTAGCCTTCGAAGCCTTCTTGGCGGCCTTCCCAGCCTTCTTGATTGCCCCACCAGAGGCATAGCCTTCTTCCTCTTGCGTCAGGCCTACAGCAGGCACGGCAGCGAACAGAGGCTGACCCTGCTCGAGCACGGACTTCCGCATCTGAGGCGTGATCGTCAGCTCATGCACCGGAACGTCTTTCCCGTTGGCGTCCTTGATCGTCCCGCGGGTTACCTTCGTGCCGAACTTCGACCCGAGCTTGTTCAGGTACTTGGGCACCATCTGGTCATAGAAGCCCTTCATGCCCTCGCCACCAACCTCGAGGTCAATGCCAGAGATCTTCTTGTAGCCCTCTTTGGCGGCTGTTGAGCCCTCCTCGAAGGACTCGCCTACCCCGTTGACGATCTTCTTGGCCATCTCTTTGCCAATCGTGTCCTCAAGCTGAGACTCGGTCAGGCGGTTCTTATTGATGACCGAATTACCCTTGTCATCCAGCGCTATGAGGCCATAGGTGCCGTCGTCGTTCTTGCGGTAGTCAATGGCATTAACGAAGTTGCTGAGCTTATAGCGGTCGTTCTGGACGCTTCCAGTAGGGATAGCGATCTTGTCGAAGCCCTTCTCAGATGCCTCACGGACCGCACGACGCAGGGCAAGCTCATGCCATGTCGTTTTGAAAGGTGCGTCGGGGATTTGTTTTTTTAAACCACTAGCTAATCTAAATTGTTCTTCTTCAAGATTTTGTATACGGTTTATAACGTCCGTCAATTGATCGCCAATTTCAAATGGAACATCTTCACCTTGACTTAAATAAGGCAATTCAAGCTCTTCTAGTCTTCGTTGCTCTTCTAAAAGTTGTTCGCGCCTCGCGGTAATGCTGTCTAATTTTTGTTGCTCTGCGGCTTTAACTTCTGGTGTGTCATATCCCCTCTTGCGCCCCTCCTGATGCCAGTCTGATTGAACCTCGTCAACCAACATAATCTTCTTGCCGTCCTGCTCAAAGTCAGAGACGCGCATGTGGGCGAGGATGTTAGGCTGGTCGAAGTGAGACGATTCAAATTGATTGATCACTCCGCTTTCGCTCAGGAGCTTCTCGTATTTAGGAATGCGAGACGTTTCTTCAGGGGCGACCACATACGTGGTCAGCTCTTCCCGAGCCAGCTCCTCAGGAACCTTAAACTCCTCGGCATACTGCTTAACAATGTCATTAAACCTTGGACTCGTCTTCTCAAACGGAAGCGTTAGCAGCAGCTCACGGTAGTTCTGACCACCTCGAGTGGAATAAGACCGAAACTTTGTAGGCGTTGCGCCTCCAGTTAATATCTGATTGTCAAGCCGGCTACGCTCTGCGCTCAATGGCTCAAGAATTGCCCTGCCTTCTTGCGAAGACAAAACCCCCTCCTCTACCTTCTGCCTCGTATCCGCCACCAAATCTGTAATTTCTCGGTAGCGATTTTTGGCTTGGGCAAGAGCCGCGGCCTGCTCTGGAGACATCTCACCAAGCCTGACCTCCTCAAGCTTCACCTGATTGGCATTCAGGTAGTCCTTCACCTCCTGCTTGGTGACGTCCTTCTTGCCCTTGAGGAACTCATCCAGTCCCGTCCACTTGATCTCGTCAGCCTTCACGCCCTGCATGTTCGTGATCTGGTTCAGGAACTGTTGCCCAGTCCCCTTGTTCTGCAACGAGTCTGTTGCCCGGTCCAGAGCGGAGTAGAAACCCAGTGGGTTCTGAGTGGGTTGCGACTGGGTTAATTGAATCGATCCAACGGGAGCCGACACCCTCTGACGGAGCATGTCCTCCATAGACGATGCGGCACGGCCAGCAGCCTTCACGCCCTGCTTAGCGGCCATCGTGACCTGCCGGGTGGCGTCATCAATCAATCGAGTCGGAGACGTCAGCATGCCCGGTGTGATGTCGGGGATCTTGGCCGCCTCAAAGGCCTGAGCCACGGGATACAGCGCCTCAGCGGACTCACCAAGGGCGGCAGACTGTGCTGGGGTCTTAGGCGTGAAGTAGTCGGTCAGCGACCCTTCCGCGGTCCCACCACCAAGCTTGGCAAAGGGCTCAGCGAGCCCCTCGAGCACAGCGCCACCAAAGAAGCCGGCGGTGTTGCCAATGGCCTTGATCTGCTCCTCAATCGGGGCGTCCCTGAATGTCTTACGCTGGGCAGCCCGTCCGGCCTGATACTCCCGAGCCAGACGCTGTCGCTCCTCCTCCATGCGGGGGTCGCCCATCGGGAACGGAACTTCGTTGAGCCTCTTGGCGTTCTTGGGAGGGAGTGCGCCAGTGATCTGGCTCAGCAGACGAATATCTTCGGGGGTCATGACATCCACCGATTAAAGGGTTTGGCCATCATATTGCATATGGATTCACCCGTCTAGACCGGCCTGTGTCCGCATAATCGTCCTCATCCCAGTCATCCTGCGGCGGTGGATCGACCTCGAGCCATCCAGCATCCCTCAGGAACCTCAAGGCCTGAGTGGCCGCATCCACGAAGTCATCATGCGACGTGTCAGGGAAGGCACAGATCTGGGAGACGAACCCTTCCGCCCAGTCTCTTACATAACCCGGCCTCTGAGAGCTCTCAGGAATCCACACACGCCCTCGAGCGATGATGTGCGACACGATGTTCAGCCGCTGCATCTTGTCGGCATTGCCGGGATTGTACGCCCTCACAGGCAGGTGCGCCCGCTGAAGGTCTTGAATCAGGCTGATACCCGCAGACTTGTCCTCCACGAGGATCAGGTCGACCCTCTTGCGGTCTCTCCCCTCCCCGAAGACGGTCTCGTACTCCTCTTGGACCTTAGGCCTGAGGTCAGGGTATTGAAGCCTGTCCTGCCACGCATCGATCAGCATGACGCTCATCGGGCCATCTATTGGCTTGAACACGCCAAATGTTAGACAGGCGGTCGGATCGTTGGCCGTCTTCTCTGTATAGGCGCAGTCGTAGGACTGGATGATGTACTCGAACTTGGGGAACTCCCGCCCGTTCGGCCAGAGCCTGAACCAGTCCCTCTTGACGATGCCAGACTCCTCGGGGTCGATGATCTCAGCGTAGATCTCCTGCCGGCCAAGCCTTGTCCCTTCGTAGCTCAGGATTTGCTTGCGGAAGTTATCACTGAGGTTGTCAAGGTTTGAGTAGGTCGAGGCCGTCGTCAGGGCGACATCTTCCCCATCTCTGGCCACCAGCTCGAGAATCAGGTCCTTCGGTCTGGGAGTCGTCGTGCAGATGGTCCGGGTCTTCTTACCAAGACGGACACCGAACTGGATCTGATCCCACGCCTCTTGTAGATAGTCCCATGCGGCCAGCTCATCAAGCCACGCCCCGTGGA
>Ga0208788_1000574_pt1 | contig 17911 bp, 18 predicted proteins | sample Wag4_2014_7_11_3_FD_187363 | JGI IMG/M metagenome (GOLD analysis project Ga0208788, IMG submission 187363) | Fresh water mixed with fracking chemicals microbial communities from Ohio, USA - Utica-2 Time Series FC 2014_7_11 (SPAdes) (version 2) ...
GTATTCCTGATACTGAAGCGGGCTTATCGCCTGACTTGCTCAATTAGCGCTACCGAAAAGTAACTAGGGCAGAAGTAACTCCACGCGGCTGGTAAGGTTAGCCACGACCCCAGTGTTGTGGCAGTTTGGGATGTGGCAGTTTTATTGCCATTCATCCAGTTGGAGCATGTAAATCGATCCGCAACGGGTCCTGACACTTTCTAGAGCGAGGTTTTCACGTGATTAATGTTGGAATTAATGGTTTTGGACGTATCGGTCGTAACTTCTTCCGCGCAGCGCTAACCAACCCAAATATCAATATCGTAGGTATTAACGACCTAACCGATAACGCTACTTTGGCCCACCTCCTAAAGTACGACTCAATCTTGGGTCGCCTAGGACTTGAAGTCAGCCACACTGAAGACACGATCACTGTTGGCGGCAAGACAATCAAAGTTTTCGCAGATCGCGATCCAGCAAATCTTCCATGGGCATCAGTTAAGGCAGATATAGTCATCGAATCTACCGGCCACTTCACAAAGGCAGCCGATGCTAAAAAGCACATCACAGCAGGTGCCAAGAAGGTAATCATCTCTGCACCAGCAACAGATGAAGACATCACAATCGTTATGGGCGTAAATCACGATAAGTACGACCCAGCAAACCACAACGTTATTTCAAATGCTTCATGTACAACTAACTGCCTTGCTCCAATGGCTAAGGTTCTGCAAGATAACTGGGGCATCGTTAAGGGCTTGATGACAACAATTCATGCCTACACAAACGATCAGGTAATTCTTGACTTCCCACATAAGGATCTACGCCGCTCACGTGCTGCAGCGACAAATATGATCCCAACATCAACCGGCGCTGCAAAAGCGATCTCGTTGGTTATGCCAGAGCTCAAGGGCAAGCTTGATGGTTACGCAATGCGCGTTCCAGTTCCAACAGGTTCTGCAACAGATCTAACAGTTGAACTTGCCAAGGAGGCAACTGCTGAAGAGATCAACGCCGCTATGAAGGCTGCTGCAAATGGCGCACTCAAGGGATACCTCACCTACACATCAGATCCAATCGTCTCTTCAGATATCGTCACCGATCCTTCATCTTGTATCTTCGATTCTGGTCTAACCAAGGTAATCGGAAACCAAGTAAAGGTCGTTGGTTGGTATGACAACGAATGGGGTTACTCAAACCGCCTCGTTGATCTTGTCGGCCTCGTCGGCAAATCTCTCTAACCAATAATTTTAATTAATGTCGCTTCAAAACTTTGATGTAGCCGGCAAGCGAGTATTCCTTCGCTGCGATCTCAATGTTCCGTTGAAAAACGGCGAGATCACAGATGATGGACGCATCCGCGCCTCGCTGCCGACTATCAAGACTCTCATCGCAAACGGTGCCAGCATCGTTATCGCAGCGCACCTGGGTCGACCAAAAGGCGAGGCCAAACCAGAACTTTCACTAGCGCCTGTTGCTAAGCGTTTATCTGAGCTACTTGGCGCACCAGTGCAATTTGCTGGCGCAGTTATCGGTAGCGATGTAACTTCTAAGGCAGCCGCACTCAAATCTGGCGAGATCTTGTTGCTAGAAAATATTCGTTTCTCAACTGCTGAAACTTCGAAAGACGAGGCAGAGCGCCAAGTTCTCGCCAAAGAGTTGGCAGCACTTGCCGATGCTTATGTTGGAGATGGCTTTGGGGCAGTGCACCGCAAGCATGCTTCGGTCTTCGATCTTCCAAAGTTACTTCCGCATTCTGCTGGAACACTTGTATCCGCAGAAGTTGAAGTTCTTAAGAAGTTAACCCAGAACCCAGAACGCCCATATGGCGTTGTTCTTGGGGGAGCGAAAGTTTCAGACAAGATCGGCGTTATCTCTAACTTGCTCGGCAAGGTAGATGTAATGGCGATTGGTGGTGGAATGGTTTTCACATTTTTAGCTGCACAAGGAAAAGAGATCGGTACATCTCTAGTTGAAACCGATCTCATTGAAACTGTTAAGGGTTTGATCAAGCAAGCTGCAGATTCTGGTGTGAAGTTAGTTCTTCCAACGGATATCTTGGTAGCGCCAGCCTTTGCATCTGATGCACCAGCAACCTTGGTCAGCGCAGATGCAATCCCATCCGATCAGATGGGACTCGATATTGGTCCAGATTCAGCTGCAGCCTTTGCAACAGCGATTCGTTCTTGCAAGACTGTTTTCTGGAACGGACCTATGGGAGTATTTGAATTCCCAGCATTTGCGGGCGGAACTAAAATTGTCGCGCAAGCGTTAACAGAAGTTTCTGGAATCTCAGTAGTTGGTGGTGGCGATTCCGCTGCTGCAGTTCGCGTCCTGGGTTTTGCAGATTCTGCCTTTGGTTACATTTCAACTGGTGGTGGCGCATCGCTTGAATACCTAGAAGGCAAAGAGCTTCCTGGCTTAACCGCCCTGGGTCTCTAAGTTATTGGTCTTTAATTTTAAATAACAATCCAAGTTAGAAGGAGTAAATAATGCGTAAGCCGCTAATGGCAGGTAACTGGAAGATGAACCTCAATCACCTTGAGGCGATTGCAGTTGCACAGAAGCTTGTCTACTCACTGACTGATAATGATTACGACGCTGTTGATGTTGCGATCATCCCGCCATTTACTGATATTCGCTCAATCCAAACTATGGTCGATGGTGACCGTCTTCGCCTTCAGTACGGTGCACAAGACCTTTCACCTGAAGCCAGCGGCGCATTTACCGGGGATATCTCAGGCTCCATGCTCGCCAAACTTGGTTGCACATTTGTTGTAATCGGCCATTCGGAACGTCGCGCTATTCACAATGAAGATGATGCACTTATCAACCGCAAGATCAAAGCGGCACTCGCTAACGAGCTAACCCCTATCTTCTGCGTAGGTGAAGAACTTTCCATCCGCGAATCTGGCGCACATGTATCTCACGTAATTCGCCAAGTCCGTGCTGGTCTTGAAGGGTTCACTAAGCCAGAACTTAAGAAAATTGTCATCGCCTACGAACCAGTTTGGGCGATCGGTACCGGCAAGACTGCAACTCCTGAAGATGCGCAAGAAGTATGCGCTTCAATCCGTGAAGAGATCCAAAGCATCGGTTCCCCTGAGATCGCCGCAAATATGCGCATCCTCTACGGCGGATCTGTTAAATCATCTAACGTTGTCGAAATCATGAAGCAGGTCGATGTTGATGGCGCCCTTATCGGGGGAGCGAGCCTAGATCCCGAGGAATTGGCCAAGATCGCCAAGTTCTACGCGGTGGAAGGCGCCTAATCTCGCACTTAGATCTAGTATCCTTACGCTCTATCTCCATCCACAACTTGAGGAGTTTTACACCGTGGCTCTAGCCCTATCTATCTTGCTTGTTATTACAAGCATCTTGATGATCCTGCTCGTTCTCCTTCACAAAGGAAAAGGTTCAGGCCTCTCCGATCTATTCGGCGGCGGAATGTCATCAAACTACGGCGGTTCATCTGTTGTAGAACGTAACCTCGATCGCATCACAATCGTTGTTGGCGGCATCTGGTTCGGCGGCGTTGTCGCACTCAGTCTTGTTTTGAAGGGTTAATCCATGGCAAGTGCAATTCGCGGAAGCCGTGTCGGCGCCGGCCCAATGGGCGAGGCCGAACGCGGAGATCAGATCGAGCGCGCCACAGTTTCATACTGGTGTGGCAATGGCCATGAAGTTCGTCCATCTTTTGCAGTAGAAGAGACTGTAGTAATTCCAGCCGAATGGGATTGTCCTAAGTGCGGTCTTCCTGCAGGTCGCGATCGCAACAATCCACCAAAGGCAGTTGTAAATATTCCTTACAAGACCCATTTAGCTTATGTAAAAGAGCGTCGCACAGATGTTGAAGGCGCAAAGATTCTTGAAGAAGCGCTCCGTAAACTCCGTGGAGATGACGATTAATTAAAGGCAGTAAATATTTTTAGAGAGCTTTAGCGGCTCTCAAGATCTGGTCGATACCCGCGCTACGTTCTGTGCAATGCAGACGAAGCAGCGGGTATTTTCTTGTACTAAGGGCGCGGTTATCACCGAGGGCCTGCGCCATTAATAATGTACGGAAATCAAAAGCTCGTCCTGGAACTGGATAGTTATTTACCGTCTCGCCAGTTATCTGTAAGAACGATCCATTCTGCTGTCCGCCCTTATGGAATTGACCGGTGGAGTGTAAGAAACGTGGACCCCAACCAAAGCTAACGGGACGACCGGATTTCTCGGAAAGAATCGCACGAAGTTCAGTCAGTTTGCTATCTCCGGCGCGATCCAAATAAGCAGTGATTGCGATGTAACCATCTGCGTCGGTATTTGCAATGAGATTCTTTAGCGCTGCAACCAAGGTATTTCCATCGCCAAAGATCTCAACGTCGCCTTCGCTATTGGCAGTAGTAATTGTCGGAAGTGAGTTATTCCATTCCGCAAGTACCGCAGAAGTTGCTTCCTTTGCCTCAGTAACATTGGGTTGATTGAAGGGATCGATCTCTAGCGCTGCACCCAGCAACGCAGTTACCCATTCCCAGAATAAGAAATGCTCGCCGAGTTCGGCTTCAACTGTTAGATCTGCACCAGGTGCAAAGGCAACAGAGAAAGCACCGCCCATTGCAGCTTCCTTGAAACCTTCTGTTGCAATCGGCAGGCGCCCTTGCTCTTCTTTGCCCGTTGATTCAGCGATTAACTGTTCGATCCAATCAGATAGCCCAGGAAACTTTGAACCGCTATCTGTGAAACCTAAGAATTGTTCGGCTTGAGTTAAAAGCAAATAAGCAACATCGATGACCACCTCGGGATTGGTTTTCATGAGTTCGCGGCAATCACTTGCCTGGTCAAGTAGAACAGATGCATCAACGCCCATTAGCGCGGCAGGTGTTAAACCAAAGGCGGTGAGCGCGCTAAAACGCCCACCAACATGAGAATCTGCATTAACAACTGTAAATCCGGCTTTACGCACATCTTGATCTAGCGGAGAACCAGGATCAGTTACAAAGACCATATGTTCAGTGGGATTCAACCCCGCATCACTTAAATACTTTTCGAAGAAAGCGCGCTGCGAAGAAGTTTCGATAGTTGATCCTGACTTAGAAGCAACCAAGACAAGCATCTTGCTGGAATCACCTTGTAGCGCGCGGTGGAGATAATCCGGATCAGTCGAATCCAAGATAAAGACGCTCTTCTTATAAGTCTGCGCGATGACTTCTGGAGCAAGCGAAGAGCCACCCATTCCGCAGAGAACTAGATCTGTCTTATCGCGAAACTTCGCGGCGAGAGCATCAAGTGCCGGCAGTAAATCGCGTGAACTCTGATCTAGATCAACCCAATTTAAACGGATCGCAGCTTCGGCACTTGCTGCCGGACCCCAGGTATTCGCATCCTTAGCGGCAATGCGTGGATGTGCCTTAACGAGCCCTTGGTACTTCGCATCGCTGCGATCTACTTTGCTAAGAGATGGTCCGCTTAATTTGATCATGGCGCCTTACTTCAGCGCGTTCTGGATTTTTGACGCTATTGCATCTGGACCAAAGCCGAATTCACTAAATAACTTGCCAGCAGATGCCGAAGCGCCAAAGTGTTCAAGTGAGATAGCGATGCCTGAGTCTCCGATGTAATCGCGCCAGCCTTGAGCGATTCCGGCTTCAATACTTACGCGCAACCTGGCATTTTTAGGAATCACGTGGCCTTGGTATGCGGCATCGGTCTCTTTAAACCATTCCAGGCAAGGAGCGCTTACTACGCGCGTTGAGATCCCTTGGCCCTCAAGAAGATCTTGCGTTGCAAGTGCTACGCCGACTTCAGAACCAGTTGCGATTAGAACAACATCTGCTGAGCCGGATGCTTCTTTCAAAATGTAGGCGCCCTTTGCAACAAGTGCGACATCACCATGTGTCGAGCGATCAACAACTGGCAAGTTCTGGCGAGAAAGTAGTAAACCTGCAGGCTTGCGGCGTTGCAGAATCACCTTCCACGCTTCGCGAACTTCGTTGGCATCTCCTGGGCGCACCACATCAAAGTTAGGGATCGCGCGCAGCGCTGCTAAATGTTCGACCGGTTGATGCGTTGGACCATCTTCGCCAAGACCAATTGAGTCATGGCTCCAGATAAAGATAGAGGCAATGTCCATGATCGATGCCAAGCGGACTGCTGGTCGCATGTAATCGCTAAATACGGCAAAGGTTCCACCGAAACAGCGCGATAAACCATGTAAGGCAACGCCATTGAGAATCGATCCCATCGCATGTTCGCGAATACCAAAGTGGATCATGCGACCGTATGGATTCGCATTCGCCATCGCACTTGTTGCAGGGAGAAAAGAACCGGAATCATTGATAACGGTGTTATTGCTTCCCGCTAGATCTGCCGAACCGCCCCAAAATTCTGGAAGAACCTTTGCGATAGCGGCGATCACATCACCGGATGCTTTACGAGTTGCTACATCTTTACCAGGAGCGAAAACTGGAAGTTCTTTATCCCAACCGGCAGGAAGTTCTTTAGATACTAGGCGCTCAAGTAGTGCAGCACGATCGGGGTTAGCCGATTTCCAAGTTGCAAAATTCTTATCCCAGTCAGCGCGTAGCGCTGCGCCACGTTCTTTAACTTTTCGAACATGTGCGATCACATCTGCTGGAGCAACAAAACTTTCTTCTGGGTTGAGCCCGAGAAGCGCTTTAGTTGCGGCAATCTCTTCGGCGCCTAACGCCGAACCATGGGACTCTGCAGTGTTTCGTGCCTTAGGTGCAGGCCAGGCAATTACCGAGTGCATACGAATCAAAGTTGGTTTGAGAGTTTCCTTCTCGGCAGCAACCATCGCTGCATCAAGTGCTGAAAGATCAACATCTCCATCAGATTTAGTGGCGACTTCGATTACGTTCCAACCGTAAGCGCGGTAACGCGCGGATACATCTTCGGTAAATGCAACGTGGGTATCGCCTTCAATTGAAATGCGATTGTCGTCATAGATCATCTTCAAATTGCCGAGCTCTTGGGTGCCGGCAAGTGAAGATGCTTCACCGCTTACACCTTCCTGCAAATCACCATCTGAACAGATAACCCAAATATTGTGATCAAAGATTGACTTTCCAGCCGGAGCATCGGGATCAAGTAAACCGCGCTCATAACGAGCAGCCATCGCCATTCCAACGGCTGTTGCAACTCCTGCACCCAAGGGACCGGTTGTCATTTCAACGCCCGCTGTGTGTCCGTATTCAGGGTGGCCAGGTGTGAGCGAGTTCCATGTTCTAAATGATTTCAGATCATCTAACTCAACGCCGTAGCCACTGAAATAAAGTTGAATATAAAGAGTGAGTGAAGAATGGCCGCAAGAGAGAACAAATCGATCGCGCCCTAACCAGTGTGGATCGGCGGGATCATGGATTAGATGGTTCTGAAATAAGTTATAGGCAACTGGAGCAAGCGACATCGCGGTACCAGGATGTCCGTGGCCAGCCTTCTGAACTGAATCCATAGCGAGCGCCCGGGCGATGACCACAGCGCGATCATCTAGTTCGGTCCAGTTCTTCATGACATTAACCTCTATCTGGAGTTGGGATTATCTCTTTAACAATTGCGATGCGTATTCGCCATGCAGTGATCCAAACAAGTACGGCACCTAGAAGATGAGCTACGACAAGTATTTCAGGTATCCCAGTGAAATATTGGATGTAACCAATCGCGCCTTGACTGAGCGCTACGGCGGCGAAGATTGTTACTTTACGTCGTAGTTCCTGGTTGGTTCTAACTAAGATAAAGAAGGCGGCGGTTAAACCGAGAAGTGCAATCACTGCATCTGCATGTATCCAGGCGATAGTTCGGATATCAAAGCCAAAACGTTGTGCTTTCTCATCTCCAGCATGTGGACCTGACCCGGTTACAAGAGTTCCAAGGAATATAACGATAAAGGTCAGCGCGATATGTAGAAACGAGACTCTTGATTCAATCTTCTCAATGCCACCTCGTTCGCGGGCAGGTGAGTTACGTCTTGAAAATAGCGATGTTGCAGCAGCAATTAGAATTATGGAGAGAATTAGGTGGCCGGCCACAGGTAGCGGATGGAGATCAGTTAAGACGGTAATTCCACCAAGAATGCCTTGCCCAAATATTCCGAGCACCTGTCCGAGTGCGAGCGAGCGCAGATCTTTACGACCGGTCTTCATAACATGGATCAGCACCGCTAGGGCAGAGATAACCAAGGCAAAGGTGAGTAAACGATTTCCAAATTCGATCCAAGCGTGGAGCTGGCCTTCGGCTTGATTAGGTACAGGCGTGTAGGAACCAGGAGTGCACTCGGGCCATGTTGGGCAGCCCAGTCCCGAGCCAGTCACCCGCACGGCCCCGCCAGTAAGAACAAGGGCAGATTGCAGAAAAAGCAGAAGGCCATATAGGACGGCGCGCAGTTTCATGCGCTTAGCCTATGACCTTCACTCTTGATTAGTCGTGGTTAAAGTGGCAGAGCAGTGCGAATTAAGACACAATAGTGTTGTGAAAATCAAAGAGCGTCCAGATGTGGTGGCAGGCGATGACCTGCGCACTCGCGATGCCGTAGCACGCTCAATCCTTGAAAATGGACCCTCAACAGCTGTCGCCTTGGGCGAGCGCCTAGGTCTGACGCCAGCGGGTATTCGCCGCCATCTAGACCTGCTTGTCGCAGATGGAATTCTCGAAGCGCGCGATCCTCGCATCGCTCCGGCTCGTGGTCGCGGCCGACCATCCAAAGTTTTTGTAATGACCGATAACGGGCGCGAAAAGTTCGAGCACTCATATGACGATTTAGCAGTAGCCGCTCTTAAATTTATGTCAGCGCAATCGGGGGAGCACCTCGTAAATGCATTTGCACAATCACGCGCCGATGACATGGTTCGTAAAGCCGCCGGAACTATGGCAAAGAGCGGAGATAAAGTTTCAGCGCTCGCAGAGTTCTTAACTGGACAGGGTTATGCCGCAAGCGTTGGCCCACGTGGCACAGGTGAAGAACTTTGTCAGCACCATTGCCCGATTGCACACGTCGCCGCAGAATTTCCCCAGCTATGTGAAGCCGAGACAGGGGCGCTTTCAATTCTGCTCGGTACTCACGTACAACGCTTAGCCACCATCGCCCATGGCGACGGTGTTTGCACTACCTACATTCCTCAACTTAACAAGCAAGTTCCAAAAATAAACACTCAAGCAAAAGCCGGAAAGGCGCAAAAATGACAACAGCACATCCAGAGCTCGAAGGTCTTGGAAACTACGAATACGGTTGGTCAGATGGCAACGATGCTGGCGCAAACTCAAAACGTGGCATTAACGAAGATGTCGTTCGCGATATCTCTTCCAAGAAGGACGAACCACAGTGGATGCTAGACCTGCGCCTTAAGGGCTTGTCACTCTTCGAAAAGAAGCCGATGCCATCATGGGGATCAGACCTTTCCGGAATCTTCTTTGACACCATTAAATACTTCGTTCGCTCAACTGAGAAGCAGGCTGCAACTTGGGATGATCTGCCTGAAGAAATCAAGAACACATACGATCGTTTGGGTATCCCAGAAGCGGAAAAACAGCGCCTGGTATCTGGCGTTGCCGCGCAGTATGAATCAGAAGTTGTTTATCACTCAATTCGCGAAGACCTAGAAGCACAAGGCGTGATCTTCCTTGATACCGATAGCGGGCTAAAGCAGCACCCTGAACTGTTTAAAGAGTACTTCGGTTCAGTTATTCCAGTTGGCGATAACAAGTTTGCAGCGCTTAACACTTCGGTATGGTCAGGTGGTTCATTCATCTACGTACCAAAGGGCGTGCACGTAGATATTCCTTTGCAGGCATATTTCCGTATTAACACCGAAAACATGGGGCAGTTCGAGCGCACTTTGATTATTGCCGATGAAGATTCATATATCCACTATGTAGAAGGTTGCACAGCGCCAATCTACAAATCAGATTCACTCCACTCAGCAGTCGTAGAAATCATCGTAAAGAAGGGTGCACGCGTTCGTTACACCACGATTCAGAACTGGTCTAACAACGTTTACAACCTCGTAACCAAGCGCGCTACTTGTGCTGAAGGTGCAACGATGGAATGGGTCGATGGAAATATCGGATCCAAGGTAACTATGAAGTACCCAGCGGTTATGTTGATGGGTCCACATGCCAAGGGTGAAACACTCTCACTCGCATTTGCGGGCGCCGGACAACATCAGGATTCTGGTGCAAAGATGGTTCACGCAGCTCCTTACACATCTTCATCTGTAATCTCTAAATCAGTTGCACGTGGTGGCGGTCGTACTTCTTACCGCGGCCTCGTACAGGTACAAGAAGGCGCACACCACTCAAAGAGCACCGTAAAGTGCGATGCGCTCTTAGTTGACACAATTTCACGTTCTGACACATACCCATATGTTGATATCCGTGAAGACGATGTTTCCATGGGACACGAAGCAACAGTTTCGAAGATCAGTGATGATCAACTCTTCTACCTAATGTCACGCGGCCTTACTGAAGATGAGGCAATGGCGATGATCGTTCGTGGATTTATCGAGCCAATCGCCCGCGAACTTCCAATGGAATATGCGCTTGAGCTAAACCGCCTCATCGAACTTCAGATGGAAGGTGCTGTCGGTTAATGTCAACGCTAACCACTAACTACTTAACGCCGACTGGGCGTGAAGAAGCCTGGCGTTTTACTCCGCTCAAACGTTTGGGTGGACTTCATGATGGCACTGCAGTTATTGCAGATCGCAAATCACTTTCACTCAAGGGTGCAGCAGCAGATGGCGTGAGCTTCGAAAGAATCTCCCGTGAGCTAGCGGCACCTCTAACTGAAAGCGATGATGCCGTTGTTGGCCGTATCCGCGAAAATGCAGCAGAGGTCGCAGTTCTAACCATCAAGGCAAATACAGAAGTTGCTGCTCCAATCTTCTTAAATCGCAGCTCTGGCGCAACAGATTCAGCTGAACTTTCACGAGTTCAGATCCGCATCGAAAACCACGCCAAGGCAACTGTGATTATCGAGAACTCAGGCGATACTCATCTGGCAGAAGATCTAGAAATCTCAGTTGCACCTGGTGCCAACCTGACTCTAGTTTCACTTCAAGAGTGGGATGGAAAAACTATTCACTCAGGACGCCACCATGCAATTGTCGACCGCGATGCAACATTTAAATCTATCGTTGTAACCGTTGGTGGTTCACTGGTTCGTTTACTTCCCACAGTTGACTTCATCGCACCTGGCGCATCTTGCGAGTTATTGGGCGTTTACTTTGCAACTTCTGGTCAGTTCTTCGAACACCGTATGTTTGTTGATCACAAAGTCCCTAACGCAAAATCTCGCGTTAACTACAAAGGTGCACTTGCTGGCGATGGAGCGCACACCGTCTGGATCGGCGATGTCTTTATCCGCGCAGCAGCCGAGGGAACTGATACTTACGAGCTAAACCGCAATCTCTTGCTCTCCGATGGAGCGCGGGCAGATTCAGTTCCAAACCTGGAGATCGAAACTGGCGAGATCGTTGGAGCAGGACATGCCAGCACGACTGGTCGCTTTGATGACGAACAACTCTTCTACTTGATGTCACGCGGCATTAACGCCGCCGATGCACGTCGTTTAGTTGTTCGCGGTTTCTTCAATGAGATCGTCTCTGAAATTGGCGTTGAAGATATTCAAGAGCGCCTAATGGATCGTATCGATGGCGAACTTGCAAAGGCTGGTTCATAAATGAGCGATCTAAAACTCAGCGAGCTAACTACAGGCAAGCCCGTCAAGATCGAGAAAGATGGACGCACAATCTGTGTTGCACGTGTTGGCGATGAAGTTTTTGCCGTAGATGACACTTGCTCGCACTCAGATGCTTCTCTATCTGAAGGTGATGTTACAGATTTCAAGATCGAATGCTGGCTTCACGGCGCAGAGTTCGATCTTCGCACCGGCGAAGCGTTAACTCCGCCAGCAGTTGCACCAATTAAGACTTATTCAGTAAGCGTTGACGGAGACTCCGTCACGGTAGATGCGTAGCGAGGAAAGTTGATGAGCACTCTAGAAATCCGCGGACTTAAAGTCTCTGTTGAAACCGAAAGCGGTTCAGTAGAAATTCTCAAAGGCGTAGACCTCACTATCAAATCTGGTGAAACCCACGCGATCATGGGCCCAAACGGTTCAGGTAAATCAACTCTCGCCTACTCAATTGCGGGACACCCTAAGTACACAATCACCAGCGGCACAGTCACGCTAGATGGTGCAGACGTTCTTGAGATGACCGTCGATGAGCGCGCTAAGGCAGGTCTTTTCCTTGCGATGCAATACCCAGTAGAAGTTCCTGGCGTATCCGTTTCCAACTTCCTTCGTACTGCAGCAACTGCACTACGCGGTGAAGCGCCTAAGTTACGTACTTGGGTCGGCGAAGTTAAAGGCGCGATGGAAGCTTTAAGTATGGATCCATCTTTCGCACAACGCAATGTCAACGAAGGTTTCTCTGGTGGAGAAAAGAAGCGCCACGAAATCATGCAGCTAGAACTACTCAAGCCAAAGATGGCTATTCTCGATGAGACAGATTCAGGTCTAGACGTTGATGCGCTTCGCATCGTCTCTGAGGGTGTCAACCGCGCGAAGGCTGCCAATGATCTGGGCGTTCTATTAATCACGCACTACACACGAATCCTTCGCTACATCAAGCCTGATTTCGTTCACGTATTTGCTAACGGCAAGATCGTTGAACAAGGTGGACCAGAGCTTGCAGATAAGCTCGAAGCCAATGGCTATGCGGAGTATGTAACTGCGTAGTTTCGCAATTACTTAGTTATATGTCATTTGATGCAGTCGCTATCCGCGCGGATTTTCCGATCTTTGATCGCAAGATCCGCGATGGAAAGCGCCTGGTCTATCTAGATAGTGGTGCCACTAGCCAGAAGCCGAACGTTGTTATTGATGCGGAGAGCAATTTCTATCGCTTACATAACGCCGCCGCGCATCGCGGTGCTCACCAGTTAGCTGAAGAAGCGACCGAAGGTATCGAAACGGCACGTCGGATCGTTGCTGACTTCCTCGGTGGAAAAGAAGATGAGATCGTCTTCACCAAGAGTTCCACCGAGGCGCTAAATCTCTTGGCCTATTCGATCGGTTCAGCTCCTGCTGGAAATAAGTTCCACCTTAAAGCCGGCGATGAAATCGTGGTCTCCGAGATGGAGCACCACGCTAACTTGATTCCTTGGCAGCAATTAGCAGCGCGCACCGGCGCAGTAGTTAAATGGTTTGAAGTGATGCCTGAAGGGCGCTTAGATCTTTCAAATATTGATTCGGTAATTACTGCCAAAACTAAGATTGTTTCGCTTACTCATCAATCAAATGTTCTCGGAACTATTGTTCCATTGGATGATCTAGTAAAGCGAGCACATCAAGTAGGAGCGGTATTTATCCTCGATGCTTGTCAATCAGTTCCACATATGCCAGTTAACGTCGCAGATCTAGATATCGATTTCTTGGCTTTTTCAGGACATAAAGCAGTTGGTCCAACTGGTGTTGGTGTTCTCTGGGGAAGAGCAACTCTGCTTGCTGAGCTTCCACCATTTCTATTTGGTGGTTCGATGATCGAATCAGTGACGATGACCGAAGCGACTTGGGCACCAGCGCCTCGTAAATTTGAACCAGGCGTTCCAAATATGGCGCAGATAGTTGGTTTGGGTGAGGCGCTTCAATACCTTTCTAAAATTGGTATGTCCGCGATCCACCAACATGAAATCGAATTAACTAAGTATGCAATAAACAAATTGGGCGCAGTGGAATCACTTCGCATCATCGGACCGCTGGATACCAAGTTACGCGGGGGAGCAGTCTCCTTCACACTCGGAGAAATCCACCCCCATGATTTGGGCCAGTTTTTAGATGATGCGGGAATCGCAGTGCGCACTGGGCATCATTGCGCTTGGCCGCTTACTCGCAAGATGGGCGTGCCAGCAACAACTCGCGCGAGTTTCTATCTCTACAACACCACCGAAGATATCGATCAACTTTGTGAATCGATCCTTGCTGCGCAGAAATACTTCGGCTAATGCAACTCGATAACCTTTACCAAGAAGTGATCCTTGATCACTACAAGAACCCACAGAATAAGAAACTTTCACCTATCTACGATGCACAGGTTCACCACGTAAACCCTTCATGTGGCGATGAGATCGATCTAAATATCACCATTAAAGATGGTGCGGTTGCAGCAATCACCTGGGATGGAGTCGGTTGCTCAATCTCGCAGGCCAGCGTTTCCATCCTCACAGATCTGCTAATCGGCAAGTCAATAGTCGATGCCTATAAAATTTATGATGAGTTCGTTGCACTCATGCAGAGCAAGGGCACAATCACCGGCGATGAAGAGTTGCTGGATGATGCTGTCGCTTTGGCGGGGGTTTCGAAATATCCCGCCCGGATCAAATGTGCCCTACTAGGTTGGATGGCGTTTAAGGATGCCAGCGTTCAAGCACAATCTAAGGGCTAGTAAGATCTATCCAGAGCAATCTACATAACGGAGAAAATAATGGCTGCAACAGTTGATGATGTAACAGAGGCGATGAAGGATGTCGTCGATCCCGAGCTCGGTATCAACGTTGTGGATCTGGGCCTTATCTACGATGTAATGGTGGACGATAACAATATCGCCGTACTAAATATGACTCTCACATCTGCGGCTTGCCCATTGCAGGATGTAATCGAAGATCAAACTCGACAAGCTCTTGCTCCACATACTTCGGATGTAAAGATCAACTGGGTATGGATGCCACCTTGGGGTCCAGATAAGATCACCGACGACGGGCGCGAACAACTACGTGCGCTTGGTTTTACCGTCTAACCTAAATTAGCGTTAGCGAACTCGCAATTTATTTGATCGGAAGCTCTTTATGTCAATGCACGCTGGCTGGATGGCGCTTCGCACATTAAGTTCTGATCAATCTGTAAAAAATGCCAAGTTAAAACCTGGAACGCTGAAGCGAATATTCGCCTACGCCATCCCATATAAATCTGTCTTCGCACTCTTTTTAGCCTGCCTAATTGCCGATGCGGTTCTTACTATTGCGACTCCGCTCTTACTTAAAGAGCTAATCGATAACGGTGTAATTCCCAAGAATCGTTCCGTCGTAACAACTATGGCTATTGCGGTGGCAGTTCTTGCTATCGCTAGCGCTCTTGTCAATATCGTGGTGCGTTGGATCTCAGCCAAGATTGGCGAAGGTCTTATCTATGATCTGCGCTCTCAAGTCTTTCGCCATGTTCAGGAACAGTCGATCGCTTTCTTTACACGTACTCAAACCGGTGCGCTGATAAGTCGTATCAACTCTGATGTCATCGGTGCCCAGCGCGCATTTACATCAACATTCTCCGGAATCATCAGCAACGTACTTACCCTGGTGTTAGTTGTTGGAACAATGTTGGCACTTAGCTGGCAGATCACCGTTGCCTCGCTGCTCTTGCTTCCGATTTTCCTTGCGCCTACTAAGTGGATAGGTGCGCGTTTACAGGGATACACCCGCGACTCTTTTGAAGTAAATGCCCAAATGTCTTCAACGATGACTGAACGTTTCAATGTCTCCGGTGCGCTTCTTGTGAAGCTTTACGGTGATCTTAATCAGGAGTCCAAGGAGTTTAAGAGCAAGGCCCGCAAAGTCGCCGATATCGGAATTTCGATGGCGATGCTCAACACCTTCTTCTTCATAGCCCTGATTAGTATCGCAGCGCTTGCAACTGCGATCGCTTATGGCATTGGCGGACACCTGGCTATTGATGGCGAGATAACTGTTGGTAGTTTGATTGCTATAACAACGTTGTTGGCTCGGCTTTATGGACCGCTAGTTGCGCTAGCTACGGTTCGAGTTGATGTTATGGGGGCGCTTGTTTCTTTTGAACGCGTCTTTGAAGTCTTAGATCTTGAACCAATGGTGAAAGAGATCGCAGAACCAAAGAAGCTGGAGAGTAAGACGCCCGCGATTGCTTTCAAAGATGTTCGCTTTACTTATCCAAAAGCGCAAGAGATCTCTCTGGCTTCCCTTGAAGCCGCATCTCTTCCTGAATTAAAAGATTCTGAAGAAATTCTCAAAGGAATCTCCTTCGAGGTAAAGCCAGGAACCGTCACAGCACTAGTGGGTCCTTCGGGGGCAGGTAAGACAACGATCAGTGCCTTACTTCCAAGACTTTACGATGTTACAGGAGGTGCGATTTCAATTGATGGCGAAGATATTCGCAACTTCACTCTTAACTCATTGCGTGGATCTATTGGTGTAGTTATGCAAGATTCGCATCTCTTCCACGCAACAATTACCGAGAATCTGAAATATGCAAAGAGCGATGCCACGCTCGATGAGATGAAGGCCGCTTGTGAAGCAGCGCAGATTTGGGATCTAGTCTCTTCACTTCCAAATGGTTTAGAAACGATGGTTGGAGAGCGCGGCCACCGCTTATCTGGTGGTGAAAAACAACGCTTGGCTATTGCGCGATTGTTATTGAAATCCCCGAGCATCGTAATTCTTGATGAGGCTACCGCCCATCTTGATTCAGAGAATGAAGAGTTGGTTCAGAGGGCGCTGGCTCAAGCGCTGCGCGGTAGGACAAGTATTGTGATCGCGCATCGCTTGAGTACTGTGATGGGCGCAGACCAGATAATTGTTCTAGAAAATGGATCAATTGCGGAGCGTGGAAAGCATGAAGAGTTAGTTCTAACTGGCGGGCTCTACTCCGAGCTCTTTGCTCGTCAAGATCTGACCACGCCAAATTAAGATTCTGCCGTAGATAATCAATCCGCCGAAGAAGATCCATTGCAGCGAATAGGCGATGTGCGGTCCATCGCTTAACTCAGGTACTTGTGCAGGAACCGCGGGTGTCAGAGCTGGTTGCGAGCCGCTAAGTAAATCTAAATAGAAACCTTCGGATGTCGAATCTGATTGGGCATTTAATTTGGAGATCATGCCGGCACCACTTGCCGGAAGTGCGAAGAAAGCACCTTGCGGCAGCGATCGATCTAAGCGAAGTCGCGCATTTAATGAGACTTCACCGTTTGGCGTAGGCGAGACAACTGGTGCAGTGGTTGCATCTTTACCCGCCTTGACCCATCCGCGATCAACCCAGAAGGAGCGGCCATCGGTTGCTGTAAACCTTGTTAAAACTTCATAGCCATAGACGCCTTCAAAGTATCTATTCTTAAGCAGAATCTGATTAGTCGGATCGAAAGAACCTTGTGTTGTAACTGTCCGCCACTCGTACTTGGCAAAGTCTTCCTTTATATTTTTTAGTTCAACAGGTGAAAGTGTTAACTGCGCCTCAATTGCCTGATTACGGTCTTGACGATCTATACCGCGCTGGAACTGCCATTGGCTAGCCCAGAGACACCCCAAAATAAGTAAAAGGGTTACCAAGTTTTTTAGGAGTGTTTTCGACTCTTTCTCAGAAGAGCGCTCACCAGACATGTGTTGAGTCTAGCCAATCGTTGAATCTAGCCAATCCTTAAATCTGGAAGGCTTCTTTATTCCAGAGACTTTGCTTTATCTGAAACCAAGCCTGAGCCTGGTGCAAATGTTTCGCGGCCTGCATTTGCGATAACAACGGCAAAGTAAGGAAGCGTTACTGCGCCCAGAAGTGCAAACCAACGATAAGGGCTAGGAAGAACGACCGTCAGAATGAAGCAGAAGGTACGAATCATCATCGAGTAGAAGTAGCGACGTTGACGTCCTGCTTGATCACGGGTCAGTGATGCAGGAGCGGCGGTGATGTCATAAACCGCTGGAGCCTTACTTACTGACTTACGTCGCAATTCCATAGCCCTAGGGTAAGGCGCAATGTCTGGGCGCGCCCGCCGAAAACGGCAAGTTACGCGTAAGTAGCAGGGTAAGTTTTGTCATATGTCCGAGGAATCAAAAGCAATCGCTCTGGTAACCGGCGGAAATCGCGGTATTGGATTAGCGATCGCACAATCTTTGCAGGCCGATGGCCATCATGTAGTTC
>Ga0208788_1000575_pt1 | contig 17906 bp, 15 predicted proteins | sample Wag4_2014_7_11_3_FD_187363 | JGI IMG/M metagenome (GOLD analysis project Ga0208788, IMG submission 187363) | Fresh water mixed with fracking chemicals microbial communities from Ohio, USA - Utica-2 Time Series FC 2014_7_11 (SPAdes) (version 2) ...
GCGACGATGCTGCAGTTATCCAGGGCGCCCCAAAGCAAGTGATCACCACCGATGTTGCTGTGGCCGGAGTGCACTTTCGAACCGAATGGTCATCAGCTTTTGATATTGGCCGAAAAATTACGGCAGCAAATCTTGCTGATGTTCTCTCGATGGGAGCCAGATGTGACTATCTAGTAGCCGCGGTCACGCTCACCGGCTCCGAAGATTTACTGTGGATTGAACAGCTAGCGCTCGGCATGAAATCTGAGGCAGACCGAGTTGGTGCACTTATTGTTGGCGGAGACATCACTCGATCATCAGTAATCGCAATTGCTATGACCGCAGTCGGTCATTGCGATACTCCTATTTTGCGAAGTGGCGCCCGCTCCGGAGATGATCTTTTCATCTCATCTCTTCCAGGATGGTCTGCTGCAGGTCTTGCACTACTTTCGAAAGAGTTGCCTGTCTCAGGGGAAGTAGCAAAAAAGGCGGTCACAGAATTCTCCGCACCTACTCTTGATTACGATCTAGATTTTAGTAGCGCAACTGCGATGTGTGACATCAGCGATTCATTACTCGTTCAAGGTCAGCAGTTGGCCGCAGCATCGGGCATCTGCCTCAACCTCGATACCGCGCTGATTGAATCGGTACCTGAGTTTGCCGAGTTACTCTCGTTAGCCACATTGACTGATACTGATATCTGGAGCTGGGTGCTAGGCGGCGGTGAAGATCATGTATTTCTTGCCACCGGAAAAGATTTACCGGGAATAAAGATTGGATCAGTGGTCGCTGGTTCGGGTATTTCCGGGGTAGAAATGAAAATGGCCCCAGTTTCCTGGAGCCATTTCAATTAAGAAGAGTTAGCGGGTGACCGACTAGCGGGTGACCGACTAGCGGGTGACCGACTAGCGGGTGACTTTGCCTGCCTTGAGGCATGAAGTACATACGTTCTGACGCTTTGATGATCCGCCTACCAAAGTCTTAACGCGCTGAATATTTGGATTCCAACGGCGACGTGTCTTCACCTGTGAGTGTGAAACGTTATTGCCAAAGCTTGGTCCCTTGCCACAGATGTCGCATGAAGATGCCATGGGTGGTTCTCCTTCTAGATTAAACGCTCGTAATCGAACAGGGCGTAAGGGTAGCAAGAGGGGCCGCTTTGGGCGAATCCGGTGAAATTTATGCTCAAAGCACGCACTCTCAAAGCAAGGCGTATTGCAACCAAGGCGAGAGAATGTGGCCATGGCAACCCTGGACTCAAAACTTGTTGGAGTGCTCGGGGATCGCACAACAAAAGTATTACGAGACCTTTACGGCTACGTCACCGTGGGCGATTTACTACATCACTACCCTCGACGATATTTGGTACGCGGCGAGCTTTCAGATATTTCAGAACTCAATGAAGGTGACGAAGTAACAATCCTTGCTGAAGTATTTAGCGCCAGTAGCCGTCGTTTGCAAGGAAGAAAAGGCAACATCCTGGAAGTGATAGTTACAGATGGAACTGCCAAGTTATCTCTAACCTTCTTCAATCAAGCATGGCGCGAAAAAGATTTGAAGGTTGGCAAACAAGGACTCTTTGCGGGAAAAGTTGGTGTTTTCAACGGCAAACGTCAGCTCGCTCATCCTGATTATGAACTAATCGCAGATGGTAATGATGTCGATGCCGCTGTCGAAGGCTTCGCGGGCAAGTACCTTCCTATGTATCCCGCAAGTTCGAAGATGCCTTCGTGGAAGATTGCGCAATGTATTGAACTTGCCATTGGCGCTCTGGATGAAGTCCCAGATTTCCTACCGGAATCAATCCGTGAGCAATATGGATACCCGACTTTGCAGCAAGCGCTGGTGCAGCTACACAATCCAGTCGATCTTGATGCAGCAGAGAAGGCGCGAGAGCGACTTACTTATGACGAAGCTTTTCTATTGCAGCTTTTACTACTCACTAGGCGCAAAGAGTTAAAAAATCTCGATGCTGTCGCGAGGCCAGTGCGCGAAGGTGGCTTATTGGCTGAGTTCGATCAATCTCTTCCTTTCGAACTTACCGCTGGGCAGCGAGCGGTATCGGAAGAAATTGAAAATGATCTTGCTCAACCGCATCCCATGAATCGGTTACTCCAAGGTGAGGTTGGTTCTGGAAAGACGATTGTTGCGCTGCGTGCAATGTTGACTGTGATTGATAACGGCGGACAGGCGGCACTTCTTGCCCCAACTGAAGTTCTCGCAGCACAACATCTGCGCACCTTTGAGAAGTTACTTGGCGAACTTGCAGCTGGGGGAATGTTGGGTGGAGCAGAGAAGGCCACGCAAGTGACTCTTATTACTGGATCACAAAATGCGGCATCACGTAAAGAAGCGTTATCGCAAGCCGCAACCGGTTCGGCCGGAATAGTTATTGGCACACATGCACTGCTAGGCGAAAGTGTCGAGTTTAAAGATTTAGGTCTGATTGTCGTTGACGAGCAACACCGATTCGGTGTTGAGCAACGCGATGCGTTGAAAACTAAAGCGGTAACTCCACCGCATTTGTTGGTGATGACCGCAACACCTATTCCGCGAACCGTGGCGATGACTGTTTTTGGAGATCTTGATGTATCAACTTTGCGTGAGCTTCCATTAGGAAGACAAGCAATAACAACTCACGTTGTGCCCGTCTTAGAAAAGCCAGGATTTTTAGAACGTGCCTGGGAGCGAATTCGGGAAGAGGTCTCACAGGGGCACCAGGCGTATGTTGTCGCTCCACGAATTGCTGCCGGAACTTCCGAAGATGCGGATATCGATTTTCTGATGGGAGAGAGCTCTTCCAGTATTGCATCCGTGGAAGATCTTGGCCCGTTGCTTGCCGGTGGTGCGCTGCAAGGGTTACGAGTAGCGCCATTACATGGGAAACAGAGTGCGGAGCTAAAAGATGCAACGATGAGAGCATTTAGCAATAAAGAAATTGATGTCTTGATTTCAACTACAGTGATTGAAGTTGGTGTCGATGTACCCAACGCTACGGTGATGGTGATTATGGATGCCGATCGATTTGGAGTTTCGCAACTTCACCAGTTACGCGGGCGTGTGGGCCGCGGAACTTCGCCTGGATTGTGCTTACTCGTTACTTCAGCACTGCCCGAAACTTCAGCGCGGGAGAGGTTAGATGCTGTTGCAGGTACGACCGATGGTTTTGAACTCTCACGGATAGATCTAGAACAGCGCCGCGAAGGAGATGTACTAGGAGCAAGTCAATCGGGATCGCGTTCACACCTTCGATTGCTACGAGTATTGCGTGATGAATCAATGATTGAGCGGGCACGTGAAGATGCAACTAGAATTCTCAGCGCAGATATCAAACAGTATTCACTCCTTGAAGCAGAACTGTCACAGATACAGGCAGATGCAGCTGCTGAATTTATAGATAAGGCTTAACTATGAGAATCATCGCCGGTCGGGCCAAAGGTCGAAATATTGATGCCGTTGCATCTGCCACCCGCCCAACTTCAGACCGAGCTCGGGAAGCGCTCTTCTCAACACTCGCCTCTGAATTTGGAGATTTTGATGGATTGCACGTGTTGGATTTATATGCAGGAACGGGCGCAATCGCACTAGAGGCGCTTTCGCGTGGGGCATCAATCGTTCACGCAGTTGAGAAAGATGAATCCGCAGCGCAGGCGATTGAGAAGAACTACGAAAACATTAAGAGCGCCCAGTGCTCTGGAACATTTCACTTGTACGCAATGGGAGTGCATCGATTCTTACAAGATAGGGCGCAGATTCAATATCACTTTATCTATGTAGATCCGCCTTATGATCTTGATGACCTTGACGTTGTTGAAACACTGATTGCTCTTGTCTCTGGTGGATTCTTGCATCCCCAGGCGCTCATTGCAGTCGAGAGAAACAGTAGAGTTCGCGAGATTTCCTGGCCAGATGGACTCGAGCAAGTTCGGGAAAAGAATTATGGCCAAGCAACAATTTTCTATGGTTCTCCCACGCCTATTGCAGCGGAGAATGGATAACAAATCGATTCATTGCTAGCGTTTGCACTATGAAGCGTGCCGTCTGTCCTGGGTCATTTGATCCCATCACCTTCGGGCACCTAGATATCATCGAACGAGCAAGCCACCAATTTGATGAGGTTATTGTTGCGGTCTTCGTTAATCGTAAGAAATCCGGTCTATTTACTATTGCAGAGCGGATGAAAATGATTGAAGAGAATGTGGCCAAGTTTAAGAACGTTCGCGTAGATACCGGCGATGGGCTACTAGTTGAATATTGCAAAAACAACAATGTGCAGGCGATAGTTAAGGGTTTACGCGCAGTCACAGATTTTGATTATGAGTTGCAGATGGCTCAGGTCCACACACAAGCGTCGGGTGTAGAAACGATGTTCATGGCTACATCGCCCACACATTCATTTTTGTCGTCTTCAATTGTTAAGGAGCTCGCTCACTTTGGCGGCGATGTATCGTCGATGGTTCCGGGTAATGTTAATGAAGCACTCAAGGCACGAGTAGGGGTATCAGAATGACGATGGATTCAACTGAAAAGCTCAACACCGCGATTGCAATGGTTGAGGAGGCGCGTGGTGTTCCACTTTCTGCCTCATGTGTTGTTCATCGCGGAGAGATGCTGGAGATTCTTAATCACGCACGCGACTATTTGCCAGTCGATTTTATTACCGCAGAAGGAATCCTGGAAGATCGTGATCAGATTATTGAAGAAGGACGTATCAGCGCTGAAGCGATGATTGCCACAGCCCGCGAGGAAGTCGCTCGAATGATTGAACAAACTTCGATTGTGCAAGCCGCACGAGATGAAGCTCAGCGTATTCTTGACGATGCTCGCTCAGTTGCAGCCGAGGAGCGAGCGGAAGTAGAGACATATATCGATGGTCGACTTGCGACGCTAGAAGTAATTCTGAATAAGACTTTAGATGCCGTCGCACGTGGCCGTGAGCGCCTGGAAGGCGCCGATGACAAAGATGTTCTGTCTCAACTCAATTCAGAGCGCTAGATTTCACAGTTACTCATTCAGATGACAAAGCACTCCAATCCGTTTCTGCTCAATACCTACGAGTTGGGTCGTCGCGCGGGAGAGATGAAGGAGTATCAACTCGATATCCCAGCGCACGTGCGCATCGGTGTACCGCTCATTGCAGTTCCAGAAGGCGATCTCATTGAAGTCGATGCGCGCCTGGAATCAGTTACAGAAGGAATTCTTGTCAGCGCCGAAATTTATACAGTTGCTCAGGGTGAATGCATTCGTTGCCTAGATCCGGTTGAAATGGTCATCGATCGCAAGATTCAAGAGCTCTACCGTTACGAAGCGACAAATGAAAAAGGACGCAAGAAGAAGCGCGATGACGACGAGATTGATTTAGATGATGTGGAAGAGTTGCAGATGGAAGGTGATCTCATGAACCTTGAGATTCCGATTATTGATGCAATTATTTTGACGCTGCCGGTGAATCCGCTCTGTTCCGAAGAGTGCCTGGGCCTCTGCCCCGACTGCGGGGAGAAGTGGGAATCCCTTCCCGAAGACCATGCCCACGAAGTCATCGATGCCCGCTGGTCTGGCCTCGGAGGCGTGGATTTTGGCAATTCTGACAAATAGGCGATACTAAGCGCTGGATTTCATCAAGATTAAGGACGATTACCGTGCCAGTACCAAAGCGAAAAATGTCTCGTTCAAAGACACGTTCACGTCGAAGCATGTGGAAGACAACTGCAGCGGCTCTTTCAACATGCCCACAGTGTCAGCAACCAAAGCTCAATCACGTTGCCTGCCCTACATGTGGCACTTATAACCGCCGTCAGGTTCTAGAGGTCTGATCTGTACTCAAAACTTCTTGAGCAATTAGGGGTAGAACTTTCGCCACAACTGCTCGAGTTAGCTTTTACCCATCGCTCGTTTGCATACGAGACTGGAATCTCCACCACAAATGAGCGCCTTGAATTCTTAGGCGATTCCGTTTTAGGCCTTGTTGTCACCGACGAGCTCTACCTCAAATATCCAGATCTCGATGAAAGTCGTTTATCGCCGCTGCGTTCAGGCATCGTCAATATGCGTGCTCTAGCAAATATCGCGCGAACTCTAGAATTGGGCAAATACATTCGTCTGGGTAAAGGCGAAGAGGTAACAAATGGTCGTGATAAAAACTCTCTCTTAGCCGATGCCCTCGAAGCACTTATTGGTGCTATCTACCTCGAATGTGGGTTTGAAAAATCTACTCACGTTATTCGCCAGTTAATCAAAGAGACTCTCGAAAGTGCGATGGAAAAGGGCTCAGGTCTTGATGGCAAGACTGCACTGCAAGAATTGTTAGCCTCTCAGGGCAAGGGATCTCCTGAATATCAAGTCACCGAAACCGGCCCGGATCACGATAAAAGTTTTACCGCAATTGCACTTGTTGCAGGTGCAGCCGTTGCGCAAGGAAGTGGAAAGAGCAAGCGCGAAGCAGAACAATCAGCAGCGCGCACCGCTTTAGAAATACTTTCGCTACTAGAGCCATAAACCCTCAAGTTCAACTTGAACCGAGTCGCTTTTATACCAAACGCACACACACCGGTAGGTTTACCGCGTGTATTTGAAGAGCCTGACACTTAAAGGATTTAAATCCTTTGCATCTGCGACCACTCTTCGACTCGAACCCGGAATCACATGCGTCGTTGGTCCCAACGGCTCCGGAAAATCAAATGTTGTTGACGCCCTCACTTGGGTAATGGGTGAGCAGGGTGCAAAATCCCTGCGCGGCGGAAAGATGGAAGATGTAATTTTCGCAGGAACTTCTGGGCGAGCACCTCTTGGTCGCGCTGAGGTAGCCGTCACCATTGATAACACCGATGGCGCTCTACCAATTGATTACACCGAAGTAACGATTTCTCGAATTCTCTTTCGTAACGGACAGAGTGAGTACCAAATCAACGGCGAAGCATCGCGACTTCTCGATATCCAAGAACTCTTAAGCGACTCGGGTATCGGCCGTGAAATGCACGTCATTGTCGGACAGGGACAACTCGATGCGATTTTGATGGCCACTCCGGAAGAGCGTCGGGGATTTATTGAAGAAGCTGCCGGCGTGCTCAAACATCGCAAGCGTAAAGAGAAGGCGATTCGCAAACTTGATTCAATGCAAGCAAATCTCGCGCGAGTCAACGATCTCACCGTTGAACTCCGACGACAATTGCGCCCGCTTGGAAAACAGGCAGAGGTGGCTAAGAAGGCTGCCACCATTCAGGCAGATCTCCGTGATGCAAAGCTGCGACTACTTGCCGATGACTACATCTCGCTTTCAAAGACGCTAGATGCTGAAGTTGCCGATGAGAATGCGTTACGTGAACGACGTTCAATTGTGGAAGCAGAGCTTGAGACAGTTCGTCGGCGCGAGGAAGAACTAGATTCGACATCGGCTGCTGAAAGCCCACTCTTGATTAAGGCGCAAGAAAATTTCTACTCGCTGAGTGCGCTCCGTGAAAAATTTAGAGGAACCCAATCCCTGGCGCAAGAGCGCTCTCGTTTCTTGGCCGAAGAAGCAGAAGAAGCACGCAGTGCAGGGCGCGATCCACAAGCCCTTGATGAAGAAGCCGCATCGCTGCGAGCAGAAGAGAATCGTCTTCGCTCAGAAGTTCTGCAAGCAAAAGACACTCTTGCAGCTGCAACCACATCCTTGACTAACGCAGAAGCTGCGCTAAAGGCAGAGGAAGACACAATTGCAGCAGCGATGCGCGCGATTGCCGATCAGCGCGAAGGTACAGCGCGCCAAGAAGGACACATCAAATCATTGGCAGCACGCTTAGAAGCGATAACAGAAGAGATTGCACGACTTGAGTCTGCACGTACTGAAGCGCAGTCACGGCTGGATATTGCCAAGGGTGATTACGCAAAATTTGAGATGGAGATTGGAAACGCCGACGCTGGTGAGCAAGGCCTAGATTCGCAATTTGAATCAGCCAAGAGCGCACTCGATGGTGCAAAAAAATCTTACGAAGAGCTCATTGATGCCGAACGCGCTGCTGATCGCGAACGAAATGCACTGGAATCAAAGCTTGAGGCGATTCGCCTTACTTCAGAATCGCGCGATGGTGCCGCTGCACTAGTTCGTGATTCGCGCGGCGTTCAGATTCTCGGAAGCATCGCATCGCTGATTGAAATTGATAAGGGATGGGAAGCTGCAACAGCTGCCGCGCTTGGCGGATTATCAGACGCTGTCGTCGTGAAAGATTTATCTTCAGCAGTGAGCGCTCTGACAACGCTACGTCGTGAAAATCTTGGCCAAGCGGATGTCTTGGTCTACGAAGCTGGAGCCGAGGTAAATACATCTGCACCTGCAGGACTCACCACGTTACTCAGCCACGTTCGCTCACATCAAATTTCTGAACTCTTAGCCTCGCTTTTGTCCTCGACAGTTGTGGCTCAAAGCGCTGCTGAAGCCGAAGGCATCTTGCGCCAACATAAATCAGTTACGGTTGTGACTCAAGATGGTGACGTCTTTTCATCTCACCGCGCGCGAGGAGGTTCATCATCTTCTCGTTCGCTGATTGAGATCAACGCCCTCGTTGCTGATTTGAGTGCGAAGCTAGAGGAGATAAACCACAAGAGCGATCGCTTGAAATTTGAGATCTCAACTGTTGCCACTGAGGTAGAAAATAAGCAAGCAAACTTTGATTCTGCACTTGCAAAACTCAATGAATCAGATGCTCGGATTGCCGCACTAACTGAGCAATTAGCCGTTTCCGGACAGAATATAAAGTCAGCGGGTGCAGAAGTTGATCGCCTTACTCTTGCAATCAATGAAGCTACCTCGGCAAAGTCTCGGGATGAGAATGAACTGACGATTGCGCGTAATCAGATGCAGCACCACGGTGAAATATCTGAACCAGATCACTCGCGCGCTGAACTCCTTCGCAATACCGTCTCGCAAGCCCGAACCACTGAAGTTGAGGCGCGTCTTGCGGTGCGAACTTCGGAAGAGCGCGTAACTTCCATCGCTGCACGCGCGTTGGCGCTAGAAGAATCAGCGCAGGCAGAGCGTGATGCATCAGAGCGGGCCGTTTCGCGGCGCGGAGCACGAGCACGCGGAGCCATTATTTCTCAGGCGATTGCAGAAGCTGCCTACGAAGTCCTCATAAAAATTGAACGTTCGATCGCAAAGGCGCAGACCGAACGATCTCGCTTGGAGGCTAACCGTGCAGATCGCGAAGGTGAAACCCTTACTGTGCGTGCGCGCAATCGTGAACTTACAACCGAACTCGATAAATTAACTTCTAGCGTCCATCGCGATGAAATCGCTCGTGCGGAGCAGCGAATGCGGGTCGAGGTACTTGAGAACAAGGCCGTGGAAGAACTGGGCATTGATGTTCCTACTCTTATAAGCGAGTACGGACCAGATAAAGATGTTCCTACATTTATTGAAACTGAATCTGGTGAGATTGTTGCTACCGAGTTAATTCCTTATCGCCGTGACCAGCAAGAGAAACGGCTGGCAGCGACAGAGCGTTCACTCGCGCTGCTGGGCAAAATCAACCCGCTTGCCCTTGAGGAATACAACGCCCTAGAAGAGCGACTTAAGTTTTTGGCAGAACAACTAGAAGATTTGAAGAATACAAAGAAAGATCTTCTGGATATCATTAAAGAAGTTGATGATCGCGTTCAGGAAATATTTATGCAGGCCTATGAAGAAGTTGCCGAGCATTTTAAAGATATCTTCGCCCGATTGTTCCCTGGCGGAGATGGTCGCCTCTTCCTGACAAATCCAGATGACTTGCTCAACACTGGCGTGGATGTTGAGGCTCGTCCACCTGGTAAACGTGTTAAGCGACTCTCACTCTTATCTGGTGGTGAAAAATCTCTGACAGCCGTTGCCATGTTGGTTGCGATCTTTAAAGCACGACCAAGCCCGTTCTATGTTCTTGATGAAGTTGAAGCAGCACTTGATGATGTGAACTTGGGTCGATTGCTGACCATTTTGGAAGAGCTGCGCGAGAGCTCACAGTTAATAATCATCACTCACCAAAAGCGCACTATGGAGATTGCTGATGCACTGTACGGTGTCACGATGCGTGGTGACGGCGTTACTGAGGTCATCTCACAGCGCTTACGTGAATCCGAAACCGCATAGTTTTCTGCTGGATTAACGATGGGCCTTTTTAATCGGTTAGTTGCCAAGGTGCGCGGAACATCTACGGCATCGGCGCTCGACTGGTCAGAGATTGAAGCTGAACTACTTGCATCAGATTTAGGGCCATCACTAGTTTCAGAATTGATCATAGCTGCGAAGAAGATGCGGGGTGATGACGCCGAGGAAGCGATTCGAGAGATCCTTCGAACCAAGTTTTCACAAAAATCTCGCGCACTGACCCAGGGCAGTGGACTTCACATTGTGCTTGTTGTTGGTGTCAATGGAACTGGCAAGACCACTTCGGTTGCAAAGCTGGCAACCTACTTGCATGCAGATAAGCGTTCAGTCGTGTTAGGCGCCGCCGATACATTTCGTGCAGCCGCCGTTGCGCAGTTAACTACGTGGGGCGAACGAATAGGTGTAGAAACTATTTCGGGCAAAGAAGGAGCCGAGCCGGCTTCGGTTGCATTCGATAGTGCTAAGCGCGCCTTGGATGTGAATGCTGAATATTTATTGATTGACACAGCTGGTCGCCTACACAATAAGAGTGCGCTCATGGATGAACTCGGTAAGGTAAAACGCGTGGTGGAGAAGGTGGCTCCAGTATCTGAAGTGCTCTTAGTCATTGATGCAACCACGGGTCAGAATGGACTTGCGCAAGCGAAAATCTTCAGTGAAGCGGTAGAAGTTTCTGGATTAATTGTTACCAAGCTCGACGGGAGTGCTCGTGGGGGAGTCGCCCTCGCCATTGAGAGCGCACTCGATATCCCAATCAAATTTATTGGAACCGGCGAAGCGGCGGCAGATTTTGCCCCCTTTGACCCCGAGAAGTACCTCGAAGGGCTGCTCACGTAACCCACTTGTAACAATTGGGGCCGATTTGTGACACCCCCTTAACCTGCCTAGCCATCACCCGTAACGATTCAGAGGCATCTTTACCCCATCTCAACGATGAGTATTTCAACCTCTTGAATAAATTCGGAAATGGACTCGAAATGGATCAAGTAGTTCTCAATAGCGGTGATACCGCATGGATGCTCGCAAGTACAGCTCTTGTACTTTTAATGACTCCTGGTTTGGCATTCTTCTACGGCGGAATGGTTCGTACAAAAAGTGTTCTTAACATGATGATGATGTCTATGGTGACAATCGGAATCGTGAGTGTTCTCTGGGTTATTTATGGTTTCGAATTAGCCTTTGGATATACATCTGATTCACCTTGGTATGGTGGTTTCGGTTTAAGCGGTCTTGGTAGCCAGGTAAATGAACTTACCAATAACGGTGGCATTTATCCGATTCCTGTTCTCGTCTTTGCAGCTTTCCAATTGATGTTTGCAATTATCACTCCAGCGCTTATCTCAGGTGCCATTGCTGATCGTGCAAAATTCACAGCGTGGGCAGTCTTTGTCGCTATCTGGTCAACTGTTGTCTACTTCCCAGTGGCTCACTGGGTCTTTGCATTTGGAAACAAGGTTGGGGACACAATCACAAGTACCGGTTATCTTGCTGGTAAGGGAGTTCAAGATTTTGCTGGTGGAACTGCGGTTCACATCAATGCCGGCGCCGCAGGTTTGGCACTTGCAATTGTTCTTGGAAAGCGCATTGGGTGGCGTAAGGAATCAATGCGTCCGCACTCGCTTCCACTTGTAATGCTTGGCGCTGGTCTCCTCTGGTTTGGCTGGTTTGGCTTTAACGCAGGGTCATCCCTTGCCGCAAATGGAATTGCAGGACTTGCATTGATGAATACTCAAGTTGCAACTGCTGGCGCAGTAATTGGCTGGTTATTAGTTGAAAAGATTCGCAATGGCCATGCAACTTCATTGGGCGCTGCATCAGGTGCTGTTTCAGGCCTGGTAGCAATTACACCAGCGTGCGCATTCGTTGCTCCTTGGGCGGCAGTCGTAATTGGATTTATCGCTGGAATCCTCTGCTCACTTGCAGTAAGCCTAAAATATAAGTTCGGTTTCGATGATTCGCTCGATGTCGTAGGTGTGCACCTAGTGGGTGGCGTATGGGGCTCCCTATCCATCGGTCTATTTGGATCTAGTGTTGTAAATAGCATTGGACTAGATGGAATTCTCTATGGTGGTGGAACCGCTCTCCTCGGTAAGCAAGCACTGGGTGTCGGGCTCGTTTTTGCTTACTCATTCATTGCAACTCTGATTATCGGATACGCAATTGAAAAAACTATCGGCTTCCGTGTTTCACGTGAAGTCGAAATCGAAGGCATTGACCTGAAGGAACATGCTGAATCTGCCTACGAACTAGCTAGCTCATCACGTGGAGGTGCATCACTATGAAGTTGATTACCGCAATTCTCAAACCGTTCAAGCTCGATGAAGTAAAGGATGCACTGCAAGCTGCAGGCATTAATGGAATGACTGTCTCTGAGGCCAGTGGCTTCGGACGTCAGCGCGGACATACTGAGGTTTATCGGGGTGCCGAATACACCGTTGATCTCGTTCCTAAAGTCCGTCTCGAAGTTCTTGTTGATGACAAAGATGCGGCATCAACCGTGGATGTCATTGTCAAAGCTGCATCAACGGGTTCGATCGGTGATGGAAAGGTTTGGACAACTCCAGTGGAACAGGTTGTGCGAGTTCGAACAGGAGAGCGCGGACCTGACGCTATCTAGAGAAGTCCTTATCCATTAAGTGCAACGTAGGATTGGGTCATGGGAACACGAGAGCGTAGGAATAGATCTAACGAGGGAGATCTGCTTCTTACATCACTGTTTCAGGAAAGTGGCGCAAATCCTAAAGAGGTAGCTATCGCCGCGGTCGGAGGTTTCGGCCGCGGCGAACTATCTCCCGGTTCAGATCTAGATATTGTTATTGTGCATAACGGTTCTTCGTCTGAAGATGAATTAGGCGAACTGGTAAATAAAATTCTCTATCCGATCTGGGATAAGAAGATAAAAGTAGATTATTCAGTCCGCACCAGGTCGGAAGTTCGTGCGGCGGCAGTTGAAGATCTCAAGGTCATTCTTGGACTACTCGATGTCAGGTTGGTCTGCGGAAACGCTGATCTCGTTGCCGATATTCAAGTAGATGCCTTAGATGAATGGCGTAGAAACTCTAAGGGCAGGCTCATTGAGCTGGAGAAATCCTTGACTGAACGACATCAACGTTTCGGTGAGTTGGCATATTTGCTTGAACCTGACTTGAAGGAAGCCCGCGGTGGATTGAGAGATATTACGGCGCTGCGCGCTATTCATAAAAGTGGAGCTATCTCTATCCCGATAGAGAGAATAAGTGTTGCCGAATCAATTCTCGCCAATGTGAGAGAAGCGCTTCATGTAGTGAGCGGACGCGATAAAGACAAATTACTTTTTCAAGAGCAAGATAAAGTTGCCGAACTTTTAGGTTACGCCAATGCAGATATTCTTATGAGTGAAGTGGCGCAGTCGGCGCGTGCCGTTGATTATCTATTGGATTCAACTTGGTATCGCTATGCACACAAAGGTAAAGATGGAGCCGGTCGATTCTTGCGTCGCGTTCGGACCACAACAATCTCGCGCGATATCAGCGTAAGAAATAAGGAAGTTGTTATTGATCACGATGCGGATTTTGCTGCAGATGCTGGAATCGGTTTACGTGCCGCCGCCGCTGCAGCTCAGTTAGGGCTCCCTTTATCCATGGGTTCACTCGAGCGACTTTCGGCAACACTTCGTGCTGGAACCGGTCATCTGCCATCGCCATGGCCGCGCGAAGCTCGCGAGAATCTGATCTCGCTCATTGGAGCTGGAACTTCGATGGTGCAAGTATTTGAAGCGCTAGATCAAGAAGAAGTTCTTTTTACCTGGATTCCGGAGTGGCGATCAGTTCGCTCTCTTCCGCAGCGAAATGTTTTGCATCGCCATACAGTCGATAGACATATGGTTGAAACCGCAGTTCATGCTGCTGCACTTACTCGAAAAGTTCATCGACCAGATCTTCTGCTCTTTAGCGCGCTCTTTCACGATATTGGCAAAGGAACTGACGAGGACCATTCAGAGAGAGGAGCAAGACTGATTGCGCCTTTAGCCGCCCGAATTGGTTTTTCTTCAGAGGATATTTCAACTATTCAACTCTTGGTTAAACATCACCTCCTACTATCGGCAACCGCTACGCGTCGAGACTTAGATGATCCAGCGACGATTGCACTTGTTGCCGAGTTAATTCCAGATTTACAGACCCTCGAGCTTTTGCATGCGCTGAGCATCGCAGACGGTGAGGCCACCGGGCGTGCTGCGTGGACCGATTGGAAAGCATCACTCGTAGCAGAACTAGTAAAGAGAGTAGAGCTGGCGATTACCGATAACACCATTGCGCAACAGCCCGAACTTACAGATGCCCAACGCACTAGAGCCGAATCTGGAGCGCTCTCCGTCAGTATTGAAGATCGCAAGGACGTATATGCGATCGAGATAGTTGTTCCAGATAGCACGGGGCTGCTCTCGGTAGTTGCTGGAGTCCTTAACGTTCTGCGACTCGATGTGAGATCTGCAAGAACGAAATCAGTGGAGCAAGTTGCCGTTATGGAGTGGATAGTTATTCCTGACCCTTACGCTCCTGGATTAACCCAAGAAAAGTTGTATCAAGAGATTGCAAGAGCCTTGGAGAATAAGAGTTCTTTGGCATCTCGAATTCAAGAGCGAATTGATACGTATGCACAATTACCGACGATTCCCGTACCTGCACCTGTCGTTGAAACCTTTATGGATGCGGCAACGGATGCAACAGTGATTGAAGTGAGAAGTCATGACCAACCGGCACTGTTATTCCGTATTGGAGATGCAATCACTCGAAGCAGCATTGATATTCGTTCTGCCATTGTTACGACACTTGGGGCAGAGGCGATTGACACGCTCTATGTGAGCGAAATCGGGGGAGGTCCGCTCTCCTTAGAACGTGCAAGTGAAGTGGCAGCACGAATTCGAGCAGCTCTGAAGTAGAGTTCGTCCATTATGTTTGATGCTCTCTCTTCCAAATTTGCAGGCGCCTTCAGTGCCCTTCGCTCACGTGGAAAAATTTCTGAGAAAGATATTGAGAGCACCACAATTGAGATTCGCCAAGCGCTGTTGGAAGCTGACGTCGCACTCGATGTCGTCGAGAGCTTTACCGCCAAAGTTCACAGTAAATCTGTAGAACTACTTTCAACACTTCAGGCTGGCACTAATCAAGCGCAGGCAATCTTTGACGTCGTAAACCTAGAGCTCACTGAAATTCTTGGTGGCGGAGCACGCCGCATTCGTTTTGCCAAGAACCCTCCAACCGTCATCATGTTGGCTGGTTTACAGGGCGCAGGCAAGACAACGCTTGCGGCAAAGTTAGCGAAGTTTTATAAAGATCAAGGTGAGACACCGATTCTTGTCGCATCTGATTTGCAGAGACCGAATGCAGTTAATCAGTTGCAAGTAGTGGGTCAATCTGTTGGGGTTCCAGTCTTTGCACCTGAACCAGGAAATGGCGTGGGTAACCCGGTACAGGTGGCTCGTGATGCAATTACATTTGCCAAATCCAAACTCCACAGCATGGTTATCGTAGATACAGCCGGGCGCTTAGGTGTGGATCAAGAGCTCATGAACGAAGCGATTGCTATTCGTGATGCGGTCTCTCCTGATGAAATTCTCTTTGTGGTCGATGCCATGATTGGCCAAGATGCAGTGCGCACCGCTAAGGCGTTTCAAGATGGTGTCGGATTCGACGGAGTCGTACTTACGAAACTCGATGGTGATGCGCGCGGCGGAGCAGCACTTTCGATTGCAGCCCTCACTGGTCGCCCCATTATGTTTGCTTCCACTGGTGAGAAGATCAGCGATTTCGATATCTTCTATCCAGATCGAATGGCTTCACGAATTCTCGGCATGGGAGATGTGGCAACTCTTGCCGAACAAGCAAAGAAAGCCTTTGAAGGCGATTCGGCGAAGAAGCTCGAAGATAAGTTCTTATCAGGAGAAGATTTTACTCTTGATGATTTCCTTGAGCAGTTAGAGGCGATGTCAAAGATGGGCTCGATGGGCAAGCTCCTTGGCATGCTTCCTGGCGCTGGGGCGATGAAGAAACAGATTGAAAACTTTGACGAATCAGAGATCACGCGTACGAAATCAATAGTGCAATCAATGACTCCTGGAGAACGTCGCGATGTGAAAGTGCTTAATGGTTCTAGGCGTGCACGTATTGCGTTAGGTGCTGGACGCAAAGTTTCTGATGTGAATTCTCTAGTAGATAAATTCACTGCGGCGCAGAAGATGATGAAGCAGATGCGCAATGGGGGATCGATCCCAGGAATGCCGGGTCTGCCGCCAGGAATGCCGGGTCTGCCGCCGGCGCCACGAAAGGCTGCACCACCAGCTAAGAAGAAGTCGAAATCTGGAAATCCCGCCAAGCGGGCGCTGGAAAATGGGACGATTTCTTAATTTTGAGCGTAACTGGCAAGATTAGAGACCTGTTACAGGGCCCTCTACCCCGGTAACAATCCAATCCACAGTTGGACCATCTAGCTACGCACCCCGCTGTAGTAATTTGGTACGACACACTTTTTAGGAGTACAAGTTCTTTGTCTACAAAAATTCGTTTAATGCGCATGGGAAAAATCCGCACACCGTATTTCCGCATCGTTGTTACAGATTCACGTAAAGCACGTAACGGTCTCTCAATCGAAGAAATTGGTCGCTACGTTCCAGGTCAAGAACCATCACTCATCGAAGTTAATTCAGAGCGCGCTCTGTACTGGCTCGGTGTTGGTGCACAACCATCAGAGGCAGTAGAGGCGCTTCTGAAGGTGACCGGAGATTGGCAGAAGCACAAGGGTCTTCCAGGAACAGAAGGAACACTTCGCGTTGCACCTGCAAAGCCACACAAGAGCGTTGCTTACGAAGCAGCTGTTAAGGCTGCCGCAGCAGAACCTGCAGAAGGCGCAACAACTTTGAAGAAGAAGGCACAAGATAAGTTAGCTGCAAAGGCAAATCCTGTTGTGTCCGAGCCAGTGGCTGAAGCTGTGTCCGAACCAGAAAACTCTGATGCGGTGTCCGAGGTTCCAGCTCAAGATGTGATTGCAGAAGTAAGTGCAGTAACAGAAGAGGTTCAAGCTCCTGAAGCTGTTGCAGAAGAAGCCGTTGAAGCTTCGGACACAGCCGAGTAACCATGATTGACGAAGCGCTCGAACATCTCGTAAAGGGAATCGTTGATAACCCTGACGATGTCAATGTGAAGGAGAAGACTCACCGTCGAGGAACCACTCTCGAAGTTCGTGTTAATCCTGAGGATATCGGCAAGGTGATTGGCCGTAATGGTCGTACTGCAAAGGCGCTACGCACAGTCGTAAGCGCTCTCGCTGGACGCACAGTGCGCGTTGATCTCATCGATACCGACGAGGTTCGCTAACTTTCACTCCCATGAAATTAAACGTGGGCCGCATCGGTAAAGCTCACGGAATTTTGGGTGAAGCAACAATCGAAGTTCGCACCGACGAAGCTGAAGATCGCTTTGCTATTGGGGCAATTTTGGAGACAGATAACCACGGAAATTTAACGGTGGCTTCTGCGCGCGTGCATAACGGAATTCTTCTCCTTGGCTTTGAAGGTATCGAAGATCGAAATGCGATTGAAGCACTAAGAAATGAACTTCTCTATGCGGATGTGGATATTCAGGCACCCGGTATCGATGAGGATGATTACCACGTATTGCAGCTCATTGGCTGCACGGCATTTCTTGTAGATGGAGATGAGTTTGGAATCGTGACCGATGTCTTGAACTTACCGGGTCAGGATGTACTCGCGATTAAAAGCGCTGAAGGCGAGGTTCTCATTCCATTTGTTCACCAGTTAGTACCTGTCGTGGACATT
>Ga0208788_1000576_pt1 | contig 17886 bp, 20 predicted proteins | sample Wag4_2014_7_11_3_FD_187363 | JGI IMG/M metagenome (GOLD analysis project Ga0208788, IMG submission 187363) | Fresh water mixed with fracking chemicals microbial communities from Ohio, USA - Utica-2 Time Series FC 2014_7_11 (SPAdes) (version 2) ...
CGTTGAAAGCGGGCTCGGAATGCTCATTGAGACTCGACTCAACTGCGCTTCCTCGCCCGCTTTCGCCTTGCCCCGTCTGCGCTCGCGACGCTTGTGAACAGGCGCTTGCCCACTCTCGCACCTGATCAGCGCTGATCTGCGCAGCGCCGCGGGCCGGCATACCGTTCTGCCAGTCGATGTGCAGCGCTTCCATCCCGGCCAGGGAGATATGCAGCGTACGGTCCACCGGCGTACCGGTGCGTTCGAGGATGCCCACCACGGTGAACGGCTTGTCGTCGTGCTTGACCAGGCTGATGGTGGCGACGCCGTGGGCCAGGACGATTTTCTCGCCCAGGCCGTAGCCCAGCGCCTGCGCCACTTCCGCACCGAGCACCACTTCGAAGGGATCGTCAGCAAACGCGCGGCCTTGGGCCAGGTGCAGCGCCTGGCTGCGCGCATAGCGGTAATGCTCGAAATAGGCGGTGCTGGTGCCCATCACCCGGTAGCCACGGTGCGAGTCACCGAGGGAGATGGGAATGGCCCATTTCACCTGGCGGTGATTGGCAAAGCGCTCGAAGCTGTCCCAGCGGATGTTGTTGGTGGCGTTGCCGATGCGAAACACCGAGTAGAGCAGCAGGTTCACGCTGCCCGAGCGGGCGCCAACGATCAGGTCGGTACCGCTGATGGTGTTGGCGAAGCTGGCGCGGGCTTCGGTGCGCACACGCTCCACGGCCAGCAGCAAGCAGACCGACAGGGCGATGGCGAACACCGTGAGCAGGGCGGTAAAGCGGCGGTTGGCCAGGCTGGCCAGGGCTATACGCAGAAGATGCATCTCAGACCTCGACGGGCTTGGCGGCGCGGTTCAGTTCGCTCAGCGACAGGCTGCGGTCGAACAGGGGAGCCAGGCTTTGGTCGTGGCTGACGAACAGCAGGCTGGCGCCGGCGACGCGGCATTCGGCGAACAATAGTTGCAGGAAAGCTTCGCGGGCGTCGAAGTCCAGCGCCGAGGTGGGTTCGTCGGCGATCACCAGTTCCGGCTGGCCGATTAGTGCGCGGGCGGCGGCGACCCGCTGTTGCTGGCCGATGGACAGCTCATCGGCGCGCCGGCCAAGCAGCTCGGCGCGTAGCCCCAGGTGATCGAGCAGCGCAGCGGCGGCGGCATCGATGCTGCCGTGGCGCTGGCGCGCGCGTTCGGCACGCAGGCGTGAGAAGCGGCAGGGCAGCTCGACGTTCTCGCGCACTGAGAGAAACGGCAGCAGGTTGAACTGCTGGAAGATGTAACCGGTGTGGTCGACGCGGAAGCGGTCACGGGCGCTGGCCGAAAGCGCCGCCAAGTCCTGGCCGAGCAGGCGGATATGGCCGCTTTGTGCCCTTTGTACACCGCCGAGCAGTCCGAGCAGGGTGGTCTTGCCGCTGCCGCTGGGGCCTTTGAGAAACAGGGTCTCGCCAGGCGCCAGGGTGAAATGGGGAATATCCAGCAACTGCGCCTGGCCAGGCCAGGCGAAGCCGAGATTGGCGAGTTCGATCAGAGGTTCGGTCATGGTTTCTTCGAATCGTCGTTCATGAAAAGCCGGGCATGGTGGCCTGATCATCTGAGCCGAGCTCGCGGATGGCATTCACACCTCCGGAGCAGGTTTGTGGGAGGCGCTTTAGCGGCGAGCTTTTTCGTAGCCAAAGCGAGTCGCCAGCTGGCCCTCCCTCAAAGCAGCGTGGTGGATGAAAAGAGCGTCAGCTACGCGCCCCGATCCACCCTACGGCATCAGAAAGACAGACGTGGCTGAGCTGGAGTCAGTTCCACGCCCTGTTGGCCGTTCGGGCCGATCAGTTGTACCTGAATCTTCTCGGTGGCGGGGAAGCGTTTGAAGAGCTCGGCCAGATCCAGTTGTTTCAATTCGTTGGCCTTGGCGCATTCGAAGCGGTAGTGCGCATGAATGTCGCTGTGTTCGCCTTCGTGCTTGTGATCGTGATGGCCATGCTTGTGGTCGTGCGCCTTGTCGGCGAACAGGGGGCTTTGCAGTTCGACCTGGGTGGCCTTGCAGTCGCCGCTGGTCAGGGCGAACAGGCTGATGGGCTGCTCCAGCTCGCGCTTGGCGGCCGCGACCTTGGCCTTGTCGGCATCGCTCTTGGCTGCATGTTCGAAGCCGACCAAGTTCATCGCCGGGCTTTCGAATTGCAGCTCCAGCAGGTTGCCGTCCAGCGCGGCATTGAGGCTGGCGACACCATGCTCGTGGGCACCCAGGCTGTCGTGGGAATGTTCGTGGTCGTGATCATGGCCGTGCTCATGAGCCTGGGCAGCGACCAGGGGCAACAGGGCGAAGGGCAGGGCGAGCAGCAGGTGGCGCATGGTTATCTCCAGCGTAGGTGCGATTTGATTGTTACGTTATAACAACTTTCGTAGCGAACTGGCCAGCCTGGCGCTGCCGTGGGAGCATGTGAATTCCTGACTGGAGGCTGAACATGGTGCGAATACGTGGGCGCATTGGCGACTGGCCGGTGGATCTGACGCTGGAGCTGGATGCCGAGGACTGGGCGCAACTGGCGCAGCACGTGGCGGTTACGCCGGTTGCCAATGTGGTGGCACCGACTCCCATGGCGGATACAGGTGATGCGTTATGGCAGACCGCATTGCAGCTGGTGCGTGAGGCGGGGCAGGTCGAAGGGCCGCGGCTGATGGCGCAGCTGGTTGCGCTGGCTGGTGGCGAAGCTGCAGGCAAGCGCTTGCTGGTGCGTCTGCGTCATTGCGAGCAGATCCGCATGGAAACCGGCGCGGATGCGCCGATCTATCACTGGCAGGAGTAGTCGCTCAGGCTGTTAGGGTGTCGCGCGCTGCCATGCAGCGCGCAACGAGGCGCTAGCGCCGCCATCGCTGGTGCGCACCACAAGGCGAGGGTCGTAGGGCGTACCGGGGCGCCGGCCGCTCGGAAGCAGTACGCCGTTGAGGGGAGTGTTGGACGTGAGTTGCGGTGCAGAACTTGGCACGGCCCGGCGGACTGTTCGCTGGCGCTCCTGAGTCCGCCCTACGTCAGAGTTCTCCTTCTGCTCTTGCTTGTAGCCTACAGCCAGCAGCCGCTTTTAATAGATCGCCTGATACAGCTTGCGGCGGTATGTGGTGACCAGCGGATGATCGCCGCCAAGCAGATCGAAGACCTGTAGCAACGTCTTATGCGGCAGGCCATCGGCGTAGCTGCGGTTGCGCACGAACAGCTTGAGCAGGCCGTCCAGCGCCGCTTCGTACTGCTGGCGCGCCAGTTGTTGCACGGCCAGTTGATACAGCGCTTCGTCGTCCTCGGCATTCTGTGCCAGGCGGCTTTTCAGCGTGGCCACATCCGGCAGATCGGCGGCCTGGCGCAGAAAGGTCAGTTGCGCCCTGGCGCCGGCGAGCGCCTGCTTGTGTTCGTCACCCTTGACCGCATCGAGTGCCACCTGGGCTTCGCCCAGCTCGCCGCGCTCGGCCAGGCAGCGCGCGTAGAGGATCAGCGCGGCAGCATTTTCGTTGTTTTCGGTCAGCACCTGCTTGAGCAGTGTTTCGGTGTCGGCAAAACGGCCTTCGGCGAACAGCGCCTGGGCGGTCTCCATCGGGTCGGCAGCGGCAGGAGCCGGTTCGGCGACATGGGGTTTGAGCATCTCGCGGATCGCCGCTTCCGGCTGGGCGCCGGCGAAACCGTCCACCGGCTGGCCGTCCTTGAACAGCACCACGGTGGGCAGGCTGCGAATGCCGAAACGCATGACGATGTCCTGCTCGATATCGCAGTTGACCTTGGCCAGCAGCAATTCACCGGCGTATTCCTCGGTGATCTTCGCCAGCATCGGCATCAGTGCCTTGCACGGCGCGCACCATTCGGCCCAGAAGTCCACCAGTACCGGTTTGTGAAAGGAGTTCTCGATCACCAGTTGCTCGAAGTTGGCGGCGCCGGAGATGTCGAAGATGTAAGGGGAGTCGCTCATGGTCGGTCTCGAAAAACAGGGCAATGGTCTATTAATGCGGGCACTGCCGCGCGGTTACAAGGGGCGCACGGCGTGATACAGGCTGACCTCGCGGAATTCGGCTGGCTCGGCCAGGTCTGGCCAGGTGCAGCCATCCAGCAACGCCAGGCGCTGGTACAGCGGATGTTGGAAATCCTTCACCCTTGAATCGGCCACCAGAGCCTGACGCCCGCGGCTGAGAAAGTGGTCGAGCAGCGGCAGGTTGGCGCGATCGTAGAGCACGTCGGCGACCAGGATCAGGTCGTAGCGATCCGCTTCAGCGAAGAAATCGTCCGAGTAGTTCAGCGTCACACCGTTGAGTGCGGCGTTGGCGCGACTGGCGGCCAGCGCCAGTGGGTCGAGGTCGCAGGCCACCACTTCTGCCGCACCCGCCTTGGCCGCGGCAATGGCCGCTACGCCGGAGCCAGCGCCGAAATCCAGCACGCGCTTGCCGCGTACCCATTCGGGGCGCTCGGCCAGCCAGCGTGCCAGCACCAGGCCGCTGGCCCAGCAGAAGCACCAGTAGGGCGGCTCTTCGAGGATGCGCCTGGTTTCTTCAGGGTTGAAGGCGCGCTCCATGTTGCTGGCATCGATCAGCCACAGGGCGATATCTGTACCGGGTAGTGTTTCGGCCACCAGGCGGGCATCGCCGAGTAATTCGCTGAGCGCGCGCTGCAGCGGTACGGGTGGTCTCATGGCGCCGGCACCAGGTGCAGCGCGCCAAGGTCCTGATCGCTCAGTTCGGCGATGCTGCGCGCCGGCAGGCGTTGCACCAGACGTCCGGACTGGCTGACCCGACCGCGTAACTCCAGGCGCAGATCCTGCGGCACGGGCTGCAGGTTCAGCGGCAGATGAAAGGGCAGCGCTTCGCCGTTGCCACGCAGATGAACCTGGCCCAGCAGGGCGCGCGGCCGGCCACGCATATCCACGCCCAGTAGCGCCAGATCGACATCGGCGCCGGCGGCAACGCCGTTCAGCTCACCGCGCAGGGCTGGGCCCTGGGTGGGGGCAGGGCGCGCTTCGTTCTGCGTCGGGCCGGGGGCAGGCGCTACGGGTTCGTTGGCGCAGGCAGTGAGCAAGGCGCTCAGTGCCAGTGGCAGCAAGGTCAGGTATCGGTTCATGGCAGGGTTACTTTTCGGCGATGCATGGGCATAGCTTAATTTGTCTTGCTGCCTATAGGCAGGCCTTCTCAAGGCGCCTTGGATTTTTCAACGGCGTGCTATGCGCTACCATGGTGTCTTTGCCGCCAATCAGTCAGCGCCTGCCATGCATTGTCCCTTCTGCGCCGCCAACGACACCAAGGTCATCGATTCCCGTCTGGTCGCCGAGGGCGATCAGGTGCGCCGCCGCCGCGAATGCGTGGCCTGTGGTGAGCGTTTCACCACCTTCGAAACTGCCGAGCTGGTGATGCCGCGCCTGATCAAGCAGGACGGCAGTCGCCAGCCCTTCGATGAAGAAAAACTACGCGCCGGTATGCAGCGGGCGCTGGAAAAACGCCCGGTGAGCGTCGAGCGCCTGGAAGAGGCCATCGCCCGTATCAAGCAGCAACTGCGAGCTACCGGCGAGCGCGAGGTGAAGTCGCTGGTGCTCGGTGAGCTGGTGATGACCGAATTGAGCAAGCTCGATGAGGTGGCCTACATTCGTTTCGCCTCGGTCTACCGGCGTTTTCAGGATCTCAACGAGTTCCGCGAAGAAATCGAGCGCCTGGCCCGCGAGCCGTCGATAAGCCGATGAGCGAGCGCGATCACCTGTTCATGGCGCGCGCCCTGCGGCTGGCGCGCAAAGGTCTTTATTCCACCCATCCGAACCCACGCGTTGGCTGCGTCATCGTGCGTGATGGCGAGATCGTCGGCGAAGGCTGGCATGCCCGTGCCGGTGAGCCGCACGCCGAGGTGCACGCACTGCGCCAGGCCGGCGACAAGGCGCGTGGCGCCACGGCGTACGTGACACTGGAGCCCTGCAGCCATCATGGGCGCACGCCGCCCTGCGCCGATGCGCTGGTTGCCGCCGGTGTCAGCCGCGTCGTTGCAGCGATGCAGGACCCCAACCCGCAGGTGGCCGGCAGCGGCCTGCTACGCCTGGCCCAAGCCGGTATCGAGGTCGCCAGTGGCGTACTGGAAAGCGAGGCGCGAGCGCTCAATGCCGGTTTCATCAAGCGCATGGAGAGCGGGCTGCCGTTCGTGCGGGTCAAGTCGGCGATGAGCCTGGATGGCCGCACTGCCATGGCCAGCGGTGAGAGCCAGTGGATCACTGGCCCGGCGGCGCGCGCGGAGGTGCAGCGTTTACGCGCGCAGTCCAGCGTGGTGCTCAGTGGTGCCGACACCGTGCTGGCGGACGATGCCCGGCTGACGGTGCGTCCCGACGAGCTGGGATTGGGGGGCGAAGGCACTTTCATGGCCGCTTCGCGACCACCGCTGCGGGTGTTGGTCGATGGTCGTCTACGCGTGCCGCTGAGCAAAGCCTTCTTCCAGGCCGGTCCGGCGCTGGTGGCCACCTGTGCGGCGGCCGCCGCCCGTGATCGCTATCTGGCCGATGGTCACGAACTGCTCGCCGTACCGGGCAGCAATGGTCACGTCGACTTGCGCAAGTTGCTGCTGGAACTGGCCGGCCGTGGCGTCAACGAAGTGCTGGTGGAAGCCGGGCCGCGTCTGGCCGGCGCTTTCGCCCGTTCCGGCTTGGTGGATGAGTACCGCATCTTCGTCGCGCCCAAGCTGCTCGGCTCCAGTGCGCGGCCGCTGTTCGAACTGCCGCTTAACCGCATGGCCGAAGCGCCGGAGTTGCAGATTCTCGATATTCGCGCCGTCGGCGACGACTGGCAGATCACCGCGGTACCCAAGGCCAGATAGCGCACGGGCCATGCGTCGCGGCGATAAATGTGATAAAACGCCACGCGGCCATTCATATGGCCGCAACGTTCTCAGGGCGGGGCGAAATTCCCCACCGGCGGTAATGGTTCGTAGAACCTAGCCCGCGAGCGCTCGCCATGACTTCTGCCTGGCGAGGTCGAGCAGACTCGGTGCGATTCCGGGGCCGACGGTATAGTCCGGATAAAGAGAGAGCGGGATTCCCTCCACGGGCGCCTCGTGCGTGTCCGCGAAATCCCTATCGATCGGCATTGCCCTGTTTTTGACCAAAACAGGAGTTCGTCCATGCTGTTCAGCAATACCTTCAACGTGAAACCGGAGGGCGCATGTTCACCGGCATAATCGAAGCCATCGGCAGTATCCGCGCCATGACGCCGAAAGGTGGCGACGTGCGCGTTTACGTGGCCACCGGAAAACTCGACCTGGGCGACGTCAAGCTCGGCGACAGTATCGCCGTCAACGGCATCTGCCTGACCGCCGTGGAACTGCCAGGCGACGGCTTCTGGGCCGATGTCAGTCGCGAGACGCTGGCGCGTACCGCCTTCGTCGACCTCAAACCCGGCAGCGCCGTCAATCTGGAAAAGGCCCTGACGCCCACCAGTCGCCTCGGCGGCCATCTGGTCAGCGGTCACGTCGACGGCGTCGGCGAGATCGTCTCGTGTGCCGATAACGCCCGCGCCGTGCAGTTCAAGGTGCGCGCGCCGCGTGAGCTGGCCAAGTACATCGCGCATAAGGGTTCGATCACCGTCGACGGCACCAGCCTGACCGTCAACGCGGTCGATGGCGCCGAATTCGAGCTGACCATCGTGCCGCATACCCTGGCCGAGACCATCATGGTCGACTACCAGGCCGGGCGTAAGGTCAACCTCGAGGTCGACCTGCTGGCACGTTACCTTGAGCGCCTGCTGCTCGGTGACAAGGCCGCAGAACCCAAGGCCTCAGGCCTGACCGAAAGCTTTCTCGCCGAACACGGCTACCTGAAGAATTGAGGAGACGCCCCGATGGCGCTCAATACCGCTGAAGAACTGATCGAAGACATCCGCGCCGGCAAGATGGTCATCCTCATGGATGACGAGGATCGCGAGAACGAAGGCGACATTATCATCGCCTCCGAATGCGTCACCGCCGAGCACATCAACTTCATGGCCCGTTTCGCCCGTGGCCTGATCTGCATGCCGATGACCCGCGAGCGCTGCGAGCTGCTCAAGCTGCCGCTGATGGCGCCGCGCAACGGTTCCGGCTTTGGCACCAAGTTCACCGTCTCCATCGAGGCGGCCGAAGGCGTGACCACCGGCATCTCCGCTGCCGACCGCGCACGCACCGTACAGGCTGCCGTGGCGCGCAATGCGGTGGCCGAGGATATCGTCAGCCCCGGCCACATCTTCCCGCTGATGGCCCAGCCCGGCGGCGTGCTGGCCCGTGCCGGCCACACCGAAGCGGCCTGCGACCTGGCGCGTATGGGCGGTTTCGAACCGAGCGGGGTGATCTGCGAGATCATGAACGACGACGGCACCATGGCCCGTCGCCCGGAGCTGGAGAAGTTCGCCGAAGAGCACGGCCTGAAGATCGGCACCATCGCCGACCTGATCCACTACCGCCTGATCCACGAGCGTACCGTCGAGCGCATTAGCGAGCAGCCGCTGGACACTGAGCTGGGTCAGTTCAATCTGGTGACCTACCGGGACGGCGTCGAGGACACCGCACACATGGCGCTGACCCTGGGCACCATCTGCGCCGAAGAGCCGACCCTGGTGCGCGTGCACAACATGGACCCGCTGCGCGACCTGTTCCTGGTCAACCAGCCGGGGCGCTGGAGCATGCGTGCGGCCATGGCCGAAGTGGCCAAGGCGGGTAGCGGCGTGGTGCTGCTGCTCGGCAACCCGCTGACCGGGCCCGAGCTGCTGGCGCTGATCGGTCGTCAGCAACCGGCCAATCCTGCGACCTACAGCACGGTGGGCGCCGGTTCGCAGATTCTGCGCGATCTTGGCGTACGCAAGATGCGCCTGATGAGCTCGCCGATGAAGTTCAACGCGATATCCGGCTTCGACCTCGAGGTTGTAGAATACCTGCCGGCTGATTAAAAGCGGCCCGAAGGGCCAAAGCTGATGACCCTCTCCCTCTGGGAGACGACTGCATGGATGCAGGAGGTAGGGCGACGCAGGATGCCAAAGCCGAGGGTGCCCGCAGGGCGGGAGAGGGTATTTCGGTGTATATCGCATGCCCTCTCCCTACGCGGGCCGCCCCAACCCCTCTCCCGCAAGCGGGAGAGGGGAGCTAAAGCACGTAGCCCGGATGAAATCCGGGAAGATCGGCACACTGGCCCCGGATTGCATCCGGGCTACGCTGACAAACGAATTTTATTTTCGGAGCGCAAGGCGCTCCGGCTCTTTAACCCATGTGAGACCCGTCATGACCCTGAAGACCATCGAAGGTACCTTCATCGCCCCGCAGGGCAAATACGCCCTGGTGGTAGGCCGTTTCAACAGCTTCGTCGTCGAGAGCCTGGTCAGCGGCGCCATCGACGCCTTGGTGCGCCATGGCGTGCAGGAAAGCGACATCACCATCATCCGTGCGCCGGGTGCCTTCGAGATTCCGCTGGTCACCCAGAAGGTCGCCCAGCGTGGCGAATACGCGGCGATCATCGCCCTCGGTGCGGTCATTCGTGGCGGCACCCCGCACTTCGAATACGTGGCAGGCGAGTGCACCAAGGGCCTGGCCCAGGTTTCCATGGAATACGGCGTGCCGGTCGCGTTCGGCGTGCTGACCGTCGACTCCATCGAGCAAGCCATCGAGCGCTCCGGCACCAAGGCGGGTAACAAGGGTGCCGAAGCTGCGCTGTCTGCCCTGGAAATGGTCAGCCTGCTGGCGCAGTTGGAGGCCAAGTGAGCAACTCCGGTAACGGCCAGCCGGCCAAGAAGGGGCCCAGCGGCAAGATTCTCGCACGCCGTGAGGCCCGTACCCTGGCCATGCAGGCGCTGTATTCCTGGCACATTGCCGGGCAGCCGCTGAACGAGATCGAAGCGCAGTTTCGTGTCGACAACGATTTCAGCAAGGTCGATGGCGCTTACTTCCACGAAATTCTGCACGGCGTGCCGCGACAGAAGACCGAGCTGGACGAGGCCTTCACGCCGCTGCTCGATCGCCCGCTGGAAGAGATCGATCCGGTCGAGCTGGCCATCCTGCGCCTGTCCACCTACGAGCTGAAGAACCGCGTCGATGTGCCCTACAAGGTGGTGATCAACGAAGGTATCGAGCTGGCCAAGGTGTTCGGTGCCACTGACGGGCACAAGTTCGTCAACGGCATCCTCGACAAGCTCGCGCCCAAGCTGCGTGCGGCCGAAGTCAACGCCAACAAGCGGTGAATGAGTTCGAGCTGATCCGTCACTACTTCGCCGCCGCCCGTTGCGCTCAGGGCGGTGACGGCGTGGTTCGCGGTATTGGTGATGACTGCGCACTGCTGGCGGTGCCCGCCGCCGAGCAACTGGCGGTTTCCACCGACACGCTGGTCGCCGGGGTACATTTCCCCGACGCCTGCGATGCCTTTCTCCTCGGTCAACGCGCGTTGGCCGTCTCCGCCAGTGATCTGGCCGCCATGGGCGCTACGCCGCTCGCTTTTACTCTCGCGCTTACCTTGCCGAGCGCCAGTGAAACCTGGCTGGCCGAGTTCGCGCGTGGCCTGCAACAGATGGCCGAGAATTGCTCGCTGGCGCTGGTCGGTGGCGACACCACGCGTGGCCCGCTGAGCCTGACGCTCACCGTGTTCGGCCGAGTGCCAAGCGGGCAGGCACTGCTGCGCAGCGGCGCGCAGGTGGGTGATCTGCTCTGCGTCGGCGGCGCGCTGGGCGATGCCGCGGGCGCGCTGCCGCTGGTGCTGGGGCAGCGCGAGGCGGCGGCGGACATCAGCGAAGCCTTGCTGGCGCGCTACTGGTCGCCGCAACCGCAATTGGCTTTGGGGCAAGCGCTGCGTGGTCGCGCCACGGCCGCGCTGGATATTTCCGACGGCCTGTTGGCCGACTGCGGGCATATCGCCAAGGCTTCACAGGTCGCCCTTAAGATCGAACTGGAGCAAGTGCCGCTGTCTGCAGCGCTGCGCGCCTTCGCCGGCGAGCAGCAGGCACGGCTCTGCGCGCTCGGTGGTGGCGACGACTACCGACTGGCCTTTACCCTACCGCCAGCCCTGCTCGCCGATCTGCAGGCCGATTGGCCCGAAATACGGGTGATTGGCCGTGTGCAGGCCGGTACTGGGGTAGAGTTGCTGGACGCCGCCGGCCAGCCCATCGAGCCGCCGCGTGGCGGCTATCAACATTTCTGACAGGACGGAGTACGCGTGACCGATCACCCCAACCAGGTTCCCGCCGAATACGTACCGCCCTCGGTGTGGCGCAATCCCTGGCACTTCATCGCCTTCGGCTTCGGCTCCGGCACCCTGCCCAAGGCGCCCGGTACCTGGGGCTCGCTGGTGGCGCTGCCGTTCGTGCCGCTATGGCAGATGTTGCCGGACTGGGGCTACTGGCTGATGCTCGGGGTGACCATGCTGTTCGGCTTCTGGCTGTGCGGCAAGGTCGCCGATGACCTGCGCGTGCACGATCACGAAGGCATCGTCTGGGACGAAATGGTCGGCATGTGGATTACCCTGTGGCTGGTACCCGAGGGGTGGGTCTGGTTGCTGCTAGGCTTTCTCATGTTTCGCCTGTTCGACATCGTCAAACCTTGGCCGATTCGCTGGATCGACCGCCACGTACATGGTGGCGTCGGCATCATGCTCGATGATGTCATCGCCGGGGTCTTTGCCTGGTTGGCGATGCAGGGATTGGTCTGGGGCTGGGATCGTTATGCAGCGCTGTTGGGCTTTTAGAGAGGCAAGCAAAGATGGCTGCGAGGCTGTTGGCATTGCTGCTGGGCATGAGCGTAATCCTGACGGCGCATGCCGAACTGCAGCCGCCGGACGAGATTCAGGTGGCCAGCGAAGTCTGGGAAGGGCACACCAATGCCGACGGCCCGGGCATGGCCTGGGATATCCTGCGTGAGGTGTTCGAGCCGGTCGGGGTGCGCTTGCATGTGCAGAGCGTGCCTTACACCCGTGCGGTAGGTCTGGTTCAGCGTGGCAGTGCCGATGCCTGGGTGGGTTCCTACCGCGATGAAATAGATGAAGGTGTGCTGTATCCGCGCTGGCATTACGACGGCGAGCGCGTCAGTGCACTCGGTCTGCGCGGCAAGCCGGCCCCCACGCTGGAGTCGCTCGGTGAGCTGCATCTGGTCTGGAAGCGCGGTTACGAATACCAGCGCTATCTGCCGAATGTGCGGCATTACCGGGAAGTTCGGCAGCATAGCGATATTCTTGGCATGCTTGATCAGGGGCATGCCGATTTCCATATCGACTCCCATTCGGAACTCGAGCTGCTGCTGGCGAATGTTGCGCGACGCGGCCGCTATCAGTTGGTCGAGCTGACCTGGTTGCCGCTTTACATCGGTTTTGCCGATAACGTCAGAGGGCGCGCCCTGGCCGAGCTGTTCGATCAGCGCATGGCGCTGCTGGTCAAGGCCGGGACGTTACGGCCAATCTTCGCGCGCTGGCAGCAGCCTTATCCCTTCGATTGAGCCGGGAGGCCGTCCTACATGCAGTTTCGTCACTGTCTCGCCGTGTTGGCGCTGTTGGGGTCGAGTGTTGTCTGCGCTGCTTCTCAGGTTCAGGTGGTTGGGCTGTTCCCCGGGGCCGCAGTGGTCAATGTCGATGGCCAGCGCAAGCTGGTGCGCGTCGGCCAGACCGGTCCGGGTGGGGTAGAGGTAGTCAGCGTCGACAAGCAGGGCGCGGTGCTGCGTGTCGAGGGTGTCGAGCGCGCCTATCCACTGAGTCGTGAATACAGTGCCGGTTTCGCCGAGCCGGTAAGGAAGCGTCTGAGCATCGCCAAGGGGCCAGGTGGTCACTACTGGATCACCGGTTCGGTCAACGGCCAAAGCGTGCCATTCCTAGTGGATACTGGTGCCACGTCGGTTGCTCTCAACGAAGCCCAGGCGCGCCGCCTAGGCATCGACTTTCGCGTCAGTGGGCAACCGCTCACGGTCAGCACGGCCAGTGGCACGGCGCGGGGCTGGCGGGTCCGCCTGGATCGGGTCAAGGTCGGCGATATCGAGGTGCTTGGTGTCGAGGCCGTGGTGTTGGAGGGTGGCGCGCCCGCCGAAGCATTGCTCGGCATGAGCTTCATGGGGCGGGTGGGCTGGCGCGAAGAACAAGGCATGCTGGTGCTCGAATCCAAGCTTTGAGGTTGCCATTGACCGTTTCGATACTGATGATCGGCAATTCTGACTGACCCGCCAGCGGGGGCTGCTGATACAATGCCGGCCCTGTTTCGTACTCATTGCTAGGAGTATCCGGTGTCCGTCGTGTTCGTCGCCGCCTCCCAACTGCCCACGCCCTTCGGTGTGTTCACCATGCATGGTTTCCTCGATGAGGTTACCGGCAAGGAACATGTCGCCCTGACCTTCGGCAATGTCGCCGACGGTGCACCGGTGCTCGGGCGTCTGCACTCCGAATGCCTGACCGGCGACGCCCTGTTCAGCCTGCGTTGTGACTGTGGTGCCCAACTGCAGGCTGCGCTGCAGGCCATCGCCAACGAAGGCCGCGGCGTGTTGCTGTATCTGCGTCAGGAGGGCCGTGGTATTGGTCTGCTGAACAAGATTCGCGCCTATGAACTGCAGGACGGCGGTGCCGATACCGTGGAAGCCAACGAGCGCCTGGGTTTCGGCGCCGACCAGCGTGATTATGCCATCTGCCTGCCGATGCTCGAGCACCTGGGCATTCACAGCCTCAAGCTGATGACCAATAACCCGCGCAAGGTCAAGGCGCTGGGTGACATGGGTATCGCCGTGGACCACCGTGTGCCACTGCAGATTGCACACAACCCCTACAACAAGCGCTACCTCGCCACCAAGGCCGGTAAGCTCGGTCATATGCTGGGCAACCAGCATCAGGGTGAGACCGAGGAGCGCCTGTGACCCGAGGCCAGGTAAAGCGGCGTCTTGCGCTGGCCTGGTGGCGTCAACTGGGCGTGGCGCTGGCGCCCTTGTTCATGTTCAACCTGCTGTTCGGCGGTGGCGGTCACACGGTCATGAGCATGCCGATGTTCATTGCCGGCCTGGCCTCGATGTTCGTCAGCCTGCCGCTGTTCTCTGCCTACAAACACGCTCTTATCGCCACCCAGAAAGCCCTCGATAGTGACGAGGAACCCGCCGCCTGGCTGGAGCTGGATCGTGTTCGTTTGCGCGCCCTGCTTGGCGCTGCGCTGCCTGCGTGGATCGCCGCGTTGGCAGTCCTTGCTGGCCTCGAGGCGATCCCGCTGGTACTGCTGGCGCTGTCGTCCATCGTGCTGCACAGCCTCTACCGCATACCTCGCCAGTTGGGTTGATGCGCACGCTGCTGCTCGCGCTTTGCCTGCTGGCGTTGCCGCTGACAGCCGCCGAGCGGGTGATCAGCCTGGCTCCATCGCTCAGTGAAATCATGCTCGATCTGGATGCCGCCGACCTGCTGGTCGGCGTGCTCGAAGGGGATGCGCAGCCTGCTGCGCTGGCGCATCTGCCTGCTGTCGGTCGTTATGGCCAGCTTGAGTTCGAGCGTTTGCTGCAACTGGCGCCGGATCTGATCCTGATTGCGCCCGGTAGCGTACCGCCGGCGCAACAGGCGCAGTTGCAGCGTTTCGGTATCGAGTTGCTGAGCGTCGAACCGCGGCGTCTTGATCAGCTCGGTGATGCTTACGTGCGCATTGCTCAGCGAATTGGCCGCGTGCAGCAAGGCGAGCGGCTGGCTGCCGAATTTCGCGCCGAGCTGCGCGCGTTGCGCCATCGCTATCGGCGCGAGCATCCCTTGGCGGTGTTCTATCAGGTCTGGCACCAACCGCTTTACACCATCGGTGGCGAGCAACTGATCGGTGATGCCTTGCAGGTGTGCGGTGCGCGCAACCTGTTCGCCGATCTACCGCAGCCGGCGCCACAGGTCAGTGTTGAAGCGGTGTTGGCGCGTGACCCAGACGTGATACTCGGCGGCAGCAATGCCGAGTTGAGCCCCTGGCAGGCCTGGCCGCAGTTGCATGCCGTGCGCCTGGAGCAGGTCTGGGCGGTGCCGGACAAGGGCCTGGAGCGGCCCAGCCGGCAGATACTGGGGGCTGTCGAGCGGTTGTGCGAGCTGATGAAGACTGCGCGATAGGCCTCCTGCGCGGTGCTTGATCGGGTAGGGCGGGTGCAACCCGCCAGCGCGATCAATGGCGGGTTGCACCCGCCCTACTAGCAACGTCAGCCGTTGTGCCTTAGAAGCGATAGCCGATGCTGAGCTGGACATCCTCGCGGGCGGCGGGGTACAGGCCCTTGTTGCCGGGCGTCCACTGGCTGTAGGTGGCGTAGCTGTCGTAGCGTTTGCCGGTGAGGTTGTTGACCCGCAGCTTGCCGACGAAGCCTTGCCGCTCGTAGCTCAGCGCCGCGTTGAACAGGGTGTGGCCGCCTTCGCGCGGGAGCTGCTGGGCGTCGTCGCTGGCGAGGTAGCGGGCACCGGTGTAGACCGCTTCGAGATAACCCGTGAGGCCCGGCAGTATCAGGTAGTTGAGGTTGGCGCTGGCGGTGTGGCGGGCCACCCAGGGCACTTCGTTGCCCCTGAAGCTGCCGGCGCGGTATTCGGAATCGGTGAAGCTGTACTGGCCGCCGATAGCCAGCCTGTCGCTCAACTGGCGGCGTGCTTCCAGCAGCAGGCCGTCGCGGCGGGTCTTGTCCAGGTTGATATTGGCGCCGGTGGCCAGCGGGTCCCAGGGCATGGGATTGGCGATGGCCGAGTCGTACATCAGTTCGTCGTTCAGGTCCAGGCGGTACAGGGTGGCCTGGTAGCTCTGGATCGCGTCGCGCCATTCGATGCCGCTTTCCCAGGAGCTGCCGGTCTGCGGCTTGAGGAAGGTCACGTCTGGCAGGACGAAGCCGTTTTCCTCGACGTTGGCCCAGCGCAGGACATCTTCGCGTTTGAGGAACAGGCGGGTCTGTTCGTTGGCCTGCCAGCTCAGGCCGATACTGCTGCTGCCTTCGCGGTCGTCGTGCCGGCGGTTGGCGGCATGGTCGCTATCTTCCACCTTGCTGCTGCGGTAGCCCAGGGTCAGGGTCAGATCGCTGCCCAGTTGCTGGCTGTATTGGCCGTACCAGTCCTTGAGGGTCTGCTCGGCATCGCTGCCCCAACTGGTCTGGTAATCGCTGACGATACGGTCGTGGCCCAGCAGCAGGGTGCTGCTGCCCAGCGGCGTGTCGAAGCGTCCGGTCAGACGCGGGCTGACGCTTTCGATGCGGGTGTCCTGGTCGTAACGCCCCACGCCGAAGCTGCCGACGCCGTCCTGGTCGCTGTGGCTGTAGTCGAGGTTGGCGGTCCAGATCGACCCCAGTTGCTGCTCGAGGGCCAGGCGGTGTACCTGGGTCTTGCTGTCGTTCCAGGCGCTGGAAACGCTCTGGCGACGATCCGCGCGGCGCTGAGCCAGGCTCAGGGCATCGGGGTAGAGCAGTTCGTCGTCGATGCTCTGGTATTCGTAGAGGGCGTGGCCGCTGTCGTGATCGTAACGCAGGCGGGTGAAGGCGCTGCTGTAGTTGGCATGGTTGTGGTCGCGGTAGTTGTCGCGGTTGCGTGTTTCGCCGCTGGCATAGAGTGAGAAGCCGGCGCCCAGGGGCTGGAAGATATGCCCGCGATAGGCCTCCAGGTCGTGACTGCCACGGCTGGCTTCCAGGTAGGCTTCGCGGCTTTGCGGCGTGCGCGTGACGATGTTGATGACGCCGCCGACCGCCTGGTCGCCATACAGCACGGTGCCGGCGCCACGGACGATCTCGATGCGCTCGATATTGGCCAGCGCCACGCTGTTCAGTGCCGGGCCGGACAGGTTTGGCTGGTTGAGGCGACGGCCATCGACCAGTACCAGGATGTTGTTTATGGCATTGTCACCGAAGCCGCGCAGGCTGATGACGGCGCGGTTGCCGTCGCCCATGATGTCGCGGATCTGCACGCCGGCCTGGCTGCGCAGCAGGTCGAGCAGCGAGGTGGCGGCGCTGTCGTCGATCTGTTGGCGGTCGATGACGGCGACGCTGGCCGGGGTGGTCTGCTGGATCGGTGTGGCGCGGGTGATTACCTGGGGTGGCAGTTCCAGAGCGCTTTCGCGGGCTTGATCGGTGGCGCCCAGGGTCAGGCTCGGCGCCAGGGCGATGGCCAGGGCAAGGCGGGACAGTTTCATTAATTATTTTTCCTCAAAGGTCGACAGACTTTCGAGGAGGGCAGGCGCAAGCGCGACGCAGGGCAGCGCTTGACGGTGCTGCCCTCCGCAACACCTGTCACAACGCACCAAGGCCGGTCTCCGGGCTGCCGACTCGCGCTGGTCTCACCTTCCCGGGCGCTTGCCCAGTGGTCTGTCGAGACAGCGTGCAATCGCGGGGATTGCGGTCGGTTTACCGTTGCGGGGGCAGCGCAGGTCTTTCACCTGCTTCCCGTTTAACGCCCAGAATCGGGCGAACCTCGGTACAGCAAAACGCCGCGCACCATAATGCGCGGGGGGCCAAAGCACAAGGCCGGGGCGGGCGTGGGAGCGGACTTGTCCGCGAAGCTTTTCCGCTCGTTTTATTCGCGGACAAGTCCGCTCCCACAGGGTTCTACAGCCGCGCCAGGCGCTCGCGCACCGCCGATTCGATGCCGGCCTCGTCGAGGCCGCACTCGGCGAGCATCTGGCTCGGCTTGGCGTGCTCGACGTAGTAGTCGGGCAGGCCCAGGTGCAGCATCGGCAGCTGGATGTTCTCGGCGGCGAAGAATTCGCTGACCGCGCTGCCGGCGCCGCCCATGATGCTGTTTTCCTCGATGGTCACCAGCAGCGTGTGGCTGCTGGCCAGTTCGCGCAGCAGGGCTTCGTCCAGCGGTTTGACGAAACGCATGTCGACCACGGTGGCATCCAGCGTTTCACCGACGCGCAGGGCTTCGGCCAGTTGCACGCCGAAGGCCAGCAGGGCGACGCCCTTGCCCTGGCGACGCACCACCGCCTTGCCAATCTCCAACGGCTCCAAGCCAGCATCGAGCGGGGCGTTGGGG
>Ga0208788_1000581_pt1 | contig 17787 bp, 20 predicted proteins | sample Wag4_2014_7_11_3_FD_187363 | JGI IMG/M metagenome (GOLD analysis project Ga0208788, IMG submission 187363) | Fresh water mixed with fracking chemicals microbial communities from Ohio, USA - Utica-2 Time Series FC 2014_7_11 (SPAdes) (version 2) ...
TGGTAACTCACCGTTGTGTACCAAGCGATACACGGTCATTTTTGAGACGCGCATTGCAGTTGCAACTTCAGCAACTGTCAAGAAGCGAACTTCTCCGAGAGGACGTTCATTAGATGCACCCATAGGTCACCAAAACCATTCTGTGTGGGCTAAGCACCGGCTTCCCCTCCGGGCTGAACGTCACACTCATTCGTAGATGCTTACATTAGTGGCGAATGGGACTCAAGTGAAAGTCGGTTCAGAAAGTAACTTAAATTACACGCGTGTAATTTATTGCATAGCAGAGTCTCGTGATTTTTGAGCAGTGCTTATTGGTTCAAAAGAACTGGTTATTGCATACCCAGTTCTTTTGAACGATCCCGAGCCGCTTCCATTGCACTTAAAAACGCAGCACGAACTTTAAAGTCATCGAATTGGCGCAAAGCAGCAACTGTGGTGCCACCAGGTGACGTTACTTGTTCGCGCAAAACTGTTGGATGCTCTTTGGTTTCCCGCAGCATGGTTGCAGCGCCATAAACCGTTTGCAAGACCAACTCGTTTGCAACATCGCGCGGTAGGCCAAGCATCACACCGCCTTCGATCATTGCTTCGACGACGTAAAAAATGTAAGCGGGCCCAGAACCTGAAATCGCAGTGACCGCATCCTGATATTTCTCAGGAACTCTAACAACTTGTCCTACGCTTCGTAGCAAGGTTTCAACCGTTAACAGATGCTCTTCTGTGCTGTTTGTTCCAGGGCTGATTGCAGCCATACCTTGATCAACTAACGCTGGGGTATTTGGCATCACGCGAATCACTGGGGTGTTTGCGGGGAGTAAATCCTCCATGAAACTTGTCGTGATTCCCGCAGCCAGCGAAACGACTAGCGTCCCTGGCTTTAGTGAATCCTTAACTTCGCCCAGAACTATCGCCATATCTTGCGGTTTCACAACCAAAACAACCGTGTCAACTTTGGCGGATACTTCTTGATTGGTGCCATTAACAACACCGTGTTTTTTGGTTACTTCGGCTGACCTTTCGATGCGGCGATCCGCAATCAACAGTTCCGACCTTGGAACGCCGGCTCGCAACAGCCCAGCCAACAGAGTCTCCCCCATTACGCCAGCCCCGATTATGGCGGTAGTCATTGTGCAGTCCTAACCTTTGGAAACTAGCGAACGCAAGAACAACGAAAGGTTGCTTGGCTTTTCTGCCATGCGACGCATTAGGTATGGGTACCACTGATCACCATAAGGAACATAGACCCGAACTTTGTGCCCTAATTCAGCAAGGCGAACTTGTTCATCAGGACGCACTCCGAGAAGCATTTGGAATTCAAAGGTTTCCTTACCCCGGCCAGTGCGAAGTGCCAGAGCTTGGCCAATCTGGATCAGACGAGGGTCATGTGTCGCCAACATTGGGTAGGCATCGGATTCGATCAAAGCACGCATGCTGCGCACATACGCCTTATCAATTTCGCCACGATCAACAAATGCCACGTCGGCGGCTTCGGCATAGGCGCCTTTGCATAGGCGGATACGGGAATCGTTGTAAGAGTATGCGGCCACATCATCTTCAGTTCGATGTAATTGTGCCTGAAGAACTCCACCGGTAGTTGGGAATTCTTTTCTAACTTGCGACAAAATGCGCAAGGTTGAATCAATCGTGGTGTGATCTTCCATATCGAAAGTAACAGTGGTACCAACTTGTTTTGCGATTGAACAAATTTCCAAGGCATTCTCAAGCGCAATACTCTCGCCGCTGTCACCGAGTGCTTGACCAACTGCAGATAACTTGACAGAAACTTCAGCGCTATCTGAAAGTCCTGCGGCCGACAACGCACGAAGCACATCTTTGTAATCAGCAACGGTTGTGTCGGCTGCTGCTCGGTCTAGTGTGTCTTCACCAAGTCGATCGACAGTTGCCAAAAGCCCCAGGTTATGAAGATTCTGAACCGTTGCGACAACGTCAGCAGTTGTGGTTCCTGCAACAAATCGATTCACTACGCCACGACTCAGTGGTGATGTTGAAACAAGATGCTCCAACTTTTCACTGCGTGATGCTGAAACTAGTAACTCGCGAAGCATGGTTCTCCCACCTATTACGATCCCTTGTGTGGATCTAGCCCCAACTTTACGGGGTAATTGGGTTACTCGGCATCGTCGGCAAACCAGTCCAAGCGACGCAGGATGATTCCTTCTCGGAGCGCCCAGGGACAGATTTCTAACGATTCCAGCTTCAAGAATTCCATAGTCTCTTGGGCCACAATCGCACCAGCGAGTAACTGTTCGGCTCGGCCATTGGAAATGCCAGGCAGCTGTGCGCGCTGGGCGTAATTCATTCCCGCAATTTTCGGCACCCAGTTGTTCAGGCTCGCAAGCGATAAGTCTCGTTGCACTCGCTGACCTTCACTGGAGGGCGCGGAACCCCCAAGGCGGGCTAATTGCCTAAATGTTTTACTCGTTGCCACCGCGTGATCAAATTCACTTGTCAGTAGCTGCGAGAAATCAGTTTCCAAAGTTTTCTTAACATGCCTTCGTAGCGATTTAATCTCGTCGCTATTTGGAATTTCAGGTGTGAAAAATTCGCGCGTTAGTCTTCCGGCTCCAAGTGGTGTCGACATGGCAAGTTCTGGATGTTCATCCGCTCCGATTGCTACTTCTAGTGAACCCCCACCAATATCGGCAACTAGTAAGCGACCTGATGACCAACCGAACCAGCGGCGAACTGCTAGAAAAGTGAGAATTGCTTCGTGCTCACCATCAAGTACTTGCAGATCAATGCCAGTTTCCGTTTTGATTTTTTCCAAGATGGCGTCAGAGCTTTTTGATTCTCTTATCGCTGATGTAGCAAACGCGAGCAATTCATCGCAGTCATGATCTTCGATGAACTTGTTACATTCCTGCAGAACTTCGATTAAGGATTTGACTGAGGATTTTCTTAAGTCGCCATCATTCTTGAGCTGTTCCGCAAGACGCAATTCATACTTTTGCGACATGGCCGGAACGGGAGCGGCGCCGGCGTGAGCATCGACTATCAAAAGGTGAACGGTGTTTGAACCTACGTCTAGAACACCCATTCGCATAACCAGAACATTACTAGCGGACTAGGTGCAGTGCACGTAAGCACTCCCAAACACAATAGGATTTATCCGTGGTTGAAAAGAATCAAGATTTCCCTCGTGCTTGGGTCGAGTTTGTTGATCCCGAGGACGACACAAATTTATATCGCTGCGATCTGACGTGGCTGACAAGTCGTTGGACTTGTATTTGGGGTAATGGCTGCAAAGGTATCGACAAAGAAAACCCTGACGTAGGTTGTTGCAACCTTGGCGCTCACATTGCCGACAAAGAAGATTTAAAGAACACCAAAAAGTATGCTGCGATGCTGACACCCGAGATTTGGCAAAATCATAAAGAGGGTCACAAGAACGGCATGTTCGAAAAAGATGATGATGGTGCCAAGAAAACTCGCGCATACAACGGTGCGTGTATTTTCCATAACCGCAATGGCTTCGAAGGCGGCGATGGTTGCTCACTTCACATCCTTGCCGGCCAGCTTGGGGTAAATCCTTTGGTGACAAAGCCACAAGTTTGTTGGGAACTTCCAATTCGCCGGACGTTTGAAGAAGTAAAGCGCCCAGATGACGTAGACATCATTGTTATTGGAATTGAAGAATACAACCGACGCGGTTGGGGTCCAGGCGGAGAAGATTTGGATTGGTACTGCACAACTGCAACGGAAGCTCACGTGGGAGCTCGCGCGGTTTACCAGTCCTATGAACCTGAGCTAACTGCTTTGATGGGCAAAAAGGCTTACAAGATTTTGGCAGACCATTGCCAGGCGCGCGAAGAAATGATCGCCGCCGCTCGGGCCTCTGACAATACCCGCGCGATCAAATACCTTGCGATTCATCCAGCAACGCCAAAATCCTAAATTTTTATTCACAGGCCTGCCAATTCTCTATAGGCACTCCAAGCGATGTGCTTGTCGGTACTTGCCCGTAACCTAAGGTCATGGCCAAAGCAGTTCGCGCTACATATAAGTGCACCGAGTGCGGTTGGACTGGTCATAAATGGGTTGGTCGCTGTCCTGAGTGCCAGGCCTGGAGTTCAGTTACTGAATCCACCGTGGCGGCCAGCAGCGCTGGGTTACGCACGTCAACTGCCGGAGTAGCTCCTGGAAAGCCAGCTCGCCCGGTCAAAGAAATACCCCTTGGCGAAGTTGAACGCACATCCACTGGCATCGAAGAATTTGATCGCGTGCTTGGCGGCGGATTAGTTGCTGGCCAATGTGTCTTGCTAGCCGGTGAACCCGGTGTTGGAAAATCAACTTTGTTGCTCGAAGCCGCAGACAAGTTTGCGCGGGCTTCGGGTAAGCCAAGAAAAGTTCTTTATATTTCAGGTGAAGAATCAGCCGAACAGATTGGCATTCGCGCTAGACGTATCGGAGTTAATGCTGACACTTTGCTGGTTGCGGATGAAACTGATTTAGCCGTTCTACTTGGACATGTCGAAGATGTAGACCCAGACCTATTGATCGTTGACAGCGTGCAAACGATTGCATCAGCTGAACTCGACGGGCGCGCAGGTGGCGTCGCACAAGTGCATGAAGTCACTCAAGTCTTAACTCGAGCCGCCAAAGGTCGCCGGATGCCTTTGTTACTCATTGGTCAATCAACGCGGGATAACTCCGTTGCTGGTCCACGTTCACTGGAGCACTTAGTTGATACCGTTTTAACTTTCGAAGGAGATCGAGGAACTCCATTGCGGTTACTTCGCGCTAACAAGAACCGCTATGGACCTGCCGATGAAGTTGCCTGCTTTGAACAAGCCGACGATGGCCTGCGCCAAGTCACAGATCCATCAGCACTATTTCGCTCGCAACGCGAACAAGCTATTCCGGGCACTTGTATTGCAATCACTCTTGAGGGTCGCCGTGCGTTGCTGGTTGAGGTACAGGCCTTGACCACAACAAGCCCAGGCAATAACCCAATGCGACGAACTACAGGGTTTGATAATGCCCGAGCCGCAATGTTGATCGCTGTTACTGAGCGGGCGGCTCGACTAAAACTCTGGGATAAAGACGTCTACCTCGCCACAGTTGCTGGCGCCAAGATTTCAGATCCAGGCGCTGATTTGGCGATGTGTCTGGCGATAACCTCAGCAGCCCGGGATTCCGCCCTGCCAATTGACTTAGTGGCGATTGGCGAGGTTGCACTTAGTGGGGATGTTCGACCTGTACCTGGCATGAATCAGCGCTTGAGTGAAGCAGCTCGGATCGGTTTCAAAACTGCGCTGGTGCCAAAAGGCACCCGCCTGCCATCAGGAGTCAAAGGTCTTCGACTCATCGAAGTTGGTTCACTTGCCGATGCGGTTAACGCAGTCTGAACTTCCCGACCAATACTGGGAAATAGTTAGCATCAGCCGTAGACTCATCACAACTCCAGTGAGAAAGAACATCCGTGGCTACCAAAGAGCAAGTTAACTCTGCTGAATTATTTAGATCTGTTTTGGCACAAGTTGCCCCCGGAACTGAATTGCGCGACGGCCTCGAGCGCATTCTGCGTGGTAACACTGGCGCTCTGATTGTCTTAGGCCAAGACAAGACAATCAACACCATCAGTAGTGGTGGCTTCGATGTAAACATTGACTTCACTGCGACTCGGTTACGCGAATTAGCAAAAATGGACGGCGCAGTTATCTGCGATCGCGATGCAACAAAAATTGTTTCAGCTGCAGTCCAGTTACTCCCCGACCCTTCGATTCCAACAAATGAACAAGGCACTCGACACCGCACGGCCGACCGAGTTTCCAGGCAATCAAACTTGCCGGTAATCAGCGTGAGCAAGTCGATGCGCATCATCGCGCTTTATCTCGATGGTCGTCGCTACGTTCTGGAAGATTCCGCAACTATTCTTTCCAAAGCAAATCAAGCCTTGGCAACATTAGAGCGATACCGTGCGCGATTGGACGAAGTTGCTGGATCACTTTCCACTATGGAAATTGAAGATTTAGTAACGATTAGAGATGTTGCCACCGTGGTGCAGCGACATGAAATGGTTCGACGCATCTCAAGTGAAATCTCTGCGTACGTTGTTGAGCTTGGTACCGACGGTCGATTGCTGTCGCTGCAGCTTGAGGAATTGGTTTCTGGAACAGCTGCAGATCTAGGATTCATCATCCGTGATTACATGCCAACTGGTGGGCGTAAAGCAAATAAAGCGGAAGGGATTTTGGATGGCATTGCTGAACTAGATGCCGCATCACTGTTGGATGTGTCAAATATTGCCTCGGCTATTGGTCTGCCTAGTGACACTGAGTCTTTGGATACCACCGTGCATCCGCGCGGCTTCCGACTGCTTGCAAAAGTTCCCCGGCTTCCTGAGCAAATCTTTGAAAACTTGATTCAGCACTTCGGTAGCCTGCAGCATTTGTTATCAGCAACTGCTGAAGAGCTTCGAGATGTTGAGGGTGTTGGTGAAACCCGCGCCCGAGCGATTCGAGAGAATCTATCGAGAGTTGCCGAAGCTAGTTTGTTGGAACGTTACGTTTAACAACTAATTACTGAACAACAAACCTTACGCCAGCACTATTCAAGCTGGCATTTCTGCCATGTGCCCAATACGCACCCGGCTCTGCGACATTTGTAACTTTGCATCCTGTGGCTGTTTGCTTACCGATCCAAACGACTTTCACATTCCACTCTTGACCAGGAGCTAGTTCTACTAGGTCCTTATCGGTTTTTGGATTGCAATGATCGGTTGACCAAATCAAGGCTGGACCAGAAATCACGGTGACTTCATTTGCTCCGCTACCAACATCGCGCTTACAAGTTTTTGTCGAAATGTTCTTAACAATCATGTTGATGTGAACACCCTCACCAACTGCTGTGGTCTCTCGATCAACTACGACTCGAATAGAGGTATCTGCATCTGAGCACTCACCCTCAGCGAGCACTGGCACGGTTGGCTGAGCAGTTGGCTGGAGGACTGCGGGAGTTGGTGACACCACAACTCCAGGGGCAGGTGTTGATTCTGGGGTTGTTACTACTACCTCTGGACTTGGCGATGTTGAAGTAGTTGCTGCAGTAGCAACCGGATCTTCTCCACCCGAGAGGCTGCTAAAGATCACTATCAAAGTAACCAGGGTAGCCAGTCCGAGCACCAGGCGTCGTCGCCAATATACCTGAGGATCCTCAGGTCCCACTGGATGCACTACGCCGGTCACACTTTTAAGGTACAAAGTAAACGCCAACAAAAGCAGTAGGCGCGAGCAAGGTTAGGACAAGAAATTAGATTTTCGAAAGTTTTGGGCGGTTTTGACTAGTGGGCTAGACCGAAAAGGCTGGGATTACTTTTCCTACGTGCACGCCGCCACCGAATAGTTCTTGGCTATCTAATTGCCGCTCAACTTCTTGGGAAACAACTCCCATTACATTTTGCAGGATCGACATCGCAACTACGATCCGAGCTCGATCAGCGCCATCTTCGATTTTCAGGGCAAGTGCTCTACCGTCACCGAGGCCAACTCCATAAACCGCTTCGGCGCCATCTTTAGCCAGCAGGCCAGGAACTCCTTGCATAAGTTGTGTCACATCCCGTCGGGTACCTCCGAGATATTGTGGATTCGCGCGAATCGCATCAGCAATGCCTTTTTGTTCTGTATCTGCGCTCGGACCAGCAAACTTCGAAAACGCTCTAGCTAAACCAACTAGTGATGTGGACATCAGCGGCGCACCACAGCCATCGACCCCAATGTGTTGAACTGTTTCGCCCGTCACCTCTTCAATTGTTTGTTTGCAGGATAGTTGCAAAGGATGCGTTGTTTCCAAGTAGCTGTCAGTGTCCCAGCCATTCAATACGCAAGTAAAAAGCATTGCCGAATGTTTACCGCTGCAGTTCATATACAAGGAAGATTTGCCCAAACCCACAGCCAGCAAAGTGTCTCGTTCTATTTCATCTAGCGGCCAATCCGCTGGGCATTGCAATGCAGAGGTATCAAGATTTGCTGCATTCAAGATGTCTTGAACTCCAGACAGGTGGAAGTCTTCGCCACTATGTGACGCGCAAGCAAGTGCCAGTAATTCATCTCGAAGCGGTAAACCATTTCGAACCATGGCCAGACCCTGCATCAATTTATTTGAAGAGCGCGGAAACATCGAAGTTGTGACATCGCCAATTGACCATTCAACTTTGCCTTGGGCATCAACTACTACCGCGCTACCAAAATGTGTGCCTTCAACGATCCCACTTCGGACCACATAAGCAACTGGAACTGACATATGACTATCGTTCCACGGCCAGATACCTAATGCCTAATGCAGATCACATCCCTTATCCAGCAGAATGTACTCATGCGTGCAGTTGTTCAGCGAGTTGATGGCGCCAGTGTCGTTGTCGAGGGCGAGACTATCGGGGCTTTTACTGGTCCGGGGCTCCTAGTTTTGATCGGCGTAAGCGTCGATGACGATGACAGTAAGTGTGCAGTGCTCGCGGATAAGATTTGGAAACTTCGGATCTTTGAATCCGCTGCGTTAACGGCAGCTGGAAAGCAAGTTAATTCTGAATCTGTGGAAGTCGCGGCAGCGGATGCAAACTTGCCGGTCCTGGCAATTAGCCAATTCACTTTGTTTGCTGATACTTCAAATGGTCGGCGCCCCACCTGGCAACAAGCCGCTCGTGGCCCACAAGCCGAACCATTAGTTGAAAACGTAGTTAAAGCTTTGCGCGACTTGGGTGCCCAAGTGGAGACTGGAAAGTTTGGCGCTGACATGCGAATTAGCGCCGTTTGCGATGGGCCGATGACTGTGACTTTGGAAGTTTAGTCATTCAACAATTACAGTTTGGCTGGCTGAAACAGTACCAGCAGTTAGCACGACATCCGTTGGAACTGAGCGCTTGATTACCGCTAAGGCAAGCGGACCACTTTCGTAATGTTGAGTAACGGAAGTAACGCGGCCAACTTCTTTACCATCTAGCAAAACGGCATCACCGATTTCAGGCAACTCGTTAGTTGATCCATCCAATTCAAGCTGAACAATTCGACGTGGCGGTTTTCCTAAGTTGTAAACCCGTGCCACAGTCTCTTGGCCGCGGTAGCAACCCTTATTCAAATGAACTGATGAGCCAATCAAACCAACTTCATGCGGAATCGTTTTGTGATCGGTTTCAAAATTAAGGCGCGGCACACCAGCACGAATTCGATGTGCTTCCCACGCCCAAGTTCCAACCAGGGAGTCTTGGCTCATAACCTGAGCTAGCTCATCGCGTGGCACGAAAAGTTCACTGACTTTCCAATCTCCTGGTCGCGTTGCAACATACTTATCGGAAACTTTGGAGCCAGTTACAAACGCTTCCGAAGAATGCCAAACCGGATACGAATCTGATTCAATCCATCCCGGCGCTCCAACGATTGCAATTTGATCTGAGACGTTTGTAACTTCAACGCGAAGCATGAATTTCATTGATTCTAGATACTGAATCAATTCGTTCACAGTTCCTGGCTCGCAACCAATCCAAATAGTTTCATTGTGTTCAGCAACATGAATGTCATGTTCAATATGACCGTGAGGCGACAAAATCAAAGATGTTAGGTGTGCAACTGGTGATTCAAAATCCTGAGTTGTGATGGAATGCAACCAAGATCTTCTATCCGGGCCGGTAACAGTTACTACCCCGCGGTTAGAAAGATCTACACGGCCGCGTCCAGCAACTAGTTCGCGCTGTTCCTTAAATGGCTCACCGTAATGCCAAGGCAACGCAGCATCAATGCTGGTGTCGTCCATGTGCGGAATAGCGGTCATAACAACATTCTCTCGCAGATAATCAGTACTGGATACCTCTGCTGAGGCGACAGCCTTAGAAATGCCTGATGTTCGCTACGGACTAAAGCAACTTTTGGCGATCCATGCAGCTTGCGCACTGACCATGAACGGACACATGCGCAACGTCAGTTTCAAAGCCGGCTTTTTCCCGAAGCATCTGGACAAATAATTCCGCAGCATCGGCTGGGATGGACTCAACGCCTTGGCAGGTATCACAAACAAGGTGAATGTGGGCATCGGTATCAACTGAATGATATGTCGGAGCACCATGCCCAATGTGAGCGTGTGTAACTAACCCAACTTGTTCAAGGACTTCAAGGGTTCGGTAAATCGTTGAAAGATTAACTGCAGCTGCAGTTTTTTGAACTTCAGTTAGCAATTCTTCGGGAGTGGAATGTCCCAAAGTATTCACAGCTTCCAATACCAATTGACGTTGAGGTGTAATTCGGTAGCCCTGATCGCGTAATACGTCATCCCATTCATTGCTCATGGTGCTATCGCCTTTGTCAGATGGAATGATGCGTGAGATTTCATCGTGTGACCTTCGGCTGCCATGTCATAAACCCAGCCGATGTTGCCATCTACTAATCCATAAATCCGTTCGCCAGAATCAACTTGCTTGGCTGAGGCAGTCCGCAGAATTGCGTCCGTCTTCAGTTCAACGCGAGCGCCAGTGATCTGGGCATTCTCTAAACCAGTAATGATGACTTTGCCAAACCAAGATTCCAAGAATCCAGTTGGATGCGCCAAGAGTAATTCAACTTCGTTGTCTGGACGGGGACGCCAAAAGCCACTTTCCAGAGCAAGTGGGCGCACTCGTTCGCCTTGATCATCAAGTTCCCAAGTGCGAGACCAGTGAATCAAAAACGGACGACCATCAGAGTGAATACTAAGTTCCTGGCCAACCTGAATGTCAGATTCCATGCTCGGGTAGCCGACGACTCCAACGCCAACCCAAGTACCAACTAGCCAAGAAAGCGGAGCTAAGTCTGGGTGCAATTTGGTAGTCATGCTTGACCCTTAAAGAGTTTGTAGACCATGTAAGACGCATAGCCAGTAATTGAAAGTGAAGCTACAACCAGCAAACCGGTGTAAAACGTCTCAGCCATGTTGTCAAGTCTATCCGCTCAGCACTCTCCGATAGGAAGACAAGCCAAAGGCTGGCTCTCCAAGGAAAGCCGACCTTTGTTGTTTGGAACTTTTAACTTAACGAAATGTCTACGTCCAGTACTTTGCCAATTGTTGCCTGAACCGGGGTGCGACTATTTGCACCCGGAATCAGGGCCACCACAGTCCAATCACCAGCAACTGTGAAGAATCTGAATTCACCTTGCTTTGAAATTGGAACCTCAGCTACAAACTCGTCATTTCGATCAAGTAAGCGGGCATAGCCAACACTTGCTGGAGCATCGCCTGATGTAATTACACCTTGGATGACTGCCTGTGTTGAGATGTCAACGTTGTCTAACGAGACGCCGCCGACTACTGCTCCGCAACCACTCATGCTGTACCTGGTTCGTCGCCAACAGCAACCGGTACGCCAACTAGTGAGCCGTATTCGGTCCAAGAGCCGTCGTAGTTACTGACGTTCTTAACACCTAGCAGCTCGTGCAAAACAAACCATGAATGCGCAGAACGTTCGCCGATGCGGCAATAAGCGATTGTGTCCTTGTTCAAGTCAACTCCAGCACCTTCGTAAAGCGCCTTGAGTTCATCAATGGACTTGAAGGAGCCATCTTCGTTAGCAGCCTTACTCCATGGGATGTTTGCTGCCGTTGGAATGTGTCCACCAATACGAGCAGCTTCCTGCGGCAAGTGTGCTGGTGCAAGCAAACGACCGGCGTATTCATCCGGGCTACGAACATCAACCAAGTTCTGAGTTCCGATTGCCTTTAGAACATCCTCGCGGAATGAGCGGATTGAAAGATCCTGATCTTTAGCAACGTACTTAGTTGCCGCGCGACTTGGAACTTCACTTACAAGCTCGCGTCCATCGAGTTCCCACTTCTTGCGACCGCCATCAAGCAACCGAACATCGCCGTGTCCGTAAAGCTTGAAGTACCAGAACGCGTAAGCAGCAAACCAGTTGTTGTTTCCGCCATAAAGCACAACGGTGTCATCGTTTGATACACCCTTTGCACTTAGCAAAGCTTCAAACTGTTCTTTGTTTACAAAGTCGCGACGGATCGGATCCTGTAAATCAGTTTTCCAGTTAAGGGCAATCGAGTTCTTGATGTGATTGCCAGCGTAAGCCTCGGTGTCTTCATCAACTTCGATGAAAACAACTTTTGCATCATCGAGATGCGACAGCGCCCATTCGGCGTCTACTAGTGATTGGTTACTCATTATTACTCCTTGTTTGGTTTTAAGTTTTTGTTAGGAAAAAATTCGCTTGCCGATTAGATACATCTCGCAGCCAAGGCAAAAGTTAAACGCGGCATTCAAGAACGCAGCGCCCAAGGCAAAGCCCACTGCAATTGTTGCGACCAAATCAGCTCCCAATAGCAGAGCTACGAGACCTGTTGCTGCAAATAAGAAACCAACTAGTTGGGCAAACTGTGGTGGCTCTACTGCTTCCAGAGCAGTTGGCTTTCCAAGTTTTGGAGCCACTAGCTTGCGGTAGAGGATTCCGTAAGGTTGAGCGTGCAATCCAACAAAAGCGCCCAGCGCAAAAACTACCGTTTGAATTCCAAGTAGCACCGTTGCAGCACTCGATGGAATTGTTAGCAGGATGATTGCCAGAACCACCGTTGTGATTGCGGCTCCGAATCGTGGTCCGCGGGGATCGATTTGCTTGCTCATTTGATTTCCTTTTCAGTTCCGATTTAGTTTGGCTTTGGTTTAACGCAGCCTTAAATGGACTGCAGGATTAAGCGCACATACACATCGAGGAACCAAGGCGACCGTAATCTACGACTCGGCGCTTGATCAGAACTGTGGTTCTCGACATGCCCCAACCATAGGACACGCACGCTGCCATCGCAGGCTCGCTAATGGTTATTGCAAAAGCCTCGCAGTAAGACTCCAAGTTGGCGAAAGTCCAGGTTTCACCTAAGTTCAGAAGGGTCAATTTATAGGGAGTGGCAATGGATACCGGTGGATATGTGTTACTTGCCGTTCTTGTGCTCTCAGCAGCTTTTGGGATTTATCGCAAACTAAGCGATGGCAAACTTCGTGGTGAAATTGTGCCCCCACAACAGGGGCTGACCGAGCACCTTCACTTGGATCACGATCATCCGCCTCAGGTGACGTTCTTGCAGTTTTCTTCTGAGTTTTGCCAGCCTTGCCGAGTAACCAGCAAAGTTCTTGATGATGTAACGAATAGTTTTCCAGCCATTTGCCACATCGAGCTCGACGTCGTTGAGCACCTGGACTTGGTTAAGACTTACAGCATCTCTCGTACCCCAACGACTTTGATTATCGATAAAGACGGAACCGTTCACTTTCGGGCAACTGGGGTTCCAAAGAAGTCGGAGCTGACCGCAGCCGTTCATGAATTAGTGAATCACTAAATTTCTCCAGTAAATAAAGCCCATTTAATGCCATTTAGTTCTGCCCTAGACTTAGGTATCGCGACTATATAAGTAGGTGAAGGCATGGCTCAGGTTCTGTTACTCACCCGTGCTCTCACTCCATCCAGCGCAGTTCTACCTGGCCTTGAGCTTTTAAGTCACCACATAAAGGTCATGTCACCGGAACCAACGGCTCTAATCACAGCTCCAGAAGTTGATGTGATCCTGATTGATGGCCGCACCGATTTACCTGCGGTTCGTAGTTTGTGCCGACTATTGGAAACAACTGGCAATACTTCGCCAGTAATTCTGATAACAACTGAAGGTGGCCTGGCTGCTGTCAATCATGAATGGGGTTTGACGGACGTCCTTTTAGTAGATGCCAGCCCTGCTGAGATTGAAGTGCGAATTCGCCTAGCGACAACGAAAGTTGAATCGGCGAACAATTTTGAATCAACGGGTGAAATAAAGGCCGGCGAACTTTCTATCGACGAGTCCACTTACTCTGCAAAACTTCGTGGCCGCACTCTTGATCTAACTTTCAAAGAATTTGAATTACTAAAGTTTTTAGCACAACATCCAGGTCGAGTTTTTTCTCGCGACCAACTGCTCCGTGAAGTTTGGGGATACGACTACTTTGGTGGAACTCGAACTGTTGACGTGCATGTGCGTCGCCTGCGCGCAAAACTAGGTCCAGAAAACGAAAATCTAATCGGTACGGTGCGCAATGTCGGCTACCGGTACGTCACCACCCCAATTGCTGAATCGCAATCGCATGAAATTCTTGTTTAAAAATGCAATTTTCGATTCAAACTTGTTCTCATCTAACTCCTGAACAAACTGCGCGAGTTATTCAAATTACACTCGACGCAGCAATCGTTGATGAAATGGCGCCACTTTCCGAGCACGTATTGATTCACTTGCATCATGGTGGCGATTCCCACGATGAACACATGATTGCCGTCGATCATGTTGGAGAAATTCAAGGTTACTTACACCTAGATGCAACTGACGCAGTTGAAGGCCCTGTCATTGAAGTTGTTGTTCACCCAGAGGCACGCCGAAACGGAATCGGTAATGCTTTGGTGAAAGCTGCACTCGACCGTACCGGAGATTCACGTATCCGACTTTGGGCACATGGTGAGTTATCCAGTGCTTATGGCCTTGCAGAAGACCTTGGTTTCGAAAAGAGCCGAGAACTTTGGCAAATGCGCCGCTCGTTGTTTGCACCATTTCCAAAGGCGCAATTCTCAAGCCAAATAGTGATTCGATCTTTTGAAGTCGGAGCCGATGAAAATGATTGGCTCGAATTAAACGCCGAGGTCTTTAGTGATCACCCAGAACAAGGGCGAATGACGCGCGAAGATTTAGATGTTCGCATGTCCGAAGCTTGGTTTGATCCAGCTGGATTTCTTATCGCAACTCGTGATGGCGAAATGGTTGGCTATCACTGGACCAAAGTTCATGGTGGACAAGGTTCACATGGCCACTCAGAAATAGGCGAGATTTATGTTCTTGGTGTTTCCCCGAGCGAACGGGGCACTGGGCTTGCTAAGGCGTTAAGTATTCGCGGCCTGGAACATTTACGAAGTCAGGGATTGCCAGCAGCAATGTTGTACGTCGATGCGGATAACCAGGCGGCCATTGGATTGTATGAATCCCTTGGCTTTGCGCACTGGGATACTGACGTGATGTTTAGGAAAGAGCAGGCGTAACTAAAGTCTGACCGTGGACATACTCAACGCGATGTCCATCAGTAAATAGCCAGGCTGACTGACGACCTTTCACTTCCCACTCAAAAGGTCCACCAACAATTGCGGTGTCCTCATCAATTCCAACAACGCTGACTCCGTCTGGAACCTTCATGAATCTCGTCATGAAATCAGGTAGTCGGGCAAACATTTTGTCGAAGTGAGGCAAGACGCGAATGTGTGGCAACAGTCCAAAGCCGCTTGTGGCTGGGTGATTTGGTAGTCGCAAAGTTGGAATGTGGTCTGCCAGCGCCATCGCGCCCGCGCTACATCCCGCAAGTGCTGCGCCATCGCGCCAAGCAGATTCAATTTCTCGCCATAACAAAGTATCGCGAATTGTGTTTGCCAAGAATGCTGGATTGCCACCCGATAAATAGATTAATCCCGCGCCTCGCACTTGCTCTGCGATACGTGGATCATCGGCATCATTTCGATCATGTGCAATTACAGATACAGCTTCAACGCCAATTCGCTCAGCTTGCGCCTTACCTAATGTGATCCAGTGATGCAGAGATGATTCGCCTTCAGGCGCTGCTGCAGTTGGAATCTGAACATACTTAGGATTTCGACCGGCAATTAGGTTCGCTTCAACTTCTTGCATAATTGGCAGGTACTCACCGGAACCAACTAATGCAATGGGACCAGCGCTCATGAACTTTCGATCTCCCAAGACGATCCTTCTTTGGTGTCCTGGATGGTAACTTTCATTTCCATAAGCTGATCACGAATTGCATCTGCATCATCCCAGCGGCCACCTGCGCGCGCTGCTTGGCGAGCTTGCAGTAACGCATCAACGTATGGACCAATTACTGACATGATGTCGACCTTTGGACTTGCTGCAATGTGACCTAGACGCGTTACTAACGAATGCACCGCAGCGCGCGTTTCGGTATCGCGATCCAGTTCATCAAGATTAAGTAAAGCGTCAACTGCGTCGCTTACTTTTCCAGCGTCAAGCAATTCTTCGACCTTATGTGGATCAACTTTAAACAGCGGTGCTGGTTCACCTAAAACGATTGTGCTTCCAGTGTGAGAAATAATTTCTTCGAATGTTGCACTCTCACCAGAAGAAACCGTCCACGACTCCCCATGGTGTCGAATCGTCATCGTGCCACGACCGAATACATGTGCAGTGCGCTGATCTAAATCAAAACGAATACCAGTGTGTTCATCAACGCCAATAATGAAAACTTCAGTGGGCAAAAGAGATTCCATGACGCGTAAGCGACGTTCCCCGATGTAACAGAATCGGGTGTCATGGTTTGCGCCATCGGCATTGTCATAATGCGGAATGATTGCGGCAGGCATTCCGGTGTGGCGCTCAATTAAGTTCAAACCTGGTAGCCAATGCGGTTCGTCGCCAACCTTATACATTTCATAAACCGGAATCGTGTGAGAACCAGCAGTCAGTGCGGCAGCTGAGGCCAGAACCACAGTTCCATCAACCAGCACCTCGTCAAAGTGTGGGCTAACACCTAACTCGTGCCAAACTTTCAAGGCATACGACGGGCTGCCTGGTCCGGCAAATAGCCACTCGGATTCGCGAATCGAGTTAACAGCCTCGCCCAGAGCTGAGCCCGTTACCGACGTGTTTCGTAATGAAATCGCTTTTGGCGTTGCGCCAACTGATTGGGTAAAGAAGTCAATCAACTTCTCGGTCAAGTCATCTGCGTTTTCTTGAAACCCAAACGGGGTATCCAAAATCGTTAATTTGAGTCGGTCCAGCTTGCCCAACGAAGCCAAAATCTGCTGGTGGGGTGTGACCATAGTGGGACTGGTTTCCCCTGATCCCATAACCACTATTTGTCGCGCCACCGCTAAATCATCCCACTTTTGGGGAAATTGTTCACATTCTGGAAAATCCGATTTAGGAGTTGTTTACCTAAGTATGTAAGGCTTACGTCGTTATGACTGATACTTCCCAATCGGCACCAATTGCCCTGTCCCTCCCTAGCGATCGATTCCTCGATCGAGAGTTATCTTGGCTTGCCTTTAACAAACGAGTTTTGGAGTTGGCGCAAGATCAAGAAATGGAACTCTTGGAGCGCGCGAAGTATCTTTCGATTTTTGCCAGCAATCTCGATGAGTTCTTTATGGTCAGAGTTGCTGGTTTGAAGCGCCGAATCGCGACTGGAATGGCCACGAAAACAGCGTCAGGTATGCAGCCAACTGAGGTACATGCTTCAGTATTGGCGCAAAGCTACGAGGCTATGAAGCGGGCATCTGAGACTTTTAATGATTCAATCCTTCCTGCCCTAGTAGCAAGTGGGATCGAAATTCTGCGGTGGGAAGAACTGACCAGTGATGAACGAGATGCGATGTCAACGCTTTTCGACGAACAGGTTTTTCCAGTACTGACTCCATTAGCCGTTGATCCATCACATCCATTCCCTTACATTTCAGGACTGTCTCTTAACTTGGCAGTTGTTGTGAAAAATCCGACAGCTGGAAATGAATTGTTCGCTCGCGTCAAAGTGCCGCCATCACTTCCAAGATTCATCGAAGTCTCTAGCCAACGCTTTGTGACACTTGAAGATGTAATGGCTGGTCACTTGGACAAACTTTTCCCAGGTATGAAGGTTATGCAATGCCACGCATTTCGAGTCACTCGAAATGAAGAACTAGAAGTTGAAGAAGACGACGCAGAGAATCTTTTGCAAGCCCTTGAGCGCGAACTCATGCGTAGACGATTTGGTCCTGCAGTTCGACTCGAAGTAGAA
>Ga0208788_1000583_pt1 | contig 17754 bp, 11 predicted proteins | sample Wag4_2014_7_11_3_FD_187363 | JGI IMG/M metagenome (GOLD analysis project Ga0208788, IMG submission 187363) | Fresh water mixed with fracking chemicals microbial communities from Ohio, USA - Utica-2 Time Series FC 2014_7_11 (SPAdes) (version 2) ...
TGCGAGGTGGACAGGCCCAGCTCGCCCAGCTCCAGGGTCGCCTGGAACTGCGGACCAGCGGGATGCAGGACGAAGCCGCGGTCGGTCTGTACCGGGCCGCCGGCGAAGATCGGCAGGCTGTGGCACAGCGCTGCGGGCTCTTCGTCAGGACGCAATTGTTCGAGCACGTCGGCCAGGCTGAGGCCATTGGGCTTGTTGATCACCAGACCCATTGCGCCTTGTGCGTTGTGCTCGACCAGGTAGGTGACGGTCTGTGCGAAGTTCGGATCGTCCATGTGCGGCATGGCGATCAGGAAGTGGTGCTTGAGCGAGGTAGGGGCTGAGTTCTTCATGGCGGCTAGTTTCGGCTTTAAGCCGCCGGGCTTCAAGCCATAGGGCAACGCAGGGCGCCCGCGGCTTCGTATGCTGGCCGTTTCGATCGACGCTCTAGTTGCTCGACAGTCGATCACCGCGCTCGAAGCGCCAGGTGCGGATGATTTCGATCTGATCAAATTTCTGTGCCAGCTCACCAGTGAAGGGTGCGAAGGGGGCGGATAGTCTGACAATGCGTTTGGCTGCTTCGTCCAGAATGGCGTGTCCCGAAGATTCGAGAATCTGCAGTTCTACGACCGTTCCATCGCTCTTTAAGGTTACGGCCATGCGCAGGCTGCCGTAGATGCGTTGGCGACGAGCTTCGTCAGGATAATTGAGGTTGCCGATGCGCTCGACTTTCTTGCGCCACTCGTCGCGATACCAGGCGCTGATATCGCGAGCGGTAGAAGCACTATTCTGTCTATTTGTTCGCGGGCGCTTGGCATAGGCCTGCACCTCCTGCGCCAGTTCCGCTTCCAGGCTGGCTATCTCGGCGGACAGTTGGGCAGCGTCGAATACCGGCGCCGGGCGCGTTGTCGCAACCGGCTTGGCTTCCTCGCGTTTGACTGGCGTCTTCTGCTGCTGCGGGGCGCGGGTGGCGACGGCGGCCTTGGGCGCCTCCTGTCGGGTGGCGGGCTGCTGCGGCGTGGCGGGCGGCGTGACCTTGCGCACCTCGCTGTCCTGAAAGGGCGCCTGCTCGGTAGTCTTCGGTGCGGCGGTATGCTCCAGGGTGCCGCTGCCTTGCTGGTTGTCCTGAGCGAGGAAATCGGCCTTGTCCGGTGCTTTTTCGCTCTTGAAGGTGGACAGGGTGATTTCCAGTGTCTTGCTGATTTCCGGTGGCGACTCCAGGGTGAAACCGACGCCAAGGATCACCGCTACGTGCAGTGCAGCGGCAAGAAAGAGGGTGAACCCGAGGCGATCCGCCGGTCGGACGGTGGCGGAGGGCGCGCTGGTTGAGGAGGCTGCTGCGTTCATCGCGTATCGGGTCTGCTTTCGAATGTCGCGCAGTCTGCCGGGTAGCGGTGGGCGCCTGCAAGTTGCAGGCGCCAGGCTGCCACTTGCGTCAAGCTTTTAGTCCGCGCTTGCGTGCAATGCAGTCCATCAGGCGTTCGCCGATGCGGGTATCGAAGGCGGCATCGATCTCGCGGATGCAGGTCGGACTGGTGACGTTGATTTCCGTCAGATGGTCGCCGATTACGTCGAGCCCGACGAAGATCAGGCCTTTTTCGCGCAGGGTGGGGCCAACTGCCGCAGCGATCTCGCGGTCGCGTTCGGTCAGTGGGCGGGCCTCGCCGCGTCCGCCGGCAGCCAGGTTGCCGCGAGTCTCGCCGGCGGCCGGGATGCGCGCCAGGCAGTAGGGTACCGGTTCGCCGTCTATCATCAGGATGCGCTTGTCACCGTCCTTGATCGCCGGCAGGTAGGCCTGAACCATGATCTGTTGGCGACCATGCAGGGTCAGTGCTTCCAGAATCACGGAAAGATTCGGGTCGCCTTCACGGTGACGAAAGATTTGCGAACCACCCATGCCATCAAGGGGTTTGAGAATGATGTCACGGTGCTCATCGGCAAACTGGCGCACAATGTCGGGGCGCCGAGTGACCAGAGTAGGTGGTGTGTACCGAGGGAACTGGGTGGCGAAGAATTTTTCGTTGCAGTCACGCAGGCTCTGCGGCCGGTTCACGACCAGGACACCATCACGCTCCGCCTGCTCGAGCAGGTAGGTGGAGTAGACGAATTCGTTGTCGAAGGGTGGATCCTTGCGCATCAGGATCACGTCCAGTTCGGCCAGCGGCGTGTCCTGTTCGGCATCCAGGGCAAACCAGCGTTGCGGGTCGTTGAATACCTCCAGCGGGCGCATGCGGGCACGGGCCTGACCACGAACCTGGTAGAGATCCTGCTGCTCCATATAGAACAGCGACCAGCCGCGTGCTTGAGCGGCCAGTAACATGGCCAGCGAGCTGTCCTTCTTGAAGGAAATGTTGGCAATCGGATCCATGACGATCCCGAGACGAAGGCTCATGGGGGGAAATCTCCGCGAGATAAGAGGGTTGAGGCCTGGTTGGCTATGCCTTGTGAGGCTGTCAGGGTGGCGTTGGCGATGGCCTTGGTCAAGGGCTGGCGCAGCCCCGGCAGGCTTATAGATTGCATCTGGAGAGTGTGCTACAAAGGCCCGACGATTGGGCCAAAGCCCATCGGCAACTGGGCCTCAGGCATACTGATAACGCGAATATAACGACTCACCGAGGCGATGGTAGGGCGAAAATGGAACAGCATTCCGAGGGTTTGAAAGTGATGGTGATCGACGATTCGAAAACGATTCGTCGCACCGCTGAAACTCTGCTGAAAAAAGTGGGCTGTGATGTCATCACTGCGGTCGATGGCTTCGATGCTCTGGCCAAGATTGCCGACACTCACCCCAGCATCATCTTTGTCGACATCATGATGCCGCGTCTCGATGGGTATCAGACCTGTGCCCTGATCAAGAACAACAGTGCCTTCAAATCCACCCCGGTGATCATGCTGTCCTCCAAGGACGGCCTGTTCGACAAGGCCAAGGGACGCATCGTCGGCTCCGATCAATACCTGACCAAGCCCTTCAGCAAGGAAGAGCTGCTCGGTGCGATCAAGGCCCATGTGCCGGACTTCACCCCGGTGGAACAAGCCTCCTGACGTTTCGGCCTGACCGCCGTACGCCACTTCTGTATTGGGAAACACCATGGCTCGAATTCTGATTGTTGATGACTCCCCGACCGAGATGTACAAGCTGACCGCCATGCTGGAAAAACATGGGCATCAGGTACTCAAGGCGGAAAACGGCGCTGACGGCGTGGCTCTGGCCCGCCAGGAAAAGCCCGACGCGGTGCTGATGGACATCGTCATGCCCGGCCTCAACGGCTTTCAGGCGACGCGTCAGCTGACCAAGGACGCCGAGACCAGCCACATCCCGGTGATCATCGTCACCACCAAGGATCAGGAAACCGACAAGGTCTGGGGCAAGCGCCAAGGCGCCAAGGACTACCTGACCAAGCCGATCGACGAAGATACCTTGCTGAAGACCCTCAATGCGGTACTGGCCGGCTGATGCCGTGCTGTCCGTGTACTAAATAAAAAGAAGGCCAAGGCTGGCATGTCCGCGCAGACTCCTTTCCAGATTCTCCTTGAGATTGACCAGCGCTGCCGGGTCTTGGCGGCTGGCCTGCCGTCGCAGCAGGCGGCGGTGCAGAGCTGGAGCGGCATCGGCTTTCGCATGGGCGAGCGATTCTTCGTCGCGCCGATGGGGGAAGTGGGAGAAGTGCTGCACGAGCCGCGCTACACCCTGCTGCCGGGTGTGAAGGGCTGGGTCAAAGGGGTGGCCAATGTGCGTGGCCGCCTGCTGCCGATCATGGACCTGTGCGGGTTCTTCGGTAATGAACTGTCGCCGCTACGCAAGCAGCGGCGAGTGCTGGTGGTGGACCACCAGGAAATCTTCGCTGGCCTTACCGTCGACGAGGTTTTCGGCATGCAACATTTTCCCGTGGATGCATTTTCAGAACAACTGCCGCCTCTCGAGGCGAGCATTGCGCCGTTTATCCACGGAGTCTTTCAACGAGAACAACCCTGGTTGGTGTTCAGCCCTCATGCGCTGACCACTAATCCGGGTTTTCTCGATGTGTCCTATCAGTAGATTTTCGGTTGGGCCGGTTTTGCCGGCTCTTTGGCGTTACATGGGAACCGTAGTGCGGTCGGTCCAGGCGGGGGCCAGATAATGAAAAAACTAAATGCAGGCAATTTGTTGGCGGGGGCACGGAGCAGTACGCTGATCGCAGCGCTGTTCGTCGTGCTTATCGTTTCCATCGTGCTGTTGTTCGCGAACTTCGCCTACATCAACACCCAGTCCAACTACGATACCGAGTACATCAGCCACTCCGGTGAGCTGCGCGTACTGTCCCAGCGGATCGCCAACAACGCCACTGAGGCTGCGGCGGGCAAGGCAGAGGCATTCGGCATGCTGCGTGCTGCGCGTAACGACTTCCAGCGGCGCTGGAGTTACCTGACCGACGGTGATGCCAATACCGGCCTGCCTCCGGCACCTTCTTCGGTGCAAGCGCAGATGGCTGCGGTGCAGCAGGACTGGGACAGCCTGCGGCAGAACACCGACGCCATTATTGCCAGTGAGCAGACCGTACTGTCGCTGCACCAGGTAGCCGCCACCCTGGCGGAAACCATTCCGCAATTGCAGGTCGAGTACGAGGAAGTGGTCGACATCCTGCTGGAAAGCGGTGCGCCGGCTGCCCAGGTCTCTGTGGCCCAGCGTCAGTCGCTGCTGGCCGAGCGTATTCTGGGCTCGGTGAACAAGGTACTGGCCGGTGACGAAGACTCGGTACAGGCCGCCGACATGTTCGGTCGTGATGCCAGCCTGTTCGGTCGCGTACTGGCCGCCATGCTCGAAGGCAACGCGGCGATGGAGATCAGCCAGGTGACCGACGAGGAGGCCCTCGAGCGTCTGGCCGAGATTTCCGAGCTGTTCGAATTCGTATCCGGTTCGGTGGACGAGATTCTCGAGACCTCGCCGGAACTGTTCCAGGTACGTGAATCGGCGAACTCGATCTTTACCGTTTCGCAGACCCTGCTGGACAAGGCGTCCGAACTGGCCGCCGGTTTCGAAGACCTGGCCTCGGGCCGTGCCATCAATACCCTGTTCGGCTACGTGCTGGGTGCCCTGGCGCTGGGTTCGATCATCCTCATCGGTCTGGTGATGGTGCGCGAGACCAACCGTCGCCTGGCCGAGACCGCCGAGAAGAACGAACGTAACCAGGCGGCGATTCTGCGTCTGCTCGACGAAATCGCCGACCTCGCCGACGGTGACCTGACCGTGGCCGCGACGGTAACCGAAGACTTCACCGGTGCCATCGCCGACTCCATCAACTACTCCATCGACCAGCTGCGCGAGCTGGTAGCCACCATCAACCTGACCGCCGTTCAGGTAGCCGGTGCGGCCCAGGAAACCCAGGCCACGGCGATGCACCTGGCCGAGGCTTCCGAGCACCAGGCGCAGGAAATTGCCGGCGCCTCCGCAGCGATCAACGAAATGGCCGTGTCGATTGACCAGGTATCGGCGAACGCCTCGGAATCCTCCGCGGTAGCGGAACGTTCCGTAGCCATCGCCAACAAGGGTAACGAAGTCGTACACAACACCATCACCGGCATGGATAACATCCGTGAGCAGATCCAGGACACCTCGAAGCGGATCAAACGCCTCGGTGAATCGTCCCAGGAGATCGGTGACATCGTTAGCCTGATTAACGACATTGCCGACCAGACCAACATCCTCGCACTGAACGCCGCGATCCAGGCCTCCATGGCCGGTGATGCGGGCCGCGGCTTCGCCGTGGTAGCGGACGAGGTACAACGCCTCGCAGAACGTTCCTCGGCGGCGACCAAGCAGATCGAGGCGCTGGTAAAAACCATTCAGACCGACACCAACGAAGCCGTTATCTCCATGGAGCAGACGACTTCCGAAGTGGTGCGCGGTGCCCGCCTGGCGCAGGACGCCGGGGTGGCACTGGAAGAGATCGAGAAGGTATCGAAAACCCTCGCCGCCCTCATCCAGAACATTTCCAACGCCGCCCGTCAGCAGGCCTCTTCGGCCGGTCACATTTCCAACACCATGAACGTGATCCAGGAGATCACCTCGCAGACGTCCTCGGGTACCACCGCCACCGCCAAGAGCATTGGTAACCTGGCCAAGATGGCCAGTGAGATGCGCAAGTCGGTGTCCGGCTTCACCCTGCCAGACGCCTGATAAAGGAGTGCGGAGGCTGGCGGCAGCCTTCGCTACACAGCCATGACTCAGGGCGAAGGTATGCAGTCAGCGGGCGTTTGGGCATTGCGCCCGGTGGCCGATATGTCGCAAGCCGATTTTCACGACTGGCAGACGCTGCTCGAGGCGCGTATCGGTGTGGTGATCAGCGAGCAGCGGCGCGCCTTTCTGCAGACCAACCTGAGTGCGCGCATGCGCGAACTGGGCGTCACGGATTACGCCAGCTACTACCGTCAGGTCACCGACGGGCCGCGTGGCGCGGTGGAGTGGTCGACCCTGCTGGATCGTCTGACCGTGCAGGAAACCCGCTTTTTCCGCCATCCACCGTCGTTCGAGGTGCTCTCGCAGTACCTGCAGGAGCGTCTGGCTGCGGGCCTGGGCAAACCCTGGGAATTGTGGAGCGTGGGTTGCTCCAGTGGTGAAGAGCCGTATTCGCTGGCGATTCAGGCCGCGGAGGTTCTGCAAGGCAGCGAGTTGCCCGAACACTTCGCGGTAACCGGTACCGATATCAGTCAGGGCGCACTGAGCAAGGCACGCGAGGCGTGCTACTCGGCGCGACGCCTGGAACAGGTGAGTGACGAGCTGCGCGAGCGCTACTTTCTCGCCCAGGCCGATGGACGCTTCAAGGTGGTACCGAGCCTGGCCGCGCGTGTGTGCTGCGCCAAGCTCAATGTGTTGGAACTGGCCAAGGCGCCGATGTCCGGCATGGATGTGATTTTCTGTCAGAACTTGCTGATCTATTTCCGCCGCTGGCGTCGCCGCGACATCCTCAATCGCCTGGCCGAAAGCCTGGCGCCGGGTGGCCTGCTGGTCGTGGGCGTGGGCGAAGTAGCCGGTTGGCAGCACCCGCAACTGGTGCCGGTGGCCGACGAGCGAGTTCTGGCGTTTACCCGCAAGGGATAAGGCCAAGTTTATGAGTGGAGTGGCTATGGGTGATCGGCATGATTATGTCGCCCTGGAGTGGGTCAAAGGCGAGATCGGGGAAACCCTGAAGCAGGCGCGGCAGGCCCTGGAGGCGTTCGTCGAGAACCCGCAGGACCCTACGCGCATGCGCTTCTGCTTGACCTACGTGCACCAGGTTCACGGCACCTTGCAGATGGTCGAGTTCTACGGCGCGGCTCTGCTCGCCGAGGAAATGGAGCAGTTGGCCAGGGCACTGATGGAAGGTCGCGTAGCCAATCAGGGCGAAGCCCTGGAAGTGCTGATGCAGGCCATCCTGCAACTGCCGGTGTACCTCGACCGTATCCAGACCGCTCGCCGCGACCTGCCCATGGTCGTGCTGCCTCTGCTCAACGACCTGCGCGCCGCCCGTGGCGAGAAGCTGCTGTCGGAAACCAGCCTGTTTTCCCCGGACATGTCCGCACGCCTGCCGGCGCTGCCGTCCGATAGCCTGGCACGCCTGCGTACCGCCGAGCTTCCGGTGCTGTTGCGCAAGCTGCGGCAGATGCTGCAAATGGCCCTGGTCGGTGTGATCCGCAATCAGGACCTGGCGACCAATCTGGGTTACATGGCGCGCGTCTTCGCTCGTCTGGAAACGCTGTGCAAGGACGCCCCGCTGGGCGGTCTGTGGCAGATCGCTTCCGGCATGGTCGAAGGTCTGGCCAACGGCAGTGTGGTCAACGGTACCTCGGTGCGTACCTTGCTGCGTCAGGTCGACAAGGAGCTCAAGCGCCTGGTCGAGCAGGGTGCCGATGGCATCAACCAGCCCGCTAGCGACGAACTGACCAAGAACCTGTTGTTCTATGTGGCCAAGGCGCCGGCGCAGTCACCGCGTATTAGCGCCCTGAAGGAGCAGTATCGTCTCGACGAAGCGCTGCCCGACAACGAAGTGGTGGATGAGGAACGTGCCCGTCTGGCAGGTCCCGACCGTGATGCCATGCGTTCTGTGGTGGCGGCTCTCTGCGAAGAGTTGGTGCGGGTCAAGGACAGCCTGGACCTGTTCGTGCGCAGTGATCGCAGTCAACCCAGCGAACTGGATGCCCTGCTGGCGCCGCTCAAGCAGATCGCCGATACCCTCGCAGTGCTTGGTTTCGGCCAGCCGCGCAAGGTCATTCTCGACCAGATTGACGTGATTCACGGCCTGTCCCTCGGCCAGCGCGAGCCTAACGATGCCGTGCTGATGGACGTCGCCGGTGCGTTGCTCTACGTCGAGGCGACCCTGGCCGGCATGGTCGGGCCGAGCGACGACAGCAGGAACGAACAGAGTCACCTGCCCACCACCGATGTGGCGCAGATCCATCAGTTGGTGATCAAAGAGGCGCGCAACGGTCTGGAACAGGCCAAGGACGCGATCATCGAGTTCATCGCCTCGCAGTGGAACCACGAGCACCTGGCCCGTGTGCCCGAACTGCTGACCCAGGTCCGTGGTGGCCTGGCGATGATCCCGCTGCAACGCGCTGCCGACCTGCTCAATGCCTGCAATCGCTACATTCAGGAACAGCTGCTGGCGCGCAAGGCCGTGCCCAACTGGCAGAGCCTGGACACCCTGGCCGATGCCATCACCAGCGTCGAGTACTACCTCGAGCGGCTGGCCGAGGACCATGGCACGCAGGGCGATCTGATTCTCGACGTTGCCGAGGAAAGCCTGGAAACCCTGGGTTACCCGCTCAAGGAAAAACCGTCGATCCTCGACCGTGTCGAGCCGCAGGAAGAAACCCTGGCACCGCTGGCTGACCCGCTGCAGGAAATCGAGCTGCTGGGCGCCGAAGACGAACAACTCGAAGAGCCCCTGGCCGAGACCGAGGCGCTGACCTTCGATGTAGTCGAGCCGTCCAGCGATGAGGTTGCGGATCTGCAACTGCTGGACGCTGAGCCTGAGCAGTCGGACGCCCGTGAGACTGCCGACAGCTTTACCTTCGAGCTGGACGAGCTTGAAGAGCTACCCGCCCTGCAGGACGAAGAAACCGTTGCCGCACCGCTGCTTGACGCCGAGCCGGAGCTTGAGCTCGAAGAGCTGAACCTGGATCAACTGGCCGAGCCGGCGCAGTGGGATGAGCTGGAACTGGCCGATCTGGAACTACCGGAAGTCGAGCTACCCAGCGCACCGCAGGTGCAGGAACTGCCGGATGAACCGGCGGCGGAGAAGCCGCTGTCGATGGCCGATGTCATGGCCGCTCCGGTACAGGCGATCAACCCACCTGCTGCCGACGTGCCGCCGAGCCTGCTGCCGCCGCCTGCCGACGAAGAGCCGGTGGACGAAGAGCTGCTGGAAGTCTTTATCGAAGAAGTCGGCGAAGTGCTGGAAACCATCGGCGAATACCTGCCGCAGTGGCAGGCCGATACCGATAACAAGGACGCGCTGATCGAAGTGCGTCGGGCCTTCCACACGCTCAAGGGCAGCGGCCGCATGGTTCGCGCGCTGATCATCGGCGAGCTGGGCTGGTCCATCGAAAACCTGCTCAACCGCGTGCTGGACCGCAGCATCGAACCGAGTGCAGCGGTGCAGCAGGTGGTACTCGATGTCGTGGCCCTGATGCCGGCGCTGGTCGACGAGTTTGCCGCCAAGGCTCAGCGTCAGCGTGACGATGTCGATCTACTGGCGGCCACCGCGCATGCCCTGGCCAAGGGGCTGACGCCCCCAAAATCTGACGCCCCGGCCGCCCAGCAGGTAGCCGAGCCCGTGGGCGTTGACGACGCTACCGAGGTCGTCGAGCAGGTCGAGTCGGTCACCGACCAACCGCTCGATGGTGAGCCCCTCGACCCACAGTTGCTGGAAATCTTCCGCAACGAGGCGGAAACCCATCTGGATACCCTGGTGGGCTTTCTCGCCGATTGCGCCCAGGAGCTGCCGCAGCCAGTCACTGACGACCTGCAGCGTGCCCTGCACACCCTCAAGGGCAGTGCCTATATGGCCGGCATCCTGCCGGTGGCAGAAATCGCTGCGCCGCTGGAGAAGCTGGTCAAGGAGTTCAAGACCAACCTGATTCAGGTGGATCTGGCGGCCGCCGAGCTGTTGAGCAGCGCCGAGGGCGTGTTCCGTATCGGGCTCGACAATCTCGAGACTCAGCCTCTGGCACCTATTCCCGGCGCCGAGGCATTCCTTGCCCGTGTCCAGGCGCTGCATCAGGAGCGTCTGGCCAACGCCGAAGACGAGCGCATGGCACAGAGCGGTGAAAGCCGCGATCCGCAGATGATCAGCATCTTCCTCGCCGAGGGCATGGACATCCTGCTCGATGCCGAGGACCTGCTGCGAAAATGGCGCGAGCATCCGTCCGAGCGCCAGGAGCTGTCTGCGCTGCTGGAAGAGCTGACCACGCTCGGTCGTGGCGCGGAAATGGCCGAGCTGCCGCAGATCGACGAGCTCTGCGAGGCCCTGCTGGATCTATATGGTGCCGTCGAGGAAGGCAGCCTGGCCGTCAGCGAACGCTTCTTCGACGAAGCGGAAAAGGCTCACGAAGCGCTGATCGGCATGATGGATCAGGTCGCTGCGGCCTTGCAGGTCAGCCCGCAACCCGAGCGCGTACAGGCGCTGCGTGAGCTTCTCAGCGAGGCCATCGATCCGCATACCCTGGCCTTGCTGGCGCCTGGCGTCGAGGGGCTGGAAATCATCGAGCTGGAGCAGGCTACTGCCGAACTGGCGCAAGCTGAGGCCGAGCCGGTCCAGTGGCAAGAGACGCCCGCCGAACCGGCAATCGTCGAGGACGCTGGCCTGGAACTGCAGGCCGAGGCCGAACTGGGCTTCAGCCCTGTCGACGCCGACCTCGATGAGGAAATGATCGAGATCTTCCTCGAAGAGGCTGTGGATATTCTCGATAGCGCCGGTCAGGCGCTGGAGCGCTGGCTCAGTGAGCCGGACAACACCATGCCGTTGTCCTCGCTGCAGCACGACCTGCACACCCTCAAGGGTGGTGCGCGGATGGCCGCGATTCGCCCGATTGGCGATCTTGGCCACGAACTGGAGTCGCTCTACGAGGGTTTGGTCGACCGCCGTTACAACTATTCACCAGCGCTGGGCAGCCTGTTGCAGCAAAGCCATGATCGCCTGGCGCAGATGCTTGATCAGTTGCAGGCCCGCCAGCCGCTGGTCTCTGGTGACGACCTGATTCAGGCAATTCGTCAGTTCCGCCGGGGTGACATGCCGCAGAGTCTGTCGGCCGCCGTGGCTCAGGTTGAACCGGCGCTGGACGACGAGCTCGTCGAGTCGATCAAAACGCTGGAGCCCGATAGCTTCGAGCTGCCGCCTCTGGCACTGGTCGAAGACGAAATCGTGCTCGACGAGGCGCCACAGGCAGAGCCTGAGGCAGGGGTGCCGCTGATCGACGAAGTCGAGCTGGTGTTGCCCGAAGACGAACTGCCGCCGCTGGCCGAGGCTATCGTCGAGTCAGAGCCAGAGCCACAAGGCACGCTGGCTAACTGGCATGAAGAGCGCGATCCCGAACTGGTGGAAATCTTCCTCGAGGAAGGTTTCGACATCATCGACAGTGCCGGTGCTGCTCTGCAGCGCTGGATGGGCGACGTCGACAACAGTCTGGAGCTGGAAGCCCTGCAGCGTGACCTGCACACCCTCAAGGGTGGTGCGCGCATGGCCGAGATTCGTGAAATCGGCGACCTGGCCCATGAGCTGGAATTCCTTTACGAGGGGCTCGGTGGCGGTCGCCTGCGAGCCAGTCAGGAGTTGTTTACCCTGCTGCAGGCCTGCCACGACCGTTTGGCCGAGATGCTCGAAGCCGTGCGTGGTCAGCGCGCGGTGCCGCAGGGCCATGCCCTGATCGAGACGATCAAGCGCTTTCGTGTCAACCCTGACGAGCAGCTGAGCATGCCGTCGGCAGTCCAACTCAGGGCTGTGGTCGAGAGCGATGAAGCCGAAGAGGCTGACAGCGATATCCTTGATATCTTCCTGGAAGAAGGCGATGACCTGCTCGAAACGATGGAGGCGGCGATCGGGCGTTGGGAAGAACAACGTGATGATGTCAGCGCCATCGACGAGATGCTGCGCACGCTGCACACCCTCAAGGGCTGCGCACGCCTGGCCGGACAGAAGCGCCTTGGCGATCTCAGCCACGACCTGGAGCAGCATCTCAGCGAGGCGCTGCAGCAGGGGGCACCCTGGCCGGAAAGTCTGCTGCTCAATGTACAGTCCGGTTTCGAAGGACTGCAGAATGAGCTCGATGTGCTGCGCCAGCGCCTCAGCGCCAGCCTCGGCGATGAGCCAGTGGTTACCGAACCAGCCGCGGCGCCGGCGAACAATCTGCTCAACCCGATCATTGCTGCCAGTGACGTGCCGGGTCAGTTGCAGGCGCCGAAGGTGCTGCCGTTCGTGCAGCGTGCGAAGGAGGCAGCGTTGGAGGCGGCATCCCGCCGCGCGCCACAGGAGTTGGTCAAGGTACCTGCCGAGTTGCTAGAGGGTCTGGTCAACCTGGCCGGTGAGACCTCGATTTTCCGTGGCCGTGTCGAGCAACAGGTGAGCGATGTCGGCTTCACCCTGAGCGAGATGGAAGCCACCATCGACCGCGTGCGTGACCAACTGCGCCGTCTCGACACCGAGACCCAGGCGCAGATTCTCAGTCGCTATCAGGCCGAGGCCGAGCGCGCCGGCTATGAAGATTTCGACCCACTGGAGATGGACCGCCACTCGCAGCTGCAGCAACTGTCCCGTGCACTGTTCGAGTCGGCCTCGGACTTGCTCGACTTGAAGGAAACCCTGGCGGCGAAGAACCGCGACGCCGAGACCCTGCTGCTGCAACAGGCGCGGGTCAACACCGAGCTGCAGGAAGGTCTGATGCGCACCCGCATGGTGCCGTTCGAACGTCTGGTGCCGCGTCTGCGCCGCATCGTGCGTCAGGTGGCGGGGGAGCTGGGCAAGCAGGTGGAGTTCGTCGTCGGCAACGCCGAGGGGGAAATGGACCGTACCGTGCTCGAGCGCATCGTCGCGCCTCTGGAGCATATGCTGCGTAACGCCGTCGATCACGGCATCGAGCCCACTGCCGTACGCCGCGACGCCGGCAAGCCGGAAACCGGCACCATTCGCCTCAACCTCGGCCGCGAGGGCGGCGACATCGTTCTTACCCTGGACGACGACGGCGGTGGTATCCGCCTGGAGGCCGTGCGGCGCAAGGCCATCGAGCGCGGCATGATGGATGCCGACAGCGACCTCAGCGATCACGAGGTGCTGCAGTTCATCCTCGAGGCCGGTTTCTCCACCGCCGAGAAGGTCACGCAGATTTCCGGTCGTGGCGTCGGCATGGACGTGGTGCATTCGGAGGTCAAGCAGCTTGGCGGCTCGATGAGCATCGACTCGACGCTGGGTCAGGGTACGCGCTTCACCATTCGTCTGCCGTTCACCGTGTCGGTCAACCGTGCACTGATGGTGTACTCCGGCGAGGACCTCTACGCCATCCCGCTGAACACCATCGAAGGTATCGTGCGGGTGTCGCCGTTCGAACTGGAGGCCTACTACGCGCCCGACGCGCCGCGCTTCGAGTACGCCGGCCAGGCCTATGAACTGAAGTACCTGGGCGATCTGCTGAACAACGGTCAGCAGCCCAAGCTGGTAGGCCAGAGCCTGCCGCTGCCGGTGATCCTGGTGCGTTCCAGCGAGCACGCCGTGGCGGTGCAGGTGGACAGCCTGGCCGGTTCGCGCGAGATCGTGGTCAAGAGCCTTGGCCCGCAGTTCGCCGGGGTGCACGGGATCTCCGGTGCAACCATCCTCGGTGACGGCCGCGTGGTGGTGATTCTCGATCTGCTGGCGACCATTCGTGTGTTGTATGCACATCTGCAGAATCAGCTGATGCCACGTCTGGCTTCGCGTCAGGCGGAGGCCAATGAAGAGGTCGAGGCCGACCGGCCGCCGCTGGTCATGGTGGTGGACGACTCGGTCACCGTGCGCAAGGTCACCAGCCGTCTGCTTGAGCGTAATGGCATGAACGTGGTCACCGCCAAGGATGGGGTCGATGCCATCGCCCAGCTGCAGGAGCACAGGCCCGACATCATGCTGCTGGACATCGAGATGCCGCGCATGGATGGCTTCGAGGTGGCCACGCTGGTGCGCCACGATGAGCGCCTCAAGGATCTGCCGATCATCATGATCACTTCGCGTACCGGCGAGAAGCACCGCGAGCGGGCCATGGCCATCGGCGTCAATCAGTACCTCGGCAAGCCCTATCAGGAGTCCTTGCTGCTCGACACCATCGCACAATTGGTGGATAGCCATCGGGTCAAACGGACATGACAGACAAAACCTCCGCGCGTATCGCAGTAATCGCCGACACCTCGCTGCAGCGCCATGTGTTGCAGCAGGCATTGGCCGGTGGTGGCTATCAGGTGGTGCTCAACAGCGACCCGGCGCGGCTCGACGAGGAGCAACTGGCAGCCTGCGAGACCGACCTGTGGTTGGTGGACCTGGCCCAGTCGGAAGATTCGCCGCTGGTCGACAGCCTGCTCGAGCGTGTCAGCGCCCCGGTGCTGTTCGGCGAGGGCCATGCCCCCGAGCGCCATTCGGAGAACTACCCGCGCTGGGAGCGCAGCCTGTTCGGCAAGCTCAAGCGCCTGGTCGGCGATCCGACCCAGGCGGTCGGGCCGAGCCTGCAGGTACTGCTCGACGAAGCGCAGCGTCCGGCACGTCTGGAGCTGCCGCAAGCACTGGCCAATACGCCTCTGAAAGCTGGCGAGCCGGCCCGTCAGATATGGCTGCTGGCTGCCTCGCTGGGTGGTCCGGCAGCGGTCAAGGCATTTCTCGATGCCCTGCCTGGCGGCCTGCCCATCGGCTTCATCTATGCCCAACACATCGACGCCAGTTTCGAGGCGGCATTGCCGCAGGCGGTCGGTCGGCACAGTCAGTGGCACGTCAACTCGGCACGTCATGGCGACCCGGTGCGTTGTGGTGAGGTGGTGGTGGTGCCGATCACCCGCGAGCTGGGTTTCGCCGAAGACGGCGCGATGCAGCTTGCCGAGCGCGGCTGGCCTGAGCCCTACAGCCCCTCCATCGATCAGATGATGCTCAACCTGGCGCAGCAGTTCGGTGCCCAGTGTGGGGTGATCGCGTTCAGCGGCATGGGCAGCGATGGCAGCGCCGCCGCCGCCTACGTCAAACGCCAGGGTGGCCTGATCTGGACCCAGCGCGCCGACAGCTGCGCCAGCCCGAGCATGCCCGACAGCCTGCGCGAAGGCGGTTACAGCAGCTTCAGTGCCGACCCGCGTGAACTGGCCGTGGCGCTGGTCAATCACCTCGCCGAACATTGCAGTTGAGGACGTTTCAATGAGCCAAGCAGTCGCCACCCAGAACAGCGCCGCCAGTCTCACCGGTTTGCTGGTGCCTCTGGCCGACCGCACTCTGCTGCTGCCCAACGTGGCGGTGGCGGAGCTGATCCCCTATCGCGCGCCGCAGGTCACTGAAGGCACTCCCGACTGGTTTCTCGGCCAGATCGCCTGGCGTGATCTGCGCTTGCCGCTGCTCTCCTTCGAGGCCGCCAGCGGTGGCCAGGCGCATGTCGCCAGTGGTGCCCGCGTTGCAGTGATCAACGCCCTGGGCGGCCGCCCCAAGGTCAAGTTCATTGCCCTGCTGGTGCAGGGTATCCCGCGCTCGCTGAAGGTCGGCAGCGACCTGCCTGCGGCCGATGTCGAGCTGGCGCCGCTGGAACTGGGCGCTGCCCGTGTCGGTGACGAGATCGTGCGTATTCCCGACCTGGCCGCACTGGAGCAATTGCTCGCCGATGCTGGTTTGATCTGAAGTCGCCATGCGCTCAGGCGAGCGCCCATGAAAAAGCCCCTGCACTTGGCCGGGGCTTTTTCGTTACTGCCGGGAGTTGATCAGCGCTGCGGTTGCTGCGCTTCGGTCTTGTTCGCAGTCAGGTTTTCTTCCGAGGTGTTGCTGCCCCAGTAGTCGGCATTGGTGATGCCAAGCTTCTCGGGGTGGAAGACCGGATCCTTACCCTCATCCAGCTGTTGTTCGTAGTCCTTCAGGCACTTGTAGGCAACCTTGTGCATGAGCAGGATAGCGATGATGTTCAGCCAGGCCATCAGGCCCACGCCGAGGTCACCCAAGTCCCAGGCGAAGGTGGCGGTGTGCACGGTGCCGTACACGGTGGCCGCGATGATGCCGAACTTCAGCAGCAGGGTGAGGATGGGGCGCTTCACCTTGCGGTTGATGTAGGCGATGTTGGTTTCGGCGATGTAGTAGTAGGCCAGGATGGTGGTGAAAGCGAAGAAGAACAGAGCAATGGCGACGAAGGCGTTACCGAAGCCGGGCATCATGTTCTCCATCGCGGTCTGCACGTAGCCCGGACCTGCGGCTACGCCAGCGATACCGGTGAACAGCGCGCTGCCATCCGGCGCCTGCACGTTGTACTGACCAGTGATCAGTAGCATGAAGGCGGTGGCGGAGCAGACAAACAGGGTGTCGATATAGACCGAGAAGCCCTGTACCAGACCTTGCTTGGCCGGGTGGCTGACGGCAGCGGCGGACGAAGCGTGCGGACCAGTACCCTGGCCGGCTTCGTTGGAATACACACCACGCTTGACGCCCCACTGGATGGCCATGCCGACGATGGCGCCGAAACCGGCCTCGAGGCCGAATGCGCTCTTGACGATCAGCAGCACGACTTCCGGCAGCTTCTCGATGTTCAGCAGGATGATGACCAGGGCGACCAGAATGTAGCCTAGCGCCATGAACGGTACGACTACCTGGGTGAAGTGGGCGATACGCTTGACGCCACCGAAGATGATCAGGCCGATCAGTATGGCCAGCACCGCTGCGGTGACGTTCGGGTCGATACCGAAGGCGGTGTTGACGCTGGAGGCAATGGAGTTGGCCTGAACGCCCGGCAGCAGCAGGCCTGTGGCGAACACGGTGACGATGGCGAACAGCCAGGCATACCACTTCAGACCCAGGCCGCGCTCGATGTAGAAGGCCGGGCCACCACGGTATTCACCGTTGAGCTTTTCCTTGTACACCTGGCCGAGGGTGGACTCGACGAATGCCGAGCTGGCGCCGAGGAAGGCCACCATCCACATCCAGAACACGGCACCCGGACCACCGAAGGTGATCGCAGTGGCCACACCGGCGATGTTGCCGGTACCGACGCGACCGGCGAGGGTCATGGTCAGGGCCTGGAAGGAGGTGATGCCATGCTCATCGGTCTTGCCGGTGAACATCAGGCGAATCATTTCTTTGAAGTGGCGAACCTGGAGAAAGCGGCCGCGCAGAGAGAAGTAGAGACCAACGCCGAGACATAGATAAATCAGCGCCGGGCTCCAGACCAGACCGTTTAGGGTCGAGACCAGTTCGTTCATGCAATGCTCCTGGGCATGCGGTCGCTTTTTGGGCGGTGCCGAGGCCCGTTGTTTGTTATTGGAAGAGAGCCGACGCTAACGGGCGTCGGCCTCGGCCGTGCGCGGATTGCTGGTGAGCGGCCCGCGCATGCGGCGCGAAGAGCATGACAAAGACTGTCGAACTTGCAATCTCTTGAAATCACATTTTGTTACGTTCAAGCGACATTCTTATGCCTGGAGGTCGCCCCAGAGCTGTTGAGCAACGCTCAAGGCCACCACGGGTGCCGTTTCCGTGCGCAGAACGCGTGGGCCCAGACGGGCGGCGTGGAAGCCTGCAGCCTTGGCCTGGTCGACTTCGGCATCGCTCAAACCGCCTTCAGGGCCGACGAGAAAGGCCA
>Ga0208788_1000584_pt1 | contig 17751 bp, 15 predicted proteins | sample Wag4_2014_7_11_3_FD_187363 | JGI IMG/M metagenome (GOLD analysis project Ga0208788, IMG submission 187363) | Fresh water mixed with fracking chemicals microbial communities from Ohio, USA - Utica-2 Time Series FC 2014_7_11 (SPAdes) (version 2) ...
GGGTTAAACTACAAAGACAACTGGGGCACTAAAACGCAATTCTCTGGAAGTTATTTTTATAACGACCAAACAACTACTAGAGATCAAAACAGCTTAACAGAAAATTTAGTTACGGGTAGTACTGATTCTTCTATTTTTAGTAAGCAGGTTCAAAGTTCAGTTACCAATAATAAAAATCACCGTATCAATTTTAATATCGAAACAAATTTTGATACGAGTAATACGCTAATCATTAGACCTAATATTAGTTTTCAAAATACACACTCAGAAACTTTTCAAACCACAAGTTCTACACGTGGTAAAATTACAAACCTTAACAGCTCACGTGTAAATTCTACCAGAGATAATGAAGGTATCAATGGAAGTTTAGAAGCAACATTCAGACACCGTTTTGCAAAACGCGGACGTACCTATTCTATTGGCTTAAATAGTAGCTACAACACCAATGACGGTGCTGGAAGCAACTTATCCGTAAATGAATTTAATTTACCATTACGTAACTACACTGATACGCTGGATCAAATTTATACCACCAACCGTGATGGTAAAAATAATAGTGCTACTTTATCATACACTGAGCCTATTGGGAAAAATAAACAAATAGAATTTAACTATAACATTTCTAGTAATGTTAACAATTCTGGGAGAGCAACAAACGGCTATAATAAAGTAACGGACAACTATGATATTGCTGTTCCTAATTTGAGCAATATTTTTGAAAACACGTTTAATGCCAATCGATTTACATTAAATTATCGTGTTCAAAATGCAAAATATAATTTTAGTGTAGGATCTGGTCTTCAGGTTGGTGATCTAGTAAGTAAAAACATTAGTACCAATGTCAATTTAAAGCAACACTTTGTAAATTTATTTCCATCTGCTAATTTCAGATACGACTTCACAAAGTCTAAAAACTTACGAATGTTTTACAATGGACGTACGTCACAGCCAAGTGCAGATCAGTTACAACCAGTTATTGATAACAGTAATCCGCTACTTATCAGAACAGGTAATCCTAACTTAAAACAACAGTTTTCACACTCATTTAGATTCTTATTTAATTCATTCGATATTTTCACTCAAAAAATTATTTTCGCAACACTGAGTGGTAGTTTTATTGAAAACGACATACAAAATTCTACAACAATTTCAGGTGGCGGAGTGCAAACTATTAAGCCGGTTAACTTAAGCGGAACCTATAATGTAAATGGATTTTTCAATTATGGTTTCCCTATCAAAAAGCCAAAAAGTAATTTAAACTTAATGGCGAATGTTTCACGTAATCAAACACAAACACTGGTAAATAGTATTAGCAATTTCACACGCAATACCAATTTAGGTGGAACCATTTCATGGACGACCAATATTAAAGAGGGGTTTGATATGAATTTTTCATCAAACTCTAATTTGACAATGGCTAGGTATACATTACAGCCTCAACAAAATGGAGACTTCTTTAGCCAAACCATTTCAACTGAAGCAACTATTTATTCAAAGAGTGGTTGGGTATTGTCTACTGACTTTGATTACATTTATAATGCAGGCAGAAGTGAAGGATTTAACACTAGTATTCCACTTTGGAATGCAAGCTTGTCTAAACAAATGTTGAAGAATAAAGCCGGTGAATTAAAGTTTTATGTGTTTGACTTATTAAATCAAAACATCAGTATTTCTCGAAATGTAACTAGTAACTATATTCAGGATTTACAAACCCGTGTTTTAAAGCGTTACTTTATGATTAGCTTTACGTATAATTTACGCAAATTTGGAGCTACAAAAGGTCCTCAAAATCCAATGATGAAAATGATGCAAATGCCAGGTGCGGAACGTCAAATGAACAATATGATGCGGACCTTCAGAGGTAGAGGCATGTAAAATCATCCATCTAATTTCAAAAAAGGCTACCTCGATACCGGGTAGCCTTTTTTTAATGCTTACAGTCGTTAGTAAAAATGAGGATTTTTTGTGCAAAACTCCTTAATTTACTACAAACTAACCTATTTTTACACCCTCAAAAACATTATATACCCTTAGTGAAAATAGCATTTCAATATAGAAACACGGTATCCCAATCAACGCCTAATTGCTTGGGACCCATTTCTGTGGTTAGGCTTGTGGTCCGATCGCGACGTGGATGCTGATAGGACGAGCAACTGGCACTTGCCCCTATCAGTGAAAAAATCCCCAATTTAATTTTTCATTTTCTTTTCTACAATTTTAATTGAAGGCGTTGGAACAAAAAATAATTGTTCGCGTAGCAAATGCTAGCGACATTACGTATGCTCAAACCATTACAGACGAAATGGAATCTTCTGCAAAAGCCAGGGGCACTGGTATTGCCAAAAGAACCCCTGATTACGTTGCTAAAAAAATGGAAGAGGGTAAAGCAGTTATTGCTATTGAACCGGATGGTACATGGGTAGGGTTTTGTTATATCGAGGTGTGGGGTCATGAAACATTTGTGGCGAATAGTGGACTCATTGTAGCACCTGCGCACAGAAAAAGTGGCGTTGCTAAATTAATTAAGCAAACCATTTTTCAATTATCGAGGGAGCGCTATCCAACAGCAAAAATATTTGGATTGACAACGGGTCTTGCAGTGATGAAAATCAATAGTGACCTAGGTTACGAGCCTGTTACCTATAGTGAGTTAACGGACGACGAAGAGTTTTGGGCAGGCTGTAAAAGCTGCGTGAATTATGAAATTTTACAAAGCAAAGAGCGTAAAAACTGTATGTGTACGGCTATGTTGTATGACCCTGCGGATCATTACACAACGCAAGAAACATCTACAGAATTTAAAAACAACTCTAAACTATATGAGCGCTTTATGAAGTTCAAACAAAATAATTTGTTGCAATGGGTTAGAAAAAAAGAAAAAAAATAATACAATGGCAAGTGAACTACATCAAGTAAAGGCAGGTGATAAAGTGGTACTCGGATTTAGCGGCGGTTTAGATACTTCTTATTGCGTTAAATATTTAACGGACGAAAAAGGGTATGAAGTACATAGTGTAATTGTAAACACCGGCGGTTTTTCGGAAGAGGAATTAAAAAATATTGAAGCCCACGCTTATAATTTAGGCGTAAAAACACATACAACTATTGATGCTGTAACATCCTACTACGATAGTATTATCAAGTATTTGATCTATGGCAATGTGCTTAAAAACAACACCTACCCGCTCAGTGTAAGTGCAGAGCGCCTCAGTCAAGCACTTCATATTGCGGAGCATGCTAAAAAGATGAATGCTACTGCCGTAGTGCATGGTAGCACAGGCGCCGGCAACGATCAGGTTCGTTTTGATATGGTTTTTCATATTATGATTCCTGGCGTTACCATTATTACCCCTATTAGAGATATGCAACTCAGCAGAGAAGATGAAATTGCGTATTTAAAATCTAAGGGCGTTAATATGAATTTTGAAAAAGCGGCTTATTCGATAAATAAAGGGCTTTGGGGAACTAGTGTTGGTGGTAAAGAAACCTTAACGTCTAAGGGCATGTTACCAGAATCTGCATGGCCTACACAAGTAACTGAATTAGGTACCGAAGAAGTGAGTTTGCATTTTGAGCAAGGGGCTTTAACCATGATTAACGACACGCGTTTTGATCATCCAACAAAAGCTATTCAATATTTACAAACCATTGCAGGTGCATATGGCATTGGTAGAGACATACATGTTGGCGATACCATTATAGGTATCAAAGGACGTGTTGGCTTTGAAGCAGCAGCACCCATGGTTATTTTAAAAGCGCATCATGCACTTGAAAAACATGTATTAACCAAGTGGCAATTAAATTGGAAAGATCAATTGGCGCAGTTTTATGGCAACTGGTTGCATGAGGGTCAAATCATGGATCCTGTGATGCGCGATATAGAAGCATTTTTAGAAAATGCCCAAGAAAATGTAACAGGCACTGTATTTGTGCAACTTCACCCTTACCGTTTTACAGTAACCGGGATTGAATCTGCCTTTGATTTAATGAGCAGCAAGTTTGGCAAATATGGAGAAATGAATAGTGGCTGGTCTGGCGAAGACGTTCGTGGATTTTCAAAAATATTTGGCAACCAAACATCTATTTACCACAGCATCAAAAATAGCCAATCATGAAAAAAATAAATGTTGGTATAGCTGGTGGTGCTGGTTACACGGGTGGCGAACTTATCAGAATATTAATTCACCACCCTCAGGTAAACATCGCATTTATACATAGCAGTAGTAATGCAGGTAAACCAGTATCTGCCGTTCATACAGATTTAGTAGGTGATACAGACTTAGTATTTTCAAATTCATTTTCTGATGCTATCGATGTGTTGTTTTTGTGTGTGGGTCATGGCGAAGCAAAAAAATTACTTGCAGAACAAATAATTAGCCCGTCTGTTTCGATTATTGATTTGTCACAAGATTTTAGACTTGCACCAAATGCAACCATTGGAGATAGAACTTTTGTATACGGCCTTCCAGAACTCAATCGTGAAAAAGTAACCACTGCAAAAAACATTGCCAACCCAGGCTGTTTTGCAACGGCTATTCAATTAGCATTATTACCACTTGCAAAAGCAGGTCTCTTGCAAGATATTTATACTACAGGCATTACAGGCTCTACGGGTGCTGGACAGTCATTAAGTGCTACTTCTCATTTTAGTTGGCGCGCTAATAATATTCAGTCTTATAAAACACTCGATCACCAGCACGTTTTTGAAATTATACAATCCATTAATCATTTGCAATCAGATGCGCCACTTAGTACAAGCGCTGAAGGATCAGGCCTACATTTTGTACCATGGAGAGGTGATTTTACAAGAGGTATTTATACCAGCTCTGTAATGGATTGTAGTTTACCGCTAGAAGCCGTTCAGGAAATGTATGCGGGTTATTATGCGGCGCATCCATTTGTGGTGGTATCAGATGCTGCTATTCATTTAAAGCAGGTGGTAAATACCAACAAATGTGTATTGCAAATTGAAAAGAGGGGAAATAAACTGGTGGTGCACAGTGCTATTGATAATTTAATAAAAGGAGCTAGTGGACAGGCAGTTCAAAATATGAATTTGCTTTTTGGACTTGATGAAACAACGGGTCTTTTATTTAAAGCAAACTTTTTTTAGACATGAAACTATTTGACGTATATCCACTTAATAATATCACCATAACAAAAGCTGCGGGCTCGTATGTGTGGGACGAAAAAGGAACGGAGTACCTAGACATGTATGGTGGACACGCTGTTATAAGTATTGGTCACACGCATCCATACTGGGTATCTGCCATTGAAACGCAACTGCATCAAATTGCTTTTTATTCTAACTCAGTTATCATTCCAATTCAATCTAGGCTAGCAGAAAAAATAGGAACAGTAAGTGGTAAACAAGATTTTCAACTTTTTTTATGCAATAGCGGTGCAGAAGCCAACGAAAACGCATTAAAGCTTGCCTCTTTTGTAACTGGCCGTAAAAAAATTATTGCATTTACAAAATCTTTCCACGGAAGAACTTCACTTGCCGTTGCAGCAACAGACAACCCGTCTATTATTGCACCTGTAAATGAAACAGATAATATTATTTTCTTGCCTTTTAATGATGAGCAGGCGTTAAAAGCATGCTTCGAAAAAGAGGGTGACACCATTGCGGCTGTTATTATAGAAGGCATACAAGGTGTTGGTGGTATAAGGGTTGCATCTAATTCTTTTTTACAAAGCATCAGGTCTTTGTGTGACAAGCATGGCGCTTTATATATTGCGGATAGTGTGCAGTGTGGTTATGGCAGAACAGGACAGTTTTTTGCGCATGATGCTGCAGGCGTAGACGCCGATATTTATTCGATGGCAAAAGGTATGGGCAATGGATTTCCCATTGGCGGTATTTTAATTGCACCCCATATTGCACCTAAATACGGCATGTTAGGCACCACATTTGGTGGTAATCATTTGGCATGCGCTGCTGCACTGGCAGTAGTAGAAGTAATGGATAATGAAAATTTATTAGCGAGTGCTGCTTCTAATGGTGCTTACTTAATGGAAGCGCTTTTAAAAATTCCACAACTACAAAATGTAAGAGGCAGAGGCCTCATGATTGGTTTTGATGTGCCGGATGAAATCAAAGATTTGAAAAAAGTATTGCTGCAGGAGTTTAAAGTATTTACTGGCGAAGCAAAACCAAACGTAATCAGATTACTTCCTTCTTTGGCTATTAAAAAAGAGGAAATTGATATATTCTTAGATCGACTACAAAAAGCCATTCAATCTTTGTCATGAAAAAATTTATAGAAGTAGGTGACGTTACAGACATACAAGCACTCATCAATAAAGGTTTGACATACAAGCAGCATCCATTAATGGATAAAGCCCTTGGCGCCAATAAGCGCGTTGGTTTACTTTTTTTAAACCCTAGTTTGCGTACAAGACTTAGTACACAAGTAGCTGCGCAAAATTTAGGCATGGATGCCATTGTTTTTAATGTAGATAAAGAAGGTTGGGCTTTAGAATTTGCAGAAGGCGCTATCATGAATGGAACTACTGTCGAGCACGTAAAAGATGCAGCGCCTATTTTAGGACATTACTTTGACATTTTATGTATCCGTACTTTTCCTGCCTTACAAAACAGAGAAGAAGATTATTCCGAAAAAATAATCAATCAATTTATTAAATACGCGGGTGTGCCTGTTGTAAGCCTCGAAAGCGCAACACTGCATCCACTTCAATCTTTAACGGATTTAATTACCATACAGGAATCTATTGCATTAACTGGGCTTGTTAAAAAACCTAAAGTGGTATTAACCTGGGCGCCACATGTAAAAGCATTACCACAATGTGTGGCTAATAGCTTTGCACAGTGGGCAACGGCTGCCAATTTTGCGGATGTTGTTGTTACGCATCCAGCGGGTTACGAACTTTCAGAAAAATATACCAAGGGTGCCACTATCACACATGATCAAGCTGCAGCCCTTAAAGATGCTGATTTTGTATATGTAAAAAACTGGAGTTCTTACGAAGACTATGGTAAGGTTTTTTGCACCGATCCAGCGTGGATGTTAACGGCAAATTCACTCAAGCATTCTAGTAATGCAAAAGTGATGCACTGTTTACCCGTAAGAAGAAATGTAGAACTCTCTGATGAAATATTAGATAGCGCAAGCAGCCTTGTTACCAAACAAGCAGGTAATAGGGTTTGGGCTGCACAAGCGGTATTATCCACCTTATTAAATTCAAACCAGTAAGCGTGGAAAAAATATCCATTATAAAAATTGGCGGTAATATCATAGACAATGAAGCAAATCTTGCTTCCTTTTTAAACGCCTATGCGGCAGTAGAAGGAAAGAAAATTTTAATTCATGGCGGTGGCAAATTGGCCACTAAAATGGCTGCCGATTTAATTATACCACAACAAATGGTAGATGGCAGAAGAATCACTGATGCTGCTACGCTTAAAATTGTAACAATGGTATATGCTGGACACATCAATAAAAATATTGTAGCAGCCCTTCAATCAAAAAATATACAGGCAATTGGTATTTGTGGAGCAGATGCAAATATTATAAGAGCACATAAAAGAATAAACGCTGGTACCGATTATGGTTTTGTTGGCGACATTGACATAGTAGACGCGGAAAAAATTGTACAATTATTAGATGCAGGTTTATCGCTTGTAATAGCACCCATTACACATGATGGAGCAGGACAGCTATTAAACACCAATGCCGATACGGTGGCGCAGGAAATTGCTACAGCTGTTAGCAGCATGTACGAAGTGTCTTTGGTATACTCTTTTGAAAAAAAGGGTGTGCTTTCTGATATTCAAAATAGCGATAGTGTTATTCCGGTAATTAATCCAGAAAATTACACCAGTTTAAAAGCGAGTGGTCAGGTTAATGAAGGGATGATTCCAAAACTAGATAACGCATTTGAAGCTTTGCAAAAAGGCGTAAATAGGGTAATCATTGGAGACGCTTTAGATATTGAAAAATTAATTGCTGGAAAAGCTGGCACAACCATTCAAAAAAATTAATACCTACTTGGAAACAAATAAACATAATTACGCAGCTGCTGCAATCGCTTTATTACAAAAGCTCATTGCGGCGCCTTCTTTTAGTAAAGAGGAAGACGCTACTGCGTACATTTTATTTGATTACTTAGGGCAAAATGGGGTAACACCTCATAGACACCTTAACAATGTTTGGGCGGCTAATAAAAACTTTGATCCTTTAAAGCCTACCATACTTTTAAATTCTCATCACGATACAGTAAAGCCTAATGCAGGTTATACGCTTGACCCTTATAATCCTATCATAGAAGACGGTAAATTGTTTGGGCTAGGAAGTAATGATGCGGGTGCTTCACTTGTTTCATTACTGCATGTTTTTTTACATTATTACAACGCGACTAATCTTACATACAACATCATTTATGCTGGTACTGCCGAAGAAGAAATTTCTGGAAAAAATGGTATCGAAAGTTTGGTGCCGCATTTACCAGTAATTGATTGTGCCATTATTGGTGAACCCACACGTATGCAATTAGCAGTAGCAGAGCGCGGCTTAATGGTGTTAGATGTTGTGGTACCAGGTGTTGCAGGGCATGCGGCTAGAGGCGAAGGAGTCAATGCAATTTATCAAGCACTACCTGTCATTGATGTATTTAAAAATTATGTTTTTTCAAAATCTTCTGAATTGCTAGGTCCGGTACAGCAAACTGTCACCGTTATAGAAACTACCAACAAGGCACATAATATTGTACCTCCGGGTTGTACATTGGTGGTCGACGTTCGGGTAAATGAGTGTTACACGTTTGCGCAAATTGTAGAAGAACTTAATGCTCAAATAAACAATGCAGCGGTAACTGTAACACCAAGAAGTATGCGTCTTAAATCTTCGGCGATTGCATTAGATCATCCGCTGGTTAAAGCGGGTATGGCTATTGGCAGTGAGCCTTACGGGTCACCAACAACATCCGATAAAGCACTCGTGTCATTTCCTGCTTTAAAAATGGGTCCAGGTGAATCTGCAAGAAGTCATAGCGCAGATGAATTTGTTTTTGTTGAAGAAATAGAAACGGGTATACAAAAATATATTGAATTGTTAGATCAGGTGGTACTTAAAAAGTAACAGCTGAACAAAAAATAGAAACGATGAAACTTTGGCAAAAAAATACAAACGTAGCAGCAGCGGTAGAAAATTTTACGGTTGGAAACGATCCGGCATTTGATGCAATGCTCGCGCCTTTTGATGTGCTTGGCTCACTTGCACATGTACGTATGCTTGCTCAGGTTGGTTTATTAGAATCTTCAGAAGCCCAGCTAATTGACGCTGCATTAAAAAATATTTACAAGCAGGTAATAGCGCCAGGCTTTGTATTACCAGCGGGTGTAGAAGATATTCATTCTTATGTAGAACTCTTATTAACAGAGCAGCTTGGCGATGCAGGTAAAAAAATTCATAGTGCTAGAAGTAGAAATGATCAAGTATTAGTGGATTTAAAATTATACCTGCGTCATGAAATTATGGAGCTTGTAAGTAGTGTGCAATCATTATTTACATTACTGCAAGCACAAAGTGAAAAATATAAAAATCATTTACTACCAGGCTATACGCATTTGCAACTTGCTATGCCATCATCATTTGGACTTTGGTTTGGCGCTTATGCCGAAAGTTTGGTAGACGATTTAATTACCTTACAAAGTGCATATAAAGTAGTCAATAAAAATCCACTTGGTTCTGCTGCTGGATATGGATCTTCTTTTCCTATTAGCAGAAGTGTAACCACGGTTTTACTTGGCTTCGAAAATTTAAATTATAATGTGGTATACGCGCAAATGGGAAGAGGTAAAGCAGAGCGTATTACTGCGATGGCACTTGCAAACATTGCAGATACACTTGCAAAATTGAGCATGGATGCCTGTCTGTATTTAAATCAAAATTTTGATTTTATTGCATTCCCTGCAGAGCTAACTACCGGGTCAAGCATCATGCCACATAAAAAAAATCCGGATGTTTTTGAATTGATCCGTTCTCATTGTAACCGCATAAAAGCATTACCTAACGAAGTAATGCTCATGACTACCAACTTGCCTTCTGGTTACCACCGCGATTTACAATTGCTCAAAGAGCATTTGTTTCCTGCTTTTAAAACATTACATGACTGCCTCGCAATGGCGCAATTGATGTTTGAGTCGATTCAGGTAAAAGAAACCATCCTTCTCGACGAAAAGTATAAATATGCGTTTAGCGTGGAAGAAGTAAACAAGCTGGTATTACAAGGTGTGCCTTTTAGGGATGCCTATAAACAAGTGGGTATGGCTATCGAAAACGGTAATTTCAGTTACAGTACCAGTTTAAACCACACCCACGAGGGTAGTATGGGTAATTTGTGTAATGATAAAATTGAAAAAATGATGCAAGAAGTGCTTGCTGGCTTTAATTTTGCTATTGCTAGTAATGCAGTAGCTGCTTTACTAAACGACTAAATATTTATTTACATTTGATACTTAAACAACAATACATGAAACGTCTTTTTATTTGTTTATTATTTGCCTCTTTTGGTGCCAATGCACAGGTTAAAAAAGCGGCAACGACTCCAAAAGTTGCTACAAAAACAGCAGCAAAGCCTGCTACTATTAAAAAGCCTACAACTACAGTTAAGCCAGTAAATACTTTTAAAAATAGTGCCGATAGTGCTGGTTATGCGCTTGGTGTTCGTATTGGTCAGAATTTAAAGGCACAAGGTTTTGATGCCATCAACCTACCTAATTTATACCGTGCTATTGGTGATGTGTTTGGTGGTAAGACATCTGCACTTCCAGAAGCTGTGCTAGATAAATGTATTGGTGAATTTGTACAAAAAGCAAACGAACAAAAATCGGCGGGTGCTAAAAAAGCGGGCATCGAATTTTTAGCTGCCAATGCAAAAAAACCAGGCGTTATTAGCCTCCCTTCAGGACTACAATATGTAGTAGTTAAAGCAGGGACAGATACGACAAGGCCCAAATTAACAGATAAAGTAAAATGTCATTACCACGGCACATTGTTAGATGGTAGTATTTTTGATAGCTCGGTAGATCGTGGTGAACCGGTTGTGTTCCCTGTAAATGGCGTTATTAAAGGTTGGCAAGAAGCTTTACAACTAATGACAGTAGGTAGCAAATGGAAGTTATATGTGCCTTCTGATCTAGCCTATGGAGATAGTTCTCCAAGTCCGTCAATTGGTCCTGGCGCACTTTTAGTATTTGATGTAGAATTAATTAGTATCGAAAAAGAATAGTTTTCTTTAATAAAATAGTTACATGAATTTTTATAAGAATAGTGTTAGTGCTGGCTCCGTCTTTTTGGTTGCAATTTTGTTAACCTTACAAGCCTGCTCTCCCAATAATGTTACCATTCAGGATGATCATAAAAAATATTTTGATGAGACTGCAACAACAGGTTCTTTTGGACTTTTTGATAATGGGTCTGGCGAGTTTTATATTTATAATCTAGCGCAGTTTAAAGATTCTAGCTATGCACCTGCTTCTACATTTGAAATTGTGAATGCCTTAGTAGGTATCGAAACCGGCAGAATTGTAGATGAAAAAATGATACTTTCTGTAGACAGTGCAGGTCCCATTCGAATGGATAGTGCCTTTAAACAAACTTCAACGCCTTACTTTATGGAAGTGGCTAGAAGAATTGGAAAAGATACCATGCAGCACTGGTTAGATAGTTTGCAGTATGGAACAAAAAATATGGGTTCCGCTGTAGATTCTTTTTGGTATAACAATAAGTTGGTGATTACCCCAGACGAACAGATGGGTCTTGTAAAAAAATTATATTTTGGTCAATTGCCTTTTCAAAAGCGAAGCCAAGAAATGGTTAAAATGTTAATGCTTCAAATAGCTAACACCAATTATAAGCTAAGTTACAAGCAAGGCGTTAGTTTTAAGCAAAATGGTAAAGCGGTTGCATGGATTGTTGGCTGGATTGAAGAAAACAAGCACCCTTATTTTTTTGTTTTACAAACTGAAAGTGCTGCAGACACAGATCTAAAAACTGTGAGTATGACGGTACTAAACAAAATATTAAAATCGCAAGGTTTTTTTGAAGGCAAAAGATAACCCTATTACAATACGTTTTATGATGCAATATTACTGTCCATCCTTAACACAAATAAGTCGTCTTAAAACTAGAGAAGTGACCATTGGTCATCTCAAAATTGGTAATGGTCATCCAATACGTGTTCAAACCATGACCACCACCGATACGCTTGACACAGCAGCAACTGTGGAACAAACCATCAGGTGTATTGAAGCAGGCGCAGAACTTGTTAGAATTACTGCACCAAGCAAAAAAGAAGCAGAAAATTTACTGAATATAAAAAATGAATTACGTGCAAGAGGGTATGATACACCTATTGTTGCTGATATTCATTTTACACCCAATGCCGCAGAAATTGCTGCACGTATTGTTGAAAAAGTGCGCATCAATCCTGGCAATTATGTAGATAAGAAAAAGTTTGAGCTTATCGAATATTCTGATCAGGATTACGCCGAAGAAATAGAAAGAATTACAGAAAGATTTACACCACTTGTGCTTATTTGTAAAGAGCACGGAACGGCCATGCGCATTGGTACCAACCACGGTTCACTGAGTGACCGTATTATGAGTAGATACGGCGATACACCCATGGGTATGGTGGAAAGTGCCATGGAATTTTTACGTATCGCAAGAGCCAATGATTACCATAACATTGTACTTAGCATGAAGGCCAGCAATCCGCAAGTAATGGTGCAGGCTTACCGTTTGCTGATTCAGCAAATGCAACTTGAATTCAATGAATGTTATCCATTGCATCTTGGTGTAACAGAAGCGGGTGATGGTGAGGATGGACGCGTAAAAAGTGCTGCTGGTATTGGAACATTACTTGAAGATGGTATAGGCGATACCATTCGTGTTAGTTTAACTGAAGATCCTGAATTTGAGATTCCGGTTTGTAGAGATCTTGTAAAACGTTATACACAGGAGCCTAGTAATAATATTGGAGCAATTCCGCCAGTTCAAAAACTTACCTATGATCCATTTGTGTACAAACGTCGACCTAGTATAGCGGTATCTAATGTAGGCGCGTCACAAGTGCCTATTGTTATTGCCGATTTTAGCAAGATTGAAAAAATTGAACCAGCACATTTAACGGCTATTGGATATACTTACGATGCGCTTACCGATAAATGGAATATTGGAGATCAAGCAGCTGATTATATTTTTACAGGTCATCAGCTCATCAATTTTGAATTACCAGGCACTTTAAAAGTGATTGTTTATCCTGGAACCTGGGCTACTCAAAATAGTGCCGATAAGTACATACCTATTTTTGATATCGCAGGGTATGCTACAGAAACAGCAAAACATCCAAAACAAAACTTTGTGATGATGGATTGTTTTAGTGACGAAACACCTATCAATGATTTCACACACCTCGATGCGGTTGCAAATGACCCTACTGCTATCTTATGCCTTAGCAGTAAACACAAAAATGCAATGCCTGCCATGCGCCGAATGTTTATGGAACTTCAGGAAAAACAAATCAACAATCCAGTGGTGATTACCATTGATAGCGGTTGGAACACAACGGATGAGCACCTGATACATTTTGCAACAGAAGCGGGTGCGCTTTTACTCGATGGCTTTGGTGATGGACTTTGTTTTGGCTTAACTTCCAAAAGTTATGCAGCGCAAATAGCAAATGCTTCTAAAGACACCAGTGGTAGAAACTACAATTCAAATTCTAGTGTAGAAGCATTTATCAACGCCACAGCATTTACGATATTACAAGCTACCCGAACCAGAATATCAAAAACAGAATATATTTCCTGTCCTAGTTGCGGTAGAACCTTATTTAATTTGCAAGAAACAACTGCAAAAATTAGATCTGTCACCAATCACTTAAAAGGCGTTAAAATTGCCATCATGGGATGTATTGTAAATGGTCCTGGTGAAATGGCTGATGCTGATTTTGGTTATGTAGGAAGCGGTCCAGGAAAAATTACACTCTACATGGGTAAAGAAGTTGTCAAAAAAAATGTAGACAGTGAAATTGCAGTGGATGAACTCATATTATTATTAAAAGCACATGATGCATGGGTTGATCCTGTATAATTTAGAAATATATGTATCCAATTGTTTACGCCACATTTTATCTTATTTCTTTATTGCCACTTAGGGTATTGTATATTTTATCGGACGGTATTTATGGCATCTTATATTATATTATTGGGTACCGAAAAAAGGTAGTGCGTCAAAATTTAATCATTGCTTTTCCTGAAAAGTCTGACAGCGAAAGAAAAAAAATCGAAAAGGCTTTTTACCATCAATTTGTAGATACGTTTATAGAAGCGATCAAGCTCATTAGCATGAGCCCAAAAGAATTTAGCAAGCGGTTTTCTATAAATATTGATGTGCTCAATAATTTATATGCTACCGGGCAAAACGTACAATTAATTGCAGGTCATTTTTTTAGTTGGGAATTTGCAAACCTGGGTATTGCCAAGCAATCGAAGTATCCTTTTATTGGCGTATACATGCCGCTTTCCAATAAAGTGATTGATAAAATTATGTTCAAAATGCGAAGTCGTTTTGGCACCATTTTAATTCCTGCGTCAGAGTTTCGAAATAATTTTCATAAGTATGCAAATGACAGGTACACACTAGCGCTTGTTGCGGATCAAAACCCTGGTAGGTTAGACAGAGCGTTTTGGGCTAAATTTTTTACCAAGCCAGCGCCATTTGTACTAGGGCCAGAAAAAGGGGCACGCGCTAGTAATGCAGCTGTGGTGTTTGTTGATTTTTATGCTGTAAAAAGGGGGCATTATAAAGCTGAAATAGAACTTGTAACAACTTCTCCCAATTATTTTAAAGAAGGTGCATTAACAAAATTACTCATTGAAAAAATTGAAACTGCTATTCGCAAAAGGCCTTCCAATTATTTGTGGAGTCATCGCAGATGGAAATGGACCGAAGAAGCTGAAAAATATGCGCACCTTATGATTTGATAAAAGGTGTAATGAAATTTACATGATTAAGACTTCACTTCTTCTGCAAGTACTGTTTCTTCGATATCAAATTTATCTGAAAGCTCGCTAATGGCTTTAAATCCTTCTAATACATTTCTGATATTGTGAATCCCTTGTCTTTTGATAAGAGAAGCTGCAATGACACTTCTGTATCCACGGGCACAATGAATATAAATATTTTGATTGTCGTCAAAATTAGCCATGCTAGCAGGGTCCGTTAATTCGTCTAATGGAATTGTCAATGCTTCTTTGATATGCCCCTTATCAAACTCCGACGTTTTTCTTACATCTACAATTACCATGTTTGGATCAAATGGAATATCCATAGCAAGCTCATCGGCTTCTACATCAATAATTAAATCAGGCGTTTCGCCCGCAGTTACCCAAGCATTAAAACCGCCTGCTAAATGTCCAATGATGTTTTCAAATCCAACGCGTGCAAGCCTAACAATAGATTCTTTTTCGGTACCAGGTTCACAAACAAGTAGTATGGCCTGGTCAAATGGTAAAATACTTCCAGCAAATTCTGCAAAACGACCTTCAAGTCCAATACTTATTGATCCAGGAACAAAACCTTGTGTAAACACTGTAGCATTTCTGGTATCAAGTATAATTGGTTCAAATGTTGTTATTAGTTCTTTGAAAGCTGCAACGGATAATGCTTTCATACCATTTGCTAACACGGTATCTAAACTTTCGTATCCTTCCTTATTTATTTTGGCGTTGATGGGAAAATATGGTGGTGGCGCAGCAAGCCCATCGGTCACTGCTATAATAAAATCTTCTTTTGTTTGTGGTTGTAATGCGTAGTTGGTTTGCTTTTGCGAGCCAATGGTACTAAAAATGCTACCTGCACCATGTGCCGGATAAACGATTACATCATCTGCTAGCGGCATAATTTTTTCATGCAAACTATCGTAAAGCATGCCCGCTAGTTCTTCCATGGTTATTTCGTTATCCTTTTGTGCAAGATCGGGCCTGCCTACATCTCCAACAAAAAGTGTATCACCGGTAAAAATCGCGTGGTCTTTCCCAGTTTCATCTTTAAGTAAATAACAGCTGCTTTCAAGTGTATGGCCAGGTGTATGTAATACCTGTATGCTAGCATTGCCTATTTGAAAAACTTGATTGTCTTTTGCTACGGTTACTTCAAATTTTGTAACTGTATTAGGTCCGTAAATAATGCTAGCGCCGGTTGCAGCAGCTAGATCTAAATGGCCAGAAACAAAATCGGCATGGAAATGCGTTTCAAAAATATATTGAATAGTGGCCTTTCTTTGCTTAGCAAGTTGTAGATACGCATCGATGTCCCGTAAAGGATCTATGATGGCAGCAATGCCATTACTTTCAATATAGTAAGCTGCTTCTGAAATACAGCCTGTATACAGTTGTTGTACAAACATGTTGAAATAAAAATACTACCCTACGAGTGTTTCCACAAATCCTACAACTTCCGCTAAACGCGTGTAGTTGACAGAATAAAAAATAAACTTGCCTTCTCTTGTAGTTGCTACAATACCAGCTCTTCTTAAAATAGCTAAATGTTGCGATGCTACAGATTGTTCGAGTCTAAGTTTTACATAGATTTCGGTAACCGTCATTTTCTGACTTTCGTCCAGTAATTTGATGATTTGTTGACGAAGCTTGTGGTTAATGGAGCGTAATATAAGAGCCGCTTTTTTTGCATGCAAAAAATCGACTTTTACTGGTGCTTTTCCATTATTTAAAACCACTGATTGTAATGAGTTGCTCATGACAATAAAGAGTTATTGGGGGGTTAATAAACTTAATTGCAATGTGAAGATACACTAAGAAAATGATAATGCAGAAATAACTTATAATAAATAATTATAATCTGGAAAAAACGTAAGTAAGATTTAATTAGGCTTTACGGGTATCATGAAAGGCTTTGATATACAGTGGTTCGCTGTAGGCCAGGTCTAAATAATCGGCTAACGTTAAGGCATTTTCGGTTAATGCTAGCATATCTGATGCGCCATAGGCGATACTTGTATCAAAATGCGCATTGGGATGCTCGCAAATGGCCTTAAATTTTTCGGCTCCGTCTCCCGCAAATAAAATGGATTCTTTATCAAGTTCGTTTTTAAAAGACAAAGGATCTAAAATGAGGGCAGTGCTGGGTGTTAAAGGTTCTAAATTATGCGCATAAATACCTGTAAAAACCTCCATTCTTCTGGCGTCTAATAGCGCACAAATCGCTGAATGCTGATTGGCGTATTTATGTTTTGCAGCAGCAGCAATGATTTGAAGGGTATTGATACCTATCAGGGGCTTACCTATTGCATAAGCAATTCCTTTGGCTGTTGCCATGCCAACTCGAAGACCCGTGTAACTGCCCGGTCCTATGCTAATGGCAACCGCATCTATACTATTTAATCCAATGCCAGTTTGCTTACACAAGGTTTCAATGGCCGGTTGGATAAAACTAGCATGATTTTTTTGATCAGTAGTTTCTAGGCAGGCAATTACCGCTCCGTCTTTACCCATGCAAACGCTGGCGTGTGCCGTTGCCGTATAGATGAGTAAAAATGTTGCCATGGTACCTCGGGTTAATCTTGGATTGTGGTTCTATTGCAAATTTAGGTTGGCAAACTCATAGAAAATCATCAACTTGCTTAAACTTTAAAATAAAAAGATGCCTAAAGAAATTATTCAAACAAATTTGGCGCCTGCGCCAATTGGTCCATACAATCAAG
>Ga0208788_1000587_pt1 | contig 17720 bp, 5 predicted proteins | sample Wag4_2014_7_11_3_FD_187363 | JGI IMG/M metagenome (GOLD analysis project Ga0208788, IMG submission 187363) | Fresh water mixed with fracking chemicals microbial communities from Ohio, USA - Utica-2 Time Series FC 2014_7_11 (SPAdes) (version 2) ...
TCCAAATGCTGGCGTAGGAATGTACGGATCTGTTTTAGATTACAGCGATGACGAGATAACTCGAATGATGCGAACTAACTATGAAGGCACTGTGCACATCGTTCGTGCGACTCTTCCAGCTATGCTTGAAAAAGAAGCAGGCGACATCATTATCGTTGCATCTGCAGCGGGCTTTCGAGGAGGCCCGACCGAAGCTGTCTATGCCGGAACTAAACATGCCCAAGTTGGATTTGCTGGATCTTTGGATCGAGAGCTTCGAGAGAAAGGCGTTCGGGTCGCGTTAGTGTGCCCAGCTGCCACAGAGACCGAATTCGCTCTCAATGTAGGACGAACTGCAGGAGAGCCACGACTAGCTACCTTTCTTCGCCCAGATGATGTGGCCTTCCAAATAGTTCAAATTTTGCGCCAACCTAGAACTGTGCGCACCCACATCTGGACGCTCTGGTCGATTCATCAGCCCAATCCATAAGCGACCTATATATGGCGGACTTTCCTGAAATCAGGGAGACTTTCTGAATGAGACGGCCCGTGATTGCCCTTCTGGGTATAGCTCTAGTGCTTGGGCTCACAGGATGTGGCGAAAGTTCTAAGTTATATCCAGCTTCTAAGAGTGAAGGCGTCTTCTTCTCTGTTCCAACTAATTGGAGAGCTTTATCAACGGCTTCACTTAATAAGTATGAGAAAGAATCGACTGAACCTGAAGGCGCAGCACGACAAGCTCTAGTTAAATGGCAGATTGCATATACAACTAATAAAAAGTTAAAGGTTCCAGAAGTATTTAATTTAACAGCGCCATCGCAACCGCTAGTTTTTGCGCGAGTTCGTGATTTGGAAAGCTCTGAGATTAATTCTGTCTCATACAACACCCTTAGAGATGTGATCGTTCCCGTCACTCAAATCATTGCAGGCGATGACCCCAGCGCTCCAGATTTTCAAATATTGGTAGATCAGGAAGTTGTGCAGAAAGGCGCTCGCGGAGTTCAAACTGTCTACAGCTTCTCAATTGATGATAAAGAGCAGACCATCAACCAGACTTCCCTAATGTCTAATGACCGCACGACGATGTATATCTTCGTTGTTCGATGCACTACCGAGTGTTATGCCAAGAATAAGAAGAAAATTGAAGAGATTGTTTCTTCATTCACAGTAGAGGGAGCGCGATGAGCCAGGTTAGCCAGTTAGAGAACCGCCCGAGCAGACCGCGCGATACTGATAGAAAGACTCGTATTCATCTCTCTTTCTATGACCGCATCAAGTTCTTGCTTCTCTTCGCAATCACCTTTCTTGTACTTACCTGGTCAAGCCTTGCTGAAAATCCAATTCTCAGCGTTGAAGATGGGTTGAGAAATACTGCTAGCTCTAAATCATGGCTGATTGTTCTTGCTGTTATTGAAGTCATCCGACAGATTCACTTTATTTTGGCGGAAGTTTTAGCGCCGTATCACGGAATTTGGAAGCGCTACTTTGACTTTGTCGATCGCCAGATTCATCGCTTAAGCGATTGGACTCGTTTTCGCCTCTCGCGTGCCATTAAATGGGCGCTTGTTGTCTTCCTCCTCGCAGTCATTCTCGGTGCAATTTATGACGAACCGCCTGTAAAGGCGCTCTTCTTAGCGCCAAAGGCATTCCTCTCTGCTCTGCCATTTTTAGCACAGCTCATGTTTGCTGTCGTCTTTATCGTTATTCAATTTGCAGCGCTCTTCTACTTCTTAAGTCGTGGTGGCGTTGATACATATTTCCCAGATGACATTCGCACCCGCTTCAGCGATGTCTGGGGACAGGACCACGTTCTCAATCGCATCCGTGAAAACTTGCTCTTCCTCGAGACTCCAGAAGAGATCGAAAAGCATGGCGGATATGTGCCGGGCGGAATTCTTTTGTGGGGCCCTCCAGGTACAGGTAAGACCTTGATGGCTGAATCAATGGCTGGAGAAACTGGAAAGCCATTCGTCTTTGTTGATCCAGGTGCATTTACAAATATGTTCATTGGTATCGGAGTCCTCAAGGTAAAGAGCCTCTTCCGTAAGTTGCGTAAGTTAGCGCTGCGCTATGGCGGTGTTGTTGTCTTCTTTGATGAGGCAGATGCACTTGGCAATCGCGGAATCATTACCCAAGGTGGACCACAGCGAACTTCTACGATGGATAGATCAAAAATATTCGAGAGCCACTGCCACGGTGGCACCTATCTCTCTGACTCTGCAGTCTCTGCAATTACCCGCGAAAAGTTTGTCATGGGTGGAGCAGCAGGTGGCGGAGCTGGTTCGGGAACTTTGCAAGCGTTGTTGACTGAACTATCTGGACTTAAGAAACCGCGTGGATTCTTCAATCGTATTGTGCGACGCACCTTAGGCATGCGCCCAAAGAATCCACCGAAGTATCGAATCCTTGTTGTGATGGCGACCAATATGCCGGAATCACTAGATGAAGCGCTCCTTCGTCCTGGACGTATTGATCGTATGTATCGCGTTGGATATCCAAGCAAGGCTGGACGTATCCGCACCTATGAAGGTTATCTATCTAAGGTTTCACACTCGCTGACTGCAGAAGAGATAGACAAGATTGCCACTATTACTCCATATGCAACGGGCGCAACAATTAAGGACACTATTAACGAAGCTCTGATCATGGCGATTCGTAATGGCCGCACCTCAATTGAATGGTCTGACATCATTAAAGCCAAGCAGCAGAAAGAGCTCGGCCCATCTGAGGATGTTGAATACATTGAACGCGAGCGTCACGCTGTTGCCGTTCACGAAGCGTGCCACGCGGTAATGGCGCATCGCACTCGCCAACATATGTCTATTGATTTGGCAACGATTGAAAAAGGATCTGATTACCTAGGTATGGTGGCAAGTATTCCGCCAGATGATCAATTCACCCGTTGGAAGAGCGAATACCAATCAGATATTTTGGTATCCCTTGCATCTCTCGCAGGCGAGCGAATGTTCTTCGAAGGCGATAACTCCTCAGGCGTTTCAGGTGACCTAGAAAGTGCAACCACCATTGCATCCCTAATGGAAGGTCATTGGGGAATGGGTTCCACCATTTCTTCACATGTCAGCAACCGTCGCTTTGAAATGGGCGCACCAGGTGGTCCTAAAGGAAAAGATGACACAGAGAAGCAGATGCGAATGGCTCTGAGCGATCGCATTGAAGAGAACTTAGGTAAGTTGCTTATTCAAGCTGAAGAAATCTTGCGCGAAAATCGCAACCAGGTATTGGCTTTAGCGCATGCTCTCGAGACATATAGAACAATGTCTGGAGAAGATGTTGCTGCGGTCATCGAAGGAGTTCAAGGCTCAATCGTTGATGGCCGCCCATATCTCGACCCTAATGTCCTGGCCGAGATCGAGAGTTATCACAGAGCATCAGTTGTGGCCCATCGCGAACATAGAACGCCCGATGTGCACTTGCCAGTCATCTCTTAAATCTGCAGCTTAGTTTGGGTGATTTCTTGGGGTGAATATGTCCCTTTTCACCCCGTTTGACTACGCATAAAATCACCCCACTTTTACTCTTAGCGCAACGTTACTCAGCGATGCTAACTAAGAGGTCAAAGTGAATTTGGGGTTGGTTCATCAGCACTACGCAAACCTGCGTCGCAAGCTGCCCCTGTCTCTTACTTGGGCATTGCTCTTAAGTCTTCTCGTTGCCATACCAAGTCAAGTAGTACTTTCGCCGCCGGCAAATGCAGCTGCGTGTGTACCGACAACTACAACTAGCGGCGAATACACCGTGGTCACTTTCACAACGGTTGGATCATGCGACTGGACTGCACCAACCTTTGCTTCAAACGTACTTCTTGAATTTCTTATTGTTGGTGGTGGTGGTGGTGCAGGATTTGGTGGCAACGGTGGCGGCGGTGGAGCCGGTCAAGTACTTGTTACAAATTCACCAATTGCTGTTGCGTCAGGAGCAACGATAAATGTGAAAGTTGCCGCTGGTGGAAATGGCGGATACAACAAAGTTCCTAACTCAACTGGGCCGTGGGCATTTGGAAATAATGGTGAGTCAACCACCGTGGTTGTGAACGGAAATACCTTCAACGCGATTGGTGGTGGTGGTGGCGGTGGCGATACAAGATATACAGGTGCTACAGGTGGTTCTGGCGGCGGTGGCGCATTCAACAATAACAGTGGATCTGCGGTAACAAATACATATTCCGGCTTTACAAGTTTTGGCAATTCAGCCATCAGAAATAATTCATCAAGTGCTGGTGGAGCTGGTGCCGGCGCTGCAAACTCTGGAAATGCAGGAGGAGCAGGTGTCACGGTCTGGGGACTTTCACTCGCAGGCGGTGGCGGTGGTTGGGCTAATGGTCTCGGTGCAACCGCATTCGGCGGTGGAAGCGCTGGCTCAGGTGTGCTTGCAAATAATCATGGAAATCCAGGCGTAGATGGAACTGGTGGTGGTGGTGGTGGTGGTGAGAGAGGTGGCTCCGGAAGAGTTGTCATTAGATACAAAACGACAAGCACAACCTGCTCTCCAACCACGACAGAGGTCGACACCTACACAATCGTAACTTTTTCGAATACAGGAATATGCAGTTGGAGTGTTCCAAGTGGTGTGACGACCACAGAAGTACTTGTTGTAGGAGGTGGCGGTTCAGGTAGCGCAGGCATTGGCAGCTACTACTGGCCTGCGGGCGGTGGTGGTGGTGGGGTAACAACTAATTCAAGTTTTGCGCTCTCTTCTGGAAGTGCCGTTTATGTTCATGTGGGTACTGGAGGCGCTGCGAATACATCTGGCGCCGGTGCTGAAGTAAATGATGGAACCTATTCAAGTTTTGGCACGGTTGTTGCTGGTGGCGGCAAAACTCCTACAAATGTATTGACCAATAACTTAGGAGCATACGGCGGCGCAAGTGGAAATGGCAATGCTGGTGGCTTCGGTGGAACAAATGGATCCTTTGGTTGCGGTGTTGCCAATTGCGGTGCAGGTGGCGGTGGTGGTGCAGGTGGGATAGGTAGTGGAATTAATGGTGGTGCCGGAGTTGCTTCGAGCATTTCAGGAACTTCCATTTCATATGGTGGTGGCGGAGCAGGGCACAACGGAGCTTCGGGTACAGCCACAGCTGGTGGCGCAACTCAATCTGTAGACGCTTTAGCAAATCGCGGTGGTGGCGGTGCATATCAAAAGGCAGGCGGCTCAGGAGTTGTTGTCATTCGATATTCCGTGTCAGCCCCAGCAGGTTCGTCTCGACTTTTTTTCAGAGCAAATGGTGGAACCGGATCTATTCCCACTCAGGTAGCAACTAACGGAACTGACGTTACTCTCCCCGGTATTTCCGGCATGGATCGAGCGAACTCACTTTTCACTGGCTGGAACACTCGGGCAGATGGCAGCGGAACTAACTTTGCCGCAGGAGCTTCCTTCACTCTCACCGCAGAAACCCTTCTTTATGCGCAATGGGTCACAACTACTTATTTAGGAACCGCTTATAGCGCACCGCAATATGTTTGGAGTGGTCAACCGCGCCAGAGTTTTGAAGACTGTCCTGCAGGTCAAGTGTTGGTTGGTGCCAGATTTCAACAGAATTCAATGATTGTCGGAAACTATTGCGTTCCCTTGAGAACAGATATCACGGTAGCGCCATTATCCGCAGCAGTTCGTGCAACATCTGGATTCGTCTTTTGTCCTGACGGAATGGTTGCAATTGGCTATCGTTACATTTCCGGATTGCGGCTAGGTTTGCAATGCAGAACGCTGCCTGGTCTCTCAGATACGGCTGTGGAAACAGAATTTCTCGCTGGAACTTCGCTAGTCAGTAGAGGAACAACAAATTATTCTGGCTCAAGTTTGTGTAATGCAGGTGATGTAGTTGTTGGTTACACGAGACAATGGAATCTATGGCTCGATGCACATGGGGCTCGATGTGCTCCATTAGCAAAATATGCAATCACCTATAACGCTAATGGTGCTAGTACCGCAGCGCCTTCAAGTACTACGCAAAGCACACCTCAACAAATACTTACAGTTGCGAGCTATTCTGGAACTCGCAGTGGCTATACATTCTCAGGTTGGAACACTCTTGCTACTGGGCTGGGTACAGACTATTCGGTAGGGCAAACTCTTGCTCCACCTGCAAATATTTCATTATTTGCAAAATGGACTTCAATAATTACATATGACAGTAACACTGCAACTAGTGGAACAGTCCCAAGCCCAACGACAGCTGTTGGAACTCAGGCACAAACATTTCTGGCACCTAATTCTGGGTTACTTGCAAAACCTGGTTACACGTTTGCGGGTTGGAACACGAGTGCAAATGGAACCGGAACTAATTTTCCTGCGTCGCACCCTCCGCTCATTACTGAGACCCCGTATATGCACTTTGATGCGAACGACTTTAATGACTCAACTAAAGCGTGGACAGACAAATCTGGGAATTCACGCTCCATTCCAGGCACGCCAGTGAGCAGCGCCACCGTCGGATCCATCAGCGGTAATCCCGCAAAGGTCACGAATCAGGCTGGGACTAACGGCTCAACTAGATCATTCCCGGCTGTTCAAGGAGGAGTTTCCGATGGAATCGTGATCGGGAATGCGGGACTGGTCAATTACACCTTCTGTCATGTTGCCAGATATACAGGCTCCAATAAGGCGAGAATCTTTGCAGGCACATCAGGGGACTGGCTCTCTGGATTCTGGAACGGCAATACTGGAGTGGCTTATCACGGAGCTTGGATTACGTCTTCCGCAGGAACTAACGACACAAACTGGAAAATACAATGTGACACTGGTGGAAGCTCAAGCCTTCTTAGATCCAATGGTGTGTCTCAAACTACAGTCACAAATAACTCAACAGGACTGCCAGCAAATATTTCAATCAATTTGCAAGGCTCGAGAGTTAGTCCATCGGAAGCGAGCGATTGGGCTGTTGCAGAATTCGTTATATATGATTCAGTACTCAGTGAGGCGAAGATAAGAGAACTCGAAGCGCAACTTAATCTGAAGTATGGCGTAACGGGATTTCCTTCAGCCACTCATACATTCAATTATGCATCTTCAGGAAACATAACTCTGTACGCACAATGGAATTCAACTATTAGTTATGACGGAAATGGGCAAACTTCAGCTTCATCAACCATTCCTTCTGCAACAATTGCAAGAAGCGCAACTCCTAATACAACACTGGCCTCTCAAGGGTCTTTATCCAAAACCGGTTCAAATTTTTCAGGGTGGAATACAAGAGCGGATGGGAAAGGCATCAACTACGCCGCTGGGCTAACAACTTTCGCATCTCCTGGAAACATCACTTTGTACGCACAATGGACCGTACCAACAGGAGCTCCTACTCTTGACTCTGGTTCAGATCTTGGAACTTCAACCACAGACAAGATTACCTCTGATAACACGCCTACTATCAACGTGGGTTCGGTAGTTTCTGGTGCACGCGTTGTGATTACAGCAACTTCAGGTACTGGCGTCTCCTACACCTGTACTATAGAAAGTGCAACCGTCTCAACTTCTTGCACATTTCCTACACTTGCGGATGGAACCTATTCATTCGTGGTGCAACAGACATATAACGGTGCCACCTCTGTAGTCTCAAGTTCTCTAACTAATGTAGTTATTGATACCACCAGACCAACAGTAACTTTAACTTCTACTGTTGCTAATGGGGCAAATGATCTAATCGCACGCAATACGGCAATCACCAATTACACAATTACTGCGACTTTTTCTGAGGCAGTGAGCGGCTTCCTCATAGGTGAAGTGACAAAAGATGCTTCATCAACGGCGTGGACTCTCGGGACAACACTTTCAGGTTCTGGAGCTACGTACACATTTACCGCAACTAACTCGTCCGTATTAGTTAATACGGTAGGAAAGTTACTTCTAAGAATTGCGGAAGCAGTTGCAACGGATGCAGCAGGAAATACCAACACTGCAACTTCCAATGATTTTGTTATCAATTCAGTTGCGCGCGTAGATTTTTGGGATTGTGGACCGCTGGGTCAATACTGTACGGGTGGAACAGGACCTGCATCACTTACACAGGCAACATCAGGTGCCTCAATCACGCTGCCGGGCCGAAACACTTTGTATAGAACAGGTCACACATTTGCAGGTTGGAGTGAGTCACAAACTGCAGGGACACTTCTAACAGGTAGTTACACACCCACAACAAGAATCATCTTGTTCCCACAATGGACGCCTGATGTTTATGTTGTGTCATTCAACGCAAACGGTGGAAATGGCGCACCAGCTAATGAGACGGTCAGCTATACCTTTGGAACCACAGGATTAGCTGTAAGCAGCTCTTATAACGTAGGCACCCTCTCTAGAACTGGGTTTACTTTCGCAGGTTGGTCGACCACAACTACTGGATCTGCAGTTTCGAATCCATATTCACCAACAAGCTCAGTCACTCTTTTCGCACGTTGGACGGCAGGAACTTTTGCAATTACCTTCGATAGCAACACCGCAACAAGTGGATCTATGAGCAATCAGTCAATAACCGCAGGAAATGCAGCGACACTTTCTACAAATGGTTTTTCTCGAACTGGCTTCTCCTTTGCTGGCTGGAATACAGCGGCAAACGGGTCAGGGACTTCGATTGCGGCGGGGGGATCTGTCACTTACTTTGCAAATACAACGTTATACGCACAATGGAGACCATTAGCACCAGGTGCACCAACGGTCTCAGCGGTAAGTGCGGGAAACACCACTGTAGCGGTCACTGTTGCAGCTGCAACGCTCTCTGGAACTGCAGGGAGAGTTGATTCATTTACAGTGCTCACTTACGACAATGCGGGCACGCTAGTTGCGGGTAAGAGTTGTACCGTCCTAGCTTCTGCGTCTCCGTTAACCTGCACAATTTCAGGACTTACAAACGGGACTATCTATAAATTTAAAACTACAGCCTTTAATGCGACTGGTAGCACAATTTCAACTTCATTCTCGGCGAATGCGACTCCGGCACCTTTTGCGGTCATCTACAACATCAATGGAGGAACGTCAGGGTCCATTGCTAATGGATCCTTTAATCTCGGCACGCCTCTCACTCTCCCGAATCCAACCCGGACAAGCTACACATTTGCGGGTTGGTATGACACCACAACTGCAGGATCACTCATTGGAGTGGCGGGTGCCTCGTATTCGCCATCTACAAACATCACCATCTATGCGCGATGGACAGGTATCACATACACAATCACGTACTACAGCAATGGTGCGACTTCAGGAACAGTGCCAGCAGCTGGATCATTTACAGCCGGTGATAACGCTACGACAATCGCAAGCAATTCTGGAACTCTAGAGCGAACTGGATACACATTTGGTGGGTGGGATACCTCAACTGCTGGAACGGGAACCAGTTACACATCAGGTGCTTCATATAGTTTGAACGCAAACCTTAACTTGTATGCAAAATGGACGCCGATTGCCCGTACAGTGACTTACGCACTGAACGGTGGGTCAGGGACGACACCTACGCAGCTGACAAATAGATTTATTGGAGAGACTTTTACCGTCGCTTCTGCATCTGGATTTAGTCGAGCAGGGTTTGCATTTACCGGCTGGAGCGATGGAACTAACTCATATGCTGCTGGAGCAACTTACACGGTTGCAAGTAGCGATGTGACTCTTACGGCGCAGTGGCTTGGTCTCTCATACTCAATCACATATGGCGCAAATGGAGGAAGCGGTTCACTCCCGACTCAAATCAACTTGAGTAATGGCGAGACCTTCACCGTTCAAAGTAGCGCTCTTACAAGGAATGGATACACCTTTGTAGCTTGGAATGATGGTGTTGCAAATTATGCACCAGGTGCGACGTACACAATGAGTACTTCAAATGTTTCACTTATTGCACAGTGGACGGCAACTGGTTACGAAATCACCTTTGATGGAAATGGTAACGACGGGGGATCAGCTCCTGCGACGGGCCGCTATGTTACTGGTGGTGCTCCATATTCAGTTGCACTCAATACATTTACAAAGACCGGGCATGACTTTACAGGCTGGAAAACTTCTGGAGGAGCTGAATACGCCCCAGGTGCTGGTTATGCATCAACAGCCAATTTGGTTCTCATCGCACAATGGGTAGCGAAGACAATTGCAATTACTTACAACGTCAATGGTGGAAGTGGATCTGCACCAGCTTCTGCCAACTGGACCTATAGCACTAGTACTCCCGCTACTCTTGATGCAGGAACAGGACTCACAAAGACTGGTTACACCTTTGGTGGCTGGGCAGCATCTGCAAGTGCAACAAGTGGTGCAACAACTGGGACACCATCTTCATCGTTGACCTATTACGCTGTATGGACCCCTATTTCTTACACAGTTACATATGCAGCAGGGTCGGGATCTGGAACGGTACCGACAGAGTCAGGGAAGACCCTAGGAACCTCGTTTATCTTGGCATCCGGAAGCTCACTGACCCCACCAGCCCCCGCTGGTGACGTCACATATTCATTTGCTTACTGGAATGATGGAACTTCAAATTTCGCGGCTGGCTCTTCTTACCTAATGGCTGCATCCAACGCAAACTTCATAGCGCAGTGGATTGCAATCTATAACGTCACGTACAACGCCAATGGTGGAACTACATCAATAGGTAGCGCACAGCTAAGTGATGGTGCACCTATCACTATTGGAGTTGCCGCAACTAGAACTGGTTACACATTTAGTAAATGGGTTGATCAGTCTGGCGGCCAATGGGACCCAGGCGCTTCAACTACAGTCACAGCAACGCGTTACATCTTCAATGCGTCTTGGAATGCAATACCTAGAAGCGTTGTTTACGGACTTAACGGAGGAACAGGCTCTGCTCCACCGTCGCTAACTGGCAAGACAATCGGCCAGATCGTGACACTCGATTCAACAACGGCAACTAAAGATGGATACACATTTGGTGGCTGGTCAATTGGTGGAACCACTTATCCGGCGGGGGCTTCGTACACCATTGGAGCTTCCGATGTGACTCCGACTGCGGTTTGGAACGTTGCCACTTATTTGATTTCTTATAACGGCAATGGCGCAACGAGTGGAACTGTCCCTGGAAGTGGGGCCTTTACTACAGGTGGAAGTTACACGGCATCTTCAAATAGTGGAACGCTTGCTAAGACAGGATTCACTTTCGCTGGTTGGAATACCGCAGCTAACGGTGGAGGAACAACGTATGCAGAGGGTGCCACCAATGTCACCACAATTGCTGACTTGATTTTGTATGCAAAGTGGACGGCTGCTTCCTATGCAGTCACTTATGCGCTCAATGGCGGCACTAGTTCACTTCCATCACAAAGCCCTGTGCAATTTGGTAACACTTTCACGGTGGCATCAGCTGCTACGCAAGCAGGAAAGACATTTACTGGCTGGAGCGATGGCACTAATACTTATGGTGGTGGCAGTACTTACACAATGGGTGGAGCAGCAATAACTCTTACCGCTACGTGGGCAGATCAACTCTTTGCAGTTACATACGCGCTCAATGGCGGGTCAGGAGCTTCCGCGCCAACACAGATTTCACTCTCATCAACAGATTCCTTCACAGTTCAGTCAACTGCAGCAACGAAATCTGGATATTCATTTGGTGGCTGGAGTAATGGAAGTACTACCTTCCAGCCGAACGCCACCTATAACATGACGACATCAAATGTCACGTTGACAGCAATCTGGAACGTTGCTGCCCCCGGAACTCCCGGAACGCCAACCGTGTCTGCCGGTGATGGCAACGCGACAATTACAGTGGTGGCGCCATCTTCTGGGGGAGCGCCTACTTCATACACAGTTACTGCGTCACCAGGTGGGGCAACTTGCACGGTCATTTCGCCTGCAACTTCGTGCACGATTACTGGTCTCACTAACGGAACTTCGTATTCATTCTCTACGGTTGCCAATAACGCCACTGGAAGTAGCTCTGGCTCAGCATCTTCAGGGTCTGTAAGTCCCGCGGGTAAGCCAGGAGTGCCGACAGGTGTGACGGCAAGTATCGGAAACGGATCAGCGACGGTCTCATTAACCCCACCAACAAACACAGGTGGACCTGCAATTAGTTCATACACAGTTACTGCTTCACCTGGTAGTGCAACCTGTGAAGTAATTCCAAGCGCAACTTCTTGTAACGTTCCAGGGCTTTCGAATGGAACCGCCTATACATTTACAGCGACAGCATTTAATGGCGTCGCGCGCTCTGATACTTCTACTGCATCTGCATCAATTACGCCAGCAACAACTCCTGGCGCCCCAACGATCACATCTGCCTCCAGCAGTTCATCAGGGTCTACAACTGTTAACTTCAGTGCACCAGCAAGCTCTGGTGGTTCAGCAATTACTGGATACACCATCACATCTAGCCCGGGCGGCTTTACGTGTACAGCAGCGGCAGGCGCCACCTCATGTACGGTGACAGGGCTTACTGATGGAGTCGCGTATACATTCACAGCAGTAGCCACAAATGCGATTGGTAATTCAAGTGCAAGTTCGCCATCAGCAGCAGTCACCTCAGCTGGCGCGCCTTCTGCACCTACATCGGTAACCGCAACAGTAGCTAATGGTTCCTCGGTTGTCTCTGTATCCGGCGCAAATGCAAATGGATCTGCGATTACCAGTTACACAGTTCAGGCATATGACAGTACTGGAGCAGCAATTTCAGGAAAGACTTGCACAATTACTTCTCCTGCAACGTCATGTACGGTTTCAGGTCTGACCAACGGATCTGATTACACATTTAAAGCAACGGCAACGAATGGCGTAGGCACTTCAGCAGAATCAGCGCCATCTTCAACGGTAACTCCAGCGGGCGTTCCGAGTGCACCTACAGGGGTGAGTGTTACCTCAGGAACAGGAAAGGTAACCGTTGCGTGGACAGCTGCATCTGCAAATGGTGCGCCGATTACTTCTTATACTGCGCAGGCTTTCAATCCTGATGGGAACCTCGTAACTGGGGCAACATGCACAATCTCTGCGCCAGCTACAACTTGTGATGTATCAACAAATCTTGTTGCAGGTATTGCCTACACGTTTAAGGTCGCGGCCACCAATGCAGCAGGTGTCGGTCCAGATTCAACAGTATCTACATCGGCGGCAATCAATGCTGCTTCTAGTGCACCTCGAAACGTGACAGCAACTTCTGCAAATGGATCGGCTGTTGTGTCATGGGATGCGCCGCTTGATGAACGCGGTTCTGCGGTAACTAGCTATACCGTGACCGCTTACACCGCCGGAAACATAGTTGCAGGAACATGTACTGCAACAGCTCCAACTGAGACATGTACAGTCACAGGATTGAGCAATGGAGTCGCCTATACATTTAGAGCGACAGCGACAAATGGAATTGGAACATCGGCTCAATCAACTGCATCAAGTGCGGTCACGCCTTCCACGGTACCAAATGCTCCTACTGGGGTTGTTGCATCAGCTGGGGATGCAAGTGCCTCTATATCGTTTACCGCTCCGGTGAATAATGGTGGCTCAGCCATTACTGGCTACGTTGTTTTGGCAAGTAATGGCGCAACCATTTCGGGAACCACTTCACCGCTCACTCTTACAGGTTTGAGCAATAACACTTCATATACATTCACTGTAAAGGCAGTTAACGGTATTGGAGAATCAGTTGCATCAGTTGCATCTGTATCTGTAACTCCAAGGAGATCTTTTGAGCCCGAAGTGGCTGGCAAAGCTGCGCCATCAGGCTTTGCCTATGTAGGCTCAACTTTATCGTCTGAAGTGGAATTCAGTGGATCACCAACTCCAACACTTACTTATCAGTGGAAAGTTTGCGATAGTCGAGACAATCTCTCCACATGTGAACCAATTTCTGGCGCAACTCGTGCCACCTATGTTCCGACAATTTCTGAAGAGGGCAAATACGTAGTTGTTTTGGTAACTGCATCAAACAGCGTTGGAACAAACGCTGAAACTTCTGAGCTAACTTTGGTGATTAATCCTGAGATAATCTTTGTAGCTCCTAACTCGGGCTTGTCGGGAACTGCAGGTTCGACATTCATATTGAGCACAGTCGCAGCAGGTGGCGTAAGTCCGTTTAACTATTCTGTTTCAGCCGGAACCCTCCCGACCGGACTCTCATTGGATCCCACGACTGGACAACTTTCTGGAACTCCAACAACTGCTGGCAGCTACACATTTACTGTACGCGCCACAGACTCAAATACTGCGTCGAAGATAGTGAGCATTACGCTCACTATTGAAGCAGCGCCTACAACTTCGCCATCGTCCTCAAGCCCTGCTCCTGCGCCAACACCATCTTCATGTGATGCAGCTTGCCAAGCAGCGCAAAGCGCGCGTGCTGCAGCAGATAAAGCTGCAGCAGATAAAGCTGCACAAGATCGAGCGGCAGCAACGGCGAGAGCTGCAGAAAGTAAAGCCGCAGCCGATAGAGCCGCTGCAGAATTGGCGGCAAGAGCACAAACTTCTGCACAAGCGAAAGCTGCTGCTGACGCAGCCAATGCCGTTCAAGCTGCAGCAGATGCGGCGGCCAAGGCAGCAGCAGCTGCTGCAGCAAAAGCAGAAGCTGACCGCACAGCGAAAGCAGCAGAAGATGCAATCAGAGCGGCACAAGCTGCAGCTGCTGCAAGAAGGCCAGGAACATCTGCAGCTGCAAATGCTGCAAATGCTGCAGCTTCACGCGCTGCCGCAGATGCCCAAGCTGCCGCGAGAGCCGCAGCGAATGCAGCCGCCGCAGCGAATGCAGCCAGGAGGCAAGTTGAAATTTCACTCAGCGTATCTCTCACTGCAGCTGCAAGAGCTGCGGATTCTGCAGCCGCTCAAAGGGAAGCGAATGCAATAGCTGCAGCGGCTAAAGCAGCCGCAGAAGCAGTCGCAGCAAAAGCTGCAGAAGATGCAGCAGCAGCGCGTGCGCAAGCGCAAGCAGCCGCGGATGCCGCAGCTGCAGCACAAACAGCTGCACTCAATGAAAAGAGAGCTGCAACCCAGGCAGCAGCAGAGGCTCAAGCAGCAGCGCGAGCGGCGGCGATTGCTACCGCCGCTAAAGCAGCGGCAGATCAAGCAGCACAACGTGCACTTAGCGACCTAGCTCGAGCGACCGCGGAGAAAGCAACTCTTTCTGCAAAAGCTGCAAGCGCTACTTCTGAAAATGAAAAGAACTCAGCAGAAGCCGCTCTTGCGGAAACTACTGCCAAAGTTGCAGAACTCACCGTTCTTGCCGAGAGAGCAGCCAATGATTTTGCAGCAAAAGCTGAAGTGGCAGAAGACGCAATTACCAAAGCTGAACAAGCAGTTGCGGAAGCTAACGAGCAGGCACAGGATGCAAACGAGTCTATGGCAGATGCTCAGTCGAAAGTTTCGGCAGCCGCAAGAGCTGCTCGAGATGCCACAAATAAGAATGCGGCTGCAGCGGCCGCTGCTTCAGTGGCAAGAAAACTTCCGACGAATGTAAGAGTTACCCCAGCGCCTAGAAGTAGCGCTACAACCATTGAAGGCAACGGCACCAGAGCAACGATTACAGGACTTAAGCCTGGCCAAAAGATTAAAGTGACGGTCAAGATAAAGTGAGAAAATTGGTTTTAATTGCGTTACTACTTTTGAATTTCTCAATCCTCCCCTTTTCATTTGCAGATTCCGTAATCATCGATCGAATCACACAAAGTGAGGCGGAGGAGTTAGATTTAACGATTCCTGAAGAGGTGCCTCCAGGGTTTCACTCCCTAGAAATCGAAGTGTATGACGATGCGGGGACAGTCAGTAAAAAGGAGGTTCCTTTTTGCAAAAAACTAAATGGGGAAATTCGTTGGGACAATATTTGTCCTGATGTCTCGGAGGCTGAGAGAATTGCAGAGATTGATGCGATTAAGGATCCATCCGAGTTAACTCCATATTCTCCTCTCTCCGATAAAGAGAAAACCCGAGATTTGCAGTTAGCGGCGTTGGCAGCGCTTGCTGCATTGGGTGCTACAAAGAAAGAAGAGAAGGAGCAAGAAGCTGAAGAACAAGAAGATGTACAAGGCGTTAAGGCGGGCGATCTCAAGATTCTTCGCCATGAGCCCGGTCGTGGTGATCTATCAAGAACTTGGGATAACCGCTTAACGGAGCACTCAGATATGGCCTTTGTAGGCCTTTCAAATTGGGCCAATAAGTTTTCGCCTCTTCTGCTGCGCACAATTCAAGATGGAAACACTTTGCGTGCAATCTTTGGATCCTGGACTTTGGCACTCATCCCAATCGCACTTGGGTTGGGGTTCAGTGCAAGTATTGATGTCTCCGGAAACGCGCTGCCTCCGGCGATAGGAATCATCATCGCAATCATGGCGATAGCCATCTTTGATGCATTTGCTGGGTTCTTGGCTGGATTTGTTTTCCTTCTTGCCACACTGCTGACCGGCAACCTGACCACTCGACCTGAACTTCTCACAACGTTAGGGGTAATGGTCCTCTTCTTTGCACCCGCACTTTTAGCGAGCTCCTTTAGACCTTTCCGTCGCTCGATTAACAACGCAGATGATCTCTGGGAACGCCTCACAGATTTAGCGCTCGGAACGCTCTTGTCATACTGGGTCATTACCAAGATGGTGGGCGCGATGAGTGGGCTGGCACGTCTGGAACTACCAATCGCCAACCATGCCGAGCAACTAGGAATGGTCGCCGCGGCACTTTTGGTTATGCGCTTTCTTCTCGAAGAAGCAACATCCAGACTCTATCCAGTCCGCTTAGAAATATTGCATGTAGATGCATCTGAGCGCACCATCCATCAGAAGGTTATTTCACTCGAGTTTAAGATTTTCTTCTTTGTCATGCTTGCTCGACCATTCGTTGGATTTAATCTGCAACTGCTTTTAGGAACACTGATTTTTGCAATACCTGCAATCACAGGACTTGCACTCGAGGACAAACTCCGCAAGAAGAAGCTCTATCTTCCAAAGGGCGCACTCAAGACCATTGTCTTGGTATTCGTAATGGCCTTAGTCTCTAAAGCAATTGAGAATTCATTTAGCAGCCCAGAATCGTTCTTGAAATGGAACTTTGTTGTTCTTGCACTACCCGGACTCGCTCTGCATTATCTTGATGCAATCACTGACTCACCTGGCCCAGATTGGCGAATGAATCCACTCGGCAGATTTGTTTATAGATTAGGTGGAATAGCAGTCTTTGTATTGATGTTTTTGATGGTTCAAGGCGTAGATCTTGCTGGTTGGATTATCTAAGTATTACTCGGGTATCTTTATCCAGTGAGCAAAGTCTTCCTCTTCGTGGCTATTGATGTGCAGCCTGGCAAGTTCGACGAGTTTGTAGCCAAACTCAGCCAGCACGCCTCAGTTATCCGCACTGAAGCTGGATGCGAGTTTCTCGAGATTTACCGCGATACCCAGAAAGAGAATGTCGTTAACGTCTGGGAAGTTTGGAGTGATCGTCCTTCTTGGGATGCGCACATGGTCAATGAGAACAGCAAGAAGTGGCAATCTATTGCTTCTAGCTTGGTCTTCGGCGAAACAATTACAGTTATGGATGCCCTTTCATGAGTTCAATGACGCTCTCCATCGATTGCGGTGGTCTCTTTATCAAAAGCTGTGTTCTCGATGAATCCGGAACTATGCATGCCGCTCCGACCCGCGTTGAAACGCCATATCCATTATCAACCGAGCGTTTTCTCGACACTGTTGAGAAGATTTCTAAGTCACTTCCTAAGGCCCAGCGCGTAACTGTTGGTCTGCCAGGAATGATCCGTAACGGTGTGGTCGTTGCAACTCCTCACTACATTAATGATGCCGGCCCTCACACTCGCATGAACCCTGAAC
>Ga0208788_1000588_pt1 | contig 17687 bp, 19 predicted proteins | sample Wag4_2014_7_11_3_FD_187363 | JGI IMG/M metagenome (GOLD analysis project Ga0208788, IMG submission 187363) | Fresh water mixed with fracking chemicals microbial communities from Ohio, USA - Utica-2 Time Series FC 2014_7_11 (SPAdes) (version 2) ...
AATGCACTCGAGCATGGTCTGGCCGAACAGGGTTCTGGAATACAAATTAGCATCGAACGATCGAGCGCTCAGTGCGTCATAGAAATTTCAGATGACGGAGTTGGCTTACCTAGTGATTTTGACATTAGTACTTCATCTAATTTAGGCCTGCAGATTGTACGTACGTTGACTGAAAATGAATTACGTGGATCTATAGAGTTAAAATCAACTAAAGAGGGCACAACTGCAAGACTTACTTTTCCTCTTTAAACAGGATTATGTAATTGACTCTGCTCTTGCATGCGTGCGCGATTACGAGCAGCACGACGCTTTAGCGCACGACGTTCATCTTCTGATAAACCGCCCCAGACACCAGCGTCTTGTCCGCTCTCAAGTGCCCACGCTAGGCAGGGCTCTTTAACGATGCAGCGATTACAAACTTTTTTTGCTTCTTCAATCTGGGTAATTGCTGGACCTGTATTTCCAACTGGAAAGAAGAGTTCTGGATCTTCATCACGACAAGCAGATTGATGACGCCAATCCATGACTGAACCGCCCTTTCACAAGAAAAATTTCCGAAAACTATGAAAATACGAAGCACGAGTGCTTTCGCAACGAGTTAATTCTCTCGCGTAATCATTCGTTAAACAAGGATGTACGAGAAAAGATTTCTGTGAATTACGTGATTTATGTCGCGATATCTCTGAATTAATTGCAAATGAGTGCCCCCGGCAGGAATCGAACCTGCGCACCAGCCTCCGGAGGGCTGTGCTCTATCCCCTGAGCTACGGGGGCGCATGTGCAAGGTTATCAGCGCGTGCATGAACGCATGGCAGATGCGAGAATTCAGATATGAGCGCACACACTGCATATTTTGCCACTGGATGTTTTTGGGGTGCCGAAAGACGTTTTTGGAAATTAGATGGTGTAGTTCAAACAAGCGTTGGTTACATGGGTGGAACGATTGCAAATCCTTCATATGAATTAGTGTGCACAGGATCTACTGGACACACAGAAGCAGTCCAGGTGATCTTCGATCCGAGCAAGATTTCGTATTCACGATTGCTTAAAGAGTTTTGGGAAATGCACGATCCGACCACAAAAGATCGCCAAGGTAATGACATCGGCTCGCAATACAGAAGTGCGATATTTACAACCACCAGCGAGCAAGTAGAAGAAGTTCAAAAATCTATGGCAATTTATCAAGCAGCACTCGATGCTAATGCGATTGGCAAAATTGTTACTCAGGTATTGCCCGCTGATAAGCACACGTATTTTGAAGCCGAGTCTTTTCACCAGCGCTATCTTGAGAAGAATCCGAATGGCTATGACTGCCACTCAAATACTGGCATCCAATTTCCGCTCGCAATGGTCAATCAATGAGCAAGAAAATTGAGATTGATGAAGCAGCACTCAAAGCACAACTAGACCCACTCTCTTACGACGTTCTGCGACATGGTGCAACGGAGCGAGCATTTACTGGCGAATACACAGACACCGAAACAATCGGTGTTTATAAGTGCAAAGCCTGTCACTCAGAATTGTTTAGAAGCGAAACTAAGTTTCACTCCGGATGCGGATGGCCAAGTTTTTATGCTCCGACAGAAAATGATGCCGTGACGCTTATTGAAGATCGATCCCTTGGGCTTCGTGTCAGAACTGAAGTTCGATGCGCCGCGTGTGATTCACATCTTGGACACGTTTTTGAGGGTGAAGGTTTTGGTACACCAACTGATCAACGTTGGTGCATTAATTCAGTTTCACTCATTCTTGTACCTCAGTAACTCACCCAATACAGTTCACATATGAAATATGACGTAATAGTCATGGGTGTAGGTCACAATGGTTTAGTTGCGGCCGCATATCTGGCAAAGGCGGGCAAGAGTGTTTTAATGCTTGAAGCTGCCGATGAAATTGGCGGAGCAACAGCAAGCGTTCGAGCATTCAAGGAATATGACGCATTACTTTCACGATACTCATATTTGATTGCGCTCTTACCTGATCAGATAATCAAAGATTTGGGATTGAAATTCGAAACAATTTCCCGAGAAGTGTCATCTTTTACGCCATATAAAAAGAATGAGAAAGATTTCGGTTTGCACATTTCTAGAGTCTGGGACAAGCAAACGGAAGAGTCATTCATTGAGCTAACAGGTTCTACGGATGAAGGAAGAGCGTGGCAGGAGTTTTATTCGGATGTAGAAAAGTTTGCCCAAAAGATGGCGCCAACTTTTCTCCAACCATTGCGAACTCGAGGAGAAATGAAAGCCCTCATTGCACAAGATTCCACGTGGGACTTTTTGGTCGAAAAACCTATGGCAGAGATTGTCCGTTCAAGATTTAAAGACGATCTCGTGCGAGGAGTCGTTCTCACGGATGCGCTAATTGGCACCTTTGTTTCTGCTGATTCGATTCAATCAAATATCTGCTTTCTCTATCACTTGATTGGCAACGGCACAGGGGAGTGGAAAGTGCCTCGAGGTGGAATGGTTGCCTTTGTAAATGAATTAGAACGCGTAGTTCGTTCACTCGGAGTTGAGATTAAAACTAGCTCTGAAGTCACTCAAATTTCAAGTAATTCAGATGGCGTGAGTGTGCGAACTTCTTCAGGTCAAAGTTATGAAGCGGAGTATTTACTGAGCAATGCCGCGCCTGCGCACCTCGATCGAATCTTGGGCACGAAAACTAAAGATTCGCTGACTGGTTCGCAGTTAAAAATTAATATGTTGCTTAAGGCGCTGCCTCGCTTGAAATCTGGCGCCGATCCTAAGAAAGCATTCTCAGGAACCTTTCATATCAATGAGAGTTATACGGAGTTAGAAGATGCGTACACCACTGCTAAAAGTGGTCACATTCCTGAACACGCACCATCGGAGATGTATTGCCACACACTTACCGACCCAAGTATTTTGAGCGATGAATTAGCAAAGAAAGGGTTTCATACACTCACTCTCTTTGGATTGCACACACCCGCAGAGTTGTTTGAAAAAGATAACGCTGAAGCAAAAAAGATTGCCCAGAAGCGTTGTCTTGATGCGCTGAATACTTATTTGTTAGACCCAATCGAAAGCGTTCTTGCAGTAAATAGTGATGGATCATTGTGTATAGAAGTAAAGAGCCCATTAGACCTAGAAAAAGATGTTCGCTTGCCTGGGGGCAATATTTTTCATCGTGATTTAACTTTTCCCTTTAAAGAAGAGGGCGACTCCAGAATTTGGGGAGTTGAAACAGATGATCCACGCATTTTTATCTGCGGCGCAGGCGCTCAACGAGGTGGTGGAGTCAGTGGAATTCCGGGTCACAATGCTGCAATGGCAGTTCTTGCAAAGGGTTAGGCTTGCCTCATGAGCGAACCAAAGTTAAGTCCAGAGACAATCGCAATCTCTGCTGGTCGCCCACCAATAACAAAAGATGGATCTCTTAATCCAAACATTTCGCTCAGCTCTACATTTCATGCAGGTGGAGAACTTGGTTACGGACGTTCAGGAAATGAAACGTGGAGTGCACTTGAGAGTGCAATCAGCGAACTCGAAGGCGGACAGACTCTTGCATTTGCTTCCGGCAACGCTGCAATAAGCGCTGTCTTTCATCTTCTTCCAATTGGCGCACCAGTAGTTGCATCTGATCAGGGTTACAGCGGATGCATGGCCATGCTTCACTCTTTCCAAGAGAGTGGGCGCTTGGAAGTTAGATTTGTAGATATCGCCAATACCGATGCGGTGATTGCCGCAATGAATGGCGCAGCATTTCTCTGGCTTGAATCACCAACTAATCCAGGACTTGAAGTCGCAGATATGCCGACATTAATTGTTGCAGCCCGCAATTTAAGTGTTGGAGTTGGAGTAGATAACACATTTGCTACTCCGCTTATTCAAAATCCATTAGCCATGGGCGCCGACATCGTTATGCACTCAGTGACAAAGTATTTTGCTGGTCATAGCGATGTCATCATGGGATCTCTTTCGACGAAGATGCCCGCGCTTCACTCTCGCCTACATGAAATACGAAAGATTCATGGCGGAATACCTGGTCCCTATGAGGCATGGCTCGCGCTTCGTGGCTTACGTACATTTCCACTTCGATTTGAGAAGGCTCAGGAAAATGCCCTCGAACTTGCAAAGCGTTTGAGTAAACACCCAGGAGTTTCGCGTGTTCGCTACCCGGGATTACCAGAAGATTCGCAACACGATCGTGCCAAGAGTTTTATGCGCGGATTTGGGGCCGTAGTTTCATTCGAAGTTAAAGATGGCCCCGAAAAGGCCGAACGAATATGCGAGAACTCGAAGTTAATTACTCATGCAACAAGTTTGGGGGGCATCGAAAGTTTGTGGGAGCGCCGCAGACGATGGCCGGCTGAAAGCACTCTTACGCCAGAAAACCTCATCCGCTTTTCCGTTGGCTGCGAAAACGTAGAGGATTTATGGCGAGATGTTGAACAGGCGTTTGCCAACTCGTAATCTTTAAATACTGCAAAAGTTCAAAAAGAAGAGTATTTTTATCCTATGTTCAAAGCCATTCGTCGCCTAGCCGCAGCTATTGCTGTCGGTATATTGGCATTTAAAGCAGTGGCTTCCTTCTTGTCATGGATTGAACGTCAAGAAGACTCCACTGCAGAAGCGTGGATTGACGAAGACGAATTCGAAGACGCATAAGTTGAGTACAACCGAGTACGTCGCAGGTTCATGCAATATTGGCAAAGGTGAAGTTAAGCAACGTCAAATCGTTGCAGTGATCGGCTTAGTACTCTCCATTTCAATCTTTGCCACACTCATTTCGATTAATGCACCACGAGGTGCACGACTAGCTCTCTTTATCCCGCTAATGGTCGCAAGTGTTGGATGGGTTCAATCACGCAAGAAGTTCTGCTTGGCCTACGGATTCATGGGAACTTTTAACTTTGGAAAACTCGGCCAACTTTCTAAAGTTGCAGATAGTGCAAGTCGCGCGGCAGATAGAAAAACTGCGCTCAGTATTCTCTTTCAAACAACTGCCTATGCAGCAGTAGCAACAGCAGTTATTTACGCCTTACCGCTTTAAATAATTTCGCTTCCGTCTTTACGAGTTGCAGTCAAACTAGCTACTGTCGTAATTGTCAGCGCAGTAATAATGAATCCAAGGCTCACAGCGAGCGGAACATGTGGAATTTCGATACCGAGAACATCATGAATTCCAACTGCGTGAAGCGCCTCAAAAATCATCTTGAACCCAATGAAACCGAGAATTGCTGAAAGACCGTATGAAAGGTAAACCAAGCGAGCGATTAAGCCTTGCAATAAGAAATAAAGTTGTCGCAAGCCCATCAGAGCAAAAATATTTGTTGTAGCAACGATGTATGGATCCTTGGTAATTCCAAAAATAGCGGGAATTGAATCAAGGGCAAAGACAAGGTCAGTTACGCCTAGTGATATCAAGGCAATAGTAAAAGTACTCGCACCTTTGTTCTTTAAGTAGGTTTCAATTCGACTCTCTTTAACTTCTTCGTCATGGCCACTTTCGCGAATGAGCTGAATCGCTGTAAAGATAAGAAATGCACCAAATATAAAGAAGACACTTTGAAAGCGAGAGATAATTGCGGCGCCTGCTGCAATAAATCCTCCACGCAATAACAAAGCGATGATGATTCCGAGCAAGAGCACAAGTTGCTGTTTTTTACTATCGATTTTGAGTCTGGCAAGAATAATAACGAAGACGAAAATGTTATCTACAGAGAGCGCATACTCAGTCAACCAGCCAGCAAAAAACTCAGGACGGGCAGTTGGCGATTCCACCCAGTTTGGCATCAATATGCCGAAAATGATTGCGGCGCTTACGTAAATCACAGTCCAGATTGCAGATTCAGTAATCGTTGTTTCTTTATTTCTTCTTAAAATTGCCATCACTAAGTCAAAGGCGATGACTATTGAAAGGATTCCAACGGTTACAAGCCAAACGGTTGTAGATTCCAAGTAATTAACCTTCTCTTCACAATTGGTATTCGCCGATGAATGTGGAGGAGGTTACCGCAAAATCGTAGTCTTTCTCTTAATTGCGTTTCTTTTCGTCTTTCTTTAGCTCAGCAGGTGGAGTTGGCAGCGCACCGAGGGCTGCAAGTGCGGCATCGCGTGCGGCTACGGCTTCAGTGCGTGCATTCTTAAGGGCATTCATGATGATCAATTTCTGCTCAGCCGTAGTTGCACTCATCAAGGCAATTTTTGCCTCCGCAGTTACTTTTCTAATCGCATTTTTGAAGATTTCATTAATCTCTTGGCGAGCTTCTTGTCGAGCCTGTATCGCGGCTTTGTAAGAATCTATTTCGTATTTCAATTTCTCTTTTGCATTTTTGAAAACCATCTTCGCTGATGGCTTAGATTTACTTCGATCATCATCTGCAATCGCAGGTGTAAGGAGAGAAAAAGAAAGTGCAGCACTTATGAGTGTTGCTATGCCGAGATTGCGGGCACGGTTTGCCATGGGCAAAAGTGTAGAAGATTTCTTTGTGAACCTCCTGTGAGATGCTTAGAAAACACGAAAAGTTAGTTACATAGAAGCAAAGATGTGCGAAGGTATAGCCATGGCTCCCCAAATTATGGTCGTAGACGACGAGGCTAATGTTCGTGAATTAGTGTGCGATGCACTGCGCATCGCAGAGTTTGAAACCCTTCAGGCCAATGACGGTATGTCAGCCCTAACACTTTTACGTACCGCCAAACCTGATTTACTCATCATCGACATAAACATGCCACTAATGGATGGTTTCGACTTAGTAGAACGCCTGCGCTCTCAAAACGATATGACACCAGTACTTATGCTCTCGGCAAGAAATGATCGCGCAGATATCACCCGTGGACTTTCGTTGGGTGCCGATGATTATGTAACAAAGCCATTTGGTTTAGAAGAACTATTGCTGCGCGTTAAAGCAATCTTGCGTCGAACATCAAAAGTTTCTTCAATCTCCGCATCTTTATCGTGCGGACCAATAACGCTCAATGAAGAAACCCATCAGGTGACATTTGATAAAGATCTCGTGGATCTTTCTCCGACTGAGTTTCGTCTACTTGCGATACTCCTAGAAAATAAGGGTCGCGTTCTGAGCAAATCTGTACTCTTAGATGATGTGTGGGGGATTACTTTCGACTCAGAAACAAGCGTTGTTGATACTTACATTTCATACTTACGAAAGAAGTTACACCGCGACGGATTTGAAGGCATTAAGACCATCAGAGGAGTTGGTTTTCAAATTTTGGAGCCGAAGTAAATAATGAATCAACGCTTCCGAGTTACTTTCTTTTCGATCCTGATTACTACGTTGGTTTCTCTCGGAATTGGTGGATTTGCTTTAGATGATTCACATCGCGCTGCTCTTCGCCAAGTAGATTCTCGATTAGATTATGTCATTCAAAATGCTCTTCAAAATCAAGATGACTTACTCAACGCCGCACTCTTTGCACTAGATGCTGGCAGAATCGATGCAACTGTTGTTCTGGTTACACCGGGTGGGGAACAGATTTCACTCACCGAATCTTCAGAGCGATTCGTATTGGATACCTCAGTAAAAAATATCAGCGCATCTATTGTGCGATCTATTTCAGTTAACTCAGATAATCCTTATCGCATGCGTTCAATCCCGCTGCCCGAGGATGAGTTCTTGGTAGTTGCTATATCTACCGCAGATTTAGAGAAAGAGTGGCGCGAAAACATTGCACGGCTTTTGGCTCTGATTTTCGGTGCAAACATGATTGCTCTTGCGTTCTCGTTCTTGTTGCTTCGAAATAACTCTCGCAGACTTGAACAACAATCCCTGGTTCGTATGCAGAGATTCTTAAGTGATGCCGCACATGAATTACGGACTCCGCTGACGGTAATCAAGGGTTATTCAGAGTTACTGGGCTCTAATAAAATTGCAGCTAAAGAAGATCAAGATAAGGCTTTCCAACGAGTAGACCACGAAGTTAAGCGCATGGAATCTCTGATTAACGATTTATTACTAACGGCCGAACTCAACGAGGCTACACATCTTGATTTCGAGGCTTATGACATTTCATCCGCCTTGCTCACACACCTAAAAGATTTCCAAATTCTTTCACCAGAGCGCAATATCGAATCTATGATCGAACCAGAACTTCAATTCAAGGCTTCAAGTGATCACATAGATCGATTAATTCAAAATATTTTCTCAAACATTAAACGTCACACACCGGCAAATGCACCGGTGCGTGTGCAACTTAAGAGCAAAGGCAAAGAAATTCATATCCGCATTGAAGATGGAGGTCCAGGACTTCCAGAAGATGCGTACAACAAAGCTAGTTACGAATTCGAAAGATTCGATCGCTCACGCTCTCGCGATACGGGTGGAAGTGGTCTGGGACTAAGCATTATTGCGGCAATTGTTAAAGAACACTCAGGAAGCATTTCATTATCGAAGAGCCCACTCGGTGGACTGGCAATTCAAATTCAACTACCAGTTAAATAAGCCTTACACTTGAGCAATGTCGCTCGAACTAGATGTTGCATTCGCCAGAGCCACAGAGTTAATTCAAGATAAAGAAAACTTTGTTCGTGCAGTTCTTTCAGGCCGTCGCAGAAACATGCAGACCGCCTTTGAACGCATAGATATTCGTCCAGTTCAACTCAAAGATGGTTTGAAACTACAACTCGTGCTGAATGAAGCTAAGCAGGACACGACAAAGAACATTGAAGTAGAAGCCAGCGCAATTCTTGAATTACTCAATAGCGGCTATGCAAATGTTTTAGTTGAATTCACAACAGGTTCCTACTCAGTTCGAATCACCAAAAAAGGTGAAGCCCTGATTCATGAAGGCAAGGGAACTTTCGAGCGAACTCTGGCGCATGATCGGACAAAAGAGCGCTTATTGGATTCGAGTGATCCATTCTTGATTGAAGTAGGAATCTCAGATCACAAAGGTGTGGTCAAACCTTCGATGCAAGATAAGTACCGCCAAGTTGAAGAGTTTTTGCGCATTCTCGAACCCTCTCTGCCAGCGAAGAAAGAAAAGCTTTCGATAGTCGATTTGGGATGCGGTCACGCTTATTTAACATTTGCAACACATCAATATCTGCGCAAAGCCGGTATAGATGCCAGAGTCATCGGTGTAGATGTTCGCGAGAATTCTCGAGATCGAAATAACAAGATTGCACAAAAGTTAGGAATTACAGATTCCATAGAGTTCCGTGCAGAAGAAATCTCAGATACTGCAATCAAATCAGCCGACATCGCAATCGCTCTACACGCATGCGACACCGCAACGGATGATGCAATTACATGGGGTGTTCTAAACAATGTGGCCCTGTTATTGATTGCACCTTGTTGTCACCATGATTTGCAGGTTCAGATTCAGGATGTTCCCGAACCATGGCCGATGCTGACTCGACACGGAATTATGCGCGAACGTTTAGGCGATCTCTTGACTGATTCTTTTCGTACTCAAATTCTCAAACTTCTGGGGTACAGAGTCGATGCAATTGAATTCGTTGGGGGAGAACACACACCACGTAACCTCATGATCCGTGCGACTAAAACTGGTGCTAAACCTGATGCAATTGATATCGCCCGATACAAAGAGATGCTTGCAGAATGGAAAGTACAGCCCGCCCTTGCGCAGCGCCTTGCAAAAGAATTAGACGCAATCTAGCCCGCTGCACCATTAGACTTCACGCATGTCCAAAGTCCTCGCATCGCTGCCAATTGGTGAAAAAGTTGGCATCGCATTCTCTGGTGGTTTAGATACATCAGTTGCAGTCGCCTGGATGCGCGATAAAGGTGCAATTCCTTGCACATACACCGCAGACCTTGGCCAATACGACGAGCCAGATATTGATGGCGTTCCAGATCGCGCGAAACAATACGGCGCTGAAATTTCACGAATTGTTGATTGCAAAGAAGCACTCGTAGAAGAAGGTTTCGCAGCAATTGCTTGCGGCGCATTTCATATTCGCTCAGGTGGAAAACAGTATTTCAATACAACACCTCTTGGCCGTGCAGTAACAGGAACACTTCTTGTTCGCGCAATGCTTCAAGATGGCGTTGATATTTGGGGCGATGGATCAACCTATAAAGGAAATGACATTGAGCGTTTCTATCGTTACGGATTACTCGCTAACCCAAATTTAAGAATCTATAAGCCATGGCTTGATGCTGACTTTGTACAAGAACTCGGTGGCCGCAAAGAGATGTCACAGTGGCTAGTCGATCATAAGCTTCCGTACCGTGACAGCGTTGAAAAAGCTTATTCAACGGACGCCAACATTTTGGGCGCAACGCACGAAGCAAAGACTTTAGAAAACCTCGATGTTTCCTTGGAAACTGTTCAACCCATTATGGGTGTTCGTTACTGGGACCCACAAGTAGAGATTAAATCCGAAGATGTTGTCATCGAATTCGTTCAGGGTCGCCCACACTCAATTAATGGCAAAACATTTAAATCAGCCGTTGATCTCATTCACGAAGCAAATGCAGTTGGCGGCCGTCATGGTCTTGGCATGAGTGATCAGATTGAAAATAGAATCATTGAAGCAAAGAGCCGTGGAATTTATGAAGCACCAGGTATGGCGCTGCTCTTTATTGCTTACGAACGTTTGATTACAGCGATTCACAATGAAGACACAATCGCTAACTATCACGCAGAAGGCCGCAGACTTGGTCGTTTGCTTTATGAAGGTCGTTGGTTAGATCCACAATCCTTAATGCTCCGCGAATCACTTCAACGTTGGGTCGCATCCGCCGTAACAGGAAAAGTTACCTTGCGTCTTCGTCGTGGAGATGATTTCACAATCATTAACACTGAAGGCTCTGGCTTTAGTTATCACCCAGAAAAACTCTCAATGGAGCGCACAGAAAACGCTGCATTTGGTCCAACAGACCGCATTGGTCAACTCACTATGCGCAATCTAGATATTGCAGATACTCGTGAAAAACTCGAGCTCTATCGCAACCAAGGACAACTAGGTGGCGGACACTTTAAATTAATTAACGAATTAGAATAAAGAAAACTTCAACCCTGCAATTATCAGCACAACTCCAAGTGCACGTTTAACACCAACGGTTGAAAATCTAGATATTCCAAGCCTTGTGCCAATCAAAGCGCCAATAATTACTGCTCCAAGAAATAGCGGCAAAGTATCTGGCAGTTCAGAAGTTGATCTGTAATTACCAAATAGACCCGCCACAGAGTTAACGAAGATAAAAGCGGCAACTGTTCCACTCGCTTGCTTTACGTGGTTCCAGCCAAGCCAAATAATCAAAGGTGAAAGAAAGATTCCGCCACCTGTTCCAGTGATACCTGCAAGGAAACCGATGGATGCTCCCATAAGAATTGCTAGTAAGTAATTAACAGGTTTAATCTCGCGATCGCGAGCCGCAGCTAAAAAGATAAATCGAAGCCCGGAGAGAATGAGCAGAACTCCAACTATTGGTTTGTAGATTTCACTTGGCACATTTATGAACCCACCAACAAATGCGGCAGGAATCGCACCCAGGCTTAGTACAAAGAAGAGCTTCTTATCAAAGAAGTTGTTTCGGATATAACGCACACTGGCGTATGCCGATACCGCAATGTTGAGCGTTAAAGCTGTTGGTCTAATTACTGTGGTTGGAAGATTAAAAAGAGTCATTACAGCGATATACGCCGATGAGCCTGCGTGACCCACTGACGTATAAAGAACTGCTCCAAGTAATAAGCAGAGTGCTATTACTAGGTTAGTAAATTCGAACATTTCTTCCTATAAAGAAAATGATGGATATTCATCAGTTACAAGAATGACTGCGTATCCGTAGATTCGATTCCAGTACTGAGTTACTCGAGCAATTATGTCAGCTGATGACTCAGGCATTGTTCCGGTAAACAAAATGCTAAACCAAGCCACAATTAACATGATGAAACCGTAGATTGAGTAAACAACTCCAACTATGTAAAGCGGAATAGCGAATAACCACTTAATTAAAGGTAATCCACGACTGAGAGACTTGCCTCCATCGACCTCGGGATAAGTTATCTGAACTACATCGCTATCTTCGATTGATGGATATTCATCGGTTAGAAGTGCGATGTATGCCCACACGCGATTCACGAGCCCGAAGAGTGCCTTGTTGAAAGTAAGTACATAGCTTGGATACACGCCACGAAATAGCAGAGCCAAAATGACTGGCAAAACAAGCAGACCATAAGTTTGCATTGGGTTAGCACTAAAGAATGTTTCTATAGAAAAAGATGAAACGAAGATAATCACTGGGAAAGCAATAACGATGCGGGCAAATGCAGTGGCCCGATCACGGTTTTCTAATTGGACTTGGAAGGATGTTTCTATTTGGTTGCTCATATTCATACTCTACTATTGATATATGGATTTGCTTCACGGGCTCGACTTACTCTCCACCTTTGTATTTGCTCTGGTTGGAGCGCGCGTAGCAGCAGATAAAGGTTTGGATTACGGCGGCATCGCATTTATCGCTGCAATTGCATCTGTCTCTGGCGGAACTCTCAGAAACGTATTTCTTGGCCTTAAACCAATTTGGATTACAGATCCGTCAATTATTGCCGCTGTAATTCTCGCTGTTTTCATCACACTCGTACTTAGACGAGTTACACGAATCGGTAAAACCTTGTTAATCATGGACACATTTGGATTGGCGATTGCCACTATCTCTGGAACACAGTTAGCGTTTGAACAAAACATTGATTGGTACAGCGCAATCCTTTTGGGTGTAATCACGGCAGTCACTGGCGGTTTATTAAGAGATGTCCTCTGTCAGCTCGAGCCAGTTTTACTACACCGCGAAACTATTGGAACATCGTCATTGATGGGCGCAATTACATTTGTTGTTCTTACAGAACTAAGTGTTACAAACACCATCAGCGCGATTGCCGGTGGAAGCGTTGTTGTTCTTACGCGCGTACTCTCTATTCGTTTTGACCTGCACTTGCCGAAGTTTAAAGGCGCTAAATAGTTCCTTTATCTAAGCCTTTTAATACTTGTTGTGCACGCTCACGTAATTCCGGCAGATCCTTTAAGCGGTTAAGTCCAAATACTTGTTGGCTCATTCGATGATTCTTGGCAAAGCTCTCTTTATGGCGGTCTAAGAAATCCCAATACAGAGTTGTAAATGGGCACGCTGTTTCGCCAACTCTAAGTTTTGGATCGTAAGCACACCCTTTGCAGTACGTACTCATTCGCGAGATATAAGCACCACCTGCTGCATACGGCTTTGTCATCATCGCTCCACCATCTGCGTGCAGACCCATTCCAATTACATTCGGAACCATTACCCACTGAGTCGCATCGATAAATACTTCGCGCATCCAATTCAGAAATTGCTGTGGGTTGGTGCCAGTAATCAGTGCAAGATTGCTCAGTACCATCAACCGTGGAATGTGATGAACCCATGCGCGCTCATTGATATCTGTGACAATTGATTTAACACAATTCATAGATGTTTTCTCTGGATCACGCAGAAGTGGCAACAGTTCACGCTTAGCTTCTAATTGATTGTTGTTTTCATACTCTTCACCCAAGAACCAATACATACCGTTGACGTATTCACGCCATCCAATGATTTGGCGAACAAATCCTTCACATGACGCAATTGGGATGGAGCCTTTCTTAAACGCCACAAGGGCTGCGTCAATAACCTCTTGTGCGTGAAGCAATCCGTTATTCAAATATGGACTCAGCAACGAATGATGAACAGACCAATTATCATTTGCCATCGCATCTTCATACGGTCCAAAGTTTGCAAAGTGATTTTTTATGAAGTTCTTTAGCTGAGCCAGCGCACCTTCTCGAGTCGTTGCCCACGTCGTACCAGGGGAGTAGTTCAACTCTTTTGCTACTTCTTCATCAATCGCATCGCGTGAATGATCTAAATACTTTGGCCACTCATAATTCTTCGGCGGCGGCAAGCGATTCTCTTTGTCGAAATTCCAAGCGCCACCTGTCGGCTTTCCACCTTCAACAAGGACATTTAATCGCACACGCTGAGCGCGATAGAAGTTCTCCATTAGAAATGATTTTTGTGCCCCTGCCCACATAGCGAAGTCAGCACGAGATGTTAAGAAGAAATCATTTGCAACGAATGAGACTCCAAAGTCCTTGAGCGCCGCAAATTGTTTAAATGAAGAGGGTTCTGCACAGATAATCGGTGCACCAGGAACTAATCCTTGAATCTTCTTTAGTCCCTCAATAGTTGTTGGTGCTTTTTCGTAATGCACCGTAAAACCTTCGGAACGAAGTGACTCTGCAAAGTGTCTGGCTGAAGAGATCAGATAGAACAAGCGCATCGGATGCCATGCACGCCCTGTTGTCATACGCGCGCTTTCGACTATCGCAATGACATCTATCTTTGGATCGGCGTTCTTTAAAGCCCCATAACCACGATTTAAGTGGTCAAATGGGACGTAAACAATGCGCGAAGCCATGTCGCAATCTTAAGCCGTGGTTAGTGATAATTCTGTTGTAATCTCTCTTTATGAAGCGCGTTACCTTCACTCTCGTCCTGGCATTAGTGCTTTCACTGCAATTAAATGCACCCGCGACGGCTGTAATTAAAGCTGGAACGGCATGTTCGAAAGTTAAATCCACAAAGGTAGTTTCAGGTTTAAAACTAACTTGCGTTAAATCTGGAAACAAACTCATCTGGAAAGCTTCGACGATTCAAAAAACCAATCAAAACCAGCCGACAGAGAAGATGCCTGCTTTCCCAACATCGTTTAAAAATATTGAAGTTAATTTGGATGGTATTCCGTATTCAGCTTGGTCAGGTGTGCAGGCAAACATCAAGGCATTTACAGAACCAAAAACAAAAGTAAGTATGTTTTTTGGACCTAATACTCCAAAGCGCTATCCCGTAGAAGTAACCGAAAAGATGGTTTTGCTTGGATCACGAGCGATGGCAAGAATTCCTCAGCCAAGTGAAGTTAAGTTCTATAGTTTTAATAAGTTAGATGTTTCATGGGCAAAAGAGATAGCCACCAATTGGGTTAGCCCATTTAGGTTGGGAGAGTCACTTCCACAACAGGCCGAAAAAATGTGTGCCGGTGAAGACTGTGATGGCGGAATCACGAATTATGTAAGTGGATTCGGGGCTGTACTCGTAGGCGTATCCACACCAGTTACTCGTTATGGTGATTTAGCTCGATTTAATGGCCAAAACGATTTACATGAGTATGTTCATGCAGTCCAAGGAATTATTTTTGCAAATAAGACCTCAGGCCCACCTCCAACTCTGATTCCATGTTGGTATTCAGAGGGACAACCACAAGCTGTTTCAATCATCACCAGTGCAGCAACAATGCAGGACTATTTAAAGTTGCGGACGCAGTGGTTGAAAACTGGTTCCTGGCCATTACCTGATACGTCAGCACAAACAATAGAAAAGTTCCTCGCCGATAATATGAAGGTTCCATGTCCAGGTGCTACTAACTTTCTGAATTACACGGCAGGCTTCATTGTTATGGAAACTTTGATATCTGTTGGAGGAGTCGAGAAAACTTTTGACTTGCTGAAGAAAGTAGCAGATGGCAGCTCATTTGAATCAGCATTTGAAAGCGAATACTCACTACCTTGGGTTGAAGCCGCTCCGATTGTGGCCAGAATTGTTTCAAAAGCGGTAACTGCAGCACGAAAATAAGCAGAGCGTTTTAAAGATTTAAACTGATCGTGAAAAATCCTTATACCGCTTAGCATTTCCCACAGGTGGCTTTCCTATATCAACACCTGCTTGCTTTAGTTCTTTCTTTAGCTCGTCACGAAAAGTGTGGAAATCAACTTCCATTGCGTGACGCTGTCCTGGACCAAAATCAAAGTGCCTATTTTCTAATTCGTGATTGATTGCTTTCTTCATATCTTTAGGTCGTTGGTATTTACCAAGGATTTCAAGGCAAGCTAATTTTGCTTGGTAATCAGCAAGGGGCCAGATACAACCAATAGGTTGGAACAATCCGATGAAGTAAAGGTTCTTGTGCTTCTCGTGCATCATCTTTTTATAGAGCGGAATCCGTTCAAGATCTTTGAAGTTAATGAAACTCTCATCGAAGAACGGGAATACAGTCCAATAACCAGTTGCGGCACAGATGATGTCGAAATCCTTCTTTGTTCCATCTACAAACTCAACAGTTAATCCATTCCAGGATTTAATCGCCGGCATGGGCTTTATGCGACCGTGTCTAATGAATTCCATGAGATCTGAATTCAGAGTTGGGTGTGTGTTCAAAGGAAGCGTTGTGTTCTCTGGAAGACCATAGCGGCTGTAGGGACCTTGAATAAGTCGGACTAAAAACTTTAAGCCGTATTGCCGTAGCTTCTTTGGCAACCATTTGCTCTTTGCAGCAAAAACATCGCCAGGTTGTCCAAAAATAAACTTAGGGAAAAACCATTGTGGGCTACGCATCGACATGTGAACAGTCTTTGTCATGCGGGATGCTTCAACGGCGATGTCACAGGCTGAGTTACCGGCGCCGATTACAAGAACTTGCTTATCCCGCCAACTTTGATCGACACCTTTAAAGTCATGCGAGTGTAGAAACTTGCCAGTGAACTCTCCGGGATAGCTTGGATACTTTGGAACGTTGTGGTGACCATTGGAAACCATCAGATAATCAAACTCTTCAGTTTTCTCAAGACCAGTGTTGTCTATATATGTGACCGACCAATTGTTGGCGCTCAAAGGTTTTGCATCGATGACTGTGTGATCAAACTTGACTCTCTCTAACACACCAAAATGCCCTGCATAGGATTCGAAATAGTTCTGCAGTTGTACGTGGCTTGGGTAATCCGGAAAAGAATTTGGCATTGGATAATCTTCAAACTCTGACCATGTTTTAGAGCTAATCAAGAAAGTATTTTCATAAACACTTGAGTGTCCAGTTTTAGAGTTAAAAACCCAGTTTCCGCCTACCTTGTCATTTTTTTCAAAGACAGTGACATCGAGTCCATTTTGAATGCAGTTCTTAGCAGCCGTGATTCCACTAGGACCTGCTCCGATGACACATACGCGCTTACCCATTGAAGAATTATGACTTAAATTCGATTGATGTAGGGAAAAAACGCTCGTAATGTAGAGTTCTGAAATTGCCGCAAGCGATTTTAATAGGGGAGCAGAATGACGAATAAGAGCGCGACACAAGTTGCTCGTGATATTCGAGTCTCTGCAGCGCGTTGGACTATTCGTGCAAATGGTGGATATTTAGCCCAAGCATGTGGCTCTGCTGAAATCTTTGCCTCTTTATATTGCAACGTTCTAGACCTCGGTCCAAGTAAGGGGCTGATGCAACCGCCAAAATTTGTAAGTGTTCCAAATAAATCTCGCCAAGAAATTAATGGCGAACTCTGGCTTGGCGAAGGTCCTGATCTTCTTGTTTTATCTCCTGCTCACTATGGCACCGCGCAATATTGCGCACTCGTTTCAATTGGTCGCCTCGACGAAAGCGTACTCATAAGCGAGAGCAGCGATGGTGGATTACTAGAACTAATTGCCGCAGAACACTCACCAGGAGTTGTTGTATCTGCTGGTTCTCTTGCAACAGCACTTGGCGTAAGCGTTGGGCGTGCAATGGCACGTCGCTTACAGAAAAAGGCAGGCGATATCTGGGTATTTCTCTCTGATGGTGAATTGCAAGAAGGTGCCACATGGGAGTCACTTCAACTTGCAAGTGCGGAATCACTAACGAATCTGAAAGTAATTGTGGACATCAACGGCATGCAAGTAGATGGTCCAATGA
>Ga0208788_1000591_pt1 | contig 17642 bp, 16 predicted proteins | sample Wag4_2014_7_11_3_FD_187363 | JGI IMG/M metagenome (GOLD analysis project Ga0208788, IMG submission 187363) | Fresh water mixed with fracking chemicals microbial communities from Ohio, USA - Utica-2 Time Series FC 2014_7_11 (SPAdes) (version 2) ...
CCTGTTCCGCACGGTGCCCTCAGAGCACCGCACGGTTATGGCCGCGATTCGGAGCATGACGGGCCTTCGGCCCAATGACCCTGGAATTTATTTGGCGGCCTTTCGGCGCAAGGTCAAGACCGACGCCAACCAGCGCAGTGCCAACATGCGCTACGAGCGCCTGGAATACCTCGGTGACGCCGTGCTCGGGGTCCTCATGGCCGAGTACCTCTACGAAAAGTACCCCGGCGGAGACGAGGGCTACCTCACCTCAATGCGTTCAAAGGTGGTGAGCCGCAAGGCGCTCAACCGCATCGCCGAAAAGATGGGAATTCCGCAGTGGATGGATATGGGACGCAGTCGGAACGGGCGCCAGGGGCAAACCTCGTCGGTTCCCGGCAACACGCTCGAAGCCCTTGTTGGGGCCGTGTACATCGACCGCGGATGGAACGCCGCGCGCTACTTTGTGCACCGACGCATGCTCGATCCCTACGTCAACTTTGACAAAGTCGAAACCGAAGTTATCAGCTACAAAAGCCTGCTCATTGAGCACATCCAAAAGCAGCGCAAGACGTTTCGTTTTGAGGTGATTGATGAGGATGGCAGCGATCGAAACCGCTTTTCAGTTGCCTTCTTTGTCGGTGACGAAGAAGTCTCCACGGGGAGCGGTCAGTCCAAAAAATCCGCCGAAGAAGCTGCTTCGCGCGCGGCGGCCAAAGTCCTAAAAATTGGCTCGTCGCCTCGTACTCGACGCCGTTGACGAAGACCTTCCCGAGGTCTGGTCGCTGACGACGTCGCTGGACGCGGTTCCGACGGTGTTCCACCTCAATGCGTGCTTGAATTGGAACTTGGCGCGACGTGCTGACCTCGTGCGTTCGCGGCCCGAAGCACGGTACCACCATTCGATCTTTCGCGGCAGCGACGGCTACCGAACGACGAGTTTGATTTGGAACGCTCCGCACCACGCTGACTGGATTCAGGCCCCCAGCGGCGGGCTTTTTGGCGAAATGGAGGCAGATCCGGGTTCCTCAGTAATCGTAGCCAAGCCGCGCGGAATTAACGCGTTTTTAAATTTTGACCCTCCGTTAAGTAGTCAAGAAATCGTAGGTTTGCAGCAGACGCTCCTCGGCGTTCCTGGATTGCTTGGCCACAACCCCCGCACAAGCCTTACGCCGACCGAGCACGCCATATTTGTATTAGACCCCCTAAAGGATTCCGAACTGTGAAACGGACTAAAATTGTTGCGACCCTAGGGCCCGCATCGTCATCAGATGAAGTACTGAAGCAACTCCTGGAGGCGGGGGTGAATGTGTTCCGCGTGAATTTTTCGCACGGAGCCGCTGACGAGCACCGCTCCACCATTCGACGCATTCGCGGAATTCTCAAAGAGACGGGCTGCAATGCCGCGATTCTCGCGGATTTACAGGGTCCAAAGCTTCGCGTAGGGGTGGTTGAAGAGGGTGCGGTACTGGTTCCGGGCGACCGTTTGACGTTCACCACCGAGAAGTGCGAAGGCACCAAGGAGCGGGTGTTCATGACCTACACGCAGTTTCCGCGCGACGTACGCGTCGGTGAAAACGTGCTGCTTGACGACGGAAAGCTCGTGCTCAAAGTGGTTTCGACCAATGGCGTCGATGAAGTCGTGGCCGAAACGATTCAGGGCGGACCACTGAAGTCCAAAAAGGGCGTGAACCTGCCGAACACGCGCGTTTCGCTGCCGTGCTTGACTGAAAAAGACCTGGCAGACCTCGACGTGGCGCTCGAAGAAAACGTCGATTGGATCGGCCTCAGCTTTGTGCGCAACGCTGCAGATATTCACGAGCTGCGCGCGATTTTGAACGAGCGCGGACACCATGCCGGAATCATTGCCAAAATCGAAAAGCCCGAAGCGGTTGCCGACATCGACGCCATTCTTGAGGCCACCGACGGAGCCATGGTCGCCCGCGGCGACCTTGGGGTCGAGGTTCCGATGGAATCCGTGCCGATTATCCAAAAAATGATCGTTCGAAAGTGCATTGAGTTGGCCAAGCCCGTGATTGTCGCCACCCAGATGATGGAGACCATGATCGACAGCTTGACCCCTACTCGGGCCGAGGTCAACGACGTGGCAAACGCCGTTATGGACGGAGCGGACGCCGTGATGCTCAGCGGCGAAACCTCAGTGGGTCAGTACCCCGTGCAGGTGGTTCAAACCATGGCTCGCATTGCAGAAGCCGCAGAGCGCGAATGCTCGTTTCGAGGCAAAGAGCACAAGCCCGTTGAGGAACTTGCCGAGCGATTCATTTCAGATACCATCTGCTACTACGCGGCCAAAATGGCCAATTCGGTAGACGCCAACGCCATTTGCACCCTCACCTTTTCGGGGCATTCTGCGCAGTTGATTTCCAGCTTCCGTCCCCAGAGCCATATCTATGCGTTTACCGCCAACTACAAGCTTTTGAACAAGTTGTCGCTTTTGTGGGGCGTGCGCGGATTTTACTACGACAACATGGAGTCGACCGACGCCACGTTTGTCGACATTACCAAGCAACTCAAGGCCGAGGGCCTTGTCGAGTCGGGCGACCGCATTGTTCAGTTGGCCTCAATGCCGATTGAAGCAAAGGGCACGACCAATACGATTCGCATCAAGGACGTGCAGTAGCACGGGGTTCTCAGAGGTTGCGCAAGAGGCGCACGTCGTTCTCGAATAGTGCGCGAATGTCTGGAATGGCAAAACGCTGCATGGCGATGCGTTCGACTCCGAGTCCAAAGGCGAAGCCGCTGAACTCTTCAGGGTCAATTCCGCAATTTTCTAAGACGGCGGGATCCACCATGCCGCATCCGAGGATTTCAAGCCAGCCGGTGCCTTTGGTCATTCGGTAGTCTGTTTCGGTTTCGAGGCCCCACCAAATGTCCATTTCGGCACTGGGTTCCGTGAAGGGAAAGTAGCTAGGACGCAGACGAATTGCGGTGTGCGGGCCAAAAAAAGCCTGCGCAAACTCGAGCAGGGTCTGCTTCATGTCTGCAAACGACACGTTGCGGTCGATGTACAGGCCCTCGACTTGGTGAAACATGCAGTGGCTTCGCGACGAAATTGCCTCGTTGCGAAAGACCCGCCCCGGAGCAATAATGCGAATCGGAGGCTTGCGCGTCTCCATGGTTCTCACCTGAACGTTTGAGGTATGGGTGCGGAGCGCCCAATCCGGGTTGCGCGCCAAAAAGAAGGTGTCCTGCATGTCCCGCGCGGGGTGCTCGGGCGGAAAGTTCAGCGCCGTAAAGTTGTGCCAGTCGTCCTCCATCTCGGGGCCCTCGGCTACACCAAAGCCCATGCGGCGAAAAATATCCACCAATTCATCGCGGACTTGCGACACGGGATGGTGGGTTCCGGGAAGGTTACCCCAGCCAGGCCGTGTCACGTCTTCAGTGTGGATGCTGACCTTTGGTTTGGCGTTCGCAAATTCAGAAACCTTAGTCTCCACCGCGATTTTTAGCTGGTTCAAGAGCTGGCCCACCTCTTTGCGGGCCTCGGGTGCGACAGACTTAAAGTCGGCAAAAAGATCATTCATTAGGCCCTTGCGGCCTAGAAAACGCAAGCGCAGGGCCTCGGCCTCTTGAGCGTTGGATGGGGCCGCTGACGCGACCTCGTGGAGGTATTCCTGAATTTTCGCCTGCATCGTCGGGGAATCTGCTATATTTGCTTGCTTTTCGCCCGCAAAACTATGCTAAAGCAATTGAACTACCGGACCCTTTCTACTGCCGCGCTAATCCTAGCGATCGCGGCGGGCGTGGCGTCGTGCGAAAAACCGCGCACGGGCCCTGGCTACATCGCGGTCCGTGTGATCAACGCAGACAGCGTGGCCATTCAAAACGCGTGGATCCATTTGTCGGCCCCCGGCAGCGGAACCCTTTTTGACAACCCCAACACCTCGGGGTACTACTACAAAAAATCAGACGTAAGCGGCTGGACCGACACCCCGTGGAAGTACGAACGCGAGGCCTACCTCGACATCGAGTCTACCAAGGGCGCGTACCGTGGTTGCTCGTATGTCCACGTGGTTCCCGGAGATACCGCGGTAGCCTATGTCATTCTTCGCCCCTACGGCGATCCTAACTCTGGATGCTTGTGAACACGCTTCGCCTCTTTGCCCTTTCTGCGACATTGTTCGCGGCATTCGCAACCTCTTGTGCCCCTAAGGATGCGCCCGTATACCGCTTTAAAATCAAAGTCGTAGCTATTAACGAAGACGGTGAGTCCATCGCGCTTCAAAACGCGACGGTTCGCGCTACTGCTCCGGTGGTTAACGCAATCCCTGACTTTGAAGGACGGTCTGGGGTTGACGGTATCGTTCGCGATGCAGACGGCAACGACATCTTTCAGTACGGCCTGCCAGCAGTACTTCAAATCACCGCCCAAAAAGGTGGCAACCCCCCCGTGGTCTTTGGGTGCAGCTACCTCAAGCTGACTCCCGACAGTACGGCAACCGTTGAAATCGTTGTGCAGCCCTACGTCGAGGGCGTCAGTGGCTGCTGATTTATGACGGCGCTCGACGTTCTCATTCTCGGAATCTTTCTTTTTTTTACCGCACGCGGAATTTGGCGCGGATTCATCAATGACCTCGCCGGATTACTGGCGTTGGTTCTTGGCTACCTCTTTGCGGGGCGCTTGGCGGTCATCGTGGAACCCTTTTTGAGCGCATTCATTGACGATGAGGGCCTCATGAAGGGCGTGGCCTACTACCTCAGTTTGTTTGCAATCTACCTGGCCGTCGTGCTCTTGGGCAAAATTGCCACGCGCCTGTCGAAGCTGATTTTACTCGGGTGGCTCAACCGCCTTTTGGGTGCGTTGACCGGAATGGCCAAAGGAGCTTTAGTGGCCGCGCTGGTGGCGATCCCTCTGAGGTGGATTGGTGATGAATTTACGAGCATCGGCCCAGGTGCGGAACTTCGCGCCCAGTCGAGCTACTACAGCTACGCCCTCGAGTTTGGAGAGTGGCTGACTCCCAACTTATTCCGCGTCGTAGACGGCCTGAATTCCGGGGAGGACACGGCCTTCTAGGTACTCAAGCATGGCTCCGCCGCCTGTGCTGACGTAGCTCACCCGATCCGAAAGCCCAAACTGTTCAACTGCGGCGACGCTGTCGCCTCCGCCTACCAGCGAAAAGAGTGTGCCGGCCTCGGTCGCGACTGCGATGGCCTCGCCAAGCTGGCGGGTTCCGCGCTCAAACGCCTCAAGCTCAAAGACGCCCAAGGGTCCGTTCCAAAGCAGCGTCTTTGCGTCGCGAACCACAGCAGCGTACGCAGCAATGGTCTCTGGGCCCACGTCCAACCCCATCCAGCCCGTCGGAATCGCGAAGCTTGGCACGATTTGGGTCGCCGCATCTGCAGCAAATCGGTCGGCCGCAACCACATCAGACGGAAGGTGAATCCGCACCCCCTGTGCAGCGGCAGCTGAAAGTATGTGGCGGGCTGTTTCGAGGTGTTCGTCCTCGACGAGGCTGCTGCCAATTTCGGCCCCTTGAGCCTTGAGAAAGGTGAAGGCCATGCCTCCGCCGATCAATAGGGCGTCTACACGGCCCAAAAGGCGCTCTAAGATGACGATCTTGCTCGAAACCTTAGATCCACCCACGACAGCAACTGCGGGCTTCTCTTGAGACGCTAAAACGCGGTCCACGTTTTTGATCTCATTGGCCATCACGTGACCAAATGCGCTTCGTCCCTTAAAGTGCTGCGCTACCACAGCAGTGGAGGCATGGGCGCGGTGTGCGGTTCCGAAGGCGTCGTTGACGTAGGCGTCGCCCAGCTGAGCCAGCTGCGCGGCAAAATCGGGGTCGCCGGCCTCTTCACCGGGAAAAAACCGTACGTTCTCCATGAGAAGAACCTCACCATCATGCAGCGCCTTAGTGGCAGCCACGGCTTCAGGGCCCACGGTTTGGGTTGAAAACTGAACCTCGCGACCCAGAATGCGCGCAAGTTCATGCGCCACGGGGCGAAGCGAAAACTTAGGGTCCGCAGCCGCCTTGGGGCGGCCGAGGTGCGAGACCAAAACTGCACGGCCACCGCGATCCAAAATCGACTTTAGCGTGGGAATCGTCGCCACAATGCGTTGGTTGTTGGCAACTTCGCCGTCTTCGCGGAGCGGAACATTGTAGTCTACGCGCACTAAGATGCGCTGGCCGCGAACTTCGAGTTGGTCAATGGTTTTCATGATTTGAAGAATGATCGTTTTCGTGGAGCAAAGGTAGGGCGCTACCTTCGCTTCACTTTGGATTCTCCCCTTCAAATTCCCCTTCAAAAGCTTCCCGAATGGGGGCTGTGGCTCGACCAAGCAACGCAGCGCGAGCGCGTGGCGCACGCCCAAATGCTCGTGTGCGAAGATGGCGGAATGGCCTGGCCTCTTGCCATGGACTACGTCGGCCGCCTCTTGTGTGGCACGCCTTCGGTGCGCGGAGCCTGCGGCTCATGCCCGTCGTGCATCCAACTTAACAATATGGCGCACCCCGACGTACACTGGATTGTACCGGTTATTGGCGGCGAAGGACGCGGAGACGACGAAGACACCTGTGCCCCTTTTTTGGCCGACGTGCGCAGCTTTTTAGGGAACAACCCTCACCCCCTCTCGAGTGAATGGATTGAGCACCTGGGCGGCAAGCAAAAGGTCGTTCAGATTTCGGTGAAAGAATCCGCCCGCATACAGCGCCTGCTGTCGCTCAAAGCACACAGCGGCGGCCACAAGGTCGTTGTGCTTTGGATGCCGGAGCGCCTCAACGATTCCGCCGCCAATAAACTACTGAAGCTCATCGAAGAGCCTTTGGACCGCACCATTTTGCTGCTCATCAGCCACGACGAGGCTTCGGTTCTCGGAACCATTCGGTCGCGGTGCCAAGTGCACTATGTCAAACCCGTACCGACCGGAGTTCTAAGCGAAGCTCTTGTTAATCAAGGAATTAGTCTGGAACAAGCCGCGGTCCTCGCCGAACTATCAGGTGGCCAGCCGGGCCAAGCCAGTATGCTCTTGCGCAACCGAGAAGCGCTTCGCGAGCCCCTACAGCACTTTGTGGAGTTCATGCGCATCACCTACAAAAAGGACCTCGTGGGACTACTGGCCTTTTCTGAACGCCTTGCAAAAGAGCCCCGTGAACAGCAAAAGCAGTGGGTTCATGTGAGCGCCCAGCTCCTCTCTCAATTGCTTCGGCTACGGCACGGAGCACTCAAGAACTCGCTGTTCGCTTGGTTTCCCGACGTGGCCTTTCAACCCGACGGCCTCGCCCGGCTTTTGGACGAATCCAAACATTCCGAAATTCAAGGGCTCCTTCAGTCGGCCCTCACCGACATCCAGCGAAACATCAACAGCCGAATTGTGCTGAGCGACCTCGGAATTCAGTTTATGCGGCTTTTCGCAGCACGTAAATAAGGCTCGACGCATTGCGACTTCCTCCGAGTATATTGCTGCGAATTCCTTGGTAAGTGGCTGACAACCAGTTTTTTGAGCCCGTTTTGTACGACGAACTTAGCAGTCCTACATAAAAAGCGTCCAGGCGCATCGGACGAATCTCCTCAATAAACCAACCGTTGGACTGCGCCAACTTAGTCATCGCCGCCTTTGAAAAGTGCCAGTAGTGAATGGGTACGTCCCATGCTGCCCAGTAAGGTCCGTAGTGCACTGCGTCAGGCGATTCATAATTCGGAACCGCAATGATGAGCGCGCCCCCAGGGTTAAGGCGTTCGCGAACCCACTGAAGCACTTCGTTGGGGTCCTCCAAATGCTCAAGCACATGAAACAAGGTGACCGCATCATAGCTGCTTGGACTCAGTTCAGAACGGTCCTTCACAACACTTCCCTTTTTAAGCTTTTCGTTTGCCAGCGAACGCGCTCCGTCCGAAAGCTCGATTCCTTGTACCGACCAACCTTGACGCTCAGCGCGGGCTGTAAAAACTCCCACACCGCATCCGTAGTCAAGTAGACTTCCCTTTGACTTCTTTGTCGCCGACTTAATGAGTCCTACCTTTTGCCGGGCCGCGAAATTTCGAGCGATTCCGTACAGTCTGCCAAAGATTCCAGCGTTCGTGTCGCTGTGCGAAGTGTACGACGGGCTGTCGTAGTATGGCGCTATTTCATCTGGTCGCGGATTGGTGATTCCCAAGCCGCAGGTACAAAACTCAATGGTGAACTCTTCGAGGCTCACCATGTGGTCCACAACCTGAAGTGTGGACGTTCGGGTGCTGCTTCCGCAGCAAGGACAAGTAACTGTATTCATCTGTTCCACGTGGAACTATCGGCCAAGGTGAACCAGCAGCACCTGAATATCTGAAGGAGACACCCCAGAAATTCGACTCGCGTGGCCCACCGTTGCTGGCCGTAGCCGCTCCATTTTTTGACGCGCCTCAATACTCAGCGCTGTGATACGTAAAAAATCAAAACCTTCAGGAATACGCACCGACTCCAAGCGCTTTAGTTTATCCACCTGTTCCTGCTCTTTTTCAAGGTAGCCAGCGTACTTCGCGTCAATTTCGACCTGCTCCCAAACAACCTCACTAGCCACAGGCATGTCATCAGCGTTCAAGTGTCCGCGAAGTTCTTCTAATGTGAGTTGAGGGCGCGAGATAAGTGCAGAAAGCCGTCCTTTCTGACGAAGTGCAGTTGTTCCTTTTGATTCGAGCCAGTCGTTCCAGTGGCTTGGTTCTGCAGTTTGGTTGCCAAGCCATTGTTCCACGTGGAACCTTTGTTCTTCCTTTGCCTCAAACGAAGCCCATTGTTCGTCTTCCACAAGGCCAATACCTCGACCGATCGCGGTTAGGCGTCGGTCTGCGTTATCCTGCCTTAAGCTTAGTCGAAACTCCGCGCGGCTCGTAAACATCCGGTAGGGTTCCTCAGTGCCCTTTGTGATTAAGTCATCGATAAGTACGCCGATGTACGCTTCGCTCCGGTCAAGCTGCAGCGCTTCTTCGTCGCGCAATGAGCGCGCTGCATTAATTCCTGCCATCAATCCTTGGCACGCAGCTTCTTCATACCCTGTGGTGCCGTTGATTTGGCCCGCGAAGTACAAACCCGTAACAATCTTCGTCTCTAAGCTGTGCTTTAGTTGGGTTGGCGGAAAATAGTCGTACTCTACCGCATAACCCGGACGAAAAAACTTCACGTTCTCAAAACCAGAAACCTTGCGAAGCGCATCGTGCTGGACCTCCTCAGGCAGGCTCGTGGAAAACCCATTGATGTACATTTCTACGGTATTCCAGCCTTCTGGCTCTACAAAGAGTTGGTGGCTGGTCTTGTCAGCAAACCGGTTGATTTTATCTTCAATACTTGGACAGTACCGTGGTCCGGAACTTTGAATGGCTCCGTTAAACAAAGGGCTCCGATCAAATCCAGAACGCAGCGTGTCGTGTACCAATTCAGACGTGTGCGCAATCCAGCAGTTCATTTGGCGCTCTAAGGGTTTTGACGCCCAATAGCTAAATGTTCCCGGCCGTGCATCACCCTCTTGAACTTCAAACTTTGAGTAGTCCAAACTGCGACCGTCAATCCGAGGAGGGGTTCCAGTCTTCATTCGGCCGTGGTCGAATCCAAATGACTGCAAGCACGCCGTAATTCCTCGGGCCGCGCCCTCTGCACTTCGGCCCCCATTCATTTGCCGCGTACCAATATGCATAACTCCATTGAGGAAGGTGCCGCTGGTCACGACCACTTTGCGGCAGCTAATCTCCTGACCGCTTTGAAGAACTACTCCACGAACTTTTGATCCGTCGAGGAGTACTTCGTCCACAGTACTTTGGATAAAGTCCAAATTTGGAATAGCCTCAAGTGCAAGCCTCCATTCTTCGGCAAATCTCCATCGATCGTTTTGGGTCCGTGGACTCCACATTGCAGCGCCCTTGCTTCTGTTCAGCATGCGGAACTGTATGGCCGTCTTGTCAGAAATGATTCCGCTTAACCCACCGAGCGCATCAATCTCTCGCACTATTTGGCCCTTGGCGACACCACCCATCGCAGGATTGCAGCTCATCTGGCCGATCGTCTGCATGTTCATGGTGACGAGTAGCACCTTCGCTCCCAATTTGGCAGCGGCGGCAGCCGCTTCGTTACCCGCATGACCTGCTCCAACTACAACGATATCGTACTTCATCATGCTACATATTGTTCCACGTGGAACACTCAGGGTGAATACTTAGGTACAAATCCTCTTTAGAACGAATTTCTTTTTGATCTTCCTCGCTGTGGTCGTCGTACCCGATGCAGTGCAGTAATCCATGAACTAATATTCGGTGGAGTTCTTTAACGAATGATTCGTTGAGCTCACTAGCTTGCTCGTTGATTTGATCCCAACCTAATGCAAAATCAGCATCAATTGGCTTGGGGTGTTCGTGCACCGAAAAGGTAATAATGTCTGTATCGTATTCATGTCCAAGGAATTGAGTATTTAGTTCGATCATTTCTTGGCGATTAAATGACTTGTAGTGAAGGCGTTGAATACGTGCACCCTCAATTTCTGCGACATGCTTAAGCCAGTCCGCAGTGTGCTTCTTAGTGAAGCCTTTTAGTTTCGGAATTTCAAACGTGATCGCCACAAGAAATTTTTGCTACACGACCCGCATGACGGCCACCTTCAAATTCTGAAGTCAAAAATGCATCAACACATGCTAAGCCTACTTCCTCACTAATGAAGCGACCAGGAAGTGAAAGCACATTTGCATCGTTGTGCTGGCGAGCGAGTGAGGCCAACTCAGGAAGCCAGCAGAGTGCACCACGCACACTGTCGTGCTTATTGACCGACATATTGATCCCGTTTCCACTTCCGCACACGACAATACCCAGTTCAGAAGCTCCGGTTTCTACATCACGAGCAACGGCATGCCCGAAGTCTGGGTAGTCCACAGAATCCACACTATACGCTCCACGGTCCGCTACCTCATGACCTAATTGCGTTAAATGCGCTTTTATAGCCTCTTTAAGAGGATATCCGGCGTGATCTGATCCAAGTGATAGTTTCATGTCAATAAGTCGTTAATAAGTAGCTAATAAGTGCTCACAACTCGACACATTGGCCCTTGAGTCCACTTTTATGCACACAAGTTGTGCTCAAGTAGTCTTGGTTACCGACATAAGGAGTGCTGTGAGTTAGGAACATTACGTAGTGAATAGGTCGTAGTGACGGTGTGGATAGTAAATTATAAAGTACTGAATGATAATAATATAAACTTACAATCACGGTTCATAATTCGTTAATATCTGTGGATAACTCAAGGTTCCAAAAAAACCTCAAACAAGTTATTCAACCTATCAACCGACTAATACTACTACGTTTTAGAAAAGAATTATGATAATGGTTAGATGTTGAAAACGATTCCTTGGGCCAACGGAAGTGAAGTTCCGTAGTTCAAGGTGTTGGTCTGCCGGCGCATGTAGGCCTTCCATGCGTCGGATCCGCTTTCACGACCGCCACCGGTTTCTTTTTCACCTCCAAAGGCACCGCCGATTTCAGCACCACTTGTACCGATGTTGACGTTGGCGATTCCGCAGTCAGAACCGTCGGCACTTAGAAAGCGCTGGGCTTCCTGCATGGATCCAGTCATAATGGCCGAACTCAAGCCCTGAGGAACTCCATTTTGAAGTGCAATAGCCTCTTCGTAGGTGCTGTACTTCATGACGTAGAGCAGCGGAGCGAATGTCTCATGCTGTACAATAGACCAATGGTTTTCGACTTCAGCGATCGACGGACTCACGTAGCATCCGCCCTCGTATTCTGCGCCGTGAAGTTGGGTTCCACGAAGGTGGAAGGTTCCGCCCGCCGCATCTACAGCGTCTAGCGCATTCAGGTACATAGAGACCGCAGCGGTATCAATCAATGGGCCTACATGGTTTTCAGCTTTCAGTGGGGTACCAATTTTAAGCTGTCCGTAGGCGTTTTTGATGGCGTCAATTACTTTAGTGAAGATGCTTTCGTGAATAATGAGGCGGCGGGTAGAGGTGCAGCGTTGGCCGGCGGTGCCAACGGCTCCGAATACCGCAGCAGTTACAGTCATTTTTAAATCGGCCGTGGGCGTAACAATAATGGCATTGTTGCCACCAAGTTCGAGGATGCTTCGGCCAAATCGCTCAGCAACTTTTTTGCCTACTTCACGACCCATACGGGTAGATCCAGTTGCGGAAAGCACAGGAAGGCGGGCATCTTCTGACATCCATATACCGACCTCAGCACCACCCGTCACGATGCACGAGAGTCCTGCAGGTACGTTGTTGGCTTTGGCAACTTGGTTCCATAGAAGCTGGCAGGCGACGGCGTTCAAGGGAACTTTTTCAGAGGCCTTCCAAACCACTGCATCACCGCAAACCCAAGCAATACAGGCGTTCCAAGCCCAAACGGCGACCGGAAAGTTAAAGGCAGAAATAACGCCCACGACGCCCACGGGGTGCCACTGTTCCATCATGAAGTGGTCTGGACGCTCAGATTTCATTGTAAGGCCCGCAAGTTGGCGCGATAGACCCACCGCGTAGTCGCAGATGTCGATCATTTCTTGAACTTCACCCAAGCCTTCTGCCAAGGATTTACCCATTTCGAAGCTGACCAGAGCACCAAGGGATTCCTTGTGCTGGCGAAGGAGGTTGCCGTACTGGCGAACGACTTCTCCGCGCTTGGGCGCAGGTACGTTGCGCCATTCCAAGAACGCGGCATGCGCAGCCTCAACGGCCTGGTGGTACTGTTCAGAAGTGGTGACCGAAACACTACCAATAACGCTTCCGTCTACCGGAGTGCTGCTGGTAATGCGTCCAGCACTGTCAAACGATTGACTTCCGATCCACGTACCTGCGTTGTGGTTTTGGATTCCGAGTTCGCGAAGAAAAGAGGGGGTATTCATAGTTCAAAGGGCTTACCCTGCAAAGGTAGCCCCTCAAACCATGCGTTTTATGATCTAGGAATGCTGTTCGTCAAGCTGGTGCTTGTGCTTCATGTATTCTTTAGGCGTCTGGTTGGTCATGCGCTTAAAGGCTGAAATGAAGTTGTTGACGTTGCTATAGCCCACGGTAAAAGCCAGCGAGGCTACGTTGTTGGATCCCAACTCAATAAGCCGCATTGCTTGCTGAATTTTGTGCTGGGTAATCAGCTCTTTCGGGCCAATTTTAAAGTGGCGGATGCACGCGCGCTGCAGAGAGCTGCGGCTCATGTGAAGCGCTCGGGCAAGGCTTTCGACGTTGATGTTTTGCTTGAGGCTTTTTTGGATCATGGCCACAATGCGCTCGCGCTCAGTCATTTCAGACGGTGGCGCGTACTTGCTCCGCGGGCTCAAATCCATAAATCGCTTGGTTTTGAGCATAAATTCTTCGGAATCGATATCTGCCGGAAAGCAGTCAAGCGCACCGTTTCGAAGGCTTTGAATGCGGTGGTTGATGCTGCACGGAACCGAAACCATGAGTACCCACAGCATGTGCAGGTCTTCGTGCTGGCTAAGTTCGTCCATCATTGCCGCGCCACCGTCGTTGGTGTGGGTGATGTCCAAAACTGCGATGTAGGGCAGTTTGAGGCTGTTTTGCTCTACCCAGTCGGAGACACTGGATGCTTGAGCTACTTCAATATGGTTGGCCTTAAGTGTTTCTTCGAAACGCTTGCGCAGGCCTTCTTGGGGTGAAAGCACGAGGATCATTGGTGATTTGGTTCATTGGTTGGTCTGACGAATATAGCACGAATTGGCTCGTTGGCAAGATTGTCGTTTTGGCTCGTTGGCAAGGCTGGCAAGGTTGGCTCGTTGGCGAGGGTGGCTCGTTGGTGAGGGTGGCTCGTTGGCGAGGGTGGATCTTTATGCTCTGAGTACACGTAATGTGCTGTATTTCAAGACTAAATAAACAGTTGGGTAGAGCTGGAATTCACCTTTTTATCACAGGGTAAAATTTGAAATAAAGCACCAATAGAAAGGATGCGGTCTTAGGATGAATGCCGAATGCGCGAAGCGCAGCACCACCTAAGAAGAGCGGGTAGAGCAAACGAAAGTCAAGCGACGGTCGGTCGTTTTTGGAGGTTTCGAGTGGTTTATGTCGGCCGGGACAGGGTGCTTTGGAATGTGTTTTTAACCGGCCGGCCTCTTTTCAGGTTGGGGGTGGGCAGTGGTGAAAACGGCCGCAGGCGAGCCCAGCTCGCCTGGTGGGTTTTTTGTGCCTGTCGCTTCATCTGTGCCGGCGGGGGGGTTATCGCCCGGGCACAAAAAAACCGGCAGTCAAGCGACTGCCGGTCGTTTTTTGGAGGTCTCGAGCGGATTCGAACCGCTGTACAAGCTTTTGCAGAGCCTTGCCTAACCTCTCGGCCACGAGACCATGGAGGAGTGCAAAAGTAGGGAAATCCGGCGAACCCCGAGCGCCAAATGCAAATATGGCCTAACGGCGCACGTCCCAGACCACGCGCACGGCTTTGACGTCTCCATCAAGTGGCGGGTTGAGCTTGGCAAGTGAAACCTTAACCCGCTCAACGATAGGGTGTTCGTTGAGAATGCGGGTGGTTATTCGTTCCAAAACTGTTTCGAGAAGATTGGCGCGGATCGCCATTTCGTGGCTGACAATGCGGCGCAAGGCCACATAGTCAAGGGTGTCGTTGAGGTCGTCGGTGGAGGCAGAATCGAACACATTGGCCCAGGCACGAACATTTATGAGGTAGTCGCTGCCGATGATCGCCTCTTCAGCGAGGCAGCCGTGAAAGGCGTACTCGCGCTGGTCAACGAGGTCGATTCGGGTGTGGCGCTTCATAATTGCCTAGCCGAGGGTGGATATGGCGGATTCAATGCGCGATTCACACTCGGCGCGGCCAAGGAGCTCCATGACCCCAAAGATGCTCGGTCCCTGAGTGGTACCGGCGATGGCCAGGCGAACGACGGGTCCGACGGCACCAAATCCGAGACCGGTTTCGGCGAGAAACGTTTTAAATGCTTCTTCGAGGGCGGATTCCGTGTAGTCCGTGGCAGCCCAACGCGGAGCCAGGCTGCGCAGGTGGCCGGCTGATTCCGAAGTCCACTTTTTGCCCACCATTACGGAATCGTACTCAGCTGGCTTGGCAAACAGGTAGGGGGCCGCATGAACGGCGTCAGAAATGAATTCGGCGCGGTCCAAAAAGAGACCCAATGCTTTGGCGGCAAAAGTCTTGTCGACCGCAGCGCCAAAAGTCTCAGCTGCTCCAGCTTGGTATTCAGCGACCAGCACCTCGGTGGGCCGTTGGCGCAAGTGCTGCTGGTTGAACCACTTCGCTTTTTCAAAATCAAAGCGCGCCCCGGCCTTGTGGACCTTGTCGATCGAGAAGGCTTGGACCAATTCGTCGAGCGAGAAAATCTCTTGGTTGGTGCCGGGGTTCCAGCCCAAAAAGGCGAGCATGTTGACAAAGCCCTCAGGGTAGAATCCCCGCTCGCGGTACCCGCTCGCGGTTTCGCCCGTCTCGGCGTTGGCCCAATTCAGTGGGAACACCGGGAAGCCAAGTCGGTCCCCGTCGCGCTTGGAAAGCTTGCCGTTGCCGTCGGGGCGCAGCAGCAAGGGTAGGTGCGCAAATTCCGGCTGTTCCCACCCAAAAAATCGGTACAGCAGCACGTGGAGTGGAGCCGACGGCAACCACTCCTCGCCGCGAATCACGTGGGTAATTTCCATCAGGTGGTCGTCCACTACGTTGGCGAGGTGGTAGGTGGGCATTCCGTCACCTTTGAGCAGGACTTTGTCGTCGAGGTTGAGGGTGTTGACGCTCACCCAGCCGCGGATTCGGTCCTCAAACTTAACTTCTTCGTTGCGGGGCATTTTTACGCGGATGACGTAGGCATCGCCGGCCTCAAGGCGGCGCGCAACCTCGTCTTCGGGCAGCGTCAAGCTGTTCTTCATCGACGTGCGCGTGATGCTGTTGTACTGCCAGTTCGGATTTCCGGCGGATTTGGACCGTTCGCGAACAGCTTCAAGCTCTTCGGGGGTGTCAAAGGCGTAGTAGGCGTGGCCGGCGGCCAACAGCTGGTCGGCAAAGGCGCGGTACATGGGCTTTCGGTCGGACTGGCGGTAGGGCGCGTGGGGCCCGTGGTCGGCGATTTGGCCGTTCACCCCGATTCCCTCGTCGGGCGAAATTCCGCACCATGCCAAGGCGTCGACGATGTACTGCTCGGCGCCCGGAACAAAGCGCGTTTGGTCCGTGTCTTCGATGCGGAGTAAGAAATCTCCGCCCAACTTTTTGGCAAACAGGTAGTTGTAAAGAGCAGTGCGGACTCCGCCCATGTGGAGCGGGCCGGTGGGGCTGGGGGCAAAACGAACGCGAACGCGGCGGTCAGACATAGTAAAATCCTTGAAGGCCGCAAAGATACGGCGCCGGGAATCGCCCGCCCCCGCGCGGGGTCAAGCCCCTATCTTTGCAGCATGGAGCGCCAACTTAGCGAACAAGAACTTTTTCGCCGCCAGGCATTGGGCGAGCTCCGCACCTTGGGTGTGGACCCCTATCCGGCGGCAGAAGTGCCCGTGACCCACCACGCGGCCGACATTTTAAGCGGTTATCCCGCCAACCCCGAGGGCTACACCAGCGTCTGTGTGGCCGGCCGACTCATGGCCAAACGAATTATGGGCAAGGCCTCGTTCGCCAGCATCCAAGACAGCACGGGCCGCATTCAGGCCTACGTCAACCGCGACGAAATCTGTCCCGGCGACGACAAGACCCTGTACAACGACGTCTTCAAAAAGCACCTCGACTTGGGGGACTTTGTTGCGGTCTTCGGACACGTCTTCACGACCCAGACAGGCGAGATCAGTGTGCACGCCACGCGCATCGAACTACTGAGCAAGTCGCTGCGCCCGCTTCCGACCGTCAAAAAGGACGCCGACGGAACCGTGTACGACGCATTCAGCGACTCGGAGCTTCGCTACCGCCAGCGCTACGTCGACCTCGTCGTCAACGAGGGCGTGCGCGACGTGTTTGTCAAGCGCACCAAGATTTTTAGCACGATGCGCCGCATCTTCAACGAGGCTGGCTACCTCGAGGTGGAGACGCCGATTCTGCAGCCAATTCCGGGCGGAGCCGCCGCGCGGCCCTTCGTGACGCACCACAACGCGCTCGATATTCCGCTCTACCTGCGCGTTGCCAACGAGCTCTACCTCAAGCGATTGATCGTGGGCGGATTCGACGGCGTGTACGAGTTTGCCAAGGACTTCCGCAACGAGGGCATGGACCGCACCCACAATCCGGAGTTCACGGTCATGGAAATTTATGTGGCCTACAAAGACTACCGCTGGATGATGGACTTCACCGAGAAGGCGCTGGCCCAAATCGCGCTCGAGGTCACCGGAAGCCATGAAATCACGGTGGGCGGAACCCCGATTTCGTTCACGGCGCCCTTTGCCCGCGTGCCCATTTTGGAGGCCATCAAAACCCACACAGGGCTTGACCTCATTGGGAAGCCCGAGGCGGAACTTCGCGCCGCCGCCAAGTCGATTGGTGTGGAGGTTTCAGAAGAAATGGGTTCAGGCAAGATCATTGACGCCATTTTTGGAGACCGCTGCGAGCACCACTACGTACAGCCGACCTTCATCACCGACTATCCGGTGGAAATGTCGCCCCTGTGCAAGCGCCACCGCGACGACGAGCGACTGACGGAGCGCTTTGAGCTCTTCATCAACGGCAAAGAAATCGCCAACGCCTACTCGGAGCTCAACGACCCCATCGACCAGCTCGAGCGCTTTGAGGAGCAGCTCAAGC
>Ga0208788_1000593_pt1 | contig 17617 bp, 10 predicted proteins | sample Wag4_2014_7_11_3_FD_187363 | JGI IMG/M metagenome (GOLD analysis project Ga0208788, IMG submission 187363) | Fresh water mixed with fracking chemicals microbial communities from Ohio, USA - Utica-2 Time Series FC 2014_7_11 (SPAdes) (version 2) ...
GTCTGTGCCGGTTCGAGTCAAAGATATCACCGACGTCGTCGAGGTAGCGGCGGGCTCCGAGCATGTCGTCGCGTTGAAGCGTGATGGATCCGTATGGGCGTGGGGCGCGAATGCGGCCGGTCAGCTGGGTGACGGAACCTTCAAAGCGAGTCGCGTGCCGGTGGTAACAGGACTGCAGGGGATTGCCCGAGTGCGAGCGGGCGGTAATCAGTCGTTTTCGATTTCTTCGCGTCGGGCCGTCTACAGTTTTGGCGAGAGCGGCGACGGACAGTTCGGCCTTGGCGATACGATCAGCACAGATATCGGCGTGCCTACGGCTATTGCGCGTGCTGCGACAGACGCCTCTGCAAATGATCGGCTTGCCTTGTTGCTCGGAGCAAACGGGCTCGTCAGTTCTGCCGGAGCCAATGAGAGCGGATCTTTAGGCGATGGCGGCACCACCGCTCGTAAAATCTTTGGCGCCGTCAATGTTTTGAGCAATGTCATCGCCCTCGATTCGGGCGGACGATCGTTCTCCGTGGCGATCGTGGCCGATGGCACGACCTATGTTTGGGGCGACAACACCACGAAGCATTTCGCCAACTCGACGATTGCAGCAGCCGGCACCGGTACGCCGACGGCTGTGCCGAATTTTGACGCGATACCGTAACGATCTATCGGTATCTCTGCCAGCGACCCTCACGTCGAATCAGTAAACCCTCGGGACGATTCACCGTCTCGAGGATCGCTGCCGTCTCAGCATCCGGCTCGCCGTTGTAGATCGCGGGCCGATACTTCATTTGAAAAGCGGAGATGACGTTGCGTGTTTCGTCATCGAGTAGGCCGTGGCGCGGGACGATAAAACCGTGCTTCTCTAACTGAGTTTGGAACCAAGCAACATCGGGTAGCTCGCTATCAAAACGCGAACGATGACTCGCAACGAGCTCTGCGTCAGGCCAGGGAATCAAGCCTGCATCTGCAAAGCGCTTCCACGGAAAGAGCGGACCGGGATCCGATTTACGCTGCGGTGCGATATCGCTGTGGCCTACGATACGATGAGGTGCGACGGCGTGACGCTTTGCGATGTCTCGAACGAGTTTGATCACCGCGTCGATTTGTTTGTCAGGAAAGGGCTCGTAGCTTCCGTAGCGATCTCCTGAGTGTCCGCCGTTAACGATCTCGATGCCGATCGAGCTCGCGTTGAGTTCGGTTTGCCCTAGCCAGCTACTGCGTCCGGCATGCCACGCCAGTCGACTCTCGTCGACCAAGCGGTAGATGGTGGGTGGTTGGACGTCGACGAGGTAATGGCTGCTGACCCTACCTCGCGTCAAAACCTCCAGCGAATCGGCAAAGTTCAGGTCGGTGTAATGCAGCACGATGAAGCGCGCACGACTCTCGTGATTGAGGCTCTGATAGCGGGTGTCGATCCGGGGTTTATCGAGGCTTGCAACACAACCTGACAGGAACAAGAGCGGAGCGAGTATGATCAGGGCCAGGTTTCTTGGACCGGAAGATAAGGGGAGAGTCTTCATGGGACGAACCATACTGCCTCTGTTGGCAACCGTCATCGTCTTGGCGGTCAATGCAGCCGCCAATATCGTACCCATCAACGGCCTGAACACGGGTGAGCTCTCGGCGCTGTATCCGACTGGCTTCACGCCACCAGGTTGGATCTTCGGTATCTGGTCGATCATCTACCTAGGCTTGCTGGCATTCAGTGTGGCGGCTTTTCGGGGCGCTCCCCGAACGCGTGCACGGATTGCGCCGCTCATCACGCCGTACGTGTTCAACGCGATCGGTAACGCTGGCTGGATCTTTGCGTGGCATTACCGCCAGGTCCCACTCAGCGTGGCGCTGATGTTGCTCGTGCTCGGTTCGCTTATCGTGATCTTTTGGCGATTGCGTCAAATGCCCACCTCCACTTGGGGTGAGTTCTTCGTCATCGACGGCGTATTCGCTCTGTACTTCGGCTGGATCAGCACCGCGACACTCGTGAACTTCGCAACCCTGTTCTACGACCTTCGCTGGTATCCCTTCGCTTTGAGCATGGATGAGTGGGCGCTCGTGACGGTGGTGCTTGCTACGGCCATTTACGTTTGGATGGGCGTCGTCACTCGAAGCATCGTCTATTGCGCTGTGTTCGTCTGGGCGGCGACCGGTATCTATCTCGGTGAGCCCGCTATCACGCAACCAGTGCGTTTAGCTGCCGCAACCGGCATCGTCGCCGTGCTCACTTGCATGGTGTGGATGGCTTTCAATCCGCGGCGGCGAGCCAGTCTGCGAGGACCTTGAAGACGGGTGAGGCATCCACCTCATTGAAGATCTCGTGATACAGATCGTCAAAACGTTGTGACGTGACCATCTTGCGTGGTGCCACAGTCGCAAACGCATCGCTGCCCTTGGGGCTAACCAAGCGATCATCGCCTGCGTAAAGCAGCAAGGTCTGCACATCCCATCTAGGTGCTGCTCGCAGCACCTGTTCTCCTTGCGTGGCGACGAAAGCACCGAGGCGCGCGCAGATTCGATCGTGGACGAGCGGATCGGTGCGATACGCTTCGACGACACTTCGGTCGTGAGAGAGATAATCGGCGTTCAGGCCGTTGCCGAGCGTGAGGCTTGGTGCGATGCGGGGCAGCCAACCAACGATCGCGCGTTGCCATGCAGCCATCTCAACTGCCAGCGCCGGTGACGAGAGCACGAGTGCATCCGGTTTTACGTAATTGCTTGCGACGGCTGCAGCAGCGACCAGTCCACCGAGACTATGACCAAGCAAAATGCGTCGAGCGGTCGTCGCAGTGCCGGTTGCGCACCAGAGCTCTTGTAAATGTTTGAGTAGTTGGTCGTCGTCGGCGAGGTGACCGCGTGCGCCTGAGGATTCACCGTGACCATATTGGTCGTAGGCCAGCACATCACAGCCGAGAGCCACGAGACGCTCGGCTGTTTTTTGATAGCGCCCCGAATGTTCTCCAAGCCCGTGAACGATCAATACCTGCCGCGTCGCTCGAGGCACTTGCCAGTGGCGCAGCCTTAACGACGAGCCGTCTTCGGTCGTGTGAGTGAGTAATTCGGGCTGGATCGTGGAGGCGTTATCCATAACCCTAGCCTCGCAGATGGAAGCCCCAAAAGAAAAGGCCCGCCGAGTGGCGGGCCTTCTCGTGTCACGTAGTGACGGATCGCTTAGAAGCGATAACCGACGTTCACGAACGCACGACGTCCGAGGATGTCGTAGTTGCTGATCGCGATCGCGTTACCGATGCGGGTCGCACCAGAACCGGTCGAGACGATCGGCGGCTCTTTGTCGAACACGTTGTTCACACCGACGATGGCTTCCCACTTGTCGGCACGATAACGCAGCGACATATCGTGCTGGAAGTGCAGGTTGGTCGACTGATCGTACTTCGCCGAGACGCAGTATGCAGCCAACGATGCCGACGTAGTCGCGCAGTTCGGCAAGCCGAGACCACCGAAGACGTCGCCACCGTAGAACTTGTCGTTGGTCGTTGCCGAGAACGTGTCGATATTCCAGTTGAACGTCCAAGGACCACGTTCGAAGCGCAGGTCGAGGCTCGACACCCACTTGTTGTTGTAGGGACGACCGCGAACGCTGACGTTCGGCGAGTCACGGAACAACTGCGACGAGTCGACGAAGTTGTAGGTGACGAGAGCCTGCGCCGTGAAGCGGGTCTTGCCGAAGCGCTTGTCGAAGCGAACCGTCCAGTCCGTGCCTTCCACGATCTGATTCGAGATGTTCACGTAAGAGTTACGCACCTCAAGGATCTGGTTAGGACGCGTATCAGCCGTTCCGGGCTGGCGCGTAAAGAGTCGGCAGAAGGCATCGTTCGGATAATCGGGCGCGTTGTAGCAAGCGCTGACAATGCTGCCGGCGCCGAACTGGGCCACCTGATTCTCGACCTCGATGCGCCACCAGTCGACCGCCGCGCTCAGCGGCAGCTCTTCCGGCGTCCACACAAGACCGATGGTGGTGTTGTTCGACGTTTCGGCGTCGAGCACGCCCTTGCCGCCGCCGGCGATGATCGTCGCCGAGGATGAGCCAGCAGCCGTGTAGTCACCCGGCACGTTGGCAGCGGCGCAGTTCTTCCGCAGTGTTTCGTTCGAGCTCTGTGCCCAGTTGATGCAAGGATCAACGGAGAGCTGGCCCAAGAACGAAGTCTGGTTGGCGAGGAACAGTTCGTACAGAGCTGGCGCGCGGAACGAGGTGCCGTAGGCGCCGCGGAAGCGGATCGAATCGATGATCTGCCAGTTCAAGCCCGCCTTGTAGGTCGTGTCCGAACCGTAGCTGTCGTAATCCGTCCAACGGAACGAGCCGTTGAAGGAGAGGCGCTTAACGGCCGGCAGATCACGCAGCAGCGGCACTTCGAGCTCCGTGAAGACTTCCTGCACGGTATCTTCGCCCTTAGTGCGACCGGCGCTCGTGAGACCCCAGGCGTTACCTTTGATCGCCTGCGGACCCGGGATATCGTCGATCTCGTCTTTACGCTGCTCGATACCGAACACCGCGCCGATCGAGCCAGCCGGCAGATCGAATAGGTTGCCCGTGACCGACGCACCGAAGGTCGTCTGGTTATAGGTCGTATTACCGATGTCGCGAGCCATGAGGAAGTCACGCTCTGCTTGGCTCATCGCGAAGAAGCCACCAGCAACGACCGCAGGATTAGTCCAGCGAATCGGAACGCAGGTGACCGGGCCGGAGATCGTGATGGCAGCGCTGTTGCAGGCCGTCGAACCCGTGACGGCATTCATACGATCGTTGTAGAACGAATCGATGCCATAAGTGGCATCGGACTCCGTGCGCTGCGCGAACACGTCGTAGGTCCAGTCATTCAGCGGACCGGCCGAGAAGTCACCGGTCAAGCCGATGACGCCGCGCTGAAACTCCACTTCCTGATTCTGACTCAGAGGTGCGATCAGAATCGGGAAGATGAACTCACCGAAGCTGTTGTTCGGGTTGAACGGATGCACCTGCGGGAAAATCTGGCGGAAGCTGGTCTGTTCTGACTCACGCTTGTTCCAGAGGTATTCGCCGTAGATCTTGGCCGAGTCGCTGAACTCGTGCGAGGCCTGGGCGTATACGGAGTTACGCTCAGCCGGCGAGATGAACGTCCGCGTGCCATAGAGCGGGTTGTCTTGATTGACTGCCGCGCGCAGATCCAGATAAGCCTTCAAGTTGGCGGCCGGTGTGGAACCTGGACGAAGGCCGATCACCGAGGTGATCGAACCGCCGACGCGCTGCCAGCCGTTCAGGTTTTGACCGACCGGACCACCGCCTTTAACAGCCGTTGAGTCGGGCTTGTAGTCGCCGAGATAGCTCGACGGGTTGAAGAAGTTCGACAGAACGCGAACCTGGCCCGTGAACGTGTTGAAGCACTTCGATTGTCCGGTGACCGGATCGATCGTATCGAGCGACGTACCGGCGCCGCTTGCGAACAGCGAGCGAGCATCGGTCGTGACGTTCGTGAGCAGGTCCTGTGAGCAGTTCAGGAAATCACGTTCGTTGACGAGCAGTGGATCACGCTTGTAGTACTCAAAAGAAATCGACGCGTTGGTCTTGTCGTTCCAGGTCTTGCCCCAGGAACCCGAGAAGTTCTGCGTTTCACCACCACCGTCGAACACGTTCGTGCCCGAGAAGTTGAGGCGTGCTTCATCGAGATTCTGGTTGGTGATCAGGTTGATGACGCCCGCGATGGCATCAGAACCGTACACCGACGAGGCACCGTCTTTCAGGATCTCAGTGCGCTGCACGATGGAGCTTGGGATGACGTTGAGGTCGGCGGCAGCCAACTGACCACGCGCACCGGCGGGCGAGAGGCGACGACCGTTCAACAACACGAGCGTACGAGAAGAACCGATACCGCGCAGAGCGACGGTGTTGGCACCCGGACCGTTCTCGGTCACGAAGCCCGTCGTCTGGTCGTTGATCTGCTGCGAACCCGCGGCGAGCGTGTTCGTCTGCAGGATCTCGGTGGTGCTCAACAAACCTTCGAGCGAAGCATCTTCACTCGTGATGATGAGCACGGGCGAGGCAGTCGTGAACTCGGTGCGCTTGATGCGCGAACCCGTGACGACAACTTCCTCAACTTCAGAAGCATCAGAAGATTGATTCTGCTGCTGCTGACCTGACTGCTGCGAATTGGCGGTGGACTGACTCGCCTGCGGCGCAGCCAGAGCCGCGCTTTGCGCGATCATGGCAGCGACGAAAGACGAAATCAGAGCCGCGCGATTGACGCGATTCATGGTGGTTGGTCCTTCCCTTGGTATTTGAATGAAATCAGCCTCGGCAAGCCGAGATGATTAGCATCAGAAATACCACGTAAGCCGCGATTTCTCAATGCTTTTGCGTTGCTTTCGCGCAACAAAAAGGGCGGTCACGTTGCCGTGACCGCCCTTGCGGCATTCACCGCTGTATCGAGACTTAGAAGTTGTACTTCACCGTCAAACCCCAGCGGCGCGGCTCGTTCGGATACCCGGAGAAGCTGCCCGTTTGGGCGACTGCCGGGAAGGCCTGCAGCAGGTAGTCATCGTTGGTAAGGTTACGACCCCAGAGGAGGAAGTCCCACTGGTTAACCGCGAAGCCGACCGAGGCGTTCAAGGTGTTGACCTGACGGGAAGCGACGCTCGCCGGCACGTTGTCGACCAGCTGGACGTTGCTCTCGTAGAGGTAGTCGGCACGCACGAAGCCGGCGATATCGCCGATCATCCAGTTATAGGTCGCTGCGGTCGAAACGCTCCAATCGTGGATGCCCGCCGGGCGGGTGCCCGAGGCATCGTACGGACCGTTGATGCCGGGAGCGCCGACATAGCTGTCGTACAGCGGGTCGAGCCAAGTGGCGGCAACATCCAGCTGCAGTGCATCGGTCACTTTGAACTGCGTTTCGATTTCCACGCCCTTGGTGGACTGCACGCCCGCGTTCGCGAGCTGGAAGCCGGTACCGAAGAACAGGTTCGATTGGAAGTTCTTGATCTCTTGATCAAAGATCGCGACGTTCGCAGCGAAACGCTCCCAACGTCCCTTCAAGCCGAGCTCGATGACCGTGGCTTCTTCAGGCTTCGCGTAGCGAGTGCCATAGCGCGGGTACCACGGGTTGACCGCACCGCCGAGTGGCGAGCGGGCTGCGGTAGCCGGCGGGAAGGGCTTGCTGTCACGCGAGAGGTTCCAAGAGGTCGCCTTGTAACCCGTCGACACACCGGCATACGCGTTCAAGTTGTCGTTGAAGTCGTAGGCCAAGCGGATCGTGTAGGTTGTCTTGCTGTCGCTCGAGCTGTCGCTGAACGGCACCACCGGATGCAGGAACTGTAGCGGGTAGAGCGCGAGCAACGGGTTGCAGAGCGGGCCCGTCAACGCGCCGAACGGCGCAGGCGGACGGAAGCAGGGGACGACCGTGCCGTCAGCCACGCTTGCTTGATCAGCAAACTGGCTCGCCAGCGAATCAGGCAGACCGGCGCGCAGCAGCGCACCGCGAATTTGCGCAAAGCCTGCCGTGACGAAGTCGAGGCTCGAGAAAACTTCGTTCGAGGTTTGAGCAAAGTTCACATCCTTCTGCGTATCGGTCATGGCGACGCCCGTGGTCAGCGTGAGCTGATCCGTCAGGTCGAAGTCGAGTTGACCGAAGAGCGTATAGGCGTCGGTGTCTTGTTCGGTTTCGATTTTATTACCCGTGCCTGAGCGGAACAGTGAACCGGACGGCAAACCGAAAGCCGCCTCGAGCGACGGTAGCGTCTGCAAGCCCGCAACAGGATTGGTCGGGTTCGTCAGCACGCCCGCATAGTTGCGGAAGCCAGCACCGATGCGAATGGTGTTGTCGTACTCGACCTGCTCGGTCATGTAGTACGCGCCCAAGAGGCCGCGCACCTTGCCACCGCCGTCATACGACAAACGCAATTCCTGCGTCACGGTGCCGATGTCGCCCTCGTTGAGGTTGACGGCACCGAGATCACCGCTCGTGAAGTCGAAGTCGTAATCGAAAGCGCTGTCTTGGTTGCGTGATGCGGTGATCGAGGTCATCTGCCAGTCGCCGAGATCCCAATCGAGATGCACGGAGAAGCCGCTGTTCTTGATGACGTTGATCGGCAGCGTGTTGGCGTAATAAGCGCGATCGAAGGGCTTCGCACCGTAGATTTTGCCGCCGACGAGCGGCGATTGAATGATCGCGCCGGTCGGGCCGTTCACGAGGTTCGACACGCCGCAGCACACTTCGCTGATGGTGCTGTAGTCGCCGATGATGCGCATCTCGAAGTTGTCGCTGGCGTTCCAGAGCAACTGCGCGCGAACATCCGAACGATCACGATCGTTGATCTCAGCACCGCTCTTCAATTCTTTGTAGTAGCCATCACGCTCGTTGCGAACAGCCGAGAGGCTGAAGGCGACGTTGTCGCTCAAGGGTCCTGTGATCTTCGACTTCAAGATCTGCGTGTTGTAGTTGCCGATCGTCGCTTCGGCGTAGCCACCCCACTCGAACGACGGCTTCTGCGTGACGATGCTGATCACGCCTGCCGACGCGTTCTGACCGAACAGCGTGCTTTGCGGACCGCGCAACACCTCGACGCGAGACACGTCGACGAGATCGCCGATTGCACCAGCGGAGCGCGAGCGGTAGACACCGTCGATGAACACGCCGACCGAAGGCTCGATGCCCGGGTTGTTGGCGCCGTTACCGAAGCCACGGATGACGAAGTTGGTTTGCGTCGAAGTCTGCAGCGTCGTGACGCGCAACGACGGGATGATGCTCGCGAGGTCGGTGATGTCCTTGATCGAGGCCTTGTTGATCGTCTCGACGGGCGTCACGCTGACGGCCACCGGCACGTCTTGCAGTGTCTGCTCGCGCTTGGTCGCCGTAACGATGATCTCTTCAAGCTCGGCCGACTCTTGAGCGACGGCACCTGCTGATAGCAGGGTTGCCGCGACCGCTAAGCCGACAGCGGAATATGACTTCATTTAGAGTCCCTCAGTAGGTTTGATCTCACGAGCCTTCAGGCCCCGTGGATGGTTTTTGTCCTTCAGGGCTGATTCTAAACCGAAAATCAGGAAATAAACCCCGGGGGGTCCATCCCGCCCAAATCAGGGGTCGGCGAGGGTCTGTGTTTCGTCGGTACCGAAATGGCGCGCGATGCCTCGAACGACATCCTGGACCTTGTTGGCACCGTCATCGGTGAGTTCGATGTATTTCCGGCGCCGATCTTTAGGGTCGAGTGAGTAGGCGATAAATCCCGTCTCTAGGAGCCGTTCGATGCGCCGCAGGGCGGTGGTGACCGGGCTCTTGGAGGCGAGGCAGAGACTCGTCACGGAGATTCGCCGGCGGATGATGCGTGCTCGCAACAGTTCGGTGAGCATGCACCAGGTGGCATCGGGCTCGACGATGCCATCGAGCGCTCGCAGGCGAAAATCATCGATATCGTGCAGTGTTTGCAGCACTTTCAATTCGGGCGGATGGTCACGGCCGGCGCCGTTTTTAGCGATGTTCGGTGTTCGCTCGAGTACCCGCGGCGGTGTTCGGACAGGCTCGCGATCAGCGTAGTGATCGTAGCGCCGGCCCGCCTCTAGCACGGCGCGTAACAACACGGTGCGCGTCAGCGGTTTTGGGAGAAAGTCGGCCGTATCGAGGTGCAGGTAATCGGCGCCGCGGTCACCGCTGCGAGGATCCGAAACCAGGACGAATTGCAAAGCCGGGCGGTGGTTCGCGTAGCGCGCATGCAGATTCTTGAATGAGGTTCCGGTGGATTCACGGCAGCTTTGCGGATCCATGACGACCACATGGATGTCTTGTCGCAGATCCAGCAGGCCCGTCGCGCCTTGTGAGCCACCAATTTGGGTGGTGGCGACGACTTTCAGGCCCGCCTGGCTCAGGGCGCGTTCCATGAACTCGAGCGAAGACGAGTCTGAATCCACGATCAGAATCGTCGATTTCGGAGTAGGGGCACCGCCTGCGGCCTCATCTTTAACCGCGGCTGAGTCTTCGAGTTCGGGTGCCACCACCGGTGGGCCTCTTGTGAGTGGATTTAGGGTCTAGTTTTTACTTCATGCGAGCTTTAAATCGCACAAAACTTGTTCCAATTTGGAAGTGTATGAGGGGTCGGGCTCAATCATCAGTCGGGAAAGTGCTGAGCCTTTTTGGCAGGCAAGTCTCCATGCCAAATCGTTGTAAGAATCAAACAGTTTCTACCTTGAGCCACGGGCATTTTTCCGGTGTAATCGCCAGTTCAAATTCGGACAAAATGTCCAGGGAGTTGTAAATGAACAACAAGCTGATAGCGGTCTTTGTGGCCGCCGCTTTGACTCAGGCTGCCGTGGCGCAAAATGCCGCTGGCGGTGCCGAGGGCGCTGACGCGCTCGAACAAGTCGTCGTGACCGGTACGCGCGTCGCCAACCGTTCGGCGCTCGATACACCAGTTCCAGTGGACGTCATTCCGGCTGACACGCTGCAGAATCTCGGTGTGACCGAGATCAACCAGGCCCTGTCGGTCGCGTTGCCGTCGTTCAACTTCCCGCGCCCCGGTCTGACCGACGGAACGGATACCGTCCGTCCGGCCACCTTGCGCGGCCTTGCTCCGGACCAGACTCTGGTGCTCGTCAACGGCAAGCGTCGCCACTCGGCGGCTCTCGTCAACGTGAACGGCACGGTCGGTCGTGGCGCCGCCTCTGCCGACCTCAACACGATCCCGAACAACGCGATCAGCGCAATTGAAGTTTTGCGCGACGGTGCGTCGGCGCAGTACGGTTCTGATGCCATCGCCGGCGTCATCAACTTGCGCCTGCGTGAGGCTCGCGATGGCGGTGAAGGCACGATCAGTTATGGCTGGCGCGAAACTGAATACGAAACCGCCACGGGCACGCCGCCCGCCGGTGCGACGTGGTCGGCTCCGCGCGTGTTGTCGCGCAGCCGCTCTGACGGTGAGACGCTGACCATCAGCGGTTGGAAGGGTTTTTCTTTGGGTGACACCGGCTTCCTGACCGTGTCAGCCGAAGTGAAGGAAGCCGAGCGCACCGAGCGTGGTGGTTGGGACTACCGCCAGCAATATCCGAAGACTGCAACCGGCGCTTTTGACCCGCGTGAAGCGACTTTCCAGCGTTTCAGCGCTTGGTACGGTGAGCCGGAGCTGTCGCAGAAGACGCTGTTCTTGAACTCGGGCGGTGAGTTGTCCGAAGGCGTTGAGATTTATGCTTCGGCCAGCTGGCAGGATCGCTCGGCGACCTCGGCGGGTTTCTACCGCCCCGCGAGCGACTCGCGCAATGTTCCGCAGATTTATCCTGATGGCTTCTTGCCCCTCATCTCGCCCGATGTGACGGACTTCTCCGCCGCAGTCGGCCTGCGTTGGGCGATTGCCGGTTGGGACATGGACACCTCGGTGGTCTACGGCAAGAACAAGATGTCGTTCACCATCGAGAATACTTTGAACCGTTCGATCGGGCCTTCCAGCAAGACTTCGTTTGATGCGGGTGGTTTCGATTACGACCAGGGTGTGATCAACATCTCGGGCGTGCGCGGTGTCGACGTGTCGGGTCTCGCCTCGCCGCTCAACGTGGCGCTCGGTCTCGAAGCGCGTCGCGAAGGCTACGGTATCTTTGCCGGCGAGCCTGACTCCTATCGTAACGGTGGTGTTTTGTTGAATGGCGCCCCGACCGCTTCGGGCGCTCAGGTTTTCCCGGGCTTCCGTCCGGGTAACGTGGTCAACGAGCATCGCAGTGCCGTCGGTGCTTACCTCGATCTCGAAGCCAACCTGACCGAGAACTTCCTCGGCTCGGCTGCGGTTCGTGTTGAGGAGTACAGCGACTTCGGCAACAACATCTCGGGTAAGGTCTCGGGCCGCTACGACTTCAGCGACGTCTTTGCGCTGCGTGGTTCGGTCTCGAGCGGTTTCCGTGCGCCGTCGCTGCAACAGCAGTACTTCGCCACGACCTCGACCAACTTCATCAACGGTGTCCCGTTCGACATCACCACCTTCCCGGTCTCGGACCCGGTGGCGGTGGCACTCGGCGCCAAGCCGCTTGAGGCAGAAGAGTCGATGAACTTCTCGGTCGGTGCCGTGATTCAAGCGGGCGATCTGAGTCTCACCATCGACGCGTATCGCATCAACATCGATAACCGCATCGTGTTGTCGGAGAACCTCACGGCGACCAACGTGCGTGACTTCCTGACCTCGAAGGGCTTCATCGGTATCGGTGGCGGTCGCTTCTTCATCAACGGTGTGGATACCAACACCCGCGGTGTCGATATCGTGGCGAACTATCCGGTGCGCTTCGACAATGGCAGCAAGATCGATGTCACGGCAACGGCGAACTTCAACTCAACGGAAGTCACGCGTCTGCCCACCATCTCGCAGATCGCGCAGCTCAACCCGACGTTGTTCGGTCGCGTGAACGTGCTGACCTTCGAAGAAGGCAACCCGAAGAATAAGTTCGTGTTGTCGGGCGCTTGGTCGCATGGTCCGTGGGGCGCCACCTTGCGCGCCACGCGCTACGGTGACGCGCTTTCACCGGGCACGACTGCCGCGACGGACTTCGTGTTGACGGCGAAGACGCTGGTCGACCTCGAGGCTCGGTACGAAGTGAACGAGAGTGTGAAGGTTGCCCTCGGCGCCGATAACATCCTCGACAAATATCCGGATGGCTTGCCGCCGTCTTTGAACACGACGGGTGCGACGTCGTTCTCGAACTACTCGCCGTTCGGCCGTTCGGGACGTTTCATCTACGGACGTGTGACGGTCGGGTTCTGATATCGACCTAGTGATCGAAGTAGCGCCCGAAGTCGTGCTGTTGCGCGGCTTCGCGGCGACTACCGCTGAATATGCCGCCGCGGTTGACGTTGTCGCCGCGGCGGCGCCGTTTCGGCATCTGCAAACGCCGGGCGGTCGGCCGATGTCGGCTGCGATGACCAACTGTGGCACGCTCGGTTGGCACAGTGATGCGCAAGGCTACCGCTACGAGCGTTGCGATCCCTTGAGCGGATTGCCTTGGCCTGCGATGCCGTCGATTTTTTTGAACCTGGCGCGATCGGCGGCGGCACGCGCGGGATATGCGAATTTTGAGCCCAATGCTTGTTTGATTAATCGTTATGCGGGCAAAGCGAAGATGGGCGCACACCGCGACGCTGACGAGCGCGATTTCTCGCAACCCATCGTCTCGGTGACTTTGGGCGCTGCAGCTACATTTCTTTGGTATGGCGCAGTGCGCTCGGGTCCATCAACGAAGATTCGGTTGGAGCCGAAGGACGTCTTGGTTTGGGGTGGTTCTGCCCGCCGTGGCTATCACGCTGTCGGGCAAGCCGAAGGCGCCGCAGCCGGCGCCGTGCGAATCAATCTGACTTTTCGTAAAGCGGGTTAAGTGGTTAGCTAGCTTTGAGCTCTTCGCGCAAGACGCGCCGAAGTTCGGCAACGGTCAGAGGTGAATTGCCATCGCTCGTAGAAGTGCTTTTGTCGATTGCGCCTCGTAAAGCTTTATTGATCAAGGTTTGATAGCCGACACCCTGACGTTCGCCTTGGTTGCGAAAAAAATCGATAAGGTCCGAGTCGAGCATGATCGTGATGCGCGTTTTACCGGGCGTCTTGATGATCGCACCCCGTTTGGCCTTCGAGAAATCATAGGTCTTTCGCATGATATCGGTCCATTTCGCCACGGCTGGCTTTGCGTGCGGAAATAATTCGGATCTTGTCTCCTCGTTGAGCATGAACGACAACAAGTAGTCTTCCGAGCGAGTCGATCCCCATGGTGATGAATCGCTGTTCCCCCAGCGCGTCCTCGTCTTCGATCGTGAGAGCTCTCGGATCAAAGAGAGCGGTTTCCGCATCGCCAAAGCTAACGCCATGCAGTAGTAGGTTACGGCGCGCTTTCGCGGGGTCGAATTCTACCTGCTCAAGTCCAGTATACATATCATATGCATACTGACAAAGCTGTACCGAGCTCTAAAGACGAAAAAAGCTGTTCTTTGCCTGCTTTTTGCTAAACGAGTACCCGCTCGATACCACCATCGTTGGCTGCGGAAACGTAGTCTCGCATCCAGTTCTCACCGAGCACGTGCTTGGCGATTTCAACGACGATGTAGTCGGCATCGAGAGCCGTTTCGTCTTCATAGCGTTTCAGGCCCTGCAAGCAGGACGGGCAGGACGTGAGTACTTTGACGTCGCCTGAGAAGCCGTCTGCGCGAGCGGCTTTGGCGCCTTTCTGCATTTCCTCGGCTTTACGGAAACGCACTTGAGTCGATACGTCCGGACGTGACACTGCAAACGTGCCGGACTCGCCGCAACAACGATCGTTCTTGACGATCTTGCCGTTGGCCTCGGCGTTCATCAGCTCGTTGACTACCTTCAGCGGCTCGTACTTTTTCATCGGCGAGTGGCAGGGGTCGTGATAGAGATAACGAACTCCTGTCACACCCTCGAGACGCACGCCTTTCTCGAGCAGATATTCGTGAATGTCCATGATGCGACATCCCGGGAAAATCTTCTCGAACTCGTAACCCTGCAGCTGGTCATAGCAAGTGCCGCAACTGACCACGACGGTTTTGATATCAAGATAGTTGAGCGTGTTGGCAACACGATGGAACAACACGCGGTTGTCCGTGATCATCTTGGCAGCCTTGTCGAACTCACCAGCGCCGCGTTGTGGATAACCACAGCAAAGATATCCGGGCGGTAAGACTGTCTGAACGCCGACATACCAAAGCATGGCTTGAGTAGCGAGTCCCACTTGTGAGAACAGGCGCTCGCTACCACAACCCGGGAAATAGAAAACCGCCTCGGCGTCTGGCGCCGTCTGACGCGGATCGCGTATGACGGGCACGTAATTCTTATCTTCGATGTCGAGCAGGGCGCGTGCCGTTTTTTTCGGCACACCCGCCGGCATGCGTCGATTGACGAAGTGAACGACTTGCTCGCGGATAGGCGCCTTGCCGACAGTCGCAGGCGGCGCTTTGACCTGTGGCTTGGCGAGCGTTTTAAAGAGCTGATGACCCAAGCGTTGAGCCTTGAAGCCCCACTCGATCATGCCTTTGCGAACGAGCTTGATCGTCTCGGGATTAGTCGCGTTCAAGAACAGCATCGAGGCGGCTGTGCCTGGATTGAAGCGCTTCTTGCCCATGCGGCGCAGCAAGTCGCGCATCGCCATCGAGACATCACCGAAGTCGATGTCGACGGGGCAGGGTGATTCGCACTTATGGCAGACGGTGCAGTGGTCGGCGACGTCGCCGAATTCATCCCAATGACGAATCGATACACCGCGACGAGTCTGCTCTTCGTAGAGGAAGGCTTCGATCAGCAGTGAGGTTGCAAGGATCTTATTGCGAGGACTGTAGAGCAAATTCGCACGCGGCACATGCGTCGCACAGACGGGCTTGCACTTGCCGCAACGCAAGCAGTCTTTGATGGCGCCCGAGATCGAGCTGATATCGGACTGCTGCATGATCAGCGACTCATGGCCGAGCAGATTGAAGCTCGGCGTGTAGGCGTGTCGCAGGTCGCCGCCCGGTAGGAGTTTGCCCTTGTTGAACCGGCCTTCTGGATCGATGCGCGCCTTATATTGACGCAGGCCTGCTGTTTCTTCGTCGGTCAGAAATTCGAGCTTGGTGATGCCGATGCCGTGTTCGCCGGAGATCACGCCACCTAAATCCCGCGCAATCTTCATGATACGTGCGACGGCGGCGTTGGCCTCCTGCAGCATCAGATAGTCATCGGAATTGACGGGGATGTTCGTGTGCACGTTGCCGTCGCCGGCATGCATGTGCAGTGCTACCCAAACGCGGCTCTTGAGAACGCGCTGGTGGATCAACACGAGTTCGTTTCGAATCGCCGCGAAGGCGTCACCGGCAAAGATATCGAACAGCGGCTCACGCAGCTCGCGCTTCCAGGAGACGCGAACGCTACGATCTTGAAGCTGTGAAAAAGTCTGATCGATGCGGCGCAGTAGATCGCCCCAGCGATTGCGAACCTCAACCAGCGCTTGTTTAGCTCGAGCGGGTCGATCGCCCAGCATGTCGCTCTTCGAGAGCGAATCAAGCTCGGCATCGCCCGTCTTGTTGAGCTTCAGATCGCCGCGCAGATATTCCTCAAGCGCATCGATAAGCCGCAGTTTGTTCGTGATCGAGAGTTCAATGTTGATGCGCTCGATGGCATCGGTGTAGTCACCGAGTCGCGCAAGCGGGATCACGACGTCTTCGTTTATTTTGAAGGCATTCGTGTGTTTGGCGATGGCGGCGGTGCGCGCGCGATCCAACCAGAACTTCTTGCGAGCATCGGCGCCGACGGCAATGAAGCCTTCGCCGCCGCGGGCATTGGCAATACGAACGACTTCCGAAGTCGCTTTGGCGACGCTCGCATCATCGTCGCCGACGATATCGCCAATCAAAACCATTTTTGGTAGCGCGGCGCGCTTGCTCTTGGTGGCGTAACCGACGGCGCGCAAGTAGCGCTCATCGAGGTGCTCGAGACCCGCCAGCTTCACGCCATGCGCACGATCGGCAGCCTCTAGGTGCTGCGTGATCTCGACGATCGACGGGATGGCTTCGCGCGCTTGCCCAAAAAACTCCAGACACACGGTGCGCATACACCGCGGCATGCGATGTACGACCCAGCGTGCGGCGGTGATCAAGCCGTCACAACCTTCTTTTTGAACGCCAGGGAGACCGCCGAGGAATTTATCTGTGACGTCTTTGCCGAGGCCTGCTTTGCGGAACAACGATCCTGGCATCCGCAGCGTTTCGGTGCGCAGTACGCGTGCTTCGTCTGCTGGAGCACGACCATCTTTCCAGGTCAGACGCCACTCGACTTGCGGCGCATCATGAATTTTGCCGAGGTTGTGACCGACGCGATCGACCTCGAGCCAATTGCCCTCGGGGTCGACCATACGCCACCAGGCGAGGTTGTCGACGGCGGTACCCCACAAGACGGCCTTCTTGCCGCCCGCGTTCATGGCGACGTTACCGCCAATACAAGAGGCATCAATCGAGGTGGGATCGACCGCAAATACGAAGCCCGCACGCTCGGCTGCCTCGGCGACGCGCTTGGTGACGACCCCGGCTTCAGAGTAGACGGTCGGAATGAGTCGCTCGTTGCCTTCACCGAGTCCCGGCAGGGCTACGTGCTCCACTTCGGTGACTCGCTCGAGTTTCTCGGTATTGAAGACCGCCGAGAGTGGCGTCAGCGGAATGGCGCCACCGGTGTAACCCGTGCCACCTCCTCGCGGAATGATGCTGAGCCCAAGCTCGATACAGGCTCGGACCAAGCCCGGAATTTCGTCCTCTGAATCAGGGCACAGCACGACAAAAGGGTATTCGACGCGCCAATCAGTTGCGTCGGTGACGTGCGAGACACGCGAGAAGGCGTCGAATCGAACCGCATCTTCTCGAGTGTGTTTGCAGAGCAGTTTTCGAGCTCGTTCGCGCAGCTTCGCATTGCGCACGAAGTTCGCCGCAAAAGACTCGACCGCTTGTTCGGCCGCATCGAGTAGCAACCCGACTTTACGATCGCGCTCGCGATCACTGTCGGAGCCGCCGCTTTCACGACGCTTCTCGATTTCTTTGAGTCGGTGCTCTAACGCCGAGATCAACTGTTTGCGTCGCTTTGGATTATCGAGGAGGTCATCCTCGAGATACGGATTGCGTTGTACCGCCCAGATATCGCCGAGCACTTCATAGAG
>Ga0208788_1000596_pt1 | contig 17588 bp, 14 predicted proteins | sample Wag4_2014_7_11_3_FD_187363 | JGI IMG/M metagenome (GOLD analysis project Ga0208788, IMG submission 187363) | Fresh water mixed with fracking chemicals microbial communities from Ohio, USA - Utica-2 Time Series FC 2014_7_11 (SPAdes) (version 2) ...
TCCTCCGACGAGCTTATCCTGCTCGATGAACGGGGAAAAACCTATGCTTCGCTAGAGTTTTCGGATTATTTGCAGAAGAAGATGAATAGCGGTCTCAAGCAACTCGTATTCGTGATCGGAGGCCCCTATGGTTTCGCAGAGGCAGTGTACGCCAGAGCAAATGGAAAAATCTCGCTTTCCAAAATGACTTTTTCCCACCAAATGATTCGCCCTTTTGTGGTCGAACAACTCTACCGCGCCATGACCATTTTGCGCAACGAACCCTACCACCACGAGTAAGGTTTGTAAATTTTTTAAGCACATTTTGACCAGTAAGAAGGGTTGAAGTTCATTTAACTGGGCTGTTGACCGTGGTCTGTGGACGATTATCCGCAAAAGTTAATCCATCGCTCTAGTTACCTGTAGGCTAGCGGATAATCTATTTTCAAATTACCTCAATGTTAATTTTTTGGTCTTTTATTTGTTCAATGTTACCAAATTGTTAACTTTCGTCTATTCAGTTAACATTAGCTTGATGGACTATGAAAAAAATACTCCCTTTCTTGCTCTTCTTTGTAGGAATTGCTACCCATGGCATTTGCCAAGAAAACGCGGTTAAAGCAGCTATTTCTAACTTTTCTGAATCAGAAAAGGCTTCCTATTCTCTATTTTTGGATGAATCCGAAGTAATTGCTCCAGTAGCAAACTGGGAGGCATTACAGCTGGAGCTCGATGTAAAGGCCGCCAAAAAAATGGACTCTTTAGCGCTTCTTCGTGTTATTTTCCAAAAAACACACCAGCGGCTCTTAAAAAATTACCGTCAACACTCCACCTTCAGTAACATGCTGGACAAGGGATCCTACGATTGTGTGAGTGGTTCCGCTGCACTTGGATTGCTATTGGACCGTTATGGATACTCTTTTGATGTGGTAGAAACGGATTACCATGTATTTATTCAAGTATACCTCGAGGGGAAAACACTCATTCTTGAAAGCACACTACCAGTAGGCGGCATGATCACCGCTCCTTCTGGAGTAAGCAATTACTTGGCCGCCTACCTCAACGAGGGCGCTCCTGTAGCACGAAATATTAGTGAAGGCTTGGCAGGTACCAAAGTGAATTTCTTAGACAATACCATTTTCCGAAAAGTCAACCTTAGCGAATTGGCAGGTTTGCAGCATTACAACGAGGCAATTGTGCACTTCAATACGCAAAATTACAAGGAGGCTATTGACTTGCTCACAAAGGCTTATACCCGTTATCCATCGGAGCGAATCGAGGGTCTAAAAGCACTAAGCATCGACCTAGCCTACCATAGCTATGGTGTTGACATCCGAAAATAGATTGAATTGGAGAAGCCTAGTGATGGTGGTGGTGTCCTTCCGGCCCATGCGCGTGACCATGTTCTAATTCTACTGGTAATGCCTCTCGGATAATTTCGATTTTGCCTTCAAACTGCAGATCCAAGCCTGCAAGTGGGGAGTTGAAATCCAAGTGTACGCCCATGTAATCCACCTTGAGCACTTCTCCCCTCATATGGTTTCCCTTATCGTCCTGCATCGGGATTACATTTCCTACCCGGAGAAGCTCTCTATTTTTTTTGCCTTCCTCTTTGAAATTGGCCTTGGGGATAATCACTCGCTTCGCATCGTCGTAATCCCCATACCCATTTTCAAAGTCAATAAATACAGAAAAAGAATCGCCTACAGATTTGCCTTCCAGGGCATTCTCTAAAGCAGGAATCAAGTTGTGGTGCCCAAATAGAAAATAAAATGGCTCTTGCGCAGTCACGGTCTCGTACCAGCGCATTCCTGTTTCCCCATCATCAACCGTCAAGGTATAGGAAACAGCGACGACCTTATTAGTAGTAGCAATCATAGATAGAACGTATACGGATTAGCGAAACAGATAGGTAACTGAAAGTTGCCCAACAAAATTAGTGCGGTCATATCCTGGAATAAACCATTTTTCTGGTTTGTTTTCCAAGTACCACTTGTAATTGAGTGTATTTACATATTGAAATTTGCCAGAAAGGAGCAGGTTGCCGAATTTCCACTCTGGGGCCAAGGAAAATACCAGGTCCACGTATTTGTTTCGGAAATCCTTCACTTCCTCGTAGCGGTAGTAGTAGAAATCATTGTTGTACTCGATCCGCTCCAACTCGATCCCAATTTTTTTCATCCCCTCGATCCAGGCTATGCCTGCAAAAATCTGGTTGCTGGCAGGCCCATTTCCCAGTCCAAGCATCTGCCCTCGATGCGTGTAGCCGTGGCGCACATGGTCGTGGATATACCAAGTCTTGAGTTGTCGGATATCCTCTCGAATGGTCTGTCCAGAAAAAGTCATCTCGGAGCTCAGCTCCAAAAAGCGATTCTCTTTCTTCAGGTCCATCAAGTGAGAAAACCCAAAAGTAAATGCTCTACCTGATTCAGGGGTAGTAATAAAATCAATAAAAGGGCGGTCGTTGTCGCGAGTCCCGAATTCACCGTAAAACTCAAACCTTCCCTTGGGATCCATCCATCGAAAAAAGCCGGCGCTAAACTGCTGCCGCTTGGATTGGATGGTATCCAGCACCTGTTGGTTTTTCTTCCGCCCATTAAATACGGGCAGCACATCCTCTAAATCGGATACTTCGGAGCGGTACACATTGTTGGTGGAGCCATAACCAAAAAATAAACCTGGCACCCACTTGGGTTGGTAGGTGAATATCACCCCTGAAAGCTGCCGATCACCATCCTCTTTTTTTGGATAGTAAACATCCATCTGCTGAAAGTTGTAATCCGAATGTGGAGGTAGAAAATTAGATGCTTTAAGCCTTCCAGTCATGACCTGCGCTTCAAAAGAACCAATAACCGACTTGATCGGTCGACGAGTATTCATCGTGTAGTGCAAAAAGCCAGGGGCAGAATTCCCCATCAACAAGGAATTTCTTCTTCCCGGTCCCCACCAGAGATTCTCGGTAGATATCCCCAAGGAAATGGCATCCAAATTCAGCCGAAAGCTAGATTGTCCTGGAACTAATTTTTGGTAGGAACTCTCCCCAAAGCGCTCAGGAAGGTCAATCCGGTTGAGGTATTCGTAATAGAAAAGGATAGTAGACTGTTGTTCAATGGGAAACCCGATAAACTCTTTATTTTGGGCCTTAATCAGTTCAGGCTGCAACTGCAAGCTGAATTTCCACCATTCCACAAACGCCCCCATGCTAAATACCTGCTGTAGCCCCCGATTGGGAATCATGGCGCCATCATTGGTAGCAAAGGGATAATTCGAGGTGTATTGACTTTTATACAAGGCGGGAAGGAATAAAAATTTGCCTCGCTTTCCAAGGCGTTGATGGTAACTGGAAGAGTCCAAATCCACCAAGCCCCCATCCAAGTCAAAGCCATGTGCCAAACCAAATGCAGCTGTAGGAATCAAGGGCCGAATCATGAATGAGGCCGATGAATCAACCTTCCCAGTCAGTTGAAGCCTCCGTAGGTAATCCTCCAAAGATGGTGCACCAACAGCAATACTCTGAGCCCTAGCCCCCTGACTGAATGCAAGCATCCCAAACAATCCAATCGCAGCTATAAGTATCCGTGTTCTCATTTGGAATTGGTTTGGATAGCTAAAATGGAAATTTTTGCAATTGACCAAGACTCATCGCACTTGGGCGAAGGGCTATTGGTTTGCATCAATTCATCCCGCATGTGAAATCGAATGGAGTCCACCTTGGAATGTTCAATGAGCCTCTCTACTCGGTACCGGCTGGTGGAAGTAAAAGATCCAAGGCACAAGCTTGGCATATTGGTTTCAATCGCTCCTGTTTTTGGAGTATTTTGTCTAAAAAAATCATTGGGAAAAGACTGGTACAAGCAATAAGACGATACACAAGGACTATTCGAAAAAGTGGTTCGGACTACATCTACACTATCAATTCCCATAAACCAGTAATCAGGTCCAGAAATGCCATCATTCCAGTTGCCATCCCAGCTGTCGTGAATCAGTAGCTCCACAGAAAGCTTGAGGTAATTGTGTTTGGGCAGGTCATAAAGTGTGACGGCCACTTCCTCATTGTTGTAATACCCTGCAATGGTATCGTTTCTCCAGATAAAAAGACGGCCATTTTCAAAGTTGGCGAGGTCCAATTTTGAGAAATTGTTGTTGTAGAATTGAACTTGATTTTCAACAGACTCCACGCAGGAAACTGTTCCCAAAAGCAGAAAAAAAGCAAAAAGGCGTAGACTAAACAGCAACTTTCCCATGGAAAAAGGGGGATTAAAAATAGTATTTAACAAAGAAACAAAAAACAAGGCACTTCTTCCAATTAAAGCCATACAATGTCATCTCTCGTAACGCGAAAAAAGGTTGATTTTGACCTGCCTGGAAAATTAAAGACTCCTATTTTATGGAAATGGTTCCATCCACTTTTACCATCAAAAATTAGGGGATAATCCCTTACTTTTACTTGCTCATTCGTTTTTGCTATGCCTCTTTTTACACTCGTTGCCGGTGCTCGGCCCAACTTTATGAAAATCGCGCCCTTGGTCCATGCGATCCAAAAAAAGCAGAGGGAAGGGGTTGCCGTAGATTTTCGACTAGTGCATACCGGGCAGCATTACGACAAAAACATGTCGGGAGACTTTTTTGAGCAACTCCATATCCCAGCTCCTCATGCCAACTTGGGTGGGGGTGGAGGAACTCAGGCAGAACAAACTGCAGCGATATTGGTGGCTTTCGAGCAGGAATTGATGGCCCATCGTCCAGATCTGGTACTAGTCGTTGGAGATGTGACCAGTACCTTGGCCTGCTCCATTTCTGCCAAAAAATTACAAATAAACGTGGCTCACGTAGAGGCGGGCATCCGTTCTGGTGACTTGAGCATGCCCGAAGAGATCAACCGCATGGTGACCGACTCGATCACGGATCACTTTTTTACTACCTCTGAGATTGCAAATACCAACCTGCGCACCGCAGGGGTGCCGGAAGACAAGATTCACTTCGTAGGCAACACCATGATCGATACGCTGCTGGCACAGATGCCCCAGTTCAAAAAGCCAGCGGGGATGCCTTTCGATCAGTTGCAAGCAGGCGAATACTTCGTGATGACGCTCCACCGCCCTGCAAATGTCGACCAAGAAGAATCCTTGCGGGAGTTAATGAACGCCATCCTGGAGGGGACGGCAGGATTGCCAATTGTCTTCCCTGTCCACCCCCGAACTGCCAAAAATCTCGAGCGACTGGGAATTACTGCTCCTAACCTCCACTTGATCGGTCCCTTGGGCTACTTGGAGTTTAACCATCTGGTGCAGCACGCCAAGGGGATCATCACCGACTCGGGTGGGGTGACGGAAGAAGCATCTGTGATGAATGTACCCTGTCTTACGCTACGGGATAGCACTGAGCGTGCAGAAACGATCCATTTGGGAACCAACGAACTGGTTGGTACCGATCCCAAAAACCTCAAGCCTTACCTGGATAAAATTCTCCGCGGTGAATGGAAACAGTATCAGGGGATCCCCCTTTGGGACGGCAAGACCGCTGAGCGTATTGTGGATATCTTGCTTAAGCATTCCAGCTAAGGCTCTTCATTTAACGAAAAAAAATACTCTCGCAAAAAAGGAAAGTTGCGAAGATCAAGACCCCTCGGCGGCTTTGCTTCTCTGCACCTTTGCGTGAACAAAAAAAATAATGTCTCGCAAAGAAAGGAAGCCGCAAAGAGATAAACCTTTGCGGCTTTCCTGCTTTGCGTCTTTGCGCGAAATTATTTTTTCATGCTCTAAGTGACGAGGAGCATATCCATCAATCAACCCAACCCCAGGGAGCAGGAGGAGTAACGATGGGTTGGGTCAAATCAAATCGTACCGAGAATAGCGTAGCAGATCCAAGTCTCCTCAAGTTGTAAGTAAAAGAGGTTTCGTCTACGGTGATCCACCACACATTTCCTACCGCTGCAGGAAGTAAGCCTGCAGTAAAGGAATCTGCTGGGAAAAATTGCGTGCTTGAAGAGCCTGTATTGGTGGCCTTCCCACCGTATTGGGTAACTGCATCTTCCGAACCGTCAGCATGCCGGTGGTCGTGCTTCAGTTGAATCAACTGCTGCTCATCCTTCGTCAGTACCCATGTACGGGAGAGATCCTCCCCTACAAAAAAAGGAATCCTAAGGCGACCTTCCTCACAACTTCTTACATGCATCACCAGCTTGCCAGCAAAGCGGGGATCAGATTCAGGTGACACCAACTTGCCTTCATAGGCCTTGCCACAATGCGTCGCGAGCAAGTCCCAAAACTGCTGGGAAGGGGCCTTCACTTGGGCAAAAGAAAAGGTGGAAGTATAAATAATAAGAAGGAGTAAGAGGCTGTATTTTTTCATATGCTAAGAGGAAGATAACAAGATAGTGAAGTGTTGACAGCATAAATCAGAACCGATCAGTTTTGTAACGAATCAAAAAAATTAATTGAATATCCTTTGAAATAAAAAAAGGCTGTTCCCTGTACGGGAACAGCCTCAATAATATTCCATTATGTTCTCCGATCAAAAGGAAATTGAAAGTCCAAATTTAATCTCTGTCCCTGGCGCCAAGTTTGTAAAGAATTGGTCATTTGCACCATAAGAACTGAATATAATCTGTTTTTTATCATTCAAGATATTTTCTACTCCAAAATTAGCACGAATCCGCTCCTCCGCACCAAAAGTCTTATTGATATTTAGGTTTAGCGAATGAAAAGGAACGGTAAATGTATCTGTTCGATTTCCAAATCCAACCAAGTTTAGAGTTGGGCCCTGAACATTGTAAAAGAGACCAGCTTCAATCCCTTTTTCGTACAAGTTGTATGAAACACCAGTATTGACAATATAAGGTGCTTGTCCTGACATCTCTCTAGTATCTGCAATCACTTGCCCCTCACGAGCCGTTAATTTACGGGAACGTAGTTCCGTCTCGGACATCTGGATTTTAGAATTAGTCACCGTAATGTTTGCATTCCAGAACCAATTTTGAAGGTTGGATGAAAGGAAGGAAAGCCCTTTTCTTAGTTCTAATTCAACTCCTAAGACTGAGCCATCACCCACATTTCGAGGTTGAAAAGCGCCCGGATCTGATAAAAATTGCACCATCTCAATTGGCTTCTCAAAAGATTTATAAAATCCACTTAAAGAGAACATCTGACCTCTTTCTTGGAATAATTCCCAACGCAAGTCAAAGTTATTTATTCTTGTCGGAGAAAGATTTCCATCCCAAAGCAATTCTGTTCCTCCATTTGTGGATTCTTGAAATAATCCTCCAATAAACGTTCTGCCGGTAATTGGATCTAAAATTTCGGCATAAGAAAGCTCCTTAAACGAAGGCCTTGCAATAGTTCTGGTTCCAGAAAGCCTTAAATTTTGATTTTCTTTCAAATTCAAAACAAGGTTGATGGTCGGGAAAAAGTCCAAATCATCCAAAACTTTGTCATTGTTGAGGACAATCGAACCAGTATTGTTTGTTCCGGTGTAATACTGTGTGAATTTTTCCATTCGAAGGCCTACAATCGCTTTAACTTTTGCAGATGGATTAAACTCAGAAGAGACAAAGCCTGCTATATTTTCCAAATTCGAGTTGAAGGCATTTGGATTGTTTGGGATAAAGTCAGGATCAAATCGGATAGCGTTTATTTTACCAGGACCAAACAAATTTTGTTCATCTAAAATTTGGTTCGGATCCCCGTTGAAAGTCACATTTCCAGTAGGAAATTGGAAACCTTGAATTAAAAAATCTCGATCTTTTTCCACATAAGAGGCCCCAAACTTCAACTTGCCTTCATTTTGAAAGAGGTAAAGCTGTTTGGTAAAATCAAGCTTCCCTACCAAGTTGGTTTCTTCCAAGGCTCTCCATATTCTGGTCGGTAAACCTACCTCAGTACCTACCCCATTGTCAGGGATTCTAAAACGAGTAAATCGAATATCTGGATCATCCATGGTAGATCGGGTAGGAGCTAATTTCCAATTGATTTCCCAAGCCTTCCCATTCAAATAATGAGTACCCGAAAGCAGAGCGCTACTCAATCCCTTTTGACTATACTCAAGGTTGTATTGTTTGGCTTCAAACACTGCTCCAAGGTTGGTATTGATAAACTCAAATTCACCTGCCTTAGATTCGCCATTTTGTAAATGAAGAAAATTCAATTTAAACTTGGATCCTTTGGTTTTTAAAGCCACCCCTGCAAGGCCTCCTAAGAGAACAGTATTTACACCGTAGTCTCCAACTTGATTTTCAAGAGGCTCTAGTTCATTCTGGGAAGGATCTGCTTGCTTTGCAAAAAGTTGAAATTCGGCATCCTTATAATACTCGGTTTCATTTTTGTAGGTCAAGGCCAAATTATAGCCCCAAGTAACCTTTGGCCGAGCCAGTTGATTTCCTAAGGAAAAGGAAAGTCCAAAGTCCATCATGCTTGTCGCCCGATAACCCCCTAAGGTTTTACCAAAGCTTCTTAAAATCGTTTGGTACTCTTGGCCCAATGGCCCAGAAGGATTGCCGACAACTTGTGCATACTGAGGGATATTTACAGTGTTTCCAGTTGGAATGGCACGAGTGCCATCATCGAATCCCAACCAATCTGTTTTACCTCCATCGTACTTCAAATAATCACTAGTTAGGTTCATGCTTGGATTTAAACCACCAGAAATCCCCAATCTGAATTCTTTCTCTTCAGGGAAATCCTTCGTCTCGATATCTACTACACCCCCAGTAAAATCTGCTGGAAGTTCAGCTGTAAATGATTTCGAAACAATGATGTTATCAATGACATTGGTCGGAAAAATATCCATTTGAAGCGCATTCCGATCAGGATCTAAGCCCGGCACATCCACCCCATTCAAAACAGTCTTGGTGTAGCGATCTCCTAGTCCTCGAACGTATACATATTTCCCTCCTTCAATAGATACGCCTGTCACACGCTTTACAGCAGAGGCAGCATCTCCGTCACCAATTTGACGGAAAGTACTTGCAGAAATCCCATCCATTACATTAGGAGCATTTCGCTTCACTGACATCAAGGCAGATTCGGTGGTACGGATTGCAGCAGCAGAGACGGTTACCGTTTCCAATTCCGACTCTTCTGTTTTCATAAGTACATCGGAAAGCACGTTTACTTTTCCAGCTTCTACAATTACCTCAGTCAAATTGACCGTAGAAAAGGAGATATAGGAAATCTGAAGGGTGTAGGATCCAGGAGCTACCTGAATTTCAAATTTTCCATCAAAATCAGTTACTGCACCTGTAGAAGTTTCTTTGACCAATACCGAAACCCCATATAGCGGCTCTCCGGTAGATTCATCAAAAATGGCGCCACGAAGGGTGCCATTTTGTGCAAAAGCAAAGCTAGTAATTAATTGAAAGGCAATGATAAGTAATAGAATTGCCAAGGGTTTGATAGGCAATTCTTGTTTTTTCTTATTCATACAGCGTTAGATAATATTCAATAGGAATGGTAAAAAAGGAAAGGAAGGATCCTTGCAAGACCTTCCTTTCCTTTAAAGAAATGTTAATTATTTGAAATCAGCCAGAGCTCCTGAAACTGCAGCCCAAGACCAACCAGTAAATTTAGATTTGTCAGCGCCAACTGTATTTGCTTTTGCAGCAACTGCAGTCGTGAATGCACTAGACCCTCCTTTAAACAAGTCTCCAACAACTACACCTGTAGGAAGTGTCACTTCAAGGCTAGCAGTGGTAGCAGCAACTGTAGGCAATTGATCGTAATCCTGACCAGCTTTTACATTGAAGAAATATACTTTAGAAAGGTCAACATTTGTATTGTTGTCAAGATCAGCAAGACCCTGACCGTTATCCGCTTTCACACTTCCGTTAAGAATTTTGTGGTTTCCATTGATGTAATCACCTTCTGGACCATCCAATTCGAAAGCCTCATCACCTGGATTGATTACAATAAAATTATCTAAAGTACCATTCCAGGCCTGATCAGTATCGATTGCATCATCACCTGCATTCCAAACAATTGCATTTTTCACAGATACAGTTCCACCGAACCACTCGATTCCATCGTCCTGGTTACCAATAATTTCTACGTATTCAATTACAGTTCCAGAACCAACAGCACCTAAAGTCAAGCCGTTGATTTCGTTACCTTCACCGATGTTTGCACCACCATGACGGATAGACACATACTTCAAGATACCAGAATTATCTGCATCGTCTGTTCCACCATATAGACCGTTGATATCGGAAGCAGGAATTCCTTCGATTTGCACCTCAGATGCATTACCACCAAAAGATCCCTTTGCTTTTCCTAGGATAATAAGGCCACCCCACAAACCATTCAAATCAGGAGTTAAGTTTGGTGAAGCTACTTGCCCGGGAGCAATTTCGTCCGCAATTGAAGTGAAAACGATTGGCTCAGTTGCTGTACCCTGTGCATCGATTTGAGCACCTCTTGCAATTACAAGGGCAGTAGCGTTTGCACCTGTTCCTGCTTCGCCTTTCACAATTACTCCTTTTTGAATCGTTAATTTAGCACCTGAAGTCACAGCGATTCGGCTTCCTAAAATGTAAGTTTTTCCAGTTACCCAAGTTGTGTTCGCCGTGATGTTAGCAGAAACACGGATGGTAGTTGGCTCAGCACCTACAGTCAATACGTGAGTAGCTTTTGCGACGTCACCGTCAGCATCTGTTACAGTAAATTCAAAAACTAGGTTCTTTCCAGCATCAGCAGCAACTGCAGTATACTCGAAAGGAAAAGTGGCGGTTGTACCAGTCAATGCAAGCGTAGATAGCGCAGCGCCATCTTTCGTTACTGAAAGAGATACAAGACCATCAAGGCCTTCAGCAGAACCGGTTACTGGACCTAGCTTTGCGCCGGCGTCAATTTTTGCAGTTGCAGGAATACCAGAAATGGTCACGCCATTGTCAGGCTCCTCTTCTGTACAGCTGGAGAATACCAGTGTAAAGGCAGTTAATAAAGTGAGGATGTACGAAAAATTTTTCATTTGTTGTTTGTAATTAAAGTTTTGCGAGTTGATTACAATACAAAGGTGAACCCTAATTATTGCCTAAAAGAAAAAATAGAATTATGCTTAGTTTAAAAAATCGCGACTCTTTTAACCTGCATTTAATGAAGGAAAAACAAAAAAAGGCTTTTCGTTCGAAAAGCCTTTTAAATGGGGGTTTTATGTTACTTCAATGTTACCGACTTGTTGATGGGTACTTTTTCGAGTAGCGTTTTGACCAAGTCGCGGGTGCTGATTCGATCCGCCTCTGCTTCGTAATTTAGCAAAATTCGGTGATTGAGCACGTCTTCGGCAATTTCTTTGATGTCCTCAGGCAATACGTAATCTCGACCATCCATAAAGGCAACTGCCTTCGCGGCCAAGTTCAAATTGATACTAGCTCGAGGAGAAACTCCAAATAGGATGTATTTGGCCTCGTCTTTCAGCCCATAGTCTTTTGGGAATCGGGTAGCAAAGACCAATTCAATAATGTAATGCTCCAAAGGCTCCGCCAAGGTGACTGCATTGATCTGGTCGCGGATATCAAAAATATCTTGTTTAGATAGGATTGGCTTCACATCGGCAGCATACTGCATGTTGGACATTCTGCGCATCACTTCCATCTCATCTGATTTGCTCGGATAATCAATGTGCACCTTCATCATAAAACGGTCGACTTGCGCTTCAGGAAGTGGATACGTTCCTTCTTGGTCCACGGGGTTTTGCGTAGCCAAAACCAAGAACGGCCGATCCAAAGTATAGGTCGTCTCACCAATGGTCACCTGCTTTTCTTGCATCGCCTCCAAAAGTGCAGATTGCACCTTGGCCGGAGAGCGGTTGACCTCATCCGCAAGGATCACATTCGAAAAAATTGGCCCTTTCTTCACCTCAAAGTTGGAGGTCTGCTGGTTGTAAATCATCGTACCTATCAGATCTGAAGGCAGCAAATCGGGGGTAAACTGAATGCGTTTAAAATCCAAGTGCAACACCTTCGCAAGCGTATTCACAGTCAAAGTCTTGGCAAGTCCGGGTACACCTTCCAATAGGATGTGCCCATTGGTAAACAAGCCGATCAACAAGCGATTGATCATCTTGTCTTGGCCTACCACTACTTTCTTTACTTCCTGAATGACTTCAGCAATTTTTTCCTGATGCATGAGACTCGTCTTTAAGTATACTTGTTTTGGAGGGACTAAATTAGGGGAAATTGTTCCAATCCCCAATCTTACTGTTTCCCGAGCGCAATCCCGAGCCTCCTACTGATTTTTAGGAATTTTTAAGAGCTACCTGTATTTCTTGATTCCAGCACGAGGTGCTGCAAATCCGGTCAAGCCAAGGGAACGATAAACTAGCTCCTGGCTGAGCTCACAAACTTCCCCTGCCTCCATGCCATCCAGTGTTATTTTTTCCATGGAAAAACGAACTAACCTCAAAGTAGGAAAGCCAACCGCTGCAGTCATTTTTCGTACTTGACGGTTTTTGCCTTCAATCAGGGTGAGCGCCAACCAACAATCTGGAATAGACGCACGGTAGCGAATGGGAGGATTTCGTTCGGGAAGAACAGGGGCCGGATCCAGTAGCTTGGCCAAGGCGGGCTTGGTGCGGTAGGACTTGCCATCGACTTGAATGGTGACTCCTTGTTGCAATTGTGCCAAGGCCTCGGGGGTGGGAATTCCCTCCACCTGCACATAGTAGGTTCGCTGGTGGCCAAATCTAGGATTCAGCAGTTGGTGATTCAATCCTTTGTCGTCTGTGAGGAGTAGCAATCCTTCACTATCCTTGTCCAGTCGACCTACTGGATATACTTCCTTCGGAAAATCTCCCAGAGAGGCTAGAGTAAATTCGTCCCCACTAAACTGTGTGAGCATCCCGAAGGGTTTGTATGCAATAAAATACTGTGGCACGGTCTGATTGCTGCTTAGCTTCCGCAGCCAACGCAATCAAAATGCGAGTCCAAAGGCTTTACTCCCTTCAATTGCATTTCTAAGTTATGGATCTCATCTCGAGTTTCCATGTCGGCAAACATGTCTCCAGTTAGCTTCTTTCTCAATGCCGTAATGGCTTCTTCCAAGGCAAGTAGTTGTTGTTCGGTCATCGCAGTGGTTTTTTTTGGGGTGAAAAATGAGGTTCAGAACACGATTTTTTTTCCTTCCGACACCAACTCAAAAATGAGGCCAATTGGGCCACATTTGCAATGAACTGAAAGAATAAAATTTCATCTCACGCACCGCCACCATCAAAATCTAACGTGAAGGCTATTGAGCTTCAAAAAGCGCCGAATCTAAACAAGACTTTACCACTTGAATCCTCCTGTCATTTTCTTTCCGAGAACGCCCATTTCTTCTATCTTTGTGCCTTGTTTTGAGCAGGATGCATCGCCTATAGGGCTATGCTTGACCCAACAAGTGTGGGTAGAAATTCGCTTTTAGCATTCTTTTCTTCAAGTTCACCAGAATAGACGCAGTGAAAACGTACCAGGAATTTAAGCAGGTAGACTACCCAAACATCGGGGAATCGGTCCTTCAGTATTGGAAAGAAAACCAGATTTTCGAAAAATCCATCTCCAACCGAGAGGGAGCCAAGACCTTTACTTTTTTTGAAGGACCTCCTTCTGCCAATGGTACGCCTGGCATCCACCACGTGATGGCCCGCACCCTGAAAGACATCTTTTGTCGATACAAGACCCTACGCGGATTCCAAGTAAAACGAAAAGGAGGCTGGGATACGCACGGCCTTCCAGTGGAACTGCAAGTGGAAAAGGAACTGGGCATCACCAAAGAAGACATCGGAAAGACCATCTCCGTAGCCGAATACAACAAAAAGTGCCGCGAGACGGTCATGCGCTTCAAGGACGAATGGGACGAACTCACCGAAAAAATCGGCTACTGGGTGGACCTCGAAGACCCCTACATCACCTTTGACTCCAACTACATCGAGTCGCTGTGGTACCTACTCAAGCAGCTCTACGACAAGGACCTCTTGTACAAAGGCTACACCATACAGCCCTTCTCACCGGCAGCAGGCACCGGACTCAGTTCGCACGAACTCAACCAGCCGGGCTGCTACCGAGAGGTAAAAGACACTTCCATCACGGGTCAGTTTAAACTAAAAAACCAGCCCAATACCTACATCCTGGCTTGGACGACCACACCCTGGACCTTGCCTTCCAACTCAGCCCTAGCAATCGGAGAGAAGTTGGACTACATCAAGGTACGCAGCTTCAATCCCTACACCCACCTCCCAGTGGATGTGATTTTGGCCAAAGCACGCCTAGCTGCTTACTTTTCACCTAAAGCAGCCGAACTCGCTCTCGAAGCCTACATTCCCGGTGATAAACTGATTCCTTACCAGGTGCTGGAAGAGTTTAAAGGAAAAACCATGATCGGATGGGAATACGAGCAGCTGCTCCCTATCCCAGGCTTGTCCCTCCCACACCCAGCCTTCACTGTCGTAGCCGGAGACTACGTGACCACCGAAGACGGTACAGGCATCGTCCACTTGGCCAAGGCCTTTGGTGCGGATGACTTTCGAACCCTAGTCCAACAAAATGTGCCCGGCATCTTCGTTCAAGATGAACTAGGCAATGAGGTACCCGTGGTCGATCGTCAAGGTAAATTCCTTCCCATCGTCGGAGAATACCTCGTCGCCAAAATGCAGGAACATGGAATCAGCGCACACAAGACCTTTGGGCCGAACGATTTCTACGTCAAAAACTACACGCAAGACGACGAGTCGGCGGCGGATTACAAAAACACGGATGTAATCTTGTCCATCCTCCTCAAAAATGAAAACAAGGCCTTCAAGGTCGAAAAATACGAGCACAGCTACCCGCATTGCTGGAGAACAGACAAGCCGATCTTGTACTATCCCCTTGAAAGCTGGTTTATCAAAACCACTGCCTACAAGGACCGCATGGTGGCACTCAACAAAACCATCCAATGGAAACCAGAGGCCACCGGAACCGGTAGATTTGGCAATTGGCTCGAAAACTTGGTGGACTGGAACCTCAGCCGATCTCGCTTTTGGGGTACGCCTCTTCCCATCTGGAGAACAAGCGACGGCACGGAAGAGAAGTGCATCGGCTCCATCGCGGAGCTAGAAGCAGAGATCGAAAAGTCAGTTGCTGCAGGCTTCATGACTGCCTCTCCTTATGCCGGCAAGGAATTGGACTTGCACCGTCCTTATGTAGATGAAGTCATCTTGATTTCCCCAAAGGGAGAAAAAATGTTCCGCGAGACCGACTTGATTGACGTGTGGTTTGACTCCGGTGCGATGCCTTATGCCCAGTGGCATTACCCTTTTGAAAACCAAGACATCTTTGCGGCCAACTTCCCGGCGGATTACATTGCAGAAGGAGTGGACCAAACTCGCGGTTGGTTTTTTACCCTCCACGCCTTGTCTGTGATGTTATTTGATAGCGTTGCCTTCAAAAATGTGATTGCAAATGGATTGGTCCTTGACAAAAATGGCAACAAAATGTCCAAGCGCTTGGGCAATGCCGTCGACCCTTTCAAAACCCTCAAGGAATACGGTCCCGATGCCTTGCGCTGGTACCTGCTCAGCAATGCCAACCCTTGGGACAACCTAAAATTCAACGTCGATGGAGTCACTGAGGTGCAGCGCCGCTTTTTTGGTACACTTCAGAATACCTACAACTTCTTTGCCCTGTATGCCAACCTCGATGCGTTTGTGTACCGAAAAGAAAAAGCCATCCCAGTTCAGGAGCGCGCAGAGCTGGATCAATGGATCCTTTCCAAATTGCAGTCTCTGATCTTGGAAGTGGAAGGAGCCATGGACGGGTACGATGCCACCAAGGCAACGCGTGCCATCCAGAATTTCACCGTAGACCAGCTTTCCAACTGGTATGTGCGTCTTGCTCGGAAGCGATTCTGGAGAGGAGACATGCAGGCAGACAAGCAGGCAGCTTACGAGACCTTATACGAGTGCCTCTACACAATCAGTCAATTGATGTCCTCCTTCGCTCCATTCTACGCAGACTGGTTGTACAAAAACTTGACCGAAGCGGGTGAAAACGCCAAGGAATCCGTGCATTTGACCGATTGGGATACTGCTAATCTTTCGCTAATCAACCCAGACTTGGAGACAAGCATGGACCTGGCACAAACCATCTCTTCGCTGGTACACTCCCTGCGCAAAAAGGAAAAAATCAAGGTGCGTCAGCCTTTGCAGCGTATCCTCGTTCCTGTACTTTCCGAAAAATTCAAGTCCCAGGTCGCCCATGTGGCCGAGTTGATCCAGACGGAAGTCAACATCAAAGCCATCGAATACCTGGATGATGCTTCCGGGATCTTGGTGAAACAAATCAAACCAAACTTGCCCCTCTTGGGTAAGAAGTTGGGTCCAAAAATGCGCTTCGTCGTAGCTGCCCTCCAAAACTGGGGGCCTGCAGAAATTGGACATATCGAAACTGAGGGGCATTTTATACTTTCTATAGAAGGTGAAGAAATCGACCTGCTTCTGGAAGAAGTATTGATCAGCTCCCAGGATATCCCAGGCTGGTCCGTAGCTTCGGACCAAGGCGTGACAGTAGCGCTGGATGTAACGCTTACAGAAGAGTTGAAGCAGGAAGGAATCGCTAGAGATATCGTCAACCGCATCCAAAACCTCCGTAAAGACCTTGGTCTTGAAGTGCAGGATAAAATCAAGCTGCTCGTGGCAGATTCCAATGTGGAAGTAAACGCGGCTATTGCTTTATTTGGATCCTACATTCAAGAAGAAACGCAGGCAATCTCCCTTTCTGTGGGCACACTAGAAGGAGAGGCGACTGTATTGGACATGGATGATTTTGAACTAGCTGTACGCCTAACTAAGGCATAATCTGAAGGATATGAACAATTATCTCAAGTATTTCGGTATTGCATTCTTGGTGATTGCTTTGGACCAAGCCACCAAAATGTGGGTGCACTTTCAGATGGACTTTGGAAGTCCTGGGCAAATCCAAGTTTTTGGGGACTGGTTTAAGTTGCACTACACCACCAATCCAGGAATGGCTTTTGGGATGGAGCTTGGTTCGGAATACGGAAAAATGATCCTGACCTCCTTCCGTTTGGTGGCGATGTTCGGCATAGGCTACTACCTCTACTACCTCATCAAGCAAAAAACACATGTGGGCTATACCTTTTGCATTGCCCTGATTCTGGGTGGTGCCATTGGCAACTTGGTGGACTCGGTATTCTATGGCGTATGGCTGGACAACGCCCCCTACAATGCCCCAACACCCTGGTTTCATGGGCAGGTAGTTGACATGTTTTATTTTGACATTTGGGAAGGATATATCCCTGAATGGGTACCGCTGTGGGGAGGAGGATATACCGCTTTATGGCCCATTTTCAATGTGGCAGATTCCTCTATATTTATTGGGGTAGGCATCATCCTACTATTTCAAAATCGGTTTTTTCCTGAAGTCAAACCTGAAATACCCGCTAAGAACCAAGAAGAGATTGAAGAGTAAATACTGCTAAAAACTATTTAGTAAAAAGAGAGACCTATGAGTCTCTCTTTTTTTTCTTCAAAAAAATCAGTAAAAACGACAAATTATTCTCTTTTATCCGTAATTTTCCTTTTCGTGTATCTATAAAGTATCCTCGATAGGAGGAAATAGAAGCATCTTATAGTTTGTAGTTTATATA
>Ga0208788_1000597_pt1 | contig 17584 bp, 32 predicted proteins | sample Wag4_2014_7_11_3_FD_187363 | JGI IMG/M metagenome (GOLD analysis project Ga0208788, IMG submission 187363) | Fresh water mixed with fracking chemicals microbial communities from Ohio, USA - Utica-2 Time Series FC 2014_7_11 (SPAdes) (version 2) ...
GTTTAATAACTATCAAGACATGATTCAGACTTGGTTTCAAACACCAAATGAAATGCTAGATTATGTTGAAGTTTTAGATTATAAAGAAAAAGCTATAGGGTTTAAATAATGTTTTTAATTTTATCTTTTTTTATTAGTTTTGGTATATTTTTATTTGTTATTTCTATAATATAATGTTTAGTAAATTCATTTTTGGTACAAACCGAAAAACTACAAAAATGTCTTGGGTAGAATACATTTTTACTCATGTAATTCCAACCTGGGGTCAAGTCTTTAGCTCTAATTTTAGATTATGGGCTCACCTCATGACTGATAATTATGATAATTATGCCTTGTTGAAAGATGATGACCCATTTACTGAATGTAATGAATGGTTTTGGGCGTCTTTAAATGAAGATGAAGTTTACCCAAAAGAGTTTTTAGAATATCTACTCCAATTGTCGGAAGAAGTTAAACTTGGTAAGGTCGAAACTTATCCTTGGGATAAGTTCATCGAAGACCTAGAGCTTCTAGAAGTGGACAATCTTCAAACTGGCCCAGCGGACCCCCAAGAGCCCTAAACCATAGATATAGTTAGTTCAACCCAATTGAGGTTTATGTCCCGCACCACTCGAAAAGTTTCATTCAATAGTTGCGCTCTTAGGAATCCTAAGACATTCAACGAAAAACGTCAGATTGATTCAATTATCACTGACGAAGACACAATGGATTATCCTATTTCTAAAATGAACAGGATTCTTTCCCGCCGATCTATTCCATCCCACTGGGATGATGAAGTTTGTTCCTCTTACTATGAAACCGATTATGACTCCTAAAATTGAAGCCAAACCTAGGAATTATCTTTCTAGGGCAATGGTCGAAGACGCATCTGATTACCTCTGGAAAAACTTTGGAATTTCTGTAGGAACTCCAGATTACATGTGGTCTAAAGATCAAACAATCGAAGAGGCCACAAAAAAAGGATGGAAATTTAGTTTCTATTAAGAGCCCTGGCACATCAGATTTTCTGGTGTGCCACTTTTTATACTGACCACTACTCTCCACCAGAGTTTGGTCGGGCCTTTATAATATCAACAGTTAAATCAATCACAATGAACCCCGACCTCAAAACTATTCAAAACACCGGATTTTACTTTTATCCTGACACGCATTCTTGTGTGCAAGATAAATCTGACTCCGCTTTTATCGCTTATTTTAACTCGACCCGGCGCAGGCTTTTTTCTCCTGGCATTGCTCCCGAAGCAGTTGTTGTTCGGTATTATGGATTCAAGGGAATGTATAATGACGTTGAATATCTTGCATCTCAATATGTTTACTATAGCATTTATGATGCAATGAGGCAAGTTCTCTCGTACAAACAAGACGAAAGTGAAGGTCGGATTGAACTGCTGGCTTATACTGATTCTACTGGTCTTGAGCTTTTCAGGGCCTGGGATTTTGAGGTCGAAGGGTTTGTTAATATGGATGGAGATAATGAAATTGAATATGCTGGATGGGCGAAGGTGAAGTGATGGATATTAGCAAATTTATTGGTCTTAATGGCATGAACTACGAAACTCTCTATTCACAAGAAGTAATTGATCGAATGAAAGAATATGAGGAAGTTGATTACTGTTCGGATGATTGTTTGACCTTTATTGATAAGTTCGGGGAGGAAGATTTTCTTACTTACTACGACGATTATCTTAATTTCAATGAAATTTATGGTCATATACTAGATCTAGATGAACTTGTTTCTTATTTTTCTGGCTTCTCATTTCTCCACACTATTTTTTATGGTGCTTTTGAGTCCCCACAAGATTTTGTAATAAAGCACTTTGGACTTGAAGAAATTCCTCATTTTCTTTGGGTTGATTGGGACATAACAATTGACAATGTAAAGGACGATTATGAAATTATTTTTAATGATCATAATCAAAAGTTTCTTGTTTTTGGTAAAGAATAATGGCAGTTTGGTCCGCTGAAATCAAACCAGTTCAGGGTGGGAGTTCTTTTTCGGTGCAAGTTGTTGCCGGGTCCAGTGAAATGGCGAAAAAAACTATTGAAGCTCAATGGGGAGAAGTCTATTGGATGAGAAACCTCAGAGTAATCTCTGCCAGAGACGACTATCAAGAAACACCTAAACACTCTTTTGAAGATACCATTACCTTTGAACAAAAGTTATGGTTATGTGGTATTTTTATTGTTGGTTATATTATTTTTACCTATTGGTACATAGCCCTGCCCCTTTTTATTATTATTTGTCTTCTTTTTTGGTGGGCTAACACTTAAATACCAATACTCCTTTCGTTCAGCCGTAAGGCCGGAAGTAATCCCATTTGGGGTGAAGGAACGCGAACTTAACCACTCGTTTCTTTGGAGGAACCATGCCACAAACAAAAAATATCCATCTTAATCTGATCCGGGCAGCTATCAGAAAAGCTAATAGCCTGAAAACCGCCCAATCAGCCACGCTACGTCAGCAAAAGCAGACAATTGTGTGCTAGGATACGGGGGAGCCGAAAGGCCCCCCTTTCTTTTTTATATTTTTATTATGGCAATTTCTTATTTTTCACAAGTTTTTGATGCACAAATTGATGTTGATGACATTGAAAACCGTCCCCTAAATGAAGTTTATGTTATTCTTGATGAACTCCAATCTTATAAAGAAATTTATAATAAATTGTGGAATAAAATTCCTAGGAAAGAAGTAAACGATCACCCTGACCTTATTGAGGATATGAAAGTTTTCAATACTTTGTTTGTTGTTACGAAGCGTCGAGCACATTTTCTTAATCATGCAAAGGTCCAGCAACTAACCAAAGCAATTACGATCTGGAAGAAGCGGGCCTTTCTTCTTGGAAAGAAGCTGAATATGACTAATGAAGAAGTTAAACAGGTGATGGTCTATCCGTCTGGTGGTTAGTCTGATACTCTTATAAGGTATGCAGTTAATGAAACCACCATAAGGATGCAAAAACCAATAAGAACTTGTTGTGTCATCTTCTTATTTAAATAAATATTTAGAAAATACATAACCATGCAACACGATCTAGTAGCCAAAGAAGTTCTTAACATCCTAATGGAATCTGGACTGTTTAGGAACGAAGAATTGGCCTTAGAAGCACTCCAAACCGGCCCAGATCAGTGGGTCAAGGATCTTGAAGAAGAGGCCAGCTACGCCGCTATAACATCGCTCCAACACGCACTGACAGATGCGCTTGCCAGGAGAGATTTTAAAACGGCTAAACAAATTAGAGAGAAAATTAACCAAATTGCAAGACAAAGTTCTTGATTAGGACACTTCCTCAACTGTCTACTAAAATAGGAATCGAACGAATTACCTGTTATCTTTAAGGGGCGTTGAGGGGATTCCGTAACACTCGATGCAATTCTCACTTGTTTGTGGAAGGACAAGTGAGCACCACAATTGAATAACTCACTTAAAATTAAATAACATCCTACACAAATCCACAGCAAAGTTGCTTTTTTTGATTGTTTTAATATGGAATCTCGTCTTACGATTTATTCAAAGCAATAGAGCTGTTGACTACTAAAAGAACCGCAAGTTCTTTCTTTTAAACGTATAATAAAGCCAAGATAGTCAGGCCACGATGATTCTTGGAAATAAACCCGATTTAAAAACCATGTTAATGTCCTGGGTTCTTTGAGTTGAAGCAGAGAACTCAGGATTTTTAAAACTGCACATTAAATTAATGGATGAAATTTCTATTCTAAAAACTCGGATCGCTGATCTAAAAAAACAAATAGACGATAATCCTCAATACTCACAAAATATTGTGGATTCTATTCTTGATGATATCAATTATTATGAAAATCAACTTGATTACCTGCTTGACACATGAATAAAATTCTTCTTCTACTCTTTCTTGTCCCGTTTCCGACTTTTGCTAGTCCGGCTTTTAAATACCAGACTACCTGTTATCTTGAATCTAAAGAAGAATACAAACAAGATGTTTGTACAGTTGTAGAGACAAGAGAAAAAGGTGGTGCCCTAAGGACAAGGAATATTTTTTCCAATCGCTTTAGTCTGACAATTAAAGGTAAGTTTGACCCTCAGAGGGGATATGTAACCTGGGATAATTACAATAAGTTTGAGTACAAGTGGGATTATAAAGTAGGCAATGTCCCTGGCTCAACTACTCCACACAGTTATGTTATGCCTGGATTTTTGGTAGAAAATATTTCTTGGGACTAATATGAAATCGAATTATCATCCATTAGTTCATAAAATCTTGTATTCTAAATTCAAGACTCCTTGGACCTTCATTAAAGATGAATGTAAACTAGACGAAAATGGTGATGTTGACATTTTTTGGATGAATAGTTTAGATGAAGAACAATGGCTTAGATGTGAAATTGCAGCGTTAGTCCAAAAGTATTTTGAGGAAAATAAAAATGACTGAAGAAAATTTCTATGAACTTTGGGAGCGATTTACGGCTTCTACGTTGATTGAGTCTCTCCCGGAAAATGTTGAAAAGTTCTGTGAAGAAAAAGAAATTACCATTGATTATTTCTTGATGGAGTTTATGTGACAGTTACTAAGCTGTCACTCTGACTTAGGGTCTATACTTTTTATCTTCTATAATACTAAAGTAATTTATGAATTGATGAAACAATGTAATGATTACACGAATTTTTGCGGTTGGTTTTGGAATCTTCTTGATTCTGTTGATTCTTTTTTTCAGGGGTCTTCCTGTTTTAGTTCTACTAAAAATGTTCCCTCTGATTGCTATTCTTCTTCTTGCAATTGCTTTTATAATTGCAGGAATTATGTCTGATTCTAATTAATTTTTGTCCCTCGCTTTTAAATTATTATGTCTACTGAAAAGATTGTTATTGGTGCAGTTGGAGTTCTTGGTGTACTCATTCTTACTGCTGGTCAATTTACCACTATCAATACTGGTGAAAATGGCCTATACACAAGTTTTGATGGCCAGGTAAAGAATGAAATTCTCATGCCGGGGCTCAAATATGAAGGGTTTGGTAGTATCAAAGTTTTTAATACCCGAAAAATTACTGTAACGGCTAATGACCTTCGGCCTAAAACCAAAGATAACACCATTATGAAAGATATGGATGTTGTTGTTACCTATTCTCTTGAACCTACTTCGTTGTACGAATTTTATACGAATTATGACATGAGTAATCACGGTATTGCTGATGGTGGTCAAATTCAACTGATGGCAAGTTATATTAGTCGCCTTATCACATCTGCTGTTAATCAATCGGTAGATGAATTTGCTGCTCTTGAGGTTAATAGCAGTCTTGATAAAATTCAGGACACTATTAAGTCTAATCTTAATCTTGCTCTTGAGAAGAATAATCTTGCGGGTAAGATTCGCATTGATTCTGTAGTTGCCGTAAAGGCAGACTTGCCTGATGATTTGGTTGCATCGGTGAATCGGGTTGTTGCAGCTCAGTCTGCAAATAAAGAGCAGAAGGTGAAAACCGAAACTGCGCAATTGAAGGCAGAAGAAAATAAGGCTCTTGCTTCTACTGTAACTCAACAATCTCTTGAGTACCAGAGGAATGAAATTATGAAGGCTGCATTTCAAAATGGCAGTATTGAAAAAATCATTATTATTAATGGGGCGAGCATGGATTTCCTGCCGGGAGGTCTAAACGGTAAGTAATTCAGACAATTATTGAACTGGCACAAGGGCACCTTCGCGGGTGCCTTTTTTGCTTTATAGTGCTCTCATACACAAAAACTACCATGAAACGACGAATTCGTAAAAAGTACCGAAATCTTCTTTTTAAGAAAGTGTTTAATTATGCTCATGTGAATGAACTTAATATTACAGATATTTGCCTGAAAATTAAAAAGTATCTTAAAATTATTCAAAAACTAAAATCGCATCATCAAATTAATGAGGGCGATTATCGTAATGGGTATGAGACTTATGGATATAATTCTATTGAAGAAATTCAGAATAATCTTGTTTATATTTCCGATAGATTTGGGGTTGCCTTTCGGTTGTCTTGGTTAGTTAATGTTCCAGAAGAAGTTGAGCGATTGATGACCACTCCCTAAACTGTCACAAGGACCCTATTATCAGGGTCCTTTTTGTTTTATGATGCACACAGTTCAACCAACTCACTCAAATGGCACTTAAAAGAACTCTTCAATTTGAAGATTTGGATAACGGTAGTATTACTATTGATTTTTATAGAGGCAATATAGAAATTATTCAAGATAGTTGGAATGATGGTAGAAGTGAGTTTCTTTCTAATAAGATTCGCATTTCACCGAGCAATCTTGAAGGAATTATTTCTGGACTCCAAATTATTTTAGAATCATTTGATTAACTAATCTTGCCAAAAGAAACCACAATGCAAAACATCACTAGCACCGCCCAAGTCATTTACAATCAAACCATCAAAGAAATCCAAGATAATTACAATAATTTTCTGGCCCGACTTAATGAGTACAAGTATGGCTCAAATCCATACTATAAAGATACTATTGACGATGTTCTGCTTTTTGTAGAAAAGTATTTTGAATGGTATGGTTCACCACATAAAAGGCAATGGTTACATCAGATGTTTGATGAAATGATTTGGCAAGAAGCCGATATTTTCGGACCACTACTCCATTTTATTTCCTACCACATTTATGATGATGGTTCTTGGAATGTAAAGTGGTTCAAGGATGTTTATGAGACTAAAAAGAAGGTGATTGGTGGAGTTGAAGTAGATTGGCCAACTTTTGAAAATATTGGCAGAGAAGAAACAACCGAGGACGATTGGGAAAACGGATATCCGGTCGTTGTTAGTGAAGACATTACTCAGGACCCAAAGATTCTTCTTCAGGCGATGTGTAAATATGAAGAAAATAAGAAAAAAGTGGCCGAGTATTATGACAACCTTGATAAAATTCAAATAGAGAAAATGGAGCGCAAGAAATGAAACTCTATCTTATTTGCGAAGACGTTGATTTGGGATACCATGTTTATGGTGTTTTTACTGACAAAACAATGGCCGAAACTCAGATTAAACTGCTAACCGAGGCCAGGGCAAAGAAAACAAACCGAAATCCTTAAACAAGAAACCGAACTTCTTAAAAAACAAAACGAAAGACTAAGACAAATGATAACAAAAGTTAAATGTGAAACCTGCGATGGGACCGGACTTGTAAAAGTTCTTATGAATGCAGATGGGTATTACATTTATGCTGATGAACCAATTATAGAAACTTTAGGATGTGAGAATTGTGGAGGAACTGGAGTAGAATACAATGAACCTCAAAGAACACTTAAACCAGAGGCATAAATAAAGATGCTTATGTAACTCGCAATTCCATAAGTTGGGGAGGATTTTTCCTTCCCATTTTGCATAAATAATAATGCGAGTTACAATAAAGCAGATGGAATACTACACTTACGCATATTTGCGTGAAGATCGAACACCTTACTATATTGGTAAGGGGAAAGGTAAAAGAATTACTGGAACTGCGGGAAGAAGGTGTAAAAAGCCTAAGGATAAAAGTAGAATTATTTTTCTTAAAAAGAACTTAACCGAAGAAGAAGCATTCAAACACGAAAAGTATATGATAGCTGTTTTTGGTAGAAAAGATTTGGGTACAGGAATTCTAAGAAATCTTACTGATGGTGGCGAAGGAGTTTCTGGATTAATTTTTAGTGAAGAACATAGAAGAAACTTAAGTGAGTCTCATAAGGGGAAATCTCCCGGCAATAAAGGCAAAAAAACACCTCCACATTTAATTGAGGCACACCGACAAATCATGTTAGAAAAATATAAGAATGGAACATTATCTCAAAAGGGAGAAAAAAATAATAGCGTAAAAACTTGGAGGATAGTTTTTATTGATGGAAGAGAAGTAATAACTAAAGATTTACATAATTGGGTCAAAAAGAATGGTTATTCTAAACCCTCAGTTTGGTATGTTTATAAAAAGAAATTTGCAAGAGCAAAAGACATTATTTTTGTTCAAGTTGTAGATGGAACGCCCTTTAAACCTGTGAATGAAATTATTGATGAATTCAACAAAAAGAATTTAGATGTAAATAAACAACAATGGCAATGTATTGAAACTGGGTTTATTTCTACTCCTGCAGGATTAACTCATTATCAGAAAAAAAGAGGAATTGATGTATCTAAAAGGAAAAGAATATTATAATGAATTTAACACAACACTTAAAACAAAGGCATCTTGACCTAGAACTTCACAGACCAATTCTTGATGAAGAATTAAATATTGCAACATTTCTTTTTTACAATCTATCTGGTCAATTAGTAGGTTATCAACAATATCAACCAGGGGGGTGTAAAAAAGGTTTTAATTGTCCAAAAGAGGGTAAATATTATACCTATAGGAATAAAAATCAACTAACCATTGCAATCTGGGGACTTGAAAGTTATTACATTTCTAATGGTCCAATTTTCCTAACCGAAGGTGTCTTTGATGCTTGTAGATTGACAAAACTTGGTCAAACTGCATTTGCAACTCTTGCGGGTAATCCACCAAAAGACTATAGAAACTGGCTGCAAATGTTAAATCGCCCAATTATTGCTGTTTGTGATAATGATGATGCGGGGAGAGACCTTACAAAGTTTGGAGATTATGTTGAAGTTGTTTCTGATGGAAAAGATTTAGGAGAAGCCTCTGATGATTATGTCCAGTTTCTTGTAAACAAGTATTGTGCCAATTATTAAACTGACCACTATTGGTCAATAGTCTTTAAAATTTATGATTAAGGCGGCACTAGCCGCCTTTTTGTTGGTGGACACTTTTGGAACCGACTCCTACCCAGTTGAAAGGCGGCAACCCATCCTGTATATTATGAAGGTCGGTGAGGGGAACATACCTCACACCACACCAACTGTCGTTTACCACTTTCTTTTTATTATGCAATTCCTTAACAACGTCCGCGCTCAAGATCAGACTGCTCCTGTGACCCTTCTCGTTAACGAAGAGTCCTATGCTGTCACCCCTGCAAACTATCAAGGTAAGACCGTCGCTCAGCTTTTTGCTCAGTACGCTTCTAATCTGGGTGTTGATGCTTCCCGCATCCAATCCTATATCCTGGACGCAACTCAGGTTCCCGGTGAAACTGTGGTTCGCCCCGGTGAGGTTTATCGTGGGGTTATCACTTCCGAGAGCAAGGGCTGATTAGCCACTCAATGACAAGGCCCTAGAACTCTAGGGCCTTTTTACACTCTTTTCTTTTTTTATGGAAAATCAAATTCTACGAACAGCAAATCATGGATGTTTTCAGTTTTATACTGGAGGCTGGGGTACTTATATCCGGCCGATTGATGATCCAGAAGCCAATGTGATCATTGAGAAAAAAGATCTAGAAACATTCACTCTTAAAGAAGACATTCATCGAATTCCTTCTGAACTTTGGCAGCGGTGGGTTCAACTTTGTTTTCATTTTGTCGAAGAAGTTCCATCTGATATGGAAGTATCTATCAGGATTCTTCGGAGTGAAAAAGATCCTTCTGTTTATCGGATTGTTGTGCCTAAGCAGAAAGTTTCTGCCGCAACAGTGCGAGTTGATAGTTTTCATGAGGCTGTTGATATTGAAACTGGTGAAGAGATCACCCAATTTCCTCCTGTTGGATGGATTCCGGTTGGAAGTTCTCACAGTCATAATACTATGCAAGCATTCTTTAGTGCTATTGATGACAAGTATGAACTTGGAGATCCTGGGATCCATATTGTAGTCGGTTCTATTAACACAGAAAAAAGAACCTATGCAATCAAGGCATCTATCGTTGCTAATGGTCGAAGGTTTGATGTAGATCACAACAAAATTATTGATTGTGAGCCAGTAGAAGAAGTGACCTTCCATAATAACGTTCTTAAGTATGTTGATTATACCAAACCGGTAATTAATTTGCCCTCCAAAACAAATAATTATAGATCGTTTCAAAATTCAAACAATAGGAGTAATTCTTACAATTACAAATCACCTTTTGGCTTTTCCGATCAAATTGATTTCACAGAAGATTACTACCGAGAATTTTTTGGTGAGACGGAAGTAGCCAAAAAGAAAGATCTTCAATTGTGGCAGATTGAAGATGTTATTGAAGACTACATCAAACAAAATAAAGGAAATGTTGAAGAAATTCAAGAATTGATTTCTCTTCTTTCTGTTTATGTTGAAGAACACACCGAACTTTTCACCTAATTATGAACCCCATTTTCCCAACTGAACCTGCGAAAGTTAATGTCCATCTTGTTCCCCCCCAGGCAGAATTTCTTTCTTATTTTGTGGAACCGGACACATTTACTCTCCGGGCATGGATGCCAGACAATTTTGCCAATCTTAATGAGTCTTCATCGGTGCAGCAAGACTATGATAGATTTTATAGTCAAAATTGCGTAGAGTGTGAAAGAAATTGTAGGTATTTTTATGAGACTAATCACCCAGAGCTTTTCCATGATCCAGAAGAAGATGGGTATCTAAACTCAATTCTATCAGCAGTTAGTGACTTTGTTGATGAAGATAACGGAGAGTGTGCTGTTTATTGGAAAGGGTTTCGCGGGCAACAGTGTCCCATGGGAAATGTATTTGAAGCGAAACCTCCCACATATGACAAAATTGCAAACATGGTGTTTGATATTAAATTGACACATGGTAAAACTAAACCTCGATTTAAAAAATACACGGACAATGCCCATCTGAAGGCTGGTTATGTAGACGAATCCGGGCAGATTTATGAAACTACTGCGAAACCTGCTGCAAATGTTTACACCTCAACTTTTGGTTATGATCCAGGTTATGTATATGGTAAAATTTGCTGGAATTATATTACAAATCACCTTACTTTGAGGGACATTGTAACTTCTTATACGACTTCTAAATTTAATAATGATTTGCTGAGAATTTCTGCTTTTAAATCATATATCAGCGAAACACGGGAAAGTGTGGAGTACAAACAGTATGTAAAATCAAATCATAAGTTCTTGGCGTCTGGTTATGATAGTTTGATCCTTATTGATGCGGATAAAGATGTTCAGGCATTCTTTACTATGCTGATGGCCGGGTTTACACCTCTTCCTGAACTTCCGCATATTATGGTTGTTCCTGCCAAGACCGCGACTATTAAAAAAGGTGAAATGATTTATCTTGGTTATGCTACTCAAGAGGATGCAGTCGGTCGATCCTGGTACATCTCAACAGAAGGATTTTTGATTGGTCAACTTGACGAATCATTTGTGACAGTTTGATTTCTGACCACTGGCCGGTTTCTTTGACCCATTTTTCACTTACCATAACGAAGTAGTTCACAGCTCTCCTATGAATTTCAATCCTGATACAGTTTTCATTATCGGCGTTGGTGGCACTGGTGGCTACCTTGCTGCTCCCATTGCCCGGTTGGTTGCTTATCACGAAGCAACTCAAAATGCCAAGGTTGTTTTTATTGATGGTGACGAATTTGAAGAGCATAATGCTACTCGGCAGATTGTGGGGCCATCACAAATCGGCCTTAACAAGGCCAGGGCCATGGTTGATTTTTGTACTTTTCAGGGTCTTAGCAATGTAGAATGTAAAGAAGATTTCATTTCAATGACTTCTTTTATTCCGATGCTGAACCAAACTAAATCTCCCCTGATTATCTGTTCGGTTGACAATGATGCAACCCGCCATGATGTAATTCAGGCCATTGATCATGCTTGTAAAAACAAGGACTTCTTCTTTATTACTCCTGGCAACTCTGATGGGACTGAAACTGTAAAGGGCCAAACATTATGGTTTGGTCGGTGTGATGGAGAAAATGTCGGAATGGATCCGACTCTGGTTTATCCTAATCTCCAGAATCCAGAAGACAGTGTTCCTCATAAAGGATCTTGCGCTCTTAACGCACCTTCTCGCCCTCAACTGATTTCTGCTAACTTTATGGCAGCAGCAATTACCCTTACTGTGATTCAAAATTTCCTAGACGGTATGTTGGATCACAAAAAAAGCGGCATGTTCTTCAATGGCCGCACCCTTATCACCTCTATCTCCTGAATTTATTATGACTACCACTACTGAAACTTCCTTGGTTAATGTGAACGATCAACTTGTTGAGTTTGCTAATCTTCTGAATGCTCTCAAGTATCTCTATGAAGAGGTTCAGACCGCAAAGCCTGATGCTAACACCATTGAAGCTAAGCTAGAAGAGTTTATGAAGAGCAAACATATGTCGAGCCGGTTGACCAATTACATTAAGCGTTATCAGATTCCGGCAATGACTCAAACAGTTTCCAATGAAATTAAAGAGAGTCTTGATTCACAGCTTGAAAACTACATCCTCAGTAAGCTCGATGATCGAATTGAACACGTTCTGAGGACAAGGCTGGGACAGTCCTAAAACCGTCCACTAGGCTGTCCATTCTGGCTCCCGACCTGAAATAATGCTTACATCAGGGCAGGGAGCCCTGAATTCATTCACCAAACATTTCTTATTATGGATCGCGCCACTACCATCCGCAATTTCATTCAAAATTCTGGTTCCACGATTATCTCGGTTGAGTTTGTCAAGAAGAATGGCGAACTTCGGAAAATTCAGTTCAATCCTATGGATCGACAAGAGCTGGTTGGGGGTTCTCCTTCTACCTCTAACCCTGACATCATTCGTGTTCGGGACTTTAAAATTGCCAAGGATCACGGAGCCGGTGCATGGCGCTCATTTGACGTTAATCGAGTTCTGAGCATCACCTCCAACGGACAAAAATTTGATTTTTGAGAAAATGAACCAACAAGTTAAGCAAAAGTGGGTAGATGCCCTCAAATCAGGTGATTATCAACAAACCAGGGCAACTCTTAAAGATCAAAGTGGGTTTTGTTGCCTAGGAGTTCTTTGTGATCTTTACTCCAAAGAAACTGGGGAAGATTGGGTTCAAGATGGAAAGTATTACTATCCACCAACAGCAGTTTGTGAATGGGCAGGTTTTGTGAATACGTATAATCCAAAAGTTGAATATGGCGAGGAACGTCTTTCATTAGCAGATCTCAACGATAATGGAAAATCCTTCAAAGAAATTGCCGCAATTATCCAAGAGCAACTCTGACAATGAACAATTCAAGTATTGAACAAGACGCAAACCGTTATCGGTGGATCAAGGCCCAAGCAAAACTTGATCTGAGAACGAATTATACTAATGGGGAGCCATGGACAAACACCGAAACCGGAAGAAAGTTTTATCCTTCACACCAACTAGCAGTAAATGGCACTGGGTTTAATGGTATTGAGCATCTAGATGATCTTATTGACAGTGCAATGAAAATGTATCCAATTGACGGAGACGGCATCCCACAAATTTAAACTCCCCCTACCCCTCATGTGAGGGGTTTTTTCATAAATAGTTAATAACGAAACAAAAAAAATGTCAGAAGCAAGCAAAAGAATAAAAGAAATTATTGCCGCCGCCGCACAAAAAGCCGGAGATCCAGAAAAAGATTTAACCGGACCTCAAGTTAAAAAGTTACAACAAAATACAATGAATAAAGTGAAAAAAACTTATAAACAATTTGTTACTGAGGCCATAGGTAGACATGTCAGCGCAATGACAACTGATTTAGGTGGTGTTAAAGGCGATGTTTCAAGAAAAAAGACACAGCAAAAACTCCAGACGGCTATAAAAAAAGACGAAGAAGAATCACGCGCAAAAGATAAAGAAACTCAGAGCAGATTAGCCAGAGAAAGGATGACAAAAGGAATTTATGGAAATTGGAAAGGACACGGGTGGGGGTGGATGAAAACAGATAGAGAAACCAGAAGAAAGACGTTTACACCAGGAAAATATGACAGTTAAAAAACCGTCTACTTTAATGTCATTGCCTAGCATCAGAGGGTAAACTGTAGGAGTACAACAAAGCAACTTAATGGACTCTTTCGAAATCAAAAAAATCATCAATCAAATCAATTATTATAATGATTGTGCAGAATTGAGGAAAACTTATCTGGAAAAAGGTGTCAAGTTTTATGACAAAGATGGGTGGGGGTACATTAAAAATCGCGTGAAAACTTATGTCGAAAAAAATGAAAATCAGAACATTTAAAGATGTATTAAATGATCCAAGAGTCTCTGATGTTTCTGATGAAAGAAAATCTCCATATGGAGACAATGATGGTATTTGGATTTATCTAAAATTTCCTTATTATAACCCATTGACAGAAACGACTCACATTCACGAATACACAGTAAAAGAATGTCTTGACATTTTAAATAATTCCATTATTAAGAATGCCAATTATTGGAATACTTTGTAACTTTTAAAACCTTTATTAAATTTATGACTAACTTAAAACTTGACTTTGCACAAAACCCAAACACCCCAACAAAGACCCTAGAACTTCTTGCAGCTGATGAAGATTCTAGTGTTCGCTCCTGGGTTGCAGAAAACCCAAACACCTCAATCAAGACTCTAGAACTTCTTGCGACTGATAAAGATTTTTATGTTCGCTCCAGCGTTGCACAAAACCCAAACACCTCAACAAAGTCCCTAGAACTTCTTGCGACTGATAAAAATTCTTATGTTCGCTGCCAGGTTGCAAAAAATCCAAACACTCCAACAAAGTCCCTAGAACTTCTTGCAACTGATGAAGATTATGTTGTTCGCTACTGGGTTGCACGAAACCCAAACAGAACCCAGATTGTTGAAAGACTGATCCTTATGACAGAAAGCAAACTGTCTACTGCTGCTGCCTGACCCCTTATTCTCGACATATACTGGTCACAGTTGATTTTTTATTATGCTGACTTCCACCGACATTTTCTCTAAGCCCAGCATCAAAAAACATTATGGGCAAAAACTGCTTTCGGGTTATCCTGAGGCTCTTGTGGAGTTTGAAAAGACAGTTTTTTCAAACAACATTGAAACTCTTAAAAAGATGTGGCCTTATTTGGCATTTGACCTGATCTTGAATAATATTGATTGGCTCGAAATTCTTGATCTTTCTATTAATGTTACTCAGGCAAATTGGCTGATTGCTAATATCAAGCCCCAATCATTTCTCAACATGATTAACAATCACTATACTAAAGTTGGTTGTATTTCAATTAACACGTTTTTAAAAGATACGTTCAACCAACTTGATAAATTGATTAAACAGAATGTAGATGTATCTACACCTAAAAGGTGGAGACTTATTGATTTTCACGATCATGTGTCTTATCTTTATCTGAAAAATAACACCAAGAATAATAAACTCCCAACTATTATTAGCCCATACAAAAAAGATAACTATCTTCTCTCTCAGCCCAAAGATAGTATTGAAATCGTTATCTGGGGTAAAAAGGTAAAAAATTGTGTTGCATCTTACGAAGAGAATATCGGAAAATCTATTTGGATCTTTTTCATTGAAAAGGATGGGGTTCCTCTGTACACTGTTGAAACTGATATGAAAAATTATAATATCAAACAAATCGTCTCACAATGCAATAGTCGAGTGGACCAAGAGGGAATTGCTTTTGCACAAAACTTTATTCTTGAGGCAGTAAAAAAGTGAACCGCCAACAAAAAATCAACGCAGCACGAAACCCAAACACCTCAACAAAAATTCTAGAACTTCTTGCAACTGATGAAGATTATGTTGTTCGCTACCGGGTTGCAGAAAACCCAAACACCCCAATTAAAACCCTAGAACTTCTTGCAACTGATGAATATTCTGATGTTCGCTACTGCGTTGCACTAAACCCAAACACCTCAACAAAAATTCTAGAACTTCTTGCAACTGATAAATATTCTTCTGTTCGCCGCTGCGTTGCACAAAACCCAAACACTCCAACAAAAATCCTAGAACTTCTTGCAATTGATGAAGATTCTTTTGTTCGCCACTGGGTTGCACAAAACCCAAACACCTCAACAAAAATTCTAGAACTTCTTGCAACTGATGAAGATTCTTTTGTTCGCCATTGGGTTGCACAAAACCCAAACAGAACCCAGATCGTTGAAAGATTGATTCTTATGACAGAAAGTAAACTGTCTACTGCTGCTGCCTAAAATCAGGTTTTTGATTTAAACTAAACCAAACAACACAGCAACCATGAATCATCAACAAAAAATCAACGCAGCACAAAACCCAAACACCCCAATCAAGACACTAGAACTTCTTGCAACTGATGAAGATTATGGTGTTCGCTACTGGGCAGCACAAAACCCAAACACCCCAACAAAAACCCTAGAACTTCTTGCGACTGATAAAAATTCTTATGTTCGCTGCCAGGTTGCAAAAAATCCAAACACTCCAACAAAGTCCCTAGAACTTCTTGCAACTGATAAATATTCTGATGTTCGCTACTGCGTTGCAAAAAACCCAAACACCTCAACAAAAATTCTAGAACTTCTTGCAACTGATGAATATTCTGATGTTCGCTACTGCGTTGCAAAAAACCCAAACACCTCAACAAAAATTCTAGAACTTCTTGCAACTGATGAATATTCTGATGTTCGCTACTGGGTTGCACTAAACCCAAACACCTCAGCAAAGTCTCTAGAACTTCTTGCAACTGATGAAGATTATGTTGTTCGCTACTGGGTTGCACAAAACCCAAACACCTCAACAAAAATCCTAGAACTTCTTGCAACTGATGAATATTCTGATGTTCGCTACTGGGTTGCACTAAACCCAAACAGAACTCAAATTGTTGAAAGATTGATTCTTATGACAGAAAGCAAACTGTCTACTGCTGTTGTTTAGATACCAATTTTGACCTAAACTAAACCAAAAAACACAGCAACCATGAATCATCAACAAAAAATCGATGCAGCACGAACCCCGAATACCCCAATCAAGACACTAGAACTTCTTGCAACTGATAAAGATCCTGGTGTTCGCTCCGACGTTGCACTAAATCCAAACACCCCAATTAAAACCCTAGAACTTCTTGCGACTGATAGAGATTCTCTTGTTCGCCGCTGCGTTGCAGAAAACCCAAACACCCCAATTAAAACCCTAGAACTTCTTGTGACTGATAAAGTTTCTTATGTTCGCTGCCGGGTTGCACGAAACCCAAACACCCCAGCAAAGTCTCTGGAACTTCTTGCAACTGATAAATATTCTTCTGTTCGCCGCTGCGTTGCACAAAACCCAAACACTCCAACAAAAATCCTAGAACTTCTTGCAATTGATGAAGATTCTTATGTTCGCTACTGTGTTGCAGAAAACCAAAACACCCCAATAAAAACCCTAGAACTTCTTGCAACTGATGAATATTATCTTGTTCGCTCCAGAGTTGCACGAAACCCAAACACCTCAACAAAAATTCTAGAACTTCTTGCAACTGATGAAGATTATGTTGTTCGCTACCGGGTTGCACGAAACCCAAACACCCCAATTAAAACCCTAGAACTTCTTGCAACTGATGAATATTCTGATGTTCGCTACTGCGTTGCACTAAACCCAAACAGAACCCAGCTCATTGAAAGACTGATTCTTATGACAAATTATTACTCCGAGATTCATTAAATTATGGAAATTACTGTTCATTATCTTGACGATCATTATGCCGAGGTTCATATAGAAGACTGCCGGTTTACAGAAATTACTTCTGGGGTTCTTGATAAAGACGAAAGAATCGCCCTGGCCCAAAAATTTATTGTCGCGGCCGATGAACTAATG
>Ga0208788_1000598_pt1 | contig 17541 bp, 16 predicted proteins | sample Wag4_2014_7_11_3_FD_187363 | JGI IMG/M metagenome (GOLD analysis project Ga0208788, IMG submission 187363) | Fresh water mixed with fracking chemicals microbial communities from Ohio, USA - Utica-2 Time Series FC 2014_7_11 (SPAdes) (version 2) ...
GCAAGTTTTTCAATCATTTCAGCGCGTTTAGCTTTTGCTTCTTCTAACATATTTGCTGGAATTTCTAAAGTTTCAAATTCGTCACCCTTGTTTGCTTCAAGATCCCAAACATAAGCTTTCATGTCAATCAAATCTACGATTCCTGCGAATTCACCTTCAGTTCCAATTGGAAGTTGTAATAACACAACTGGTGCATGCAATCTTTCAATCAACATGTCGTAAGTGCGGGTATAAACTGCACCGGTTCTATCAAGTTTGTTAATGAATGCAATACGTGGAACTTTGTAACGATCTGCTTGGCGCCAAACGGTTTCTGATTGTGGTTCAACACCAGCAACTCCGTCAAACACTGCAACTGCACCGTCTAGTACTCGAAGAGAACGTTCTACTTCAACTGTGAAATCTACGTGGCCTGGAGTATCAATGATGTTAATTAAATGGTCATCCCATGTACAAGTTGTTGCAGCAGATGTAATGGTGATACCGCGTTCTTGTTCTTGTGGCATCCAATCCATAGTTGCTGCACCATCATGAACTTCACCAATTTTGTAGTTAACGCCTGTGTAGAAAAGAATTCGTTCAGTAGTTGTAGTTTTGCCCGCGTCGATATGAGCCATGATGCCAATATTTCGCACCGTAGCTAAATCGAGCTGCGTACCTGTTGCCACTGTTTTCTTTTCCTTTTCCTAATTACCAGCGATAGTGAGCAAATGCTTTATTTGCTTCAGCCATCTTGTGGGTGTCTTCACGTTTCTTAACAGATGCACCTAAACCATTGGATGCATCTAAAATTTCATTCATTAATCTTTCAGTCATTGATTTTTCTCTGCGAACTCTTGAAAAATCAACTAACCAACGAAGAGCTAATGCAGTTGCTCTTGCAGGCTTTACTTCAACTGGAACTTGATAAGTTGCACCACCAACACGTCGTGATTTAACTTCAACAGTTGGTTTAATATTTTCTAAAGCTTTTTTCAAAGTAATAATTGGATCTGTTCCACTTTTATCTTTTGCACCATTTAGTGCACCGTAAACAATTGATTCTGCAGTTGATTTTTTACCGCGAGATAAAATCTTATTTACTAATTGTGTAATTAGTGGAGAAGAATAAACTGGATCTGAAACTAACGGGCGCTTAAGCGCAGGACCTTTACGTGGCATTAGCTTTTCTCTTTCTTTGCACCATAACGGCTTCTTGCTTGCTTACGATCTTTTACACCTTGTGTATCAAGAGATCCACGAATAATTTTGTAACGAACACCTGGAAGATCTTTAACACGTCCACCACGAACTAAAACAATTGAATGTTCTTGCAAGTTATGTCCAACACCTGGAATGTATGCAGTGACTTCCATACCGGAAGATAAACGAACACGTGCAACTTTTCTTAAAGCAGAGTTTGGTTTTTTTGGAGTTGTTGTATAAACGCGTGTACAAACACCACGGCGCTGAGGTGAACCTTTAAGCGCTGGTGTTTTACTCTTCGCCGATTTTTCTTGGCGACCCTTGCGTACGAGTTGTTGAATCGTAGGCACGCAGTTACTCCAGTTTCTCTTTTGTACTTAATTTCTTTCGATCTTGCTGAAAGTTAACGATCAAATGCGTGAGGGAAAATCCCTTTTTTCACTTGAGACGCGAGATACCAATTTACGCAATGGCCACGGCACGCCCGACATCGGGGGTCGGGTTCCCAGGCGCTAGCCTCATTTTGTGCTAATGAGACTTCTATCCCTTCTGACCCTTTCCCTCGTGGTTTCGGGCTGTAATCAGGCTGCTCCTATGGCTCAAACCAGCGAAAATTCAGATATATATGTAGTCAATTGCGTTACTTTTGAGGAAAAACCGGTCGAATTAGTCCTTTATTGTGCCGATGCAGGTCAAATTTTGAATGAAATCACCTGGTCTAGCTGGACTCCCACTGAAGCAATTGGTGCTGGAACCTCGACTGCCAATGACTGTGAACCAAGTTGTGTCGAAGGAAAAGACGTCATTTCTGCAGTTGAAATCAAATTAACCAAACCAGTTACTTCAGCATCAGGAAAAAGAGTGTTTAGCAATATTGAAATTCAATATGACAAAGTACAACCATCAGGTGTTATGGATGAAGTTCTAGATCTTCCAACAGATGTTTTTAATTAGGAAAAATTAGTCTTACTCGAAGTCCATTAAATACAGAATCTTCTAAAAATATTTGCCCGTTATGCTTCTCAACCACAGATTTAATGATGCTCATACCTAAACCAAATCCACCGGTGTCTCTGGATCTTGATTCATCTAATCTAGAAAATCTCTCAAAGACTTGATTTCTTAAAGCTAGTGGTATGCCTGGACCTGAATCATCTATAACAATCTCGGTGCTTGTAGCATTCTGAGTAATTTTCACTTCAACTTTTGCATCAGCAGGAGTGTGTCTTAAAATATTTTGAGAAATGTTAGAAAATAGTTGTCTCATTGAATCTTCGTCACAATTAATGATTGCTGTTGATTGACCAGTGAAGATAATACTTCTATTTGTGTTGTTTTCTGTTAAATCTTTAAAGTACTCTTCAATAATACTTTTTAAATCTATTCTTTGAAAGTTTAATGATTTTACTGAATCTGCTTTTGTTAAAGTTAATAAGTCTTTTACTAACTTTTCCATTCTTATACTTTCTGTTTCTATTCTGGCAGCAGCCCGATCACGTTGAGCATCATCAATATTGTCTTTTTGTAAAATTTCTGAATATCCCCTAATTACTGTTAATGGGGTCCGTAATTCATGTGAAGCATCAGAAACAAATTGCCTTAAAGCAAGCATCATTTTATTGATCGCGATTGATAATTCTCCAAACTCTGTTCCTCTTTTTGCACCAGGCATATTTTGAGAAAAATCTCCATCGGCAACCGCGTGCGCCACATCAACCATTTGATTTACAGGTTTAAAAAATCTACTTATAGTAAGCCAGGCAAGAATTCCGCTCAATAATGAAATAATTAATGCCGCTAAAGCAGTTCGAGTGAGTATTTCCCCTGTTGCTCTTTGAGATTCTTTAAGAGAAGCTGCCAAAACATAAATTTCATTTTGTCGACCTTGAAAAGCTAAAACTCTAAAAGTTCCTTCGCTACGAACTGTAATAATTTTTGTACCAGCTTCTAATACTTGTGACCTGCTTAATTTGGGAAATTCATCCTCTTCAGCATCTAAGCCAGAAGATCTGAGAACCGTTAAAGATCCATCAGAGTCATACCGAGCTATTGATATATATGAATCTGCTAAACCTCTTATTGGTTCCAGCATTTCTCCACGTAATTCCTTTAATAATCTTGGTTGTCTAATAGAAGTAATTAATGCGTTATCAATAGATTCACTAAACGTATTTTGCGCATTATTTACAGCAACCCCACCAAGAGCAAATGTAGGGATAGCAGATAAGACGGCTGTTAAAAGTGAAAGTCTGGTTCTAAGTTTCATTTGGATTCAATCTGATAACCAATACCGCGCACAGTTCTAATGTTTGCGTTTTCTCCAAGTTTTTTTCTCAAATATGAAATATAGGTATCAAGTACTGCACCATCAGTTGCGAAATCTAAACCCCAGACGGCACTTAAGATTTGTTCTCTTGTTAAAACTCTGCCCATATTTTCCATCAAATAAAGTAGCAGTTTAAATTCTGTTGGTGAAGTTTCAATAACTTTATCTTTCACACTAACTCGATAATTTAAAATATCTAAGGAGATATCTCCATTTACTAAAATATTTCCTGAAGTAGGAGTGTTTTTTGATCTTCTTAAAACAGCAGTGACGCGCATTAGTAATTCTTCTAAACCAAAGGGTTTAGTGACAAAGTCATCTGCACCTAATCCAAAACCAATGGATTTATCATCTTTTTGATCTCTTGCAGTTAAAACAATTACTGGAACGTTGTTATTTTCGTTTCTTAATTTTTCGATAACACCAAAACCATCTAATTGAGGCATATTTATATCAAGTATTACTAAATCTGGTTTTTCTTCTCTGATAAGCCTTAGAGCTTCTAAGCCATGCTTTGCTGAAATTGTTTCATAACCATTCATGCGTAGAGCATCTTGCAATAAATCGTTAAGTGACGTCTCGTCTTCTGCTACCAGAATTCGAGCTAGGGAGTTAGTCACAGCAACTAATCTATTCTCTTGGGTTCGCAAGATGCTCTACAAGTCACCAGTTTTAGTAAGTCAATGATGCAGTATTGGTAGTTCCCAAATCAGCACCACGTTGGCTTCCTAATTTTCCTACCCAAGCTGCTTTTGCGGCTTTGATTGCATCAGCTTGTGCTTGGGTGATTGTGTTGTTTGTAACTAGATTCGCAAGCACTCCATCTCTAATCACGGAGTTGTCTTCTCTAGGAAGAGCATGCAAAGCGGTGCGAATTGATTTTGCCTCAGCTGAAGTTATTGTTCCCGCTGTCACAAGATCTCTTAAATCTTTTTTGGTTTTTGAGGCAGCTTTAACAGCATCAGCTTTTGCTGGCGTTAATGTTGATTTGCTTACTAAGTCTGTTAAAACAGTGTTTAACTTAGTTACAAATTTGGCATCCTGTTTGGTCTTCATCGCTGCTTTAACCGCATCAGCTTGTGCTTGGGTTATAGTTCCAGCGGTTACTAGTGAAGTTACAGCTCCGCCGCCGCCGTGTTTTATGCCCCATGTATCTTTACCGCCACCACCGTGTTGTGCAAATGCTGCAGAAGAAGTTGTAGCAATTATTCCTGAAACAACTAAGGCCGCAATTGCGATTCTTTTCTTATTCATCAATCTCCTCTTTTCAGTTGACTTGCCTTAAATACACTTTGATGGGCTTACCCTTAAATCATCTAAAACTAATCTGTGAGTTTTCTGAGAATAAAGTGCAATTTTGAGTCGCCTAGAACCACTTTAGCCGTCATAATTAGACATATGAGAGTTGTCATTGTGGGAGCAGGCTTTGGTGGGCTTGCAACAGCCCGAAAGCTGGCTGGGCAAAAAGATATCGAAGTAACAATAATTGACAGACATCCATATCAACTTTTTTCTCCTCTGCTTTACCAGGTTGCAACAGGTGGTTTACCTGAAGATGACATTGCTTATCCAGTCAGAGCAGCTATTCCTGGTGTTCTTTTTCGTAGAGGTGAAGTTACTAAATTAAGCACTGATTCAAAAACTATAACTTTGGCTGATCAAGCCACAATTGAATATGACCAATTAGTTTTAGCAACTGGAAGCACTGGAACAACTTTTGGCGTCAGCGGTGTACAAGAAAATGCATTGCAAATGAAATCAATTTTAGAAGCCAGAAAAATTAAAAAGCAACTACTTGGCATGTATGAAGAAGTTGAAGCAGGACACCAGCCAATTGATGCTTTAAAAGTAGTAGTTATTGGCGCAGGTCCGACTGGCGTTGAAGTTTCAGGGGCAGTTGCCGAATTACAAAAAAGTATGAAGCATGAATTTCCTAAACTTTACAAACAAGCAAGTGTAACTTTAGTTGAAGCAGGCCCTCGAGTTTTACCAATGTTTCATGAGAAATCATCTAAACATGCTCAATCAGAATTAGAAGAAATAGGCGTAACTGTAAAAACTAATGCAGCAGTAGATCAAATGGATAAGACAGAAGTACATCTAAAAAGTGGCGAAGTACTAACAGGTGGAACTTTCATTTGGGCTGCAGGAGTTGCTGCGTATTCAACTTGGACTTCTTTGGGTGAAACAGATAGATCAAATAGATTAATGATCAATGACAATTTACAAACTACATCAGGTGTTTTTGTAATAGGCGATGGTGCTCATTTGCAATTTAAAGGTAATCCTTTGCCGATGATTGCTCCTGTTGCATTACAAATGGGACGACATGTTGCTAAACAAATTATGAATCTAAAAAACAACAAAGAATTAACTAAATTTAAATACACAGATAAAGGTCAAATGGCAACAATTGGTCGAAGAAGAGCAGTTGTGGAAATGCCTGGTGGATTAAGACTTCATGGAACACTTGCCTGGCTTACTTGGTTAGCACTTCATGTTTTCTATTTAGCAGGAGGTAGAAATAGAATCAGTGTTATTGCTGACTGGATGTGGAATTACATTGCCTGGGGTGTTGGCCCTAGACGAACTGTTATTGATTAAAAATCACATTTCTGCTTCACTATATATACATAGGAGAATAATGAAATTGTCCAAATTGTCAGTAATTATTACAACTTTGATTCTAACTCTTTTTGTTTCATCTCCATCTTTTGCCGAAGAAGTGGCACCTGAAACTCCGGCTGAAACAAGTGCGCCGACTCCTGTTGAAACAACTCCTGCATACGAGCCACCCGCAGAAGCAATGAATGGCGTTGGTGGTTGGGCTGTAGTTGATCCAAATACTGGAATTGTTCACGGAGTTATTGTTTGCACAAATGACGTTTGTGGACCAAGTGGTAGCTGGGCGGGAACGTTACCCGGTGAATATATGGGTTGTACAAATTGTAATTTAAGATTTCAAACCAGAGCAACTGACGATGGAAATGTTGCTGGTTTTAGCGGACATAGCTACGACATAGATTCTTCTGGAAATGCAAGTATTAAAAATGATGGCAGTGTTAAGTGGAATGAAAAAGAAAAGAATTTTACAATTAAGAATTCATATTCTGATTCTACAAAATCAAAAGTAACTAGAACGCAAACTTTGATTCCAGAAAAAACTGCTAGTGATGGAAAGAATCTACACACTGGTATAGTAGATATAAATACTGAATACGATTCTTCAACTATTGCTGGACAACGAGTCAAAGGCTCAACAAAGCAACAGAACTTAGAGGATATGAGTTCTTCAGTAAATGTTGAATTCCCAAACTGGGCTGAAGGAAAGATTTTTACTTATGAAAATCCAAATCTACTTGTAGAAAATAATGAAACCGATGTTGATAACGAACTTCAAAAAGATGGTTTCGATACCACTACAAATTCGGATCCTGATAATGAATTAGTTGAAGAAAGTGAAGATGTGATATTTGTTAAAGCCATAAAAGCCTTAACTGAGAATGTGAGGTCATTTTTCTCAAGTTTGTTCGGGATTAATCAAGTGCGGACACCTGTCTCGTTGAATGACTCAACCAATCAGGATTAATCTCTACTCCCCAACCCGGAGCATTGGTAATTTCTACTTTTCCATCAACGATTTTGTAGGGATCACCTAAAAATAAATCTTTTTGCCAAGGATAATAATCTTCCTTTTCTATTGAAAATTCAAGATATTTTCCAGAATTTGAAATTGCTTTCAACAAATGCATGGTGCACATTGTAACCAGTGAAAGATTTGCTGAATGAGGAGTGATAGTTTTTTCTGCTGTTGCTCCCATTTTTACAACCTCTAAAGTTCTATTAATACCACCCATGTACATAACATCTGGTTGTAAAATATCTACAGCATTTATATCAATCATTTTTTGCCAGACTATGAAATCCCAATCTTGCTCTCCACCAGTTACATCGATTTCTAGTGCTTCAGTTACCTGCTTAGTTTCCTCCAATTTCCAGTATCTGCATGGTTCTTCAAAATGACCTATTCCATGTTGTTCTAGTCTTTTTCCTACTTCGATTGCTTTTTTAGGTGAGAATCCACTATTGCCATCAACCAGTTTTGAAACTTTTTCTCCCAATGCTTTGCTAACAACTTCAATTACTTCCTCGGTTCGCCCTGGCCACTCATCAACATCACGACCATTTTCTGCTCCCACTCTCCACTTAAATGCATCAAACCCATACTCATCTCTTAGCTTTACAAACCTGGCTGCTTCATCCTTTGGTGTGATATCTCTTTTCATACTGGAGGCATACGTTCTTAACATTCCAGGTTTTCCACCAAGGAGTTCAACCACAGGTTTATTTCTAGCTTTGCCATAAAGATCCCAGAGTGCTGTGTCTAAACCAGCAATAGCTCTGCAGCGATAACTCCCGGGAAATTTGTGTTCTTTTTCTTCTACTCTTGTGATTAATTCATTTAAATTATTTGCATCTTGGCCCAGTACCCAAGGGGCAACTTGTCGGTGAAATATTTGGGCTGAAATATCTGCGTTATAAGTTGAAAGTTGTCCCCAACCAATATTTCCAGTTGAGGTTTCAACTTTTACAAAGCCTACAAATTCATTTGTATAAGTTTCTAAAGATTTTATAACCCCATAAGTAGCATCTGTGCTCATAGTTCTTTTGCAAATACAGGAACGGGATTAATTCTCATAAGAACCTGATCACCAATCTTGTAATTGGGATTATCTGAACTAGGCAATTGGGCAGTAACCATTGAGCCATTATTAAGTTTCAAAAGTACTCTTAACATGGAACCAAGAAAACTAATTGTCAAAACTTGGGCATTTGCATTTGATTCTTTATTAATTGAAATAGCCTCTGGACGAATTAAGGCCTTTGCTTTACCTGAAGTTACAGATCCAGGCAGCACTTCAATTTCTTGGCCTAAAATATTAATTTTTCCGTTACGAACTTCTCCCTCAATTGGATTTGTCAATCCAACAAACTCAGCAACAAAAGAAGTTACCGGTTTGTCGTAGAGCTGTGCTGGTGTGGCAATCTGTTCTAACACACCTTTTTTCATTACTCCCACTCGATCAGCAATACCTAGCGCTTCTTCTTGGTCGTGAGTTACAAAAAGAGTTGTGGTTCCCACCTCTAACTGGATTCGCCTGATCTCGTCTCTCAATTGACTTCTAACTTTGGCATCAAGAGCAGAAAGCGGTTCATCCAACAACAAAACATTTGGTGAAATAGCTAAAGCCCGGGCTAAAGCAATTCTTTGTTGCTGACCACCTGACAATTGATGAGGAAAATGATTCATGTGTGATGCTAAATCAACTAGGTCCAATAGTTCCTTAGATTTTTTTTGTCTTTCGGAACTTGAAACTTTTCTGAACCTCATTTTTAATCCATACTCAACATTTTCTAAGGCGCTCATATGTGGAAATAAGCTATAGGACTGAAAAACCATACCCATATTTCTTTTACTTGTTGGTAAATCAGTTATATCTTTATCGTGAACAATTATTTTTCCACTATCAAGAGGTTGTAGACCAGCTAATGCTCTTAATGCAGTTGTTTTCCCACAGCCAGAGGGACCTAAAAGTGCCACTAACTCACCTTTGGCCATCTCCAAAGAAAAATTATTAAGCGCTTTAACTTCACCAAAAGTTTTGGAAAGACCAATTAACTTTACTTCTATTGCTGCACTCATTTTTGAACCATCCCAACTTTTCTATTTGTTTTTAACTTAGAGGATCTAGATCTATTTGTTGTAGGAAGAATTGCCAAAAGGATGAAAGCAAAAACCAAAGCAGCAAGGGAGACTGCAACAGAAGTTGCAGCATCTCTTTTTCCTAATAGATTAATAACCACTTGCATGGTCTCGAAGTTTAAAAGATTTGAAATTGTAAACTCACCTAAAACTAAAGCAATTGAAATTACAGCGCCAGACATTATTCCAACTTTAATATTTGGAACGATGATTCCTGCAATCATTCTTATAGTTGATGCACCTAAACTCCTAGACGCTTCAGAAAGTGTATGACTATCTATAGAAAATAAAGATGCGCTTATTGATCGATATGTATATGGCAAAACCAATATGAAATACACAAATGACAGAGTTAAAGGAGAGCTTCCAAAAACTTGGTACAACGCTCTATAGGTAGGAGCTATTCCAACAACAATTACTATGGCAGGAATAGTTAATGGCAATAAACAAATTAGTTCCATGTAACGCCTCAAATGCGGAAGTCTTAAATGAATCCAAATCATGGTAGGAACCAATATGAAAACAACCGCCAAAATTACAACCACTGCCAGCTGGAGTGATGAAAATATCGATGACAAAAGTTTAGGGAAAGTTGGAATTGCTATCCATGCTTCTGCACTTCTTTCACCTGGTGCGCCTCTAGTTGAGAATTCCAACATTGCAAATACTGGAACTAATAAATAAGCCCCGACAAATCCAATTATCAGCCAACGCCAGACATCAATTCTCTTAAATTTTTTCATGATTTAACCCACTTTGAAACTTTATTTTGCAATTTAAAATATCCAAACATAACCACAACAACAATCAAAATCATTCCTACAGCTAATGCTTTAGAAATTCCTGGATTTGTTCTGGAAACTTCCCCAGAAATAGCAAAACTTATTTGTAAAGGCACTATTGGTGCGCCCTGACTAATTAGTGCTGCGGCAGTTGCGTAAGCAGAAAATGCATTTGCGAATAAAAGCAATAAAGCCCCCAAGAAACTTGGGGCAAGAATCGGAGCGCCAATTTTTAGCCAATAGTTAGCAGTTGAACCACCTAAACTTTCCGAGGCCTCTTTCCATTCAGGTTTTAAATTTTCAATTGCAGGTAAGAAGACAATAAGCATGAGTGGAATTTGGAAAAATGTGTAAACAACAACTAATCCTAAAAGTGAATAAAGCCAAGATGCATCAGTAAGAATATTTTCACCGAAATAACTGTTGGCAAGAATTGTTAACATTCCATTGAAACCAAAAGTTGCAAGGAAAGCAAAGGTAAGCATTACTCCACCAAATTGTGCAAAGACTCCTGAAGCAGCTAAGACTAATCTTCTAAAATAACCTTCTCTATTACCGTTTGCTATCGCCCAAGAAAATAATCCACCCAACACAGCCCCCGCAAATGCTGAATAAGCTGCTAATTGAATTGATACTTTAAAACCGTTTAGATATTTTTCATTTGTGGCAACTTCGATAAGTGATCCGAAGCCATATCCACCGTCCAAATTTTGAAATGAACCATACACCACGACTAAGGTTGGCCAAATTAAGAAAAATAGTGCAAGCAAGGCAAAAGGAACTACACCTAAATAAGGAATTGACTTTCGAAATAGGTTATTAGTCTCAAGTTTCTTGAGACTAATAACCCTTTCTTTATTTTGCAAGGTTTGCAAAATTGGTTTTACGAATAGTTAAAAACTATTCGATTGCTCCAACTTCAGCGGCCCATCGTTCAACTAGAACTGCGTTTGCTGCTTCAGTTTGTGCAACTGATGCAACCACTGGAGTTCCAGATACAGGTGGCAATGAGTCAAATGCTGTTTTATCTATGGTTCCTTCAGAAACCATTAGATCTGCGAGCACTGGACGAGCGCCTCCACGTAACCATTCGTTAGAGCCATCTGGTGAATATAAATATTCTTGCCATAGGCGAGCACATGCTGGGTTTGGTGCATCAACGTTGATTGCTTGGAAATAGTAACCACCCAATGCAACGCCCTCTGGAATAAAGATCTTCCAGTCGATACCTTTTTCTTTCAAACCAGCAACTTGTCCTGCATGCAAGTAATCCCAGTCAAATACCACAGGGGTTTGACCAGATTCAATTGTCGCAGGGGTTGGATCAACAGGAATAAAACTTCCTGCATCTTTGAGTGATTTGAAGTAGTCAATACCTTTGCTCACATCATCAACTGATCCACCGTTAACAATTGATGCCATGAGGACACCATTCATACCGGCAGCTGCAGCTGTTGGATCACCGTTGAGGGCAACTTTTCCTTTGTAATCTGCTTTGAGCAAATCAGCTAAAGAAGTAATTGCTGGAACTTTGGCTGCGTCATATCCAACTGACATGAAACCGCCGTAATCCATTGTCCATAGACCAGTTGCATCTTTAAATGCAGCATCTATGCCATCCCAAGTTGCAACTTTGTATGGTGCAAACATTGCAGTGTTTTTCATTGCAACTGCTTGTCCAAGATCAAACACGTCCGGTGCTCTATCAGTACCCTTTGTGTTGTTAGCTGCGTCAATTTCATCTTGGCTTGAGCCGTCTGGAATTTGTGAATCAATTTCAATTCCGTATTTAGCTTTGAAACCATCGATGATTTTTCCGTAATTTGCCCAATCTGGTGGAAGTGCAATTACGTTTAATTTTCCTTCTGCTTTACATGCGGCTTCTAGACCTTCTAGGCCTCCGAAGTCAGCAGCAGAAGTTGCTGTCTTTGCATCCACTTCCCCTGATCCTGCTTCTGCTGAACCAGAATCTGAAGATGAACTACAGGCAGAAAGCACTAATGCGCTGGCGGTAACTACAGCGAATAGTGATTTTTTTAACTCCATTACTTTCCTCCTTTTTCTTTTGGTCTTACCTTTCCTGAAATTAATCAGGAAGCTTTATCATCACGTGCTTGATTTGGGTGTAATCCTCTAGCGAATAAATGGATCGCTCTTTGCCATAACCTGATTGTTTAAATCCACCCCATGGCATTTCAGCTGTAACAGCACCATGATCATTAATCCAAACTGTGCCAAATTTTAATTGTCGACTTGCTTCCATTGCAAAACCAATATTGTTGGTGTAAATAGAGGCTCCTAAACCGTATTCAATGTCATTTGCCATCTGGATTGCTTGGTTATTATCTTCAGCTTTCTGAATTGTGATTAAGGGTCCAAATACTTCCTTTTGCACAATTTCACTCTTTTGATCAACATCTGTCATTATTGTGGGTTCAACAAAATAGCCTTGACGATTCATTCGGCTTCCACCCGTGAGAACTTTTGCACCATTCTTTTGCGCGCGAGAGAAATAACCCAACACGTTTTTATTGTGAGCTAAGTGAGTTAGTGGGCCCATTTGAGTTGATTCGACACTTGGATCACCCACATTTAATGATTGCACAGCATCTAGCAAAGCCTTAATAACGTTTTCATAACTTTTCTTTGTAACTATTACTCGCGACGCTGCGCTACAATCTTGACCTGCATTCCAAAATGAAGCCCATTTTAATGACTCTGCCACTTGTTTAGGGTCTGCATCATCTAACACAATTGCTGGAGCTTTACCGCCAAGTTCTAAATGCACATGTTTCAAAGTATCTGAGGCAATTCTTGCAACAACTTTTCCTGTATCTGTTCCACCAGTTAATGAAATGATGTCTATTTCTTTATTAGATGCCATTTCAGCACCAGCATTTTCACCATAACCTGTTATTACATTTATAACTCCGGCTGGGAAAATACCTTCTGCTAATTTTGCAAGTCGTAGTGTTGTCAATGGCGTTTGTTCTGATGGTTTTAAAACAATTGTGTTTCCTGCAGCTAAAGCTGGACTCATTTTTGTTATTGCTGTGAGTAGGGGATAATTCCACGGAGTAATTAAACCGGCAACACCAATTGGTTCTCTTCTAATTATTGATGTGTAACCTCTGGCGTACTCACCAGCAGATCTTCCTTCTAAAGTTCTTCCAGCACCACCAAAAAAACGTAACCGATCTGCACCACTTCTAACTTCCCCGGATACAACACTTATAGGGTGACCAGAATTAAATGTTTCAAGTTGTGCCAAGTTGTCGATATCTGCAAGAACTTTGTCAGCCAAGGCAAACATCATGTCCGCACGTTCTTTTGGAGGAGTTCTTCCCCATTCATATGCAGCTTTTCTTGCAGCACTTGCTGCTCTTTGTACATCTTTTTTTTCACCTAGGGGAACTTTTGCAATAACTTCTTCGGTTGTTGGATTTATGACATCTAGAGTTTTGCCATCAATTGCTTCAACCCATTTACCATCAACAAAGTTTTCAGAAACAATTAAGTCGTTATTCAAAGACAATGACATTTCTTGCTCCTTCTCCTTGTCTGAGTCTTTCAAATGCTATGTCTAAATCCTCAAGTTTTATACGACTTGTAATTAGTTCATCAAGTTTTAATCGTTTGTTCATATAATTCTCAACTAACATTGGCACATCCTTTTTGATGTCTGATGAACCAAAATAACAACCTTTAATTGATTGTTCATTGACGAATGGTCCTGCATCAATTGTTAAAGTTGCACCGTGTTTCATGAGTCCAACCAAAATCAGTTGTCCAAAAGCTCCCACTGATTTCCAAGCAGCCTGGATTGTCTCTTCTCTGCCAAGGGCTTCAAAGGCATAATCAACACCACCTGTTAAGTCTTTAATAAATTTAACTGGATCATCTTTTTTTGAATTAACTACATGAGTTGCCCCTAGAATTTTTGCTAATTCAAGTTTCTCTTGGGTAATATCAACAGCAATTATTTTTGATGCACCAACTATTTTTGCGGCTTGAATAGTATTCAAACCCACTCCTCCACAACCAAAAACCGCAACAGTTGATCCAGCTTTTACTTTTGCCGTATTAACCACAGCTCCATATCCAGTAAGTACTGCACAACTAATTAGTGCTGCTCTATCTAATGGCATTGCTTTATCTATTTTTATAATTCCAGAATCAGGTACTACTGAATACTCTGCAAAAGATGCTACGCACAAAAATTGATTTATTTTTTCACCATCTAGACTCAATCGACTGGTGCCATCAAATAATCCACCCAGACCCATGGCATCTCCTGCTGTACTACAAAAATTTGGTTGCCCCATTTTGCAATATTGACAAGCACCACAATTTGGAACAATGGAGATAATTACGTGATCTCCCGGCACAACATTTGTGACATTTTCACCAATTGCTTCAACTACTCCAGCTGCTTCGTGACCAATCACGGCAGGGAATGGAACTAGTTTTCTTTTTCCATCAACAGCATTTAAATCGCTAGCACATAATCCAGTTGCTTTGATTTTAACCAAAACTTCATTTTTCTTAGGAGGATCAATTTCTAATTCTTTGATTTCAAATTTTTTACCAACCTCGGCCAGCACAGCGGCGCGCATTTTCATTAATATGCTCCCATTTATTTGCTTCCATCGTGCAACAAACTTCTCATTTTAGTGTAGGCTCAGATTTTAAGTACTGTCAATAACCAAGGAAGTCACCATGGCAAACCGAGTTCAAGCAGTAGAGCGCGCACTCAAGTTACTTATGACTATTGCTAAATCAGACACTCCCCCTACGGTTCAAGAAATGGCTTTAAAGTCAGGGGTCAACCGGGCTACTGCATGGAGACTTTTAAATACTTTAGAATTTTTTAGTTTGATACAAAAAGATGAAAGATCAGGCACATATAAATTAGGTTTGGGGGCTTGGCAACTATTTTCTACGTCAAATCTTGATGAATTTGTTAAAAACTCAAAAAAAGTTTTGCAAGATGTGGTAACTAAAACTGGTGGAACAGCATTCTTAGAAATAGCTTCTCAAGGAGAAATAATTGTTATTGACGAAGTTAAACCCAATAATCCGATACAAGTTGATCTAGCTGGACTAGTTGTTCCCTACTACTGCAGTTCCGTTGGAAAACTCTATTTATCTACACTAGAGGACAAAGACCTAAATAAATATCTTAATCAAAATTTTAAGAAGCTGACAAAGCAAACCTTGACGAATAAGTCTGATATAAAAAGAGAAGTTGATCGGGCTCGGGTTGAAAAAATTGCCTACAACTATAAAGAGCATCAAGAAGAATGGTGTGCCGTCACAAGCGCCGTATTAGATCAGTCAGGAAACCATTTTGCATACGTGGGACTAACACTTCCTACTTATGCAACAACTGAAAAAGAATTATTTGGTTTAAAAAATATTATGTTGGAAGCCGCCCAAGAAATAGCCAAACAAATAAAATAGCCCCCAATTTCTTGGGGGCTATTTTAATTTAATTATCTTTGATTAGCACCTGAGTCATAATCATCCAAAGGCACAGCTTGTCCGCCACCTACACCAAATGAGGTGTAATCAATATCGTCGTAACTTGACATTGAGGCATACATTGCAGCTTTTGCTTCTTCGGTAGGTTCAACTCGAACGTGACGGTAACGTGGCAAACCAGTTCCAGCTGGAATTAGTTTTCCAATGATCACGTTTTCTTTCAAACCAACAAGTGAATCTGATTTCTCATTGATTGCAGCATCAGTTAGAACACGAGTTGTTTCTTGGAATGATGCAGCTGATAACCATGATTCAGTTGCAAGAGATGCCTTGGTGATACCCATAAGTTCTGGTCTTCCTGAACCTGGTTTACCACTTTCTTGCACAACTCTTCTGTTTTCAGTTTCAAATACCACGCGATCAACCAATTCACCAGGTAGAAGATTTGCATCTCCTGATTCGATGATGGTTACGCGACGTAGCATTTGGCGCACAATTACTTCAATGTGCTTATCGTGAATGCTTACACCTTGAGAGCGGTAAACTTCTTGAACTGCGTTTACCAAGTGAACTTGAACTTCTCTAGGTCCAAGTACTCGAAGTACTTGTTTAGGATCCACTGCACCTACAACTAATTGTTGACCAACTTCTACAGCTTGTCCGTCTTCAACCATTAAACGAGTTCTCTTGGAAACTGGGTAAGAAACTTCTTCAGCACCATCACTTGGAATAACAACGATCTTTCGAGTCTTATCAGTTTCTTCAACGCGAATTCGTCCTGCTACTTCGCTAATTGGAGCAACACCTTTTGGAGTACGAGCTTCGAACAACTCAACAACACGTGGCAAACCATGTGTGATGTCTGCTCCTGCTACTCCACCAGTGTGGAAAGTACGCATTGTTAACTGTGTTCCAGGCTCACCAATTGATTGAGCAGCAATAATTCCAACAGCCTCACCCACATCAACTAACTTGCCACTAGCCATTGAGCGGCCGTAGCAACGAGCACATGTTCCAAGTTTTGATTCGCAAGTTAATACTGAGCGAACCTTAATTTCAGTAACACCGTCTTCAATAAGTTCAGTAATTAAACTCATTGAAAGTTCATCATCACGATGAGCAAGTGTTTCTTGGTTGATTTTTACTTCGTCAGACAAAACGCGGGATGCAACGGTGGTGTCAACAAATTCAACTGGACGAATTACGCCATCTTGACCTTTTTCACCAATTGTGACTTTGAGTCCACGATCTGTTCCGCAATCTTCTTCACGGATGATCACATCTTGTGCCACGTCAACTAGACGACGAGTTAAGTAACCAGAATCTGCAGTTCTTAAAGCAGTGTCAGCCAAACCTTTACGAGCACCGTGTGTAGAAATAAAGTATTCCAACACAGAAAGTCCTTCACGAAAATTTGACTTAATTGGGCGAGGAATAATTTCACCCTTTGGATTTGATACCAAACCACGCATTCCGGCAAGCTGTCTGATTTGCATCATGTTTCCACGAGCACCAGAGTGAGCCATCATCCATACAGGGTTTGAAATTGGGAAATTCTTTTCCATAGCGTCCGCAATTTCTGCAGTTACTTTGGTCCAGATATCAATTAATTCTTGACGACGTTCAGCATCAGAGATCATGCCTCGTTCAAAATTCTTTTGAACTTTGGCTGCAACATCTTCAGCTTTCTTCAACAAAGCATCTTTGCTAGGTGGTTCAAGAACGTCATCAATAGAAATGGTTACACCACTTCGAGTTGCCCAACGGAAACCTAGTTCTTTCAAAAGATCAAGAATTTGTGCTACTTGAATCTTTGGATATTTCTCAGTTAAGTCAGTAACAACTGCGCCAAGTTTCTTCTTGTCCACAACTGAGTTGATAAATGGATAGTTATCAGGCAAAGCTTCGTTAAACAAAGATCTACCCAGAGTTGTTTTCATAATTAGTGGTTTACCAAATGACCAACCTTTTGGTGTGTCATGTTCGTGAGGTGGGTAAAC
>Ga0208788_1000599_pt1 | contig 17538 bp, 10 predicted proteins | sample Wag4_2014_7_11_3_FD_187363 | JGI IMG/M metagenome (GOLD analysis project Ga0208788, IMG submission 187363) | Fresh water mixed with fracking chemicals microbial communities from Ohio, USA - Utica-2 Time Series FC 2014_7_11 (SPAdes) (version 2) ...
ATCTTATAGTTTCTTCGGTTTTCTTAGTAAGTCCTTTTCTTGGCTCAAATCCTTGTAAGAACTCATCTGAAATATGAATCATTGATTTACCACCAAGGGTTGTATTAGCCCAACGCCAAGAAGGAATCATCTTTTCTGGATTTGCTCGATCATTAGAAAGCTGTTCAATGTTGGCAAAACCTGTTTCTCTTGTATTCCATTCTATGTCTGGATCAATAATATCAACTTTATTTCTTGGGTCTAGTAAATACTTGTCATATGTTTCTTGTAGTAATTTTACTTTCTGAACAAAAGGAATATCCTTTTTAGCCATAACTTCTAGGAAAGCTTGTTTAGCTGCTAGTTTAGCATTCTCTTGGCGGTCACCAACTACCATAGGTTGTTTCTTAAACCCTACTTTAGAGCGATTTACAAAGTTTTTGGGATCCTCGTTGGGCATTAAAACCCCAGTTTCAACTAACCAAGGTTTAAGTAAAGTAGCAAAGTCAAAATCAGAAACCTCTGAACTAAGGATTGCTGCACCAGCCTTAAACAATACACCGTTTTCAACTGCATCTAACTCTCTTACATCTGTAATTTTTGGCCTATAATCGTTTACTCCTATATCCATTCCAACTACTTTTTGCAACATACCCGTTAAATAAGACACAGAGAAGTTGTTATTATTGTCTGTATTTCCACCAACATTTTCAAACAAACCTATTTTATTATTTGATATTTGAATAGCCGAAGTTGAACCCAAGCTAAAACCAATTCTATAGTTTCCTGTTGAGGTGCTTCCAACATAGGATGCTCTTGTTAAATCTAAGCTAGAAGCAGCAAATTGAAAGAATGATCCAGTTTTATCTCTATTTTTTAAAGTTTCAGCAGTAGCTGCGTATCCTAATTGTGGGTTTAAAAAGTCACTTACAGCATACTCATAAGCTCTAGGCATAACTTCATTCATCTTAAATAAAAGTTGTGCTCCTAATCTAATAGTTTCGTCATCACTTAATTCTAATGTAGGATCTAAGCTTCCACTAAGTAGTTGATTTCGCATAGCATTTGCTACTAGTGCTTTATCGCTTGTGTCAATTAACTCAGCTAATTTAAGTTGTTCAATAAATGTGTCTGGATTCCACTCAGGATCTGAAGGAATTTTAGAATTACTAGCTGTAAGTGCGGGTAGATTTTCTGTGTCGCCATTTTCTAATTTTTCTAAATAGTCTGGACTTGGTTGCCTAAATGCAAAAATACCCAAACGTCTTCTTTCATCTCTAATGGTCTGTAACATAGCTGGTTGACCCGGAATATCTCCACCCATTTCCATTAACATACCTGTAGGACCAGCTGAAACACCTAAGTTTGCTCGTTTTGCTAATATTAGTGGATAAATAGTTATAAGACTTAGATTATCTTTAAAGTTTTTGGTAGTAAAACCCTGTACTATATCATTTATTGATGTACGCTCAGACATAGCAGCAAGCATTAAAGCTGTTGCTTGGTGGTAATTTCCAATAGAAACTGTTTCAGATGGACTATTTCTAGCTAACTCTCTTCCCATTAAATGAATAGCCAAAGCAGAATATAGAGCTTGATCTGAATTAAGTATTTGCTCTGTAGACATTTTTGCAATATTATTACCTAGGTTGTCAAAAGCATCCTTAGCAACTTTTCCAAATCCTTTTACAGACTCTGCATTACCTTTTGTGGCATAGTTTGAGAATAAAGCAATCTGTAGTAGACTCTTAAAAGCTTCTGGCGTAAATTGCCCATTTTCGTCTCTTACGCTTTGTGGTATACTTAATGTTTCTATAGAAGGCGATCTTCCTGTTATCATTTCATCAAACAGTTGATTTGCAATCTTACGTGCTTCTTGTTCTCTTGCAGTAATTTGGTCTGGATCGTTAATACCAGTAAATGTTGCAGAAACCAGTTCGTTAGCAATAGCATATGTTTCTAGTCTTAAAGTTTCTAAGTTATCTTCTTGTTGATAGAATTTAGTCCAAAATTGCCTATCTTCTGGGCTTAGGTTAGGATCCGTAGGATTAGGCAAAAGACTGCGACGTTCTATAGCACCAAGGATTGCTTTGTCTTTACCAATATATTTTCCATCTTTAATATCAGAAGCTGGTGCTGAATTTATAAGTCTACGGTCGTAATGCGATCCTACTAAAAGCTTTAAGTAATCTCGGTCTTCTTTTTTAGAATGGGCTTTACCACTTACCACGTTTTCTGACAAAGAACCAGAAACTTCTATTGAAGCTGGTTTTGAGGAACTGGATAGATTATCGGATCCCGTTCGTAACTTATCCATATCAAATACACCAACAGTATCTTTATCGCCTTTGTCTGTTAGTCTGTTAGTTCTATCAATAGCCTTAAGTTCTAAACCTAAAGCCGAATCAAAAAGTCCCCTAATTGTACCAAGAGTATATTGATCAATTCCTCTCTTAGCCAATCCTTCTCTTTCTTTTGGATCTAAGGAATTATACCAACTTTTTAGATTAATATTACTAACAGGCTCTTCTGTTCCGTTTTCTTTCTTAACTATATAAGCTGATCTAAATGCAGATAGACTAAGTCCAAGGTCATCAGAGATTACTGATAATGAAGATCCTGTATGTTGGTTTATAGCAGCAGTGGATTGCAAAGAATCTATTATACTACCATTTCGCGCTAATGTAGTATTTTGCTTAGCTAAGTAATCACCCATTGCAGTAGAGAATTCTTTAGTTTGTAATAAACTTCTAACAGTTTCTTTAATACGCTGAGGTAAACTTACGTCATCATCTTGTTTAATACCAAAAATTGTTTTTAGATCATATCTTAACTTAGAGTCTATTCCTACTCTACTCTCAATAACTTCCATAATAGTAACTAGTTGTTTTGGAGGAGACATTGAACTCCAATCTTGACCAGCTAAAAACGGCAAGTCAATTCCTATACTTGCGGCATTATTAATACCCTTATAAACCTGTCCTAATAAACCTTGAAATGACAAGGCAACCTGACTTTTGTCTAAACCAAGACTTGTGTGTCCAGATGCCCAGGTATTAACTAAGCTAACTAAATTAGTGTGGTTTGGGTTTCCATCAAAAGTAATAGTTGCATTAGTTATTGATTGTGCAGCACTTGCTCGTTGTTCAGCTCTAGCTACTTGCGTTGAGGCTTTATATATTGAATCTGTGACTTCAGCTGCTTTTATTGGAATTACTTTTGCAAGTTCTTGGAGGACATAGGGAGGATATTTATTTGGGTTATCGGTTACTAGCTTTTGTACTAGTAGTTCATTTAGGTTTTTTTGTAGCCCTTCCCTAGTGGTATTACCCGAACCACCTACAAAATCAAAAAATACTGGATAAGCGTTTTTAATTTGATCAGCCCCAGCCCCCTCGTTTATTGCTACTTCTAGTTCTGCTTCTGAGGGTATTGCTATAATGCTTCCAATAGCTGAGGGTAGTTTAGTTAAAGCTTGGTTTAATCTATCGTTTTTAAAGAATTCTTGATCTAGGACAGATTGTTTTTGAAACCACGCGTTACCCTTAGCACTTCTATATTTATTAGCGTAGAACTCATTAAACTGGACCTTACCATCAGCTGAATCGGCTAAAACATTAGCGTTCCTGGGGTCCATAAAGTATTGAGTTTTTTCTCTTTCATATCTATCTGATTCAAATTTATTCTGTGCTTCTTGGCTACCAAAAGACATGTAAGCATCAATGTTTAGCTCTTGTAACCAATCACTACCTAGGAATGGTGTGTATACATCCTTAGAGTAGTTGTCCCATTCTTTCATTTTGTCTTCTGGCGTAGCACCTTCCATAGTAAAAATTGATTTATACTTAACTCTTGCTTTTTCTATGGTATCCTTTTCAATCATACTTCGTATTTGAGAAAAGGTATCTAAACCCTTTTGAACACCGCCAGCTATCTCAGCAAGCGATGCAAACATAGATTGCTCGGCAGACGGTCCTATTTGTTGCTGTGGGCTACCAACTTGGTATTGTCCTCCCTGAAAGGAAGATTGATTGTACTGTGGGCTTTGTACAGCAACTGAGGGTTGTTCGATTGTATTGCCTATTCTTAACAGGCTTTCTGTGTTTATTTGTGACATATTTTATTTAACCTCCTGCTGCCCATGATGGTGGACCTACAAAGTCTGGACTAGTTTCTGGAACAGTTACGCTTGAACCGGATTGACCCATAGCACCAAATCCAGCAGCACCTACGGCAGAACCAATCTGAATAAGTCCTGAGATCATGCCACCACGTTCAGCAGCACTTGCATCCCCAAGGATTGGTGCTTGATCGTAACCTTGAATATTAGGCATAAATATATTTTCTGTTTGCTGGGACATAATGTTATTGAATTGTTTATCAATGTTTTGCTTTTGCGTCTGTATGGCTTTATCTAATTGTGTTGACTTGTCTAAAGCATCTAGTGCTTGCATAGCCGCCAACATACCATACATACCACTGCTAGAAGATATTCCTTTACTAAGGGTAGCGTTTAACAAGGATGCACTCTGGGAATTCAAAGCCCTGGACATATCCCTTTGTTGTAAACTAGTATTGTACTTAAGTTGTTCTGAAGCTTCTTGTTGGTATTGATAGGCAGACTGAGCAATAGCACTATTGCGTTTCATTTGTTGTTGAAACTGGTATGTAGCATTGAATTGCTCTCTTGCATTATTCATTGTTTTTTGGGTATTAGCAGCAACCCAGTTACGCATTGCTTGCTCATTCTGAGCCCTAATGGCTGCCCCTTGGGACTTACCGCCAAAGATAGAGCTAAGGCCTCCTGCTAGTGCACCACCAAGTGCTAGCATAGTCATCGGTTCCATGAATTACTCCTTACCAGCCCCATTGGCTTTTCTTATTTTTAGGTTTATGGTTTGTAGAAATTAATTTAGTTGCACCACTGGTTGGGGCATAGTCACTGGCTCTAAAGTTATTAGCCCAGTCATTGATTCTCTTTTCCCATTCTTTCTTATGCATAGCCTCAGAAGCCTGGGCTGTATCCAAAGACATATGGGATTTATAGAACTCAACGGCAGCAGATAACACATCCACCCGGTCATCATGCTTAAGTGCCCCTCGTCCTTTGTGTAATCTAGTGAGTTGTGTCTGATTGGTTTGGTCCCTGATGGCCTTCCTAGCTACAACTAATCTGTGCATAGCCATCACAGGCTCCAGGGTTTCAATTATTCTTAGTTCCTTTTGACCCGATACTCGGTACTCCTCTACCCCAACCTTACCACAACTTTTCATTAGAAATGGAATCAATACCTTAGTAAACAAACCATCACCAAAGTTAGACTCAACACGGACTAATGGAATCTGGTATTCGTTAACCAGTTTGGCTATCTTGGTTAGGGTAGCATCATCATAACCACCTTGGATGCCAAAGAGTTCGTGGATAAAGATGGTACCACTAAGGACTGAGGCTACACAAAGGCCTGTCTCATCTGTTCCTCTACCACTGGGGTCAATACAAAGGTGCATATGCTGGAATGGTAGATAATTAGAACTGACGAACATAGGTTCTGGAACCATGTCCCCAGCAATACCAAAGTTTGGCATATCCCGTAGTGGGTTCTGACCTTGCCATACAATTTTATCTGGACCTACCTGTGGATCTATGTCCATAACTAATAGGTCCCGTAACTTTAGAGGATATCTATCTTGGTCTGCTAGGCTGGTCAATAGCTTGTACTGAAGGGCGTAATGACTAGGGCCGATTTTAGCCTTTCTGGAGCCAAGCTCGTTACGGTCGAACCGTTCGGGCTGGGTGGCGTCCCCTGGCTCTATATCCAATCCTAGGACCCATGGAGCGACATCCTCGACCTCGTGGGGTACGGAGACGTCTGGCATTTCGGCTGGGTACTTGATCATTGGGTAGGATTCCTTGAGGACATTGTAAATAGAGTCCTGATAATGTGGGGTACCTAGGAAGCCAACCCGTGAGTTCTTATTTCTAATAGATTCTAATTCTGCTAGCTTCTTAAGTAATGTTTCTTTACCCACTGGAGTTTCGTTCTTACCTGACACCTCAATGTCATCTAGGATTACCCGGTCTGCGTGGAGACCTGTGATCTGTCCTGTGATACCTCGGGCTGCACAGTTTAAATCCTGGGTAAACTTAGTTCTAACGGCTAGGTTAAATCCTAGGGCGTTGTCTTTATCCTGATCCCTGGGGATCATATACTTGCAATAAGGAACTACTGACAAGATCTTTCTGGCTTGGGAAACAAAATCAATAGCCTTACCTTGGGTATTAGATAACACAAGAAAGGTTAGATTAGGGTCCCGTAACCACTCCCAGCTAGCCAGACAAGCCGTAATGGTTGACTTACCAGTACCACGTCCTGCGGCTAGGATAAAGTCCTGAGGGCCTTCTTGGATCTCTCGGGCTATCTCATACTGAATCTTGGTGGGTTCTCCTAGACCTAGGTGCTTAAAACAAAAGTACAAATGGTTTCTAAAGTCATCCAATACTTCTTGTGGTACTTTCATCGTATAATGACCTCTGGTGGTAGCCAGACATGATTAATGAACGAAGATTCTACGACTACATTGCGTAGGGTAAGTTTGTCATCATCATCTTGACCGTGTATCTTCCAACGCAATGGTTGGTCAACTAGATTTACATTCTTCATATAGAGGTGGTTGGTATCCATGTACCACCAAGACCCAGCAGCGTTTTGGACATTTTTGGATATGTTTATGGATACAAGAGCAACGTTATCTAGCTGTTGCCCACCCCCAGTAATTGGATTAACTTGCCAACCCTGTAGAGAGAATCTAGATACATTTAGATTAGAGATGATTCTATTCTCTCGGTATCCTGGTTTTGTATAGAACCAATGGAATACATCTGCATGGTCTCCATTAGAGTTTCTAACAAAGTCCGTAAACATACAGTTGTATACAATGGTATCTTGACCAATGGGGGTATCACTAAAGAACTGACCTGTACTATTTATCAGTAAGGTAGCATTTCTAAAACAATTCCTGACTGTATTGGCACTAGAATTGGTTACTGAGATTAGTGACCAACCACCAGCAGCAAAGCCGCCTCCGACCTCTGGAGATGTTCCAATAGCACGGCAGTTATCAAACCATGCATAAGAATCTCTGCCGCTGGGAGTTCTACATTGAGTATCCCCAACAAAATCAATCTCAGAGAAATGAACCAACTTACAACCTAAACCACCTAGCTTAGCCGAGGTAATCCTAGGCTTATGTCCAGATTCTGGCAGGATTGTAAGATATCTATATTCATTATAAGCCTTCTTGGGATACTTAGGACCTGAGTATTCATAGTCACCATTGGCTAGGTAGAGATTAACACCATCACAGTTTCCAATAACACCACATGCTCCACCGATAGTTCTAAATGGGTTTTGAATAGAACCATCTCCAGTATCGTCATTGCCAGTAGGAGATACATGGTATTCCCTGTTTTGAAGATTCCCAGAATTAATAAACATAGAGTGGTTACCATTCCGTACATTAAGATGGTTATCTCCACCTACATAACTGTTGTTAAGTGGCCCTTGTAGGACTCTTGGGATACCACACTTGGGATAGACAACAGCTCGGATCTCAGAAAACTTAGGGCTATCTGAACAGAAGAATCCAACTGTATATACCCCTTCTGGACCTTCCTTAGCTTGGACCCAATTACCGCCATCTCTACACATCATAACCTTATCTATTCCATTAATATGATAAGCCAGTACAGAAATAAACGCTAGATAGGAATGATTAGAGAATGGTACATTCAGCCAACGAGCAATTGCTTTAGCATCATAGCCTAGTTGATCTGGCGTACCAACTGGATCTGGCTCTTCTGTTGGTTCTGAAAACGAGGACCACTCAGCCAACCCTTGGGCTAGGTCTTCTGCGTTTACAACACCATCTTTGTTGTAATCATACTCCGAGTTATACTCCATCCAACTGTTTAATAATTGTGCTAGTTCTTGTGCGTTCATGGTATCTCCTAAATCCCCATGGAGCGGTTAAGCCCCATGGAGGTAATTAATATGCTGCCTTCTTCATTTTAAACGGAACAGAATCCTTCATAGCGGCTTCTACAGCTTCGATAGCCTCGTTGGGGATTGTGTTTACCTTGTCCTTGTGATCGCTTAGGACGCCTCGTACAACGGTATATAGACCAGGAGTACGGCGATCTGGGTCATTGAGGTCTCTGATCAAACATTCGATCAGAAGCTCCTGCATGTTATTTAACTTTTCCTTCATGTCACTTACCAAACAGCTTAGCAAGCTTTGAGATTGGGAAGATATGGCCCACAAGGTAACCAGCACAAAGGGCTAGACCAGCAAACCAAAGACTGCCTAATAGTGATTCGATTGTTGCGATAATCATTGTAACTTCTCCTTCTTACGGACTTTGCGATATGCTGCATCTAAGGCTGGATCAGAAGCCCGTAGAGCGGCAATCGCTTCCCGTGTAGTTGCCTTGTTCTTATCGTTCAAGGCTTTGCGAATAATCTCAGCTTGCTCTACCTTTTGTTTTGGTATGAATAAACCAGCCGAGTATAAAAGACTTTTGATGAATGCACCTACACCTGTGTACCATAGTATAAAACAAATGGCTAGGATACTTAGGGCAATCATTATATAATTAATCATATTGGCCCACCAAGGTACCTTGTCTTCAACCTTAGTTAAAGCTATGTTTGTACTCTTGGTTAAAGCTATGATCTTCTCTTGTTCCTGTTGACCTTCCTCTGTTTGTTGTTGGATGAAAGGAACATCAATAAGCTCGGTTTTTGTAGCTTCATTGATCTGTACAAAACGATCCTTGGAGCTGATGGCCGCTGTTGCAATGTTGTTGCTATTATCGGCTATGGTCTTGCTAGGGGAAACACAGGATGCTAGGAAGAATAGAATACTAAGTAATAGATACTTCATTTGCGTCTTTCCAGTTCTACCACACGGGCTTTGAGGTCATCCAATAAAGTCTTATGAGTTGCATCATTGGCTGATATTTGAATCTGAGCTTTTACCAAATCTTGGACAATTACTTTTAGTTCGGCTAGGTCTTTGTCTGTTTTATCAATTAGCTGGGAACGTTTGCCAATATCAATAAAGAATCCTCCTACACCTATTGCTAAGACAATAAGCTGGAACCATTGTAATACATTAGTTGGCGCTTGTTTTTCTTTTTCAGTAGGCATAGTAAACTCCTTAAATAACAGTCCATCCACCAGAATTAATTAACGATGTTGTTCCATTTGTGTTTAATACGGAAAGTTTAATCCATAAATTACTTGGTATTCCTAGTCTAGAAAACTTAACAGCAGATTCACTACGTCCTGATGTTAAATATGGTCCCTTTGGTTCTATAGTTCCTGGTGCACCACCGCCACCACCGCCGCCACCAATTGTCATGGTATTTTGTGACATAGTAATACTAGCAGTAGCAGATCCTTCTCCTCCTGCGTTATTATAAGTAGGTGAACCATTTGTTAAAACCCCTTCTACTAACCAAGGGCCTGAATCTTTATCAGTATCTTGCCCAACCCCGCCCGGTTCTGGAAAGTAATAATAGTTATTACCAGTAGCAGCACCAAATGCAGCCGAAGTAGAGAATTTTCGGTAAACTCTAGAATAACCAATAGACTTTAATCTAGGTACTCTTATGCATAGAGTAATAACATAACGTTCGCCACCGCTAAAAGATTCAATATGTTCGTTTTGTACATAAACCTTTATTTTAGAGCGATCTATGTGTTTATTAACTGATTGGGAAATTTCACTGTACTTGTTTTTACTAAATATAGAACTTGCTAGTGTTTTGGGAGTATTTAATGAGCTTTCTTGTTGCTCTACAAACCCATGTTCAAGGATAATTGCAGATTTAATAGTAGAAGAAGCAACATCTTTAAACGAAGGCGTTAGAGTAGAGTTTGCTACTAACCTAAAGACGTATTCATCACAGGGATCTGGAATATAGTTATGTGCTTCAGAAAATAGTTTATTATAATCTAAGTTAAATAAATGAGTACCGATTTGGGTTTCATTTATATAGTTTGGTCTGTAAGCCCAAGGTAAATACAAATTAGAGTTTTTAAAGGTTCCTGTATGAAATGGATTATTAGCATTAGCAATATCATTACCATACCCCTCAAATGTAAATGAAGTAGATCCAACCATATTAGGCAAGATTGGATTTGCCAATAAATCACTTGAAAGATCAGCTAAGAGCCAATCAAAGTCAGCTTCGTTAAAAGAATCATATGTATCATTGTATGGAGAATTCCAATCATTACACCAATTATCCCATAGATCATTTCCTTTGGCTATATATCCATGAGTACTTCCTGTTTGTGTAGTACTTGTACTACTAGTACCATGCCTGTTTTCATATAGATCACCAATTCCAGTAAATCTGGTATTTTTAGATATAGAATCTACATCACTAGAATCGTTAATAAACTCACTATATGAGTTTATTCTTGAGTTTGTATCCTCTCTTCTTGCAAAGGCTAAGGCATACTTATTATAGTAGATAATGTTTTTAGGTATTTTCCACAAACAAGATTTAGCGGCTTCACTAAGTTCTAAGCGTTTAAAGCTTATATCCTCAAAACCACGATAAACAGCATCTATTAATTTGCTTTTATAGAAACGAGCAGCATAGTCTTTTTGCCTTGCAAGGCTATAAGCAGCAAATGATTCTTTTAGAAGCGAAGCTGTAGCAAAATCACGCAAACCCTCTAGATAAGTATCTTTCCATATTCCATTATACTCAGATAGTTTAGTATATCTTTTTGATCCAGCGGGATCATCTAAACCTAAATCAGTTGTTGTTGTATATGTGTGGTCTGTTTCTGTAGTTGGGGTATTATTAAAAATTGGTATTCTACTTAGGCATGTTGTATAGCATTCCGGTACACTAAGGTAAAATCCTTTGGATACTAAACCATATCCATGTATTTTACTATGCCAATAATTATTTGCTGGGGTTAAGCTATCCACTAAAGAATGGAAATATGGACTAACTTTATAAATCTTGTTGTTTTCGGTTAGTTTTGTTACTCCATGATATTTTAAACCCTCAGGACCACCAGCATCCCACATAGTTATGCTATATAATTCTTGGGGTTTATCCCAATGTAAACTAATAGTTGAGTCTAAACTATTTCCCCCCGAAGTATCAACTATATTGGATAAACGACCTTCATTTAGGTTCCAAAAGAATTTAACCTTTACTGGATTACCTAGGTTAACTGCAACCTCATCAATTGCGTTTTTTGTATCAGCAAAGAAATCAACTGGGTCTTGCCCATTTGGAATAATTCTTTTAAGTATATGATATACAGTTGGGGGATTGGGAATTACCCAATTATTTGTATTTGTCTTAAAAATGGATAGTTGATTTCCTGCTGGTTCACTGATAGCTGGCGTACCGCTTCCATCTACTACAAAAGATTGATTGGTTATAGTCCCTGCGGCTGTACTATCGTAATAAGCTTTACCCTGAAATAGCGTACTGTTTGATGTTCCAAACTTTAGGGGTAGTGTAACATTTTGCCAGACTTGTAAGCTGTTGTTGTACTGTAATAATTCTTTATCAGCTGGTGTATTGATTACAACATCGCTTAGGCTGTCTAAGGTTCCTCCACCTAGGTATCCTGCACTAAACTTACCACCATCCCAAATTAAACCGTGATTGACTTCTACATTACTGAGATCAAAACGAACAGGTGCACTAAGGGGAGCGCCTTCAATAACAAAACCATTTGTTGTATAGGATACTGGCTCCCAATAAGCTCCGTTGGTTGGAGCAATGCCTGGAGTTGTGGGTGCAATACACTTGTAGATTCTAGTAATAGTTTGTGGATTGCCTTGGCTATCTGTAATGGTTGTAGGATATGAAACATACGCATTAAGAGAATATGACAAAGCAGCACTATAGGCAGTATAGCTATTGGAAATCGGATAGAAATGATTATTGGTTGCTCCAATAAATTCCTTTTCTTGGGCAATAAACAATAACTGAGCAAAGCAAAGATTAAGTTGCTCTGCCGATAGCTTAGCACCCTCTGTAAAGTTAATAAACATTTCTGAGTTAGGGGTGGCTCTTCTAATAATTACTTCTCCACTAGCTGCGGCTACTCCAAGAATAACATTGTCATTTACAATTCTAAAGTAACCATCAGCAAAGGTTGTATCAGAATAAACTTGTTCTACCTCTAGTGAAGATGGTGTTGCTTTTTTCCAAACTTTGATTTGTTCACTGTTTGGGATAGAACACAACTTAGCTATCTGAGAAAAGCTATAAGTAGTTCCACTAGCTGCATAAGTTAATTCAACAGTAGCCTGACCCACATAAGAAGCTATGTATTGTGGATCATTAGTTCCATAAGTAAAACAGGGCATATTCTCTCCTTATTCAATACTGGTATTACCCTTACGGTAGTTACCTAAGATTTCAATGTTTGATATATTACAGGGTGTTGGGTAAGCCGATTGAATCTGGATCTTACACTTTTCCGAGTATGACAACAACCGTGCAAAGTGCTCACCTACGGTATCAATCTTTAATTGATTTGTAGTTGTAACTATGTTATTCAAGTCAAATGGGTAAAACGTAGTTGTAGAACTTGGGGATCTATTGTTTCTTGTTACAACTATATCATAGTTACCAGAGTACAGGTGTCTTGTGGTAATTCTCTTAAGATTAAGAACACCCTCAAAGACTGTTGATCCATCTTCATTTCTAGGAACCATAGTAGACAGCTCTACATTCATTGTATAACTGTGCCCCACCCAAAGTGTTTTGGCGGTAACACTGGTATAGTTTCCTGGAATAGTAACAGTCGTTTTTACAACACCGGCATCAAAGTATTTACCTCGTTGATTACTTGCAACAGGTATAGCGGTATAGGCGTTACTACCCCACTCGGAACCAAGAACTACATAATCTACTTCGTCATCATAATGAGGAAGTATAATAACTGTTGAATTACTTCCACTGACATAACTAACCACAGGTGAAGAGGCATCAATACTAGTTAGCCAATCTAACATAGGTGTTGTAATGGGTACTGCCTCAAGTTGAGTATAATAAACATTTACATAATCAGTAAAGGTATTAAATGCAGCATTGTTTGGTGCGTTCCGCTTTGAAACAATGTAAAGGTCTTTTTCATAGCTCTTCATTGCTAAGACATTATCTGCACTAGATAGAATCCATCTGGAGAATGCATTTTGAATTAGCCGATCACCATTGGTTCTCATGGTGTACAGATAAATGTAGTTGTCTATATTCTTGTCTCTAAAGAATAGGGTATTAAGAGCAGAGCTTGGAGTAGCTGGTCCAAATTCATTTGGTAGATAACCCTTGCAGTGCTGAGACATATCCATTGAAGTTGAGTATTCATCGTTAAAGCTGCTTCCTGAGACATACATGTATACCTTACTGGCGTCCATAAAGAAGATATTGTTACCCATTCTTAGTGGAGCGGTAAGCTTAGCTGTAGAGAAGAAGGAGGTAGCGCGTAGTTCAACATTGAAAGGTGAGATACCAGTGTCAATAGAACCGCCTCTAACCTCAAACTGGGTGGATCCTGAGGATCCTGCAAATAGGATAGATTGGAATGGTACTAGGTGTGAATATTTATTATAAGCGCCTACAGAGGACTGTAGATCAATAGGATCGGTTTCAACTATATTGCTAACATCATCAAACCAAAAATTAAAGAAGCTATTTGTTCTACTAGAGAAGATTGTATTTTCTGTTGCGATCCATAATCTATTTTTCCAAATAGCCATTGATTGGATCTTTTCTTTTCTTTCTAATGCCTTAGGACCTGGATTACTTAGGGAAGTACCAGCTCTTCTAGGGAACATAGGAAGATAGCTGACTTTCCATTTACCTAGATCGCTAAAGTCTTTATAGATAATCAGTGGGAATCTTCTATGATCTAAAACTGAGTTAGGACCTTCTGATCTAACCCTTTCAAAATAAGGATTCTTGGAATATCTTGTAGCCCTGTAGAAGCCCGCAGGAAAGGTCAGATAGGGGTTTCTGGCAAAGTATACCTTGCCAAATCCCTTGGCTGTATCGTTGACTGCATCGCGGCTCTCGGCTGGCAGTGGTGAGGTACGATGATAGTGATCCTTGGTGAAATCAATAACCCCAGCAGTCGGAGGTATAATCCGTGGATTGTCATAATAATGATTCAACATCCGAAGGGCTTTGTATCCATTTAAATCGGTAACATCATTGTATACTTCCGAGGCTGGATACTGAGGAATAAAACTAAAGTTCTCTAAGCTTTGGCCCGTTTCTTCTTCCTCTAGAGTATTGACATCTATTTCAAAATTGATATCGTCTCTAACGTTTGTCCAATACCCATTGTCTGGGTTGGCGATTATTATAGTATCTTCGGTTGCTGGAATCTTGGTTGCTGGTTGGGTAGAGATCTTATAGTTAATTACATCACCCGAGTGAATATAATCATCATTAGCAATTCCTGTATACCAGTTAGCATTGGTTGCCCCAGCCATATCCAATGCGCTATTGTCTGGCATAAAGTCTAGTGGTACTAGTTTATTCCAAAGAATAATACCTACATTATAGTCTATAGATCCAAAGGTATCTTGAATACTTGTGGCTGGGATTCCGTTTATAACAGAGCCCGCCATTCTGTAAGCAAACGTTTGATTCTTATTACCGAAGGTTAAATACTCGTATACACCTCTATCAAATCCAGAAGTATTGTTTATTGTTCCTGAAGAGTCAACTGATTCCTCAATCCACTCTGTTGGTTCTATTCTATATACTTTAATAAAATTTCCAAGATTAATGGAAGTTGGTTGGCCATTGTATGTGGTATCAAAAGAAGAATAGCCAACTGGATCAAATGGAATATTTGTTCTATTGATTACAATACAATACCTATTAAATCCATCCACGTCTAAGAAATGGAAATAAAGGTTATCAGTATTAAAGTTAAACTGGGCCGGTCCTCCTCCTCCTTGTGGTATATAGGTAGTGGGTGGAGTTACATTAGGAATATTTAAATAACTGGATGTGGTTCCCGATAGGACTACTCTACTAAGGGGTGGTCTCTTTTCGACAGACTTCTCAACTGTAACTAAGCAGTTATCAATATTCTCTGCCTCACTAATCAGTCTTTTTGTTGGGGCTTGTCTGCCTACCCCACCGCTCAGGGAATTAATTGGAAGTCGTATAAATGACATTAGAACCTCGTTCTTGTAAAGTATGGATCGTTGGTTAGAATACCTCTACGGTTTGTTGCGGACCTTGCGCCAATATCTCCAGACCAGAATATAGATCTGTTCTTCTTGAATATATCAGCTGCCTTGCCTCTTGCCATATGGTACTGCTCTCTCATTGCTAGGCGTTTATCTAGGTCTAGATCGCCTTGTGTGACCATCTGATACTCTCTGGCTGCTGACTCCATGATGCCCCTTTGCAGGGCCGAGTCAATGTCATTCCAGCCATAATTACTGTTTAGATCTCCCAAAGTAACAATAACCTCTACATCCAAATCTCTATCGAAAACAGCTGTCTGCTTGGTAATATTGAAAAGCACAGGCACACTATCTGCGGACTTAATTGTAGTTTGGATCACCTCCCCCGTCGTAGGATCAAATAGTGGTTCCACAGCCTGAGCATAACAAGCAGTAACTGGTAGAGCAATACAATTAGAAGTATTTTGTCCGTTAATAAGTACGGTACTTCTGGTTATTGTTGTAATATAGCGGTTATTAGCTAACCCCCGCATTACATTTGCTTTGATTGTCTGTTTGAGAATGAAATCTGCCACACTGGTATCTACGCCTGACTGGGCACCTAAGTTTGAAACTAGGTGCTCACCTGAAGATAGCAACATATGGTTTATAGCATCTAAGTATGTATATAAACCCATTACTTCTTTCCTTTCTGTTTATAAGGTACTAACTTATTCAGAACTTCTTGGCGCTTCTCACAGCCACAACCTGGTGTCTGCTTTATGCCCATAGCCTTTGCCGCCTTAGCTATGGTGTCTCCAAGTCCTCGGGACGATTGTTGTATTGGATTGTACGGTCTTAACATGTTACCCTCCTTGCGAAAAAAATACCTAGGGGACCTTTCGATCCCCTAGGTAGTCAGTTAGTTAGCACTAAATTAAACTGTGTATGAACCTTGAATTGCGCCACAGAGTTCTGGGCGAAGGATACCAGCACCAGCCATAATGCTAGCTACAGTGAAGAATGTACCACGACGGACATCCTTAACTGTTTCAACCTTCATGCCCTGAAGTCTTAGTGAGCAGACAGCATTACGCTGCCAGATAAGGGCCTTAACTGGGGCTAGAGCATCATTAGTGTTAACAACACCAGTATCTCCAATAACAGTATCGTTGTCTCTGGTGCCGTTATACCAGTTAAAGTTATACTTTGGATCACCAAGATCAAAGATTACGTTAACGTTATTGCCATCAGCAAGCTTACCAAGTGCAGAGTAAGCACCAACAGCAGGAACGTTAGCACTAGTACTATTAGACTCAACCTTAGCGTGATCAAGTTGTTGTAGGTGGTTTGACTTAACAATCTTAACACCCATGTACTCAAGGGTTTCTTGAATACCAAACATACCCTGCGAAAGTGGTGAACCAAGGCCACCAGCTTCAGCAACGCCGCCAAAGAATGGACGACCAGCGCCACCGGCAAGGTCACCATTAACTCTAGCAATACCAAGAGCACGAATATCATGGAAAGCCTGTGGGCTTACAGCACAATAAACTTCGCCCATGGTAGCGTCGATTTCTGAGAGACGGACCATGTAACGCTCTAGGTAATCTAGAAGAAGTAGAGCAGCATCGGTTCTATCAGCAGCACTTGCGCCACGAAGACCGAGGGTATTGAACTTATCACTTGGTGGAAGAATAGCATTTGCACCACCAACATTCATACCAGAGTATGATGAGTTAAATGGATTTCTGTTGGCAGTAAATGCAGCTTGAGCAATCATACAAGCAATTTGCTTGTCACGAATATAGCTAAGTTGAAGGCCAGCTTGGCGAGCAAGCTCAGCACGATAATCCCACTGTGTAAGCATGAGATGAATGTCATCAAGCTCAAAGAATGCAGCCATTGGACGCTGATCAAGTGAAATGTCGAACCAACCTGGGGTTGAGATACCTGAGTTACCAAGAAGCTCTTCACCAGCTTGCCAAATACCCTTGTGACCAACGGTACCAGTGATTGGGAAACGCTTGGTTGTACCTGATTCAATGGTTTCAGTAGTAACCATTGGCTCAAACATATTATATTGATCATAGGCATTAATTACTTCGCCTGACCAAATAGGAAGCCAGTAGTTTGGATCAGTAGCACCAGATACTGCTGGAGTACCAGATGAAAATGCTGGGGCTGTTCCACCCTTTGGCCAACCACCATGACCAAGCATATCAGATGGGCTAGTGCCAGCAATTGCTGGTAACGAGTCAATAGGGAATAGATTCTGTGTATTTTCTGGCATGTTTGTTTCTCCTTATATAGAAACTC